>Ga0209998_10000010_pt1 | contig 98452 bp, 103 predicted proteins | sample EndophyteCoNSPM_FD_187576 | JGI IMG/M metagenome (GOLD analysis project Ga0209998, IMG submission 187576) | Arabidopsis thaliana rhizosphere microbial communities from the Joint Genome Institute, USA, that affect carbon cycling - Endophyte Co-N... | ecosystem: Host-associated > Plants > Roots... | reverse complement strand
CCGAGCGGCCGAGACCGAGCGCGCCGCCGAAGCGGTCCGCGCGGCAGAGGAGGCGATGCGCGCTGCGCAGGAGGCTGCGCGTGCCGCCGGGGCCGATCGAGCCGCTGATCCAGGAGGTGCTGGAGAGCTTCCGCCACCCGCTGCAGCAGCAGGGTTTCGCCGTGCAGGTGGCGATCGCGCCCGACCTGCCCGACGTGGCCATGGACGACGACGCGATCAAGCAGGCGCTGGCCAACCTGCTCGACAACGCGATGAAGTACTCGGCCGAGCGGCGCCGCATCACGGTGACCGCGCGCCGGGAGGGCGACGGCGTCTCGGTGGAGGTGGCCGACGAGGGGATCGGCATCCCGGTCGGCGAGCGCCAGCGGATCTTCGAGAAGTTCTATCGGGTCGGACGCAGCGAGACGCAGGGCCGCCGCGGCAGCGGCGTGGGCCTGGCCCTGGTCAAGCACATCGCGGAGGCCCACCGCGGACGCGTCGGCGTGGAGGCCGCGGCGGAAGGCGGGAGCCGATTCACGCTCTACCTGCCGGCGGCGACGGCATGCCGCGAATCCTGATCGTCGACGACGAGCCCGAGATGGTGCGCGGGCTCGAGGACAACCTGCGCTTCGAGGGCTACCAGACCATCGCGGCGGGAGACGGCGCGCGCGGCCTGGCCCTGGGCCTGTCCGAGGCGCCGGACCTGATCCTGCTCGACGTGATGATGCCGGGCATGAGCGGATGGGACGTGTGCCGGCAGCTGCGCGCGCGCGGACTCGACACGCCGGTGATCATGCTGACCGCCCGCGGCGCGGAGGCCGACCGGGTGCAGGGGCTCGAGCTGGGCGCCGACGACTACATCACGAAGCCGTTCAGCGTCCGCGAGCTGATGGCGCGGATCCGCGCGGTGCTGCGTCGCCCGGGCCCGCGCCAGAAGTTCGAGGAGTTCGCGTTCGGCGACGTGCGCGTGCACCTGCGCGCCCGACAGGCGTTCAAGGCCGGGCGCGAGGTCCGCCTGACCCGGAAGGAGTTCGACCTGCTCCGCTATCTGGTCGAGCATCCCGGCGAGGTGATCACCCGCGACCGGCTGCTCGACGAGGTGTGGGGCTACGATCGTTTTCCGACCACGCGGACGGTGGACACCCATATCCTCAGGCTGCGGCAGAAGTTCGAGGACGACCCGGAGCGGCCGGCCCACATCGTCACCGCGCACGGCCAGGGCTACCGCTTCGTCACGGCGAGAGGAGAGGCGGAATGAGAGATCTCGCGCGGGACGCGGCGCAGCGCACACCGCCCGGGCAGGTGCTGACCCGGAAGTGGCCGGTGCTCACCTACGGTCTGACTCCCCGCTTCGATCCGAAAACGTGGTCGTTCCGCTGCTTCGGCCTGCTCCAGCGGGAGGTGAGCTGGACCTGGGAGGAGTTCCAGGCCCTGCCGCGCACCGAGGTGACCTGCGACATCCACTGCGTGACGCACTGGTCGCGTCTGGACAACCGCTTCGAGGGCGTCCCCATCCGCGAGATCCTGAAGCGCGTCGATCCGACGCCCGAGGCCCGGTACGTCATGGTCCACGCCGACCCGGACTACACGACCAATCTCGCGCTCGCCGACCTGGTGGACGACGACGTGCTGCTGGCGCTCCGTCACGACGGGCAAGATCTCGCGCCGGAACACGGCGGCCCGCTGCGCCTGGTGGTGCCGAAGCTCTACTTCTGGAAGAGCGCGAAGTGGCTGCGCGCCTTCGAGTTCCTCGACGTGAATCCGCCCGGCTTCTGGGAGGTCAACGGCTACCACATGCGCGCCGACCCGTGGGCGGAGGAGCGCTACTCGGACCAGGAGACCCGCGCGATGCAGACGATGCGGGCCGAGGCCGCCCGCCGCCTCCGCGCCCGCTGATACCCCTCTCCCCTGAGGGGAGAGGGCAGGGTGAGGGGATCTACGCCGAGAGAAACGCCCGCATCTGCCGGACGAACTCCTCCGGCCGGTCCGCGGGCACCGTGTGGCCGGCCCCCTCGATCTCGATCAGCCGTCCGTCGGGCAGCCGCGCCGTCATCTTCTTGGCCACGTCGGCCGAGAGGATGTCGCTCTCCGCGCCGCGCACGACCAGGGTCGGGCAGGTGATCCGGGGAAGCGGCTCCCACAGGTCGACCGCGTCGCGGCGGCCCACGCGCATCATGTCGCGCAGGCCCTTGGCGTACTTCCAGGTGAGCTCGCCATCGGGCAGCCGCTTGAGCCCGTGCCGGACGCGCTCGCGGAGCATGTCGACGTCCTGGAGCGGGTTGCCGCGGCGGATGTACTCGACGGCCCACTCCTCGCTCTCGATGCGCTCGGGCGAGTGCGCCATCATGTCGCGGACGCGCTGCAGGCCGGCCAGGTTGATCTCGGGGCCGATGTCGATGATCACGAGGCGGTCGAGGCGGGCGGCGTGGTCGGCCGCGTACTTGATGGCGATGCGCCCGCCCATCGAGTGGCCGATCAGCGCGAAGCGATCGAGCCGCAGGCTGGCCGCGAAGGCGGCCACGTCGTCGGCCATCGTGCCCACGCCGTAGTCGTCGTCCGGCGCGGGCTCGCTGTCGCCGTGGCCGCGCTGATCCAGCGCGAGGACGCGATGGCCGGGCAGGAGGCGGCTCGCGAGGTGGTCCCACACCCGCGCGTGGCCGGTGATGCCGTGCAGCAAGATCACCGGCGGCCGATCGGCGGCTCCCCAGTCGAGATAGTGCAGCGTGACGCCGTTGACGCGGACGGTGCGCTCGGTGAATGACATGGCGAAACGCAGTCTAGCTTGAAATGCTCATGGCCGCCATGCCGTGGGGCGAGCCGGACGGGGATCAGAGCGGGCTTTCGGGGCGCAGTTACGAGAATAGCAGTGATCGCTGTTCGCGGCGGCGCCCACCGCGCTTCACATGACGCCCGGCGGCTCTCCATCGGGGCGCGAGTATGCCGGACCCTTTGCCGCCCGGCCATCGAGTGGGGGTCCCTCTCATCGGAGGTCTCTCGGAAGCTGATCGCCTCATCGGCCGCCTCGCCGGGAAGGGGGCGGCTAGCCAACCCCCGCCTCCTGATCCGCCCATTCGTCCGTCGCGAGGCCGGCTGTCCAGCCGGATCGAAGGTACTCAGGTCCCCGTGTCGTGGCGCTCGAATACGGGATCAAGCGGCTCAAGGACTGCCGCTGTCTCTTCGGCTGATGAAGGAGCTGCACTGACGTACGCCGGAGGAGCTACCGGACATCATCGAGGCGAAGGGACGGGAGGTGGCGGTGGCATTGGCGGCCTCGCGCGCCTTGTCAAGGCGCGAGGGCTGACGGTAGAGTAGAGTTTCTCAACACAGCCCGTCACCCTGCCCTCTCCCGCGAGGGGAGAGGGCGATTGCGAGGAAGCCAATCATGGCGAGTCACGCGATCACCGAAGTGGCAATCATCCTGCGGCCCGAGGACGACGTGGCGATCGCCAAGAAGGAGATCGCGGCCGGCACCATCCTGGAGGACGCCGACGGGCCCATCGAGGTGCGGCAGGACATCAAGCCCGGGCACAAGGTGGCCCGCCGGGCTCGTCGCGTCGGGGAGCCGGTCCGGCGCTACGGGCAGCCCATCGGCTTCGCCACCGCCGACATCGCGATCGGCGATCACGTCCACGTCCAGAACGTGGCGGTGGGCGACCGGCACCAGGAGTACGAGGTCGGCACCGACGTGCAGCCGGTCGCGTTCTACCCGCCGGAGCAGATGCGCCACTTCGACGGCTACCTGCGAGAAGACGGGCGCGTGGGCACGCGCAACTACGTGGCGGTGATCTCCGGAGTGAACTGCTCGGCCAGCGTGAGCCAGTTCGTCAAGGACCGCTTCCGCGACGTGGGGAAGGACTATCCGAACATCGACGGGGTGCTCGCGATCACCCACAAGTCGGGCTGCGGCACCAAGCTGTTCGGCGAGGACCACATGGCCCTGCAGCGGGTGCTGGCCGGTTACGCCAAGCACCCGAACGTCGCAGCCTACATCCTGATCGGGCTCGGCTGCGAGGTGAACCAGGCCGCGGTCATGGTGGATCGCCAGCGCATGGCCGCTCCCGGTCATCCGGAGCGGCGGCCGTTCGTGGTGAACATCCAAGAAGCGGGCGGCATCCGCAAGACGGTAGAAACCGCCACGCGGGAGGTGGCCAAGCTCCTGCCCCACGCGAACGAGGCCCGGCGCAGCCGGCAGCGCGTCTCCGAGATCATGCTGGCCACCAACTGCGGCGGCTCCGACGGCGCCTCCGGCATCACCGCCAATCCCGCGCTCGGCTGGGCGGTGGACGAGCTGGTGCGCTACGGCGGCACCGGCGTGCTCGCCGAGACGCCCGAGATCTACGGGGCCGAGCACCTGCTGATCCGGCGCGCGATCAACGAGGGCGTGGCCAAGAAGCTCATCGATCGGTACAAATGGTGGGAGTGGTATTGCCGTGGCATCGAGGCGATGGACAACAATCCGGCGCCCGGCAACAAGGCGGGCGGGATCACCACCGTCTACGAGAAGTCGCTCGGCGGGGTGACCAAGGGCGGGACGACGCCGATGATGGACGTCTTCCAGTACGGTGAGCCGATCACCACCCGCGGCTTCGTGTTCATGGACACGCCCGGACACGATCCGGTGTCGATCACCGGTCTCGTGGCCGGCGGCTGCAACATGATCTGCTTCACCACCGGCCGCGGCTCGGTGTTCGGCTGCAAGCCGGTGCCGTCGATCAAGCTGGCCACCAACAGCTTGATGTACCGCCACCTGTCGGAGGACATGGATATCAACTGCGGGGTGATCCTGGAAGGCACGCCGCTCGCCCACGTGGGGCGGCAGATCTTCGAGGAGATCGTGGCGGTCGCGTCCGGCAAGCCGAGCAAGAGCGAGCTGTCCGGCGTCGGTGAAGAAGAATTCGCTCCGTGGATCATCGGACCTGTCATGTAAGGCCAGGCGCAGGGAGATCCAATGGCAAACCCGGGCATGTACCGCGGCGACCGGCGCCGCAAGGAAGATCAGCGCAAGGCCAAGCTGGAAGCCAAGAAGGCGCGGAAGGCGGAGCGTCGCGAGAGCGGGACCACCGGCCCCGAGATCGCCGAGCTGCCGGAGGCCGGGGGCGCGTTGGCCAACGAGTTCGTCTGGTTCTCCCCGAGCAAGGGGCGCACGCTCACCACGAACAGCGGGACGCCCCCCACGGTCGACGGGATCGACGACTGGATGCTGCTCAGCGAGCCGCCGGCGGGAGCCTAGCCGCGGAGCGGCTCGGACGCGCGACGCACGGGAGCGGCCGGGTCCCCTTGCGGCTTGTCCGCGAGCTGCCCGCCCTTGAAGAACGCGCCCCAGAACACGTCGTCGGCCACCGGGCGCCGCGCCCGGTCGGTGAAGCGGTCGGCCAGGAAGCCGGCGCGGGCCCGGACGATGAAGCTGTAGAAGTGCACGAGACCGCCCGAGGCGAACTTGCCGTTGAAGATGACGTCGAGTGGCAGGTGCAGCAGCATCCCGAAGACCCAGCCCCACAGCCACTCGATCCCGGTGAGCCACGAAACCGCGGCCAGCAGCGCGAGCAGCTCGTAGGAGTGGAGGACCAGCACGACCCGCCGAGCCTGGCCGTTGACGTAGTAGCGGAGGAAGCTGCCGGGCCGCAGATCGCGCTGACGCTCGAAGAGGACGTAGTCGATGACGTGATCGACGTCGATCAGGAACCCGCCGGCGGCCAGCCCCGCGGTCAGGGCCGGGCTGCCCGTGCCCGCGTACACCACGGCGCACGCCGCCGCGGTCGTGACCAGATGCCCTCCCGGGCTCATCGGGGGAGGGCTAGCGGTAGTACGGGCTGCGGGGGCGGCGAACCGGGACCGGCGTCATGCGTCGGAACGGTCCGCCGAGCCAGCCGAGCGGCATGTTGTCGATCAGGTCCAGGAGCCTCGTGCCCAGTCGCTTCAGCATGCCGTTAGCGGGAGCAACTCCAGTGCCAGCGGCCGATACCATCGAAGTGGCTGAATTGGCGAACGACGGCCGCACGCCCGGATGCTCGATCCCCCAAAACCGGAAGGGGTGAAGACCAAAATGGTGACCTCGTTCGAGCAGATCGTAGGATCCGAGCCGTCGGTGTGGGCGATCGAGACCGCCGGGCCCGGTCCGCAGGGCCGACTGCCGCTGACCGCGGAGATGCTCCGCGATAGCCCGAGCGGCGACATCTTCGGGCTCACCCAGAACGCGGGCATGGGCTGGGACCCCGGCGAGCTGGGACGGCCGCAGTACCTCATGCTGTCCACCCAGGGGGGCATTCGCGCCGCCGACGGCCGGCCCATCGCACTCGGCTACCACACCGGTCACTGGGAGATCGGCCTGCTGATGCAGGCGGCCGCCCAGGAGCTGGGCGAGCTCGGGTGCCTGCCCTTCGCGGGATTCTGCTCCGATCCCTGCGACGGCCGCACCCAGGGGACGCCGGGCATGATGGACAGCCTCGCCTATCGCAACGACGCGGCGGTGGTCCTGCGCCGGCTGGCCCGATCGCTGCCGACGCGCAAGGGCGTGCTGGGCATCGCCACCTGCGACAAGGGGCTGCCCGCGATGATGATGGCGCTGGCCGCGCTGCGGGATCTGCCCTGCGTGCTCGTGCCCGGCGGCGTGACCCTGCCGCCGCAGGCCGGCGAGGATGCGGGCACGGTGCAGTCGATTGGCGCGCGCTTCGCGCACGGCGAGCTGACCCTTGAGCGCGCGGCCGAGCTGGGGTGCCGCGCCTGCGGGTCCCCGGGCGGCGGCTGCCAGTTCCTCGGCACCGCGGCCACCTCGCAGGTGGTGGGCGAGGCCCTCGGGCTCTCGCTCCCGCATACCGCGCTGGCGCCGTCGGGCCAGCCGGTCTGGCTCGACATGGCCCGGCGCTCGGCGCGCGCGCTCGTCGCGCTCGGCACGCGCGGCGTCACCACCCGCGACGTCGTCACCGACGCGGCCATCCGCAACGCGATGATGGTGCACGCGGCCTTCGGCGGCTCCACGAACCTGCTCCTCCACCTCACCGCGGTCGCCCACGCGGCCGGGCTCCGGCGTCCCACCGTGGCCGACTGGACCGACGTCAACCGCCGGGTGCCGCGGCTCGTGGACGTGCTGCCGAACGGCCCGCGCAATCACCCGACGGTGCGCGTCTTCCTGGCCGGCGGGGTGCCGGAGGTGATGCTGCACCTCCGGCGGGCCGGGCTGCTCGACGAGCGCGTCCTCACCGTCTCCGGCGAGCCGCTCGCGCGCGGGCTCGACTGGTGGGAGCGCTCGGCGCGGCGGCGCGCCCTGCGGGAGCGGCTGCGCGAGCAGGACGGCGTGGATCCCGACGACGTCATCATGGATCCGGAGCGGGCGCGCACGCGCGGGCTCACGAGCACCGTGACGTTTCCGCGCGGCAACCTCGCGCCGGAAGGATCGGTGATCAAGAGCACCGCGATCGACCCGTCGGTGGTCGACGCCGACGGCGTGTATCGCAAGGTCGGCCCGGCGCGCGTGTTCACCACCGAGCGCGCCGCGATCGCCGCGATCAAGAGCACGGGGCCGGAGCGGGTCAAGCCGGGCGACGTCATGGTGCTGATCTGCCGCGGGCCGATCGGCGCGGGGATGGAGGAGATCTACCAGATCACGTCGGCGCTCAAGCACCTGTCGTGGGGCAAGCAGGTGGCGGTGCTCACCGACGCGCGCTTCTCCGGGGTATCCACCGGCGCCTGCGTCGGCCACATCGGGCCCGAGGCGCTGGCCGGCGGCCCCATCGGGCGCCTGCGCGACGGCGATCTCGTGCAGATCATGGTGGATCGCCTGCGGCTCGAGGGGAGCATCGACCTGGTGGGCGCCGACGGGCGAATGTTCGGCGCGGAGGAAGGGAGCCGGGTGCTGGCGGGCCGCCCGCCGCGGCCCGACCTGGCCCCGGATGCGAAGCTGCCCGACGACACGCGGCTCTGGGCCGCACTGCAGCAGGCCGGGGGCGGGGCGTGGGGCGGGTGCGTGTATGACGTGGACGCCATCGTGGCGGCGCTGACGTCCCCGCGCCCGGCGGGAGCGTGACTACGACTGCGTGACGGTCACGATCAGGCCGATCGCGGCGAGGACGTTGCCCACGCGCACGCACTCGGTCTCGGGGCCGACCTTCACCACCGCCTTGCCGGTGTTGTGCACCTGCCACGCCAGCTCCCACCCGCGCTCCTCGGAGCAGGCGATGGCCTTCATGAGCTGCTTCACGACTTCCTCGAAGGTGTGGCAGTCGCAGTTGTGCAGCACGGTCATCCAGGGAGGCGCCACCGCGACGTCGGTGGCCTCTTCCTCGTCGACCTCGGGTCTCTCGGTGGTGGCGTGCGACCGTGGAAGCATCATGTATTCGCCCGGCTCGCCTTCGGCTGCACCTCGCCCTGCCACGGCCGGCTCGCCTTCGGCTGCACCTCGCCCGGCCGGTGCTACCCGATGATACCGCCCTCGCGAAGCCGCGCGATGGTGGCGTCGCCGTAGCTCAGGACCTCGCGCAGGATCTCGTCGGTGTGCTCGCCCAGGCGCGGAGCCCGCCGCGGCTGACGGATCTCGCCCTCGGTCCGTACGGGGCTGCGCACCTCGCGCATGGTGCCGAACTCGGGGTGCGGGACGTCGACGATCATGTCCCGCGCGAGCACCTGCGGGTCGGCCAGGGCCTGGCGCACGTCGTTGACCGGCGCGCACGGCACCCGTCCGCGCAGCCGGTCCAGCCATTCCTCGGTGGTCCGGGTGGCGAACCGCTCGCGCAGCAGCGGCAGGAGCGTCTCGCGATGGGCGAAGCGGTCGCCGAAGCCGCGGAAGCGCGGGTCGTCCGCCAGCTCCGGCGCGCCGAGGACGTCGACGAGGTCGCGCCAGAACTTGTCCTTGTTGCAGAACACCACGATCCAGCCGTCGCGGGTCGGGAAGTTCTGGGCGGGCACGAGCGTCTGGTGGGCCGAGTGCCGGGTGCGCTCCGGAATCCAGTCCCGGTTGAGCGTCCACACCGCGAAGTACGAGAGCATGCTGACCGCGGTGTCGAGCAGCGAGATGTCCACGTCGCGGCCCACGCCGGTGCGCTGCGCCTCGAAGAGCCCGACCATCAATCCGACCATCGCGGCGTAGCCTCCCGCGAAGTCGATCACCGAGACCCCGCACTTGCCGGGGGGGCCGTCCGGCTCGCCGGTCACCGACATGTAGCCGGCGTAGCCCTGCACCAGATAGTCGAAGGCCGGCTCGGCCGCCCGCGGTCCGGTCCGCCCGTAGCCGGTGAGCGAGCAGCAGACCACGCGCGGATTGATCGCCTTCAGCGCGTCGTAGGTGAGGCCGAGCTTGTCGGGCAGATCGCCGCGCGCGTTGTTGAAGACCGCGTCCGACACGCGCACCAGATCGTGGAACACCGCCTGGCCGTCGGGATGGCGGAGATTGAGCGAGACCGAGCGCTTGCCGCGATTGAACGACTGGAAGTAGGGCGAGTCCGCCTCGCCCTGGAACGGCGGCACGTAGCGCGCGCTGTCGCCGCCCACCCCGGGGTCTTCGATCTTGATCACGTCGGCCCCCAGGTCAGCCAGCATCTGGGTGCCGAAGGGCCCGGCCCCGAACTGGGAGACCGCGAGGATGCGCACCGAGTCGAGCGGAGGGCGGTTCATGTCAGTAGGGCAGGCGCCCCTCGCCGAGGGTCGCATGGTTCTTCCGGGGCACCAGGATCTTGCGGGTGTAGGAGCAGACGACATCCCCGCGCTGATTGAGCCCGTGCGTCTCGACGGTCACGATGCCGCGGTCGCCCTGCCGGGATTCGCGCAGCTCGAGCACCCGGCTCTTCGCGTAGAGGGTGTCGCCGATGAAGGTGGGCTTCTCGTGCTTGAGCGCGTTCACCTCCAGGTTCGCGATGGCCCGGCCCGAGATGTCGGCCACCGTCATCCCGATGACCACGCTGTAGACCAGCGGGCCCATCACCAGGCGCTGCTTGTGCTGGGTGTGGGTCGCCGCGTAGTGCGCGTCGGAGTGCAGCGGATGCTGATTCATGGTGAGCAGCGCGAACCAGGTGCAGTCCGCCTCGGTGATCGTCCGGCCGGGCCAGTGGGAGAATTCCTGGCCCACCGCGAACTCCTCGTAGTACCGGCCGTAGCCCATCGCTTCCGCCTACGGTCGCGCGTTCGACTCGAGCCAGCGCGCGGCCAGCCGTCGCCGCTCGGCGACCGGATCGCGCGGGCCCAGCAGCAGCGCGGCCGCGTCGCGGTAGTAGCGCTCGACCGGGAACTCGCTGGTGTAGCCGTAGCCGCCGTGGATGCGCATGGCGTCGAGGGTGACCGCGTAGGCGGTCTCGCTGGCCGCGAGCCGGGCCATCACCGCCCCCGCGTCGTCGCGCGAGTCCACGTCCAGGCGCTCGGCGGCCCGCGCGGTGAGCAGGCGTGCCGCGGTGATGCGGGTGGCCATGTCGGCCAGCTTGAGCTGCACCGCCTGGTGCTGGCAGATCGGCTGGCCGAACGTCGACCGCTGCTGCGAGTAGCGCAGGGCCGCCTCGAAGGCGGCCTGGGCCAGACCCACCGCGACCGCGGCCGCGCCCACGCTGGAGGCCGCTTCCAGCACGATCTCGCCGCCCTCGCGAAGCGCGGCCGAGGCGCGGAGCCGCGCGCCCACCAGCACGACGTCGGCGGACCCCAGCCCCCGAAGCCCGATGGTGTCCGACGCGAGGCCCACGGTCAGCCCGGCGTGGCCGGCCTCGACCATGAAGGCGCGCGTGCCGCCGCCCTCGAGCGCCGCGTTCACCAGGAACAGCTTGGCGCGGCTCGCGTTCGCCACCACCGGGGCCGCCCCGGTGAGCACCCACTCCTGGCCGGCGCGGCGCGCGCCGATCGAGGCGCCGACCACCGGCGCGGTCCATTGCTCGCCGCGGACCATCGCGGGCAGCCAGCGCTCGCGCGTCTCCCGCGAGCCGGTGCGCTCGACCGCGAGAGTCGCCGCGAGCTGGGCGGCGAGCCACGAGGCGAGCCCGGCCGAGCCGCGCGCGACCTCCTCGACGATCGTGACCGCGGTGAGCAGGGGCAGGCCGAGGCCGCCGTGCTCGGGGTCGGCGAGCGCGCCGAAGATGCCGAGCTCGGCGAGCTGCTCCACCAGCGGCGTCGCATCCCGCCGGCCCGCGTCGTGCTCGGCCGCCACCGGGACGACGTCCTTCTCGACCGACTGGCGGACCGCCAGCACGAGCTGCCGCGGCTCCTCGTCGAGACGGTCGCGCGAGGTGAGGGCGCCCGGCCGCTCGCCGTAGCGATCGAGCAGGTTCTTGCAGATGATGAGGCGTTGGATCTCGTTGGTGCCCTCACCGATGATCATCAGCGGCGCGTCGCGGTAGAGGCGCTCCACCAGGCCGGAGGCGAGCTGGGCCCGCACGCCCCCGACCTTCATGGCCTCGACCGCCACCTCCTGCGCGGACTCGGAGGCGTGCAGCTTGGCCATGCCCGCCTCGAGGTCGCAGCGCTCGCCGCGGTCCTTCATGGCGGCGGCCCAGTACGTGATGAGCCGCGCCGACTCCACCCGCATGGCGATGTCGGCCAGCGCGGGCGGCGGCTCGGGCAGGGCGGCGGCGGCGCGAATCGCCTCGTCGAGCCCGGCCTGGGCCACCCCGACCGCGCGCGCCGCGATGTTGATGCGGCCGGCCTCGAGCCCGGACATCACCTGCTTGAAGCCGCGGCCCTCCACGCCGCCCACCAGGTTCGCGGCCGGGCAGGGGAAGGCGTCGAAGACCAGCTCCGCGGTGTCCACGCCCTTGTAGCCGAGCTTGGCGATGGACTTGACGACCTGGGGCCCCGGCTCGCCCTTCTCGACGATGAAGCAGGACATGCCGCGATGGCGCGGGGAGGCCGACGGATCGGTCAGGGCCAGCAGCGCGAACGTGTTGCCCTCGCGGCCGTTGGTCACGAACATCTTGGAGCCGGAGATGAGATAGCGGTCCCCGTCGCGGCGGGCCACCGTGCGGATGGCCTGCACGTCCGAGCCGGCGTGCGGCTCGGTCAGGCAGAGCCCGCCGCGCGCCTGGCCGCTGGCGAAGCGGGGCAGCAGGCGCAGCCGCTGCTCGTCGGTGCCGTGGTGGAGCACGATCAGCGCGGCCATGGTGTGGCTGTTGATCACGCCGGCCAGCGACATGAAGCCGCGGCAGAGCTCCTCGATGACCCGCGCGTACGTGGTGACGTCGAGGCCGAGGCCGCCGTAGTCCGCCGGCACCAGCGCCCCGAAGAGGCCGAGCCGCTTCATCCGGTCGACGAGGGTCTGCGGGTAGCGGTCGGCATGCTCGAGCGCGGCGGCGGCCGGCATGACGTCGTGCTGGACGAACTCGCGGACGGCGGCCACGATGGCGGGGACGCGCTGGGCGGTGCGTGAACTCACGAAAACCTCACGGTCGGCGATCGGCTGCTGCGAGGAGACTAGCAAAGCCCGTGGGGGCGTTGCAACCGTGAGCGCGGCGGCGGCCGTGGCTTTCTTGGCGAGCGTCGCCGGGGACCGGTATGCTGAGGCCAATGACCTTCACGGTGGCCAGCTACAACATCCACAAGTGCGCCGGGCTCGATCGGCGGGTGGACCTGGACCGCATCGCGGACGTCCTGCGCGAGATCAACGCGGACCTGGTCGGCCTCCAGGAGGTGTACCGGCCCCAGGCGCACGCGCTCGCCGAGCGTCTGGGCGTCCAGGTGGCGATGGGGCCGACCCGGGAGCGCGACGGCCTCGCCTACGGCAACGCGGTGCTGACCCGGCTCGCCGTGCGGGGCAGCCGAATCTTCGATCTCTCGCAGCCGGACCGCGAGCCGCGCGGCGGCATCCGGCTGGACCTCGAACTGCCCCACGGGGCGGATCGGCCCCTGCACCTGTTCAACGTGCACTTCGGGCTGAAGATCCGCGAGCGCGCCTCGCAGGTCCGCATGCTCGTGCGCGAGCACATCCTGCACGACGAGCTGACCGGGCCTCGGGTGGTGGTGGGCGACCTCAACGAGTGGTTCTGGTTCCCGGGCGCGGTCGGGCGGACGCTTCGGCGCGAGCTGCACGGCCCGCGCATCCGCCGCACGCATCCTGCCCCGCTCCCGCTCTTTCCCCTGGATCGCATCTACTGGGATCGCGGGCTCGACGCCGACGGGTTCCGCGTGCACCGCAGCCGTCTGGCCCGCGTGGCTTCGGATCACCTGCCGGTGGTGGCGCGCCTGCGTTTGGCGCCGGCCTGACCCCCCATCGAGGCACCATGGCCGAGGACGATCGACTCCTGCACGCCGCCCAGCGGCTGGCCACCGCCGAGGCCGAGCCTGCCGATGCGGAGGCGCTGCGTGAGGCGCATCCCGCCGACGTCGCCCACGTGCTGCAGCACCTGGATCCGGGCGAGCGCCCGGCGCTGTTCCGGTCCCTCGGCCTCGAGCGGGCCGGCGACGTGCTGTCCGAGCTCGACGACCACACGCTGCTCGAGCTGATCCGGGGACTCGACGACCTCGAGCTGTCCCGCATCCTCGATCAGATGCCGGCCGAGCACGCGGCCGATGTGGTGGACGAGCTGCCCACCGAGCAGGCCGAGAAGATCCTCGACCTCATGGAGGAGGAGAAGTCCGAGGAGGTCCAGGGCATCCTCGAGCATCCCGACGAGTCGGCCGGGCGGCACATGTCGCCCGACTTCCTGGCCCTGCCCGAGACCGCCACCGTCGAGACCGCGATCCAGCACATCCGCCGCTCCATGAGCGAAGAGCACGCCTTCGAGCTGTACGTGGTGGACGACCACGAGCACCTCGTGGGCCGGGTGCCCCTGCGGCGGCTCCTGGTCGCGGATCCCCGGACCCCCCTCGCCGCGCTGCTGGATCACGAGCTGGTCAGCGTGCGTCCGGAGACGGATCGCGAAGAGGTCGCCCGGCTCGTGGCCAAGTACGCACTGGTGAGCGTGCCGGTGGTCGACGAGCAGAACCGCCTGCTCGGCGCCATCTCGCAGGACGACGTCATCGACATCGTGCAGGCGGAGGCGTCCGAGGACATCTTCCGGCTGGCCGGCTCGGACGCGGCCGAGCTGGAGCGCCGCACGCCCTACGAGATCGCGCTGCTGCGCCTGCCGTGGGTGCTGACCACGCTGCTCATCGAGCTGTTCGCGGGGTGGGTCATCCACGCGTTCGATCGCACGCTGGCCCAGGTCATCCTGCTCGCGTCGTTCATCCCGGTGATCCAGGCCATCTCGGGCAACACCGGCCTGCAGGCGGTGACCATGGTGGTGCGCGGCCTCGCCACCGGCCAGGTCCAGCTGTCGCGCTGGTGGGAGCCGCTGCGACGGCAGGCCCAGACCTCGAGCATCCTGGGCGTGGTGTGCGCGGTGGTGGTCGGCACCATCGGGCTCCTCTGGCACTCGCCCGCCTTCGGGCTCGTGGTCGCGGTGTCGATGTTCATCTCGGTGAATCTGTCGGGGCTGGCCGGCACGCTGATCCCGATGCTCTCGAAGCGCCTCGGCTTCGATCCCGCGCTCACCGCCGGCCCCTTCGAGACCGCGCTGCAGGACGTGCTCGGCGTGACCATCTTCCTCTCGCTGGCCACCGCGCTGCTGCACTGGCTCACGTGATCGCGCGCCCCGACGCTTTGTTGACGAACGGTGCCGTGCTTGGTCCCTCGGCCGCCCGGCCAATCTTGCGTCCCGGAGGATCCGGCCCATGATATCGGCCATTTGTCAGGCGCTCGCCGGTGGCAAGCGCCTTGCTGCCCTAGTGCCCCGTGATGGAACACGAGCGTGCGCTGCCGGAGGAGAGGGAGCCGATCGCGGTGCCGAGCGTGGCCGGCTCGGCCCGGGCCGCCGCGGAGGCGACGGCGACGCGGCTGCCCTCGCGGGCGCTCGTGGTGGACGACTCGCTGGTGGTGGCCGACGTGGTGACCGCGCTGCTCCGCCGCACCGGGTGGACGGTGGACGTGGCGACCAGCGTGGACCGGGCGCTCGAGCACGTGCACGGAGTGCCCTACGATCTGGTGGTCTGCGACGTGTGCATGCCGGACGGCGGGGGCCCGGCGGTGTACTACGCGACGATCGCGCGGCGGCCGGATCTGGCCGGTCGCTTCCTGTTCATCACCGGCAACGTGGACGATCCGGGGCCGTGGCGGTTTCTCGCCAAGATCCGCGCCCACGTGCTGGAGAAGCCCTTCACGGGGCGCGCCCTTCGCAGCGCCCTGATCAAGGTCATCGCCTGACCGGCCGGCTCGCCGCGGCGCTCCTGCTGCTCCTCGCGCTCGCCGGGCCCGCCGGGGCGGGCGCTCCCACCGATCAGCTGAAGGCCCACACCGACCGTGTCGTCCGCGTGCTCGAGGATCCCGCGCTGGATCAGGGCCAGCGCAAGGCCGAGATCCGCGCGGTCGCGCTCGCGGCCTTCGACGTCGCGGAAGCGGCGCGCCGGGCGCTGGGTCCGCACTGGAGCAAGCGCACCCCGGCGGAGCGCGAGGAGTTCGTCGGCATCTTCCAGGGGCTGCTGGAGCGCGGCTATCTGTCGCGCATCGGCGAGTACGGCGGCGAGCGCGTGCAGTACGTGGGCGAGCGCATCGACGGCGACTACGGGGTGGTGCGGGCCCAGATCGTCACCGCCAAGGGCACCCAGGTCCCGGTGGAGGCGCGGGTCCTTCGACGGGGCGACCGCTGGCTCATGTACGACGTGCTGATCGAAAACGTGAGCCTGATCGCGAGCTATCGCTCCCAGTTCGACCGCGTCATCCGGACCTCGTCGTACGAGGATCTGGTGCAGCGGCTCAAGGCGCGCGGCACGCCCTAGCGCAGCCGGCCCTGCGCCCCGGCGAGCTGGGCGCACGCCAGCAGCAGCGCGTTGGCGCCGTGCTCGATGTCGTCGAGTGCGGTGAACTCCTCCTCGCAGTGGCTGCGGCCCGCGCGCGAGGGCACGAAGATCATCCCGGTGGGCGCGATCGCCGCCATGTACTGGGCGTCGTGGCCGGCCCCGGAGAGGATGCGACGGTGGCCGCAGCCGAGGGTGACCGCCGCCGCCTCCACCGCGTCGACGACCTCGCGGTCGAAGCGGGTGCGCGGGACGCGCCAGTAGTGCTCGACCTCGGCGCGCACGCCCTCGCGCTTGGCCGCGGCGCGCACCACCCGGTCCAGCATGGAGAGGGCGCGGTCGATGGTGGATTCGGCCGGGTCACGGAGGTCCACCGAGAAGCCCACCCGGCCGGGAATCGCGTTGGGAATGTTGGGCGTCACGTCGAGCCGTCCCACCGTGGCCACCAGGTTGCCGCCGATCTTCCGGGCGATGCCCCGCACCCCGCCCACCACCTCGGCGGCGGCCACCAGCGCGTCGTGGCGGATGCGCATCGGGGTCGGGCCCGCGTGGTCCTGCACGCCGTGGAAGGTGATCCGCGACCACGAGATCGCCACGATGCCCTCGACGACTCCGAGGGGGATCTGCTCCTCCTCGAGGATTGGGCCCTGCTCGATGTGCAGCTCGAGGTACGCGCGCATCGGGCGGGGCACGCAGGGCTCGGCGCCCAGGTAGCCGATCCGCTCCAGCTCGTCCACCAGACGCCGCCCGTCGCGGTCGCGCGCGTTGTAGGCGTCCTCCAGGGGGATCTTTCCCGCCATGACCCCGGAGGCGATCATCGCGGGCTGGAAGCGCGCGCCTTCCTCGTTGGTGAAGACGATCATGCCGACCGGATGCCGGGTGCGGGCCCGCGCGTCGATCAGGGTGCGAATCGTCTCGAGCGCGCACAGCACGCCGAGCTGGCCGTCGTACTTGCCGCCGCTCGGCACCGAGTCCGCGTGGGAGCCCATGAAGACGGGGGGCAGGGACTCGGTGCCCGGGCGGACGCCGAAGATGTTGCCCATCTGATCGACGGTGACGGTGAGGCCGGCCTGCTTCATCCAGCCGACCAGCAGATCGCGGCCGCGCCGATCGTCGTCGGTCAGGGCCACCCGGTCGAGGCCTCCGCGCGCGGTCTCCCCGATCTTGCCGAGGGCGTCCATGCTCCCGGCGAGGCGGGCTCGATTGATCCTCATGGCTCCCCTCTCATGGGTTACTGGTCCGGCACGCGACACACTTCATGGACGCGGCGCCTCCCTTCGACCGCGAGCCTCGCGCACGCGGTCGCCGGGTGTCAAGGCGTCGCGGCCGCGCGTGCTAGACTGGCCCGCGTCATGCCGTCCGATCCGCCTCCGCGCGTTCTCACTCCCGAGACGATCCGCTTCTGTCCCCTCTGCGGCGCCCGGCTCGAGCGGCGCCCGGTCGGACCCGACCGGCGACCCGAGATGGTGTGCGGGGGCTGCGAGTTCGTCTATTACCTGGACCAGAAGGTGGTGGCCGGCACCATCCCGCTCGTCGACGGTCGCCTCCTGCTCACCCGCCGGGCCATCGAGCCGTCGCGGGGGAAGTGGACGTTCCCCGGTGGCTACGTGGACTGGGGCGAGACGGTGGACGCGGCCGCCCTGCGCGAGACCTGGGAGGAGACGGGCCTCACGGTGGCCCTGGGCGCCCTGGTCGGCGTCTACTCCTACGCGGCGACGCCGGTGGTCATCGTGGTCTACACGGCGGAGGTGCTGAGCGGCACGCTCACCCTCTGCCACGAGAACGATCGGCTGGAGTGGGTCGCGCCCGCCGACATCCCGTGGACGGAACTGGCCTTCCCGTCCACGCAGGCGGCGCTGCGCGATTTCCTCGCGCGGCTCGGCAACGGAGATCACGCGGCGCGCGGCGCGCTACCCGCGTGAGGTGACCGCGCCGCGCGCCTCGCCCCACCCGGTCCGGCTCGCCATCAGCGCGGTCCCCGCGCTCCCTTGGCGGCGGCGCGCTCGAGAAAGCGCGCGAGATCCGGCACCACGAAGCGCTCGTGCCGGCCCTCGGCGATCCTGTCCACCTCGTCCCACGCCTCGACCTCGAAGAGGCAGCGCCGGCCGTCGGTCTCGATCAGCACCGCCTTCGCGCGCACCGTCATGCCGAGCGGGGTCGCGGCCAGGTGACGCATGTCGACGCGGGTGCCCACGGTGGCGCCGCCCGGCGGGAGGTGCGGCACCATCACCGCGTGGGCCGCGTTCTCCAGCAGGGTGAGCACGAAGGGCGTCGCGAATACGGTGACGCCGCGATTGCCGAGCACGTCGGCGGTCAGCTCTCGGGTCACCACCTGCTGCACCTCGGCGGTCTGGCCCGGCTGGAGCGGCATGGTGGCTCCTCTTCTACCCCGTTTGCCGGCACAAATCAACGACTCGGGAAGAGGAGCATCTGCGTGCCGAAGAGCAACAGCAGCACCTCGATGAGTCGCACGAACGTCCGCTCGCTCATGCGATCGAGGAGGCGGCGGCCCGCGAACGCGCCGACGATCATCACCACCCCGAGGAAGAGCCCGACGGCCACGGTCTGGGCGCCCATCAGCTCGTTCCGGCGGAAGACGACGAGCCGCAGCGCGAAGGTGCCCACCGTGCAGAGCGCGTCGGTGGCGACGTAGGCGCCGCGGCGCAACCCGTAGCCCAGGAAGAACGGGCTGATGATCGGTCCGGTGGCACCCACCAGCGCGGACAGCAGGCCGAACGCGCCGCCCACGATCGGGAAGTGGCGGAGCTTCACCGACGTCCCGCGGACCAGCAGCCAACGGCGGAACGGGACGGCCAGGAGAAGAAACGCCCCGAGGACGCGGCTGATCGTGGCTCCGGGCGCGCGCGAGAAGAGCGTCGCGCCCACGACGGTCATCGGGAGCGAGCCGGCCAGGAACGCGGCGACCACGTGCCCCTGGACCTCGGTCCGGCTGAACCACGCGCGCGCCCCATTGCCGATGAGCATGGCCACCGTGAGGATCGGCACCGCCGCCTTGATGCCGAGGGTCCACGCGATGATCGGCACCATGATGACGCCGGTGCCGAAGCCGGCGACGCCGCCCACCGTGGACGCCACGAGCGCGGCGGCCCCGAGGACCAGCCAGCCGAGCGCGTCGGGCATGGCCCGGTAGTATACGCGGCCGCGCCGGTCGCACGTATACTTGCCGAATGCCCGTCCTCCTGGCGGCGCTCGGCGCGCTGCTCATGTCGCTCGACTCGGCGATCAACATCGTGCTTCCCGCGATGGCCGAGGCCTTCGGCGTGGCGCCGGCCGCGATCCGGTGGGTGATCATCTGCTACGTCCTGACCTACGCGCTCACCGCGTTCGCGGCGGGCCTGCTCGCCGATCGGCTCGGGCCGGGCCCGGTGTTCTCGGCGGGACTGTGGATCTGCGGCTTCGCGTTCCTGGGCTACCTGGCCGCGCATTCCTACACGATGGTGCTGCTGCTGCGGGTGCTGCAGGGGCTGGGCGGCGGGCTCGTCTACGGCACCGCGCCCGCGCTGGTCACGCTCTCGCTGCCGCGCGAGCGGCACGGCCGCGGCCTCGGCGTCATGAGCCTGGGGCTCGGGGTGGGGCTCGGCGTCGGCCCGATGCTGGGCGGCGTCCTGCTCGACGCGTTCGGATGGTCGTCCACCTTCCTGTTCCGCGCGCCGCTCTTCATGGCCGCGGCGGTGCTCGCGCAGACGCGGCTTCGCGCCCTCGGGGGCGCGCCGGCGCTCCCGCGGCGCATCGAGCTGGCCGACGTGCTGAGGGTCCCCGTGCTGCGCTCGGCGGCGCTCGCCTTCCTCTCGAACCACGCCCAGTTCTCGGTCTGGCTGCTCGTGCCGTTCTACCTGGTGGGGCCGCTGGCGCTGTCGCCGACCGTCGGGGGCCTCGTGTTCACCCTCACGCCGCTCGCCAACGCGCTGGCCGCGCCGGTGGGGGGCGCGGCCACCGATCGCATCGGGCCGCGCGTGCCGCTCGTGGTGGGGCTGGCGCTGGAGCTGGCGGGCCTGCTCGCCATCGCCCGCATGACCGAGCACACGCCGCTGGCCCTCGTCGGTGTCGCGATGGCCCTGGTCGGCGTGGGGGTCGGTCTCTTCCAGGTGCCGAACCTGGCCCAGATGATGACCGCATTCCCCCAGGCGCAGCAGGGTGCGGCGGGCGGCCTGGCCTTTTTCGGCCGCACGCTCGGCAGCGCGGTCGGCGTGCAGGTGACCGCGGCGCTCTTCGACGCGCGGGTCTCGCGCGACGGCTTCCTCCCCGCCTTCCACGTGGCCTTCCTCGCCGCCGCCGCGGTCTGCGCGCTGGGGGTACTGCTCGCGCTGCTGCCCGGCGCGGCGGCGAGGGCCTCGAGCCGGCGTGGCGGCGGCTGACCGCGGGGCCGGCCCTACGGCTTGGGGATGCGGAGGGTCTTGCTGATCATCAGGCTGCCCGAGACGACGAACAGCAGCGTGACGAGGTGGAAGCGCAGACCGGCGATCGTCACCGGATAGAGGTCGCCGTGATGGAACGCCAGCATCAGCAGGCCCAGCGGCACCACGCTGGTCGGGATCGGCGTGCCCTCGAAGTAGGTGACCTTGCCCGCTTCGCGCGAGAGGTCGCCGGCGGTGATGTTGTAGCGGGCGAGGCGGCTCAGCCCGCAGCCCACGAAGTACATCAGGGCGAGCTGGTCGAGCGGGCGATCGAGTCCGGCCGCGAAGGCGATGGCCGCGGGCGCGACGCCGAACGAGATGACGTCGGCCAGCGAGTCCAGCTCGCGTCCCATCTCGGAGGCCTGGTGGCGCCAGCGCGCGATCCGCCCGTCGAGGACGTCCATCACCAGGGCCAGCGGCACCAGAAGCGCGGCGAGATAGAGGTTCCGGCGATTCTGGGTGGCCAGGAACGTCATGGCCTGGAACACCGCGGCCACGCCGCAAAACCCGTTGGCGATCGTGAAGAGGTCGGCCAGGTGGAAGCCGCGCAGCAGCGAGAAGTGCCGGCGTCGCGCGCGCTCGTCCATGCTAGCGCTCCCCGGCGTCGCGCGGGTCGGCGCCGAGCACGTAGGCGGCGAACAGCTCGTCCAGCGCCCGCGCCGGATCTTCCGCGAGACCCGCGTGGACCGGCGACGACTGCAGCACGTCGGAGCGCGGCGCGGTGAGCCAGTGGAAGCGCTCCGAGGGCGGGGCCAGCGCCACCGGCCCCGCCGCGGGATCCCCGGCGGCCACCGCGCAGCAGGAGCGCAGATAGCGCGCGAGCAGCTCGTGATCGACGTCGGGCACCCGCGCGGCGAGCTCGGCCGGGTCGCTGAGGGTGCGCATGCCGAGATAGCCGGCGGTGCGCGCGTGCACGACCACCCCGACCGGCACGAAGGCCCCGAGGTGCACGTGGGGCACCGCGCGGAGCACCGCGAAGTCGTAGGCGATCCGTCCGTCGTCGGCCATCGGAGCCTCGGGGCTCACCGCCGCGCCGAGAGCGGGCGCGGCGGCTCGCGTCGCAGGTGCTCGCGCGCCCGCCCCGCCTCGGCCACGAAGTCGCGGGGCGCGCGCAGGCGGGTCAGGAGGTAGTCACGGTACCGGGCGCGGGCGGCCGCCGCGGTGGTGAACTCGCGACAGCTCACCGGGTCGGTGAGGAGCTCGTCGGGCACCTCCGCGAGCACCGAGGCGATGACGTCGACGTCGAGGTGGGCCGCCAGCGCGGCGTCGATCGCGGCCAGGTCGCCCGCTCGGTCGAGCAGCACGTGCTCGCGAATGCGCGCGAACGGCGTGCGGGTGCGCGCCTCGTCCACCGAGGCCCAGTCGTGGTGGGCGTAGAGCGCGCCGCCGTGATCGATGAGCCACGGCCGGCGCTGCCACACGAGCAGGTTCGGATTGCGGTGGGTCCGATCCGGATTCGTGACGAAGGCGTCGAGCCACACCAGTCGCGTGGCCAGGTCGACCGGGATCAGGTCTCCCGCCGCGCTCGCGTCGAAGTTGAAGGCCGAGTCCAGATAGCGGAGCCCCACGTTGACCCCATGGCTCCCCCGCAGGATGTCCTGGATCTCGGGGTCGGGCTCGCTCCGGCCGAAGGCGGCGGCCAGCTCGATGATCGCGAGGTCGGGCACCGGCAGGTCGAGCGCTTGCGCGAGCCGCCCCACGATCAGCTCGGCGATGAGGGCCTTCGCGCCTTGACCGGCGCCCCGGAACTTGACCACGAAGAGGCCGCCGCCGTCGGTGTCGACCACCGCGGGGAGCGAGCCGCCCTCCCGGAGGGGCTGCACGTAGCGAGTCGCCGCGTGGCGGAGGAGCGGGGGTCGTGTCGGCATGATCGCCAGGACTGTACTACACGGGCCCGGGGGCCCGGAGTATCATGCTCGTCATGGAAATCCTCGATCCGGTCGGCTCCACCACCGCGGCGCCCCGCGCGCTCGCGCCGCGTCCGGGCTCGTTGCAGGACGCGGTGATCGGCGTCCTCGACAACTCCAAGCCCAACGCGCGCGTCCTGCTGGAGGAGGTGGCCCGCGCGCTCGCCGAGAAGGTCGGCGCGCGCGACGTGCGGGTCTGGCGCAAGCCCGGCGCCTCCAACGGGGCGACGGCCGCGGTGCTCGACGAGATGGCGGCGCAGTGCGGGGCCGCGCTGACCGCCTCCGCGGACTGAGGGTCGTGCACGTCGTGGAGTATCCACGACGCCACCGAGCTGGAAGGGCGGGGCCTCGCCACCGTCGTCCTGGGTACGCACGAGTTCCGTCCGCTCGCGCTCGCCGAGGCGCGCGCCAAGGGCCTGCCCGATCTCGGCATCGTCACGGTGCCGCACCCGATCGGCGGAGTCGCCGAGTCCCTCGTCGCGGGCAAGGCGCTGGCCGCGGTGGGCGACGTGCTGTCGGCGCTCACCCGGGCCGCGACGGGTCGCGTCGACTCTCGCCCGGCGGAGGGCGACCCACGATCGCACCGGGCGCCCGACGATCTGCTCGAGTTCCAGTCGTTCATGATGGAGCGGGGCTGGGGCGACGGCCTGCCGCTGATCCCGGCCACGGCGGAGCGCGTCGCGGCCATGCTCGCGGCCAGCCGCCGGCCCGCCGGTGATGTCGTCGCGGTGCTGCCGCCGCGTCTGGGCTGCGCCACCGTCGAGCGGGTGGCGATCAATGCGGTGCTCGCGGGCGCGCTGCCCGAGCACCTGCCGGTGATCCTGGCCGCGGTGGACGCGGTCGGGCAGGCCGCGTTCAACCTGCAGGCGGTGCAGACCACCACGCATCCCTGCTCGCCGCTCATCATCGTCAACGGGCCGATCGCCGGGCGCCTCGGGATCAACGGGGCGGGCAACGCGCTCGGACAGGGCCATCGCGCCAACGCGGTGATCGGGCGTGCGCTGCGCCTGGCGCTGCAGAACGTGGGCGGCGCGCGACCGGGCCACGAGGATCGCGCGACCCACGGGCACCCCGGCAAGTACAGCTACTGCGTGGCCGAGAACGAGGCGGCCTCGCCGTGGGCCCCGCTCTCGGTGGACCGCGGCTTCGCGCCGGACGTGAGCACGGTCACGGTGTGCGGCTCGGAGGCGCCCCACAACATCAACGATCACGGCTCGTCCACGCCGGACGGCATCCTCACCACGGTGGCGGGTACCGCGGCGGTGGTCGGCTCGAACAACATCTACCTGGGCGGCGAGCCGCTGGTGATCCTGGGGCCGGAGCACGCGGCGACGGTGGCGGGCGGCGGATGGAGCAAGGATGACTTCAAGCGCGCGCTGTGGGAGCGGGCGCAGGTGCCGCTCTCGCGCTTCGATCCTTCGAACATCGAGCGTTTCGCGGTGATCCACCCCGCCGGGTTCAAGGATCGACCGCCGGAGACTCGCGCGCCCATCGCGCGACAGTGGTCGGACATCATGATCGTGGTGGCGGGCGGCGCGGGAAAGCACTCGGTGCTCGTGCCGACCTTCGGGGCCACTCGCTCGGTCACCCGGCGCATCGAGGCCTGACGGTGCGAGCGCACGCGGTCGTGGCCTTGGTCCTGCTGCTGACCGCGGCGCCGGCCGGCGCCGACATGACGCCGGCGCCGCCCCGCGACCAGATGCCGCCCGCGCCGTCGGCGGAGGAGGAATACCGCCGCGGCGTGGCGGCCACCCGGGCGAAGGAGTGGAGTGTGGCGGGCGCCGCGTTCGGCCGAGCGGTCGAGATGAGGCCGAGCTACCCCGAGGCCTGGAACGGGCTCGGCTACGCGCTGCGCCAGCAGGGCAAGTACCCGGAGTCGCTCCGAGCCTACGACGAGGCGCTGCGACTGCGGCCAGAGTATCCGGAGGCGCTCGAATACCTCGGCGAGGCCTACGTGAAGATGGGTCGCCTCGACGACGCCCGCCGCGTGGTCGACCGGCTCCGGCCGCTGGACGCCGCGCGCGCCCGCGAGCTCGACGAGGTCATCGCGAAGGGGAAGTGACCGAGTAGAGCCGCGCGAAGTACTCCTGGACCATCCGGTCCGAGGAGAAGCGCTCGGTGGCCATGCGGATCGACGCGCGCATCATCTGGACCCACCGGTCCGGATCCGCAAAGGCGGGCAGGACCTCGCGCTCCAGCGTCTCGTAGAGCGAGCGCAGATCGCGCAGGTCGGGATCGCCCCCGACGGTGCCGTCGCCGATCGCCCAGCCGGTGACGCCGGGCTCGCAGCCCTCCGGCCACCAGCCGTCCAGCACCGAGAGGTTGAGCGTGCCGTTCATGGCCGCCTTCATGCCCGACGTGCCGCTGGCCTCCATGGGCCGGCGCGGGGTGTTCAGCCAGACGTCGCAGCCGCGGGTGAGCAGGCGACCGAGCCCCATGTCGTAGTTCTCGAGGAAGGCCACGCTCTCCGGCCAGCGCTTGAGCGCGTTGACCAGCCGGGCGATGACCGCCTTGCCTTCATGATCGGCCGGGTGGGCCTTGCCCGAGAACAGCAGCTGCACCCGGTGACCGCGGACGAGCGCGGCGAAGCGCTCCGCATCGCGCAGCAGCAGATCGGGCCGCTTGTAGGTGGCGGAGCGGCGGGCGAAGCCGATGGTCAACGCGGCCGGATCGAGCCGCACGCCGGTGCGCGTGCGCACCTCGGCGAGCAGCTCGCCCTTCAGCGCGCGCTTGGCCGTCTGCAGCCGCTCGTCGCTGCCGTGCGCGGCGGGGATGCGCGCGTCCTGCCAGGTGGGGACGTGGACCCCGTTGGTGATCGCGATGATCGGGGCCGCGTCCTTCACGTGCGCCCACATCGCCCGGGCGGTCTCGCCGTGCAGCTGCGCCACCGCGTTGGCGATGTGGGCCAGCCGCAGGCCGGCCACCGTCATGTTGAACGGATCGCCCCCGATCTCGGCCAGCTCGCTGGCCACCAGCTCGCAGCCGGCGCCGAGCCGCCGTAGCTCGGCGAGGGAGTGCACCTCGTTGCCCGCGGGCACCGGGGTGTGGGTGGTGAACACGATCGACTCCCGGGCGACCCGCCACGCCTCGTGGAAGCCCAGGCCGGCCTCCATGCGATCGGCGATCATCTCGATGCCCGCGAAGACCGCGTGGCCCTCGTTGAAGTGGTAGCGCTCGACCGGCAGGTGCAGCGCGCGCAGCGCGCGCACGCCGCCGATGCCGAGCAGCATCTCCTGGGCCACACGGCAATCGGGACGCGGGTCGTAGAGGCGCCGCGTGATCCAGAGGTCTCGCGGATCGGTGGGCTCGAGCAGATAGAGCGGGGCGATGGCGTAGCGGCCGACGCGCCACACGCGACAGGCCACCTCGCGGCTGGCCACTCGCACGCGCACCCGCGCGCCGGTATCGGTCAGCGCGTCCGGCTTCTGATCGCGCCACTCGTCGTAGGGATAGCCGTCGGCGCCGATGTGCTGCGAGGTGTAGCCCTGGCCCCAGCGCAGGCCGACGCCGACCACCGGCAGGCCCAGATCGCCCGCCGACTTCATGAAGTCGCCCGCGAGGACGCCGAGCCCGCCCGCGTAGGAGTACAGCTCCTCGTGGAGGCCGTACTCCATCGAGAAGTAGGCGACGAGCGGCGGATGGCCCGCGGTCACGAGGCGGAAATCGGCGGCGGCGAGGTCTCGGCGGGACTCATCAACCCGAGCATAGGGCATCGCGGCGGCAACGCAAAGCCCGCCCCGCTGCGGTCAGGGCTTGGGACGCCAGGGGCGCGTGATCAGCCGCGCGCCGCGCTGCCAGCTCACGTACGCCCACGCCCACTGGAACAGCACGAGGAATCGATTGCGGAAGCCGATGAGGAACATGATGTGGACGAAGAGCCAGGCGAGCCAGGCGGGCAGGCCGGAGAGACGGAGCGGCCCGATCACCGCCACCGCGGCGGCGCGACCGATGGTGGCCATGGTGCCCTTGTCCCGATAGTGGAACGGCTGCGTCGGCTCGCCGGCGAGGCGGTGCAGCACGTTCGCGGCCACCCGCCGTCCCTGCTGGATCGCGACGGGCGCCAGTCCGGGCAGGGGCTGGCCGTGTTCGTCCGGGAGCGTCGCCATGTCGCCGATGGCGAACGCCTCGGGATGCCCGGGGATCGACAGATCGCGCTCGACCTGCACGCGACCGGCGCGATCGAGGGGCACGCCGAGCGAGCGGGTGAGGGGAGACGCGGCCACGCCGGCGGCCCACAGCACGGTGCGGGCGCGGATCGGCTCGCCCCCGAGCCATACCGCGTCGGGGGTCACCCGCGTGACCATGGCGCCGGTCCGCACCTCCACGCCGATGCGGGTGAGGGCCTCCTCCGCGCGCTCGGATAGCGGCTCCGGGAAGCTGGCCAGGATGCGCGGCCCGCCCTCGAGGAGGATGATGCGCGCCCGCGTTGGATCGATCACCCGGAAATCGCGGGCGATCGTCTCCCGAGAAATCTCCGCGAGCGCCCCGGCCAGCTCCACCCCGGTGGGGCCGCCCCCGACCACCACCGAGGTGAGCAGGGCGCCTTGCTCGGCGGCGTCGCCCTCTCGCTCGGCCAGCTCGTAGGCCAGCAGCACGCGCCGGCGGATCTCGAGCGCGTCCTCGAGGGTCTTGAGGCTCGGCGCCAGCGGCTCCCAGTCGTCGTGCCCGAAGTAGGAGTGCCCGGCGCCGGCGGCCAGCACGAGGGCGTCGTAGCGCATCTCCCCCTCGTCCAGGCTCAGGCGACGATCGGCCAGATCGACCGACTGCACCTCGGCCAGCAGCACCGTGATGTTGGCGGCCTTCCTCAAGACTGCGCGGAGCGGCGACGCGATGTCGGAGGGATTCAGCGCCGCGGTGGCGACCTGGTAGAGGAGGGGCTGGAAGAGATGGTGATTGCGCCGGTCAAGCAGGGTGACGCGCACCCGACGGCCCGCCAGCCCCCAGGCCGCGTACAGGCCGCCGAAGCCGCCGCCCACGATGACCACGTGCGGCCGGTCGTTCATGTCTTCATCTTCCGGCCGCGGCCGGGACGTTTCAAGCGCCCGGGGCGATGCTTGACAGGGCCGGATCTTCGCCCTACGTTGAGGCCCATGCGTCCGGTGTCCGGGAACGCGGCGCCGAGGCCGGTCCGCGTCGCGATCATTCTCGCCACGCGAAGGAGCCGCTCATGACCGCTCGCATCAGCTCCCAGCGCTATGCCGTCGACGACTTCACGCAGGCCCTCGACCTCTGCTACCGGCGGGGCTGGACCGACGGGCTGCCGGTCGTGCCGCCCACCGAGCCGGCGGTGCGCGCGATGCTCGACGCGGCCGGCCTCGAGCCCGACACCCAGATCGCGTTCGTCACCAACCGGCAGGTGGCGATCAGCGCCGAGAAGGTCGCGATCAACGCGGTGATGGCCGGCTGCCTGCCCGAGCACATGCCGGTGGTGGTCGCGGCCATCGAGGGCATCGCCGATCCGCGCTGGGGCTATCACGGCCCCGCGACGTCCACCGGCAGCGCCGCGGTCCTCATGATCGTCAACGGGCCCATCGCCAAGCGGCTCGACTTCAATTCGGGTGACAATCTGTTCTCCCCCGGCTGGCGATCCAACGCCACGGTCGGCCGCGCGGTGCGACTGGTGATGCGCAACGTGATCGGGACGCTGCCGGGCCGTCTCGACCGGGGCACCTTCGGTCATCCGGGCCGTTACACCTACGTGATGGCGGAGAACGAGGCGGAGAGTCCGTGGACGCCGCTGCACGTGGAGCGCGTCGGCTGCCGCCCCACCGACAGCGCGGTCACCGTGATGGCCGCGCTGGCCCCGATCCAGTTCTACAATCAGCTGTCGAGCACCGCGGCGGGGGTGCTGGGCACTCTCTGCGACACCATGCGCTATCCCGGCCAGATCGGGCAGCCCAACTACTGCGTGGTGCTGGCCGGTGAGCACATGCGCACCATCGCGGCCGACAACTGGTCCAAGGCCGATATCCGGAAGTTCATCTTCGAGAACACCACGAACACGATCGCTCACTTCAAGCGGACGGCGCGCATGCCGGGAGCGGTGAAGGCGGGGGACGAGACCGCGACCCGGCCCCTCGTGCAATCGCCGGACGATCTATTGGTAGTCGCGGCGGGTGGACGGGCCGGGTCGTTCTCGTGCTACATCCCGGGCTGGGCCAGCCGCACCTCGTCGGAGGCAGTCACGGTGGTCATCAAGGAAAGGAGCGCATGATGGCGGGCTTCGAGATCCTCGACCCCACGGTCGAGCCGCGGCGTCAGCCGCTCACGTACGTGCCGCGGCCGGATTCGCTGAAGGGCAAGCGGATCGGGCTGGTGGAGAACACGAAGTTCAACTCGGACAAGCTGCTGCACAAGATCGGCGACATCCTGAAGACCGAGTACGGGGCCGCCGAGACCCGGATGTGGCGCAAGCACAACGCGGGCGTTCCCGCGCACCAGGAGATCCTCGACGACGCCACCCGGAGCGTGGACGTCGTCGTCGCCGGCATCGGAGACTGAGGGTCCTGCTCGTCGGGCAGTGTGCTCGACGGAATCGTGTTCGAGAAGGTCGGCATTCCCGCCGCGTCCATCGTGACCGACGTGTTCGAGGGAACCGGCCACGCCATGGCCCAGTCGTGGGGCGTGCCGGAGTACAAGTTCCTGTCCATGCCGCATCCGATCGCCAACCTGACCGACGCCGAGCTGGACGCGCGGGCCCGCACCATCGCCCCCGCCATCGTCCAACTACTGCTCAAAGGCCAGGAAAGCTCCTAACGACAACGGGTGTCCGCCACTGTGGGGGAGTGCGGGGGCCATCTCGGGGCCCCCGCATTGAACAGAGCCGTGAAGAGGTGAACGGGTGTCCGCCACTGTGGGGAGTGCGGGGGCCATCTCGGGCCCCCCGCATTGAATGGAGCCGTGAAGAGGTGAACGGGTGTCCGCCGCTGTGGGGGAGTGCGGGGGCCATCTCGGGGCCCCCGCATTGAACAGAGCCTTACAGAAGTAAACGGTTGTCCGCCAACCGAGCCGTACAGGACTAGACGGTCGCCGAGAAATGCCCGCCGACGCCGAGCCCTACCGCCCTCCGTTCTGGTATCGCGGCCGGCACCTCCAGACGCTCTGGGGGCCGCTGTTCCGTCACTGGCGGCGGCCCCCGGTGCGCCGCGAGCGGCTGGAGACCCCCGACGGTGATTTCCTGGACCTCGACTGGCTCGAGGGCGCGCCGGCGGACGCCCCGCTGGTCCTGATCCTTCACGGGCTCGAAGGCTCGTCCCGCTCGCACTACGCTCGGGGACTCTTGCTCGGGGCCCGGCGCCTCGGCTGGCGGGCCGCGGTGCTGCATTTCCGCTCGTGCAGCGGCGAGGTCAATCGGCTCGCCCGCCTGTACCACTCGGGCGAGACCACCGACCTCGAGTGGATGGTGGACTGCCTCGGCAAGCGGGACGACGCGCGGCCGATCGGCCTGGTGGGCATCTCGCTCGGCGGGAACGTCGCCCTGAAGTGGCTGGGCGAGCGCGGCGACGCGGCGCCGCCCGAGATCGCGGCCGCGGTGGCGATCTCGACCCCGTTCGACCTGGCCGCGTGCGCGCGGGTGCTGGACCGAGGATTCAATCGCGCGATCTATACCCGGAGCTTCCTGCGCACGATGAAGGCGAAGATCCTCGACAAGCGGGGTCTGTACGACGGAGACCTCGATCTGCCCGCGGTGCTGCGGTCCCGCACGTTCCGGGAGTACGACCGGCTCTTCACCGCGCCGCTGAACGGGTTCGCCGACGAGAACGACTACTGGACGCGGGCCAGCAGCGGCCCCTTCCTCCCGGGGATCCGGCGTCCGACCCTGCTCATCAGCGCGACGAACGATCCGTTCATGCCGGCCGAGAGCCTGCCCCGCGCCGCGGTGGAGCAGTCCGCCTGGCTCGAGGCCGAGTTCGTCACGCAGGGCGGACACGTGGGATTCCTCGACGGCGCGCTCGGCGCGTCGTCGTGGGCCGAGCGGCGCGCGCTCGCGTTCCTGAGACGGCATCTGCTACGATGAGCGCCGTGCTGCGCGACGCCTACGGCCTGCCCGTCACCACCGCGTCCCGCGTCGCGGTGGACCACTACGACCGCGGCGTGCGCGCCCTGCTGGGGTTCGGCGCCGAGGCGATCGCCGACTTCCGCCAGGCCGTCACGGCCGATCCCGAGTTCGTGCTGGCCGCCGCCGCCCTCGCGGTCTCGCTCTATCTCGACGAGCAGATCCCGGCGGCCCGCGCCGCGATGGAGCAGGCGACCGCCCTCGGCGCGGCCCAGGCCGCGCGCCTGACCGCTCGCGAGCGCCGGCATCTGGAGGCCCTCGGCCTCTTCGTGGGCGGCCGGAGCAACGAGGCGATCGCCCTGATGAAGGCGATTCTCGCCGAGCATCCCCGCGACATGGTGCTGATGCAGCGCCTCTACTACATCTACTTCTGGCAGGGCCGCTCCGCCGAGATGCTCGCGCTGACCGAGTCGGTGCGCCCGGCCCTGGCCGACGACGGCTACACCCTCGGTTATCACGCCTTCGCCCTCGAGGAGAACCGGCGGCTCGACGAGGCGCTGCCGCTGGCCGAGGCGGCGCTGAGCGTGAACCCGCGCGACGCCTGGGCCGTGCACGCGATCGCCCACGTGCTCTACGAGCGCGGCGACAACCGCCACGGCATCGAGGCGCTGCCCGCGCGCATCCATCCGTGCGATCACCTCGGCTACTTCAAGAACCACCTGCTGTGGCACCTGGCGCTCCTCCACCTGGCCGAGGGCGACTACGAGCGAGGGAGCCGGCTCTTCGAGAGCGTGTTCGGCCGCAGTCCCATCGCCATCGCCTCCGACCTCCAGGACTCGGTCGCGCTCGCGTGGCGGCTCGACCTGTTCGGCCATCCCGACCCGCGGCGGTGGGAGCACCTGGGCGCGGCGGCCCGGCGCTGGCTCGACATGCCGCTGCTGCTCTTCCACGATCTGCACGTGGGGATGGCCCTCGCCGCGGCGGGGGACTGGACGATCGCGGAGCTGCAGCTCGAGCGGCTGCGCCAGCGCAGCAAGAAGTCGAAGAACCCCACGCTGGGCGAGGTGGTGGTGCCGCTCATGGAGGGCCTGCACGCGTTCGCCCGGGGCGACTACGCGGGGAGCGCGGCGCGCATCGAGCCGGTCGAGTCGCGCATCATCGAGGTCGGCGGCAGCCACGCGCAGCGGGAGGTCTTCCACGACACCCTGCTCGCCGCGGCCCTGCGCGGGCGGCAGGAGCGCGCGGTGTCGCTGCTGGAGCGCCGCCTGGCCAAGCGGCCCAATCCCGGACACTACTGGCAGCAGCAGACCGTCGCCTGATGGCCCGCCGCTCCCTCGTGATCCGGCGCGGCACCGCGCGCGACGTGCCCACGATTCTCCGATTGATCCGCGGGTTGGCCGAGTACGAGCGGCTCGCTCACGAGGTGCGCGCCACTCCGGCGCGCGTGCGCGCCCACGGCTTCGGCCCGCGGCGGTACTTCGAGACCCTCATCTGCCGTCGCGAGGGCCGGCCGATCGGCTTCGCGCTCTACTTCTTCACCTACTCCACGTTCCTGGCCCGGCCGACCCTCTACCTGGAGGATCTGTTCGTGCTGCCGGAGGAGCGCGGCGGAGGGGCGGGCAAGGCCTTGCTGAAGGCGCTGGCCCGCATCGCGGTCCGGCGCGGCTGCGGCCGGCTGGAGTGGGCGGTGCTCGACTGGAACCGGCCGGCCATCGGCTTCTACAAGCGGCTCGGCGCCCGCCTGAACAAGCAGTGGATCATCACCCGCCTCACCGGCACTCCGCTGCGGCGGCTCGCGCGCTGACCGGTCCGGCGTGATCCGGCTGGCCGCCGCGCTCTGGACGATGACCCTGCTCGGGGCCGCGCTGCCGGCGGCGGCGCAGTCGATCACCTGCCCGGCGGGGACCAAGCTCGGCGGCGCCGAGACCGAGGTCGGGAAGTTCCAATGGTGCGAGCAGAGCGCGCCGGGCGGGATGATCCGGCAGGGGCCGATGGTCGGGTTTCATCCCAACGGGCGCCGGAGCTTCGAGCTGACCTTCGTCGACGGCACGCCGCGCGGCTCGATCCGCGCGTGGTACGAGGGCGGCCAGCCGAGCATGACCGGTGACACCCGCCCGGACAACGGCACCCTGATCCTGTGGGACGAGCGCGGGCGACGCCGGGCGCAGATCGACGTCCGGGAGCGCCAGGTCCTGACGCAGGCGTGGGACGAGCAGGGTCACGAGGAGCGCTACGACGAGAAGAAGCTGGCCCGGGCCTTTCCGAACAATCGGAACCTGCCGTTCATCATGAACCTGTTCGCGGTCGGCATCGGTATCCAGTAGCCCTCACGCCGCCCCGCTGACCACCGGCGGGATCTGCCCGGCCCACGGCGCGGCGGCCTCGAACGCGGCGGCGGCCTGCAGCACCGCGGCCTCCTGCCGCCGCCGGCCCACGATCTGCAGCCCGACCGGCAGCCCGCTCCTCGTGAAGCCGCAGGGCACCGAGATCGCAGGCAGGCTGGTCAGGGTGATGCCGTAGGTCAGGAAGAACCACTGCGTGTAGTTGTCGAGCGGCTTGCCGTTGATCTCGGTCGGATACGGCTGCTCCACCGGGAAGGGCGGGACCGCCACGGTGGGGAGGAGCAGCAGATCGCGCGTCTCCATGAACTCGCGCACCCGATGCCACAGGCGGGTGCGCAGCTTCTCGCCGTTGCCGATCTGCTCGGGGGTGAGCGACAGCCCCTGCTTGATATTCCACACCAGGCCCTTCTGCATGACCGACTCCCACTGTGCGAGCTTGTCGGCGTGGCGGGCGACCATGCCGAGGCCTCGGGTGGCCAGGACGATCTCGTTGGCCTCGCCGAAGTCGGGGCAGGCGTGCTCGATCTTCGCGCCGAGGGCCCGGAACACCCGCGTGGCGCCCTCGGCCACCGTGGCGACTTCGTGGTCCACCGGGATCAGCCCGTTGAGATCCGGGCTCCACGCCACGCGCCAGCCCTTGATCGACGGTCGCTTCACCGCCGCGGTGAACCGACGCGTGTCGACCTCGTAGGACAGCGGCGCGCGATCGTCCGGCCCGGCCATCGCGGCGAGCATGAGCCCGACGTCGCCCACCGTGCGGGCCATCGGCCCCGTCACGCTCAGCGAGTCCCACCCGAGATCGGCCGGGTAGACCGGGATCAAGCCGGGCGTCGTGCGGAATCCGACGACGCCGCAGAACGCGGCGGGCGTGCGTAGCGAGCCGCCCAGGTCCGAGCCCTGTGCGAGCGGTCCCATGCCGGTGGCGAGGGCGACCGCGGCGCCCCCGCTCGAGCCCCCGCACGTGAGCGCGGTGTTCCACGGATTGCGAGTCACGCCGAACACCGCGTTGAAGGTATTGCCGCCGGCGCCGAACTCGGGCGTGTTGGTCTTGCCCACCACGATGGCCCCGGCGCGCTTCAGCCGCTCGACGTACAGCGCGTCCGCCTCCGGCACGTGGTGCTCGAAGATCTTGGAGCCCCAGGTGGTGCGGATGCCCCTGGTCGGCGTCAGGTCCTTGATCGAGACCGGGACGCCGTGGAGCGGACCGAGCGCGGCGCTCCGTCGGCCGAGGGCCACCGTCGCCTTCTTCGCCTCGGCCAGAGCCGACTCGCGGACCAGCGTGACGTACGCGTTCACCCGCGGATTGACCGCGTCGATGCGCGCGAGCACCGCCTGCATCACCTCGAGCGGCGATGCCTTGCGCGTGCGGTAGAGGCGCTGCAGGGCGGTGGCGGGCGTGAAGCACAGGTCGCGGTCGGACACGGGCGTCTCCTGGCTGGTGTGGGCTACGGGACGGAAGCCTAGCACGGCTGTCCTTACAGGGCAGCCGGTTTGCTTGACGACCTCGGGGGAATGCGCTAGGTTGCCGCGTCCGACCCGACCGCTCCCAGGAGGCTTTCATGTTCCTTCGAGCCCTCGTCGTGTCCGCTCTCATCGCGTCGACCACGCTGGCATGGGCCGCGCTCGCTCACGCGACGCCGATCACGTCCATCACGCACCTGAACAGCTTCCGCGATACGCGGTCGGCCAATGACGTGGGCATCGGCTCAGGCGATCTCAACCAATTCGGCGCCGACGTGGTTCCGCGGTTGGGTACGACCGTGACGGCGGTACAAGGTGGCTTCGTCGTCGGACCCATTGCGTGTGCCGGTCTCGCGGTGAACGCGGACTTTTGCGCGGCGGCCCCGCTGTTCAACCCGACTCGCACGGCAACGTGGGCCCTCACGTTTCAGAATGGAGCTGACGTGGCCATCGCCACCACGCCGGCGATAGGCAGCATTCCCGCGGCCCCCGTTCCGTTTCCGACCAGCGTGACCATCTCCAATTCCGGAACCACGCCGACCTTGAGCTGGATCGTGCCGCCCGGCTTTACTCCGGACGCGGTGCGGGTGAACGTGTTCGACAAGAGCGTGACCCTGGTGAACGGGCAGAAAGACGTGATCTTCGTGAGATCGCTGGACGCAACGCAGACGAGCTTCCAGATTCCCGCGGCGAATCCTCAGAACCCGCAGCAGCCGCTGCTCAAGCCCAATGGCCAGTACGTGCTCAACGTCCAACTCATCGAGACTCGGGGCCATGTCCCGTTGCTCAACGGTGACGGTAACGACAATATCCTCCGTCGCTCGAGCGCGTTCTTCGACTTTTCTCCGTTGACCGGGCCTCAGCCTGCCGCGTTCCTCCCGACCCGAGGCCCCGGCATCGACGCGCCCTACAAGTTCGACGTGCGCGCCATACTCGCCAACGAGACGGTGTTCATCGATCCCTTCGTCGCGGTGGGGTACAAATACGCGATCGGAGCCGGTGATCCGAATTTCAAATCGGTTCTCCTGCCCGCGGTGGGCGACAACCAGTACACCCTGAGCTACATGGACGGCCTGAACCTCATCCAGATCTTGCTCGGGGCGAACAGCCAGTTCTTCTTCCCGCAGGGCGGCGTGGGGGCCTTTGAGGTGGGCGGCATCGAGGTATCGGCCGGGCTCGACCCCAACAACGTCACCGCCTTCATCACCGGCCTGACCTTCGTGGCTGACGGTCAGTTCACCGGCACGATGACCCCGGTGGTGACGGAGATCGCGGCGACGCCGGAGCCCGCGACCGTCCTGCTCCTCGGGGCGTCGCTGATGGGATCCGGCCTGGCCACCCACCGACGCCGGAGGCGCTAGGCTCGCCTCGGCAATGAACGGTCAGGCGTCCGGGGCTCCCACCGCCGCGGCGCCGCCATCGGGCGTCGGGGTGCGGCTGGACATGACCTTGCGCGGGTCGAGCGCATCGCGGAGGCCGTCGCCGATGTAGTTGATGCTGAGCACGGTGAGGAAGATCGCGGTGCCCGGGAAGATCGCCCAGTGCGGCGCGAAGTCGAGGTTGTCCTTCGCGTCGAAGAGGATGCGGCCCCAGGTCGGGATGTCGGGCGGGAAGCCCAGCCCCAGGAACGACAGCGAGGACTCCGCGATGATGGCGGCGGCCACGTCGATGGTGCCGGCCACGATCACCGGGCCCACCGCGTTGGGCAGGATGTGGCGGATGACCTGTCGGAGCGGGGGCGCCCCGAGCCCGCGCGCGGCCTCGACGAATTCCTTCTCCCGCAGCGAGAGGAACTGCGCGCGCACCAGGCGCGCCACCGGCATCCAGCGCAGGCCGCCGATCACCACGACCACCAGCGCGAAGACGCCCATCTCGGGCCCCAGCACCCGCTTGAGCGAATCGCGGAAAAGATAGACCAGGAGCAGGAGCAACGGCAGCTGCGGCAAGGACAGGAAGAGATCGGTGAGGCGCATCAAGGTGTGGTCGGTGGTGCCGCCCACGTGGCCGGCCGCGGCCCCCACCACCGTGCCTACGGTGATCGCGATCAGCATCGCGGCCACGCCGACGGCGAGCGAGATCCGGCCGCCGTAGAGCATCCGGGCCAGCAGATCCTGGCCCAGGTCGTCGGTGCCGAGCGGGTGGGCCCAGGTCGGCCCCTTCAGCTTGGCCCGGAAGTCGATCTCGTCGATCGGCACCCGGTACACGAACGGGCCCACCATCACCGCGGCCACCATCACGAGCAGCACGACCGCGCCGAAGGTGGCCAGGTGGTGCTTGCGAAAGCGCCGGAACGCTTCGCTCCACAACGAGCGCACCGCCGGCGCGCGCGAGGCGGGCGCCGTGCGGGTGACCGCCTCGGCCGCGACCCCGGTCGGAGGCGTCATGGGCTAGCGATACGAGATGCGCGGATCGAGCCAGCCGTACAGCAGGTCCGCGACCAGGTTGAAGACGACCACGAGACAGGAGAACACGAAGGTGATCGCCATGATCACCGGAGTGTCGTTGGCCAGGATCGAGGTGATCAGTAGCGAGCCGATGCCGGGCACACGGAAGATCTGCTCGGTGATGACCGCCCCGGTGAAGATGCCGGGGATCTGCAGGGCCACCAGGGTGACCACCGGGATGAGGGCGTTGCGCACCACGTGCTTGAGGATCGTCACCCGCTCCGACAGCCCCTTGGCCCGCGCGGTATTGATGTAGTCGAGCCGCACGATCTCCAGCACCGCCGAGCGCACGAACCGGGTCATCGCCGCACCCTGGAAGAGGCCGAGCACCGCCACCGGCATGATGGCCTGGCGCAGATTTTCCCAGTACCAGCGCCAGCCGGTGGCGCTGATGTCGGCGCGGTAGATGAACGGCAGCCAGTCCAGATAGATGCTGAAGAAGAGGATGAACAGGATGCCGGTGAAGAAGGTGGGCAACGAGAAGCCGATGAAGGCCAGCGTCGTCGAGACCTGGTCGAACAGCGAATACGGCCTTACCGCCGCGTAGATGCCGACCGGCAACGCGACCAGCAGCCCCAGGAGCTGGGCCAGGCCGAGCACCCAGAGCGTGGTGGGCAGGCGCTGTAAGATCAGGGTGCCCACGTCGATGCGGCTCACGAACGAGAAGCCCCAGTCGCCCTTGAGCATCGAGGTGAACCAGCGGAGGTAGCGCACCGGGATCGGATCGTCGAGGCCGAACTGGTGCCGGAGGTTCGCGCGCACCTCCGGCGGGACATTCGGGTTGGTGGCGAGCTCCTCGAAGGGATCGCCAGGGGCGAGGCACAGGATCGTGAACAGCACCAGGCTGATCCCCGCGAGCACGGGGATCATGATCAGCAGCCGGCGCAGGAGATACCTGGACATCTAATTGATGCAGCCGGCGCCGGGTTCTGGGCCCGGCGCCGACCCGCCTCCCGCTACGCCTCCTTGTGCCAGAACGGCAGCTGCCAGAAGTCCGAGTCCCAGCCGCTTTGGGCGACCTTGAGCTTGTTGCTGATCGCGGAGACCCGCGGCCGCCAGGCCACCGGGATCACTACCACGTTCTTGATCACCATGTCGTTCATCTGGATGAACAATGCCGCCCGCTTGACCGGATCCACCTCGGCCTCGGCCGCCTTGTGGAGCTTGCCGTACTCCTCGCTCTGCCAGCGGGTGATGTTGCGGCCCTGCCACTTGTTCTCCTTCGACGCGATCTCCCAGGGCGTGAACTGGAGCATGAAGTCCTGGGGATCGGGCATGGTCTCGGTGACGGTGTACATCTGGAGGTCGGTGGAGAAGTGCGGGTACGTATCGAGGTTGGCCGGGTCCGACGAGAAGAACACCGACGCGACCACCGACTTGATCTCGATCTCGATGCCGGCCTTGGCGCAAGCCTGCTTGACGATGGCCTGCGTCTTCTGACGGGGAGCGTTGATCGAGGTCTGGTATACCATCTTCAGCTTCTTGCCGTCCTTGGCCCGGATGCCGTCGGCGCCCTTCTTCCAGCCTGCCGCCTCCAGGATCTGGTTGGCCTTGTCGACGTTGAACTCCCAGCGGTTGTTCTTGGACACGAACGGGGCCGGGGCGTTCAGGAAGTTGGCGGTGGTGAGCGCGGTGCGCCCGTAGATCTGCTCCTGCACCGAGGCGCGATCGACCAGCATGCTCAGGGCCTGGCGCACCGCGGGGTCGGTCAGGAAGGGATGCTTGGTCTTGAGGCTGGAGCGCTCGCCGTCGACCTCCGTCCACGGGTCGGTCTGGTTGCACTGGATGTGCTCGATGTTACCGGTGGTGACGATGCTCGCCTTGCCGCGGCCGCCCTGCTCGAAGCGCTTGAGGATCTCGTCCTCGACCTGCATGTTCCAGGCGTAGTCGTACTCACCGGTCTGCATGACCGCGCGCGCCGCCGAGACCGCGTCGCCGCCGCCCTTCATCTCGATCGAGTCGAAGAACGGGCGGTTGGGCACGTGGTAGCTCGGGTTCAGGTCGCCTTTCACGATGTCGCCCGGCTTGAAGTCCACGAACTTGAAGGGGCCGGTGCCGACCGGCTTCAGATTGTTGGGCGCCTCCCGCGACTTCTCGCCCATGTAGGGCTCGAAGAGGTGCTTGGGAATGATCATGCCGTTCACGCCGCAGAAGGCGTTGGCCCAGAACGGCACCGGCTTCTTGAAGACGAGCCGGACGGTATGGCTGTCCAGCACGTCGATCTTGTCGATGTCGGTGTAGGAGCCGATCGTCCGCGCGGCGGTCTTGGGATCCTTGACGAACTCCCAGTTGAAGACCACGTCGGCCGACGTGAACGGCTTGCCGTCGTGCCAGGTCACGCCCTTCTTGAGCTTCCACGTCACCGACCGGCCGTCCTTGCTCACCCCGCCGTTCTGGACCGACGGCACCTCGGCGGCCAGCACCGGGAACAGGTTGCCGTCCGGGTCGTAGGAGGCCAGCGGCTCGTAGAAGATGCGCGAGCCGTCCTGGTCCTTGGTGCCGGTGGCGAAGTGCGGGTTCAGCAGGGTGGGCGCCTGCCACCAGAGCACCTTGAGCTGCCCGCCGCCCCCGCGCTTTGTCGGATTGAACATCGCGGCGCCCTTGGTCTGGGCCTGGGCGACTCCGGCGTGGGCAAGCATCTGGGCCGCCATGGGAGCGGTCAACCCGAGCCCCAGCATGGTCTGGACGAAGGCGCGGCGGCTCAGCGTCCCAGCCTTGACCTGGCCGATCAGGTGCCTCAGTTCGTGCTCTTGCATCGGTGGTCCTCCTGAGAGAATGGGTCGGCGGCGACCGGTTGGAATGGCCTTATATACGGCTCGCGGCCGAAACTGTCAAGTTCACCGCCAGGTTCCACGCTATGCCTGCTTGTGCCAGTAGGGCAGGCGCCAGAAGGTGGAATCCCACCCGGTCAGGTCCATGCCCTGCAGCGCGTGGGCGGCGCCCGAGACTCCGTTGCGCCAGAGCACCGGGATCACCACCACGTTGGAGATGACGATGTCGTTCATCTTGACGAACAGGGCCGCCCGCTTGACCGGGTCGATCTCGCTGTCCGCTGCCTTGTAGGTCCGGTCGTACTCGTCGCTGCGGAAGCGGGTGACGTTGCGGCCCTGCCACTTGTTGGCCTTCTGCGAGACCTCCCACGAGCAGAACTGGTTCATGAAGTAGCCGGGGTCCGGCGCGGTCATGGTGGTGTTGTACATCTGCAGGTCGGCGTAGAAGTGCGGGTAGGTGTCGGTGTTCGCGGCATCCGAGGAGAAGAACACCGAGGCCACCACGGACTTGATCTCGATCTCGATGCCCGCCTTGGCCGCGGCCTGCTTGACGATGGCCTGGTTCTTCTGGCGGGGGGCGTTGATCGAGGTCTGGAAGAGGAACTTCAGGCGCTTGCCGTCCTTGGCCCGGATGCCGTCGCCGCCTCGCTTCCAGCCGGCCGCGTCGAGGACCTGGTTGGCGCGATCCACGCTGAACTCCCACCGGGTGTTCTTGGAGAAGAACCGCGTGGGCGCGTTCAGGAAGTTCGCGGTGGTCTGCCCGCCGCGGCCGTAGATCTCCTCCTGCACCGCGGAGCGGTCCACCAGCAGGTTGAGGGCCTGGCGCACCGCGGGATCCGAGAGGACGGGATGCGCGGTCTTCACGTGCGACCGCTCGCCCTCCACGTCGGTCCACGGGTCGCTGAAGTTGCACTGCATGTGCTCGGGATTGCCGGTGGGCCAGATGTTGACGCGTCCCTTGCCGCCCTGCTCGAGCCGGCGCAGGAGGTCGTCCTCGACCTGCAGGTTCCACGCGTAGTCGTATTCGCCGGTCTGCAGCACCGCCCGCGCGGCGGAGGCCGCGTCGCCGCCGCCCTTCATCTCGATCGCGTCGAAGAAGGGCCGGTTCGGCACGTGATACGCGGCATTGGCCTCGCCCCGCACCGTGTCGCCCGGCTTGAAGTCGACGAGCTTGTAGGCGCCGGTCCCGACCGGACGAAGGTTCGCGGGCGCCTCGCGGCTCTTGGCTCCCCGGAACGGATCGAAGACGTGCTTGGGGATGATGGCGCCCCGCACCCCGCAGAACGGGTCGGCCCAGAACGGCTGGGGCTTGCTGAACGTGAGCTTGACGGCGTGGCTGTCGACCTTCTCGAGCTTCGAGATCTCGCGGTACGACCCGCTGGTGACCGCGGCGGTGGCGGGATCCGAGACGAACTCGTAAGTGAAGACCACGTCGTCGGCGGTGAGCGGCTTGCCGTCGTGCCACGTCACGCCCTTCTTGATGCGCCAGGTCACCGAGGTGAGATCGCGGGCGAGCCCGCCGTTCTGGACGCTGGGCGTCTCCGCGGCGAGGATCGGGATCACGTTGCCGTCGGGATCGAAGGCGGCGAGCGGCTCGTAGAAGATGCGCGAGGCGTCCTGGTCCTTGGTGCCGGTGGCGAAGTGGGGATTCAGCAGCGTGGGCGCCTGCCACCAGAGCGCTTTCAGGAGCCCGCCGCCCCCGCGCTTCGTCGGGGTGAACGCCGGCGCCTTCGCCTGCGCGTGGGCCACTCCGGCCGGGGCGAGCAGCTGTGCGGCCATCGGCGCGGTGAGGCCCAGGCCGATCATGGCCTGAACGAACGCACGACGGCCGAGATGGCCCGCCTTCACCTGGGAGATCAGCTCGCGGAGGTTGTGATCGTCCATGGAATCCTCGTCGGGGTTAGAGGGCCTCGATGATGGTATCGGCGCAGCGCGGGGCGAGGCGGTGCCGCCGATGTCGTCGGTGCGGGAGCCTGGGTCGGTCGGCGCCCGACGGCATGGCGGGTGTCAACCGCGGGCGCCGAGCATGCGCACCGCGACGTCCAGAGCCTCCAGCATGCTCTCGGGATTGGCGATGCCCTTCCAGGCCCGGTCGAACGCGGTCCCGTGGTCGACCGACACGCGGAGGAACGGCAGCCCGACCGTGACGTTGACGCCGGACAGCCCGGTCCAGGTGCCGCTCTTCTCGTCGTAGTTGAAGCCGAGCGTCTTCACCGGCACGTGTCCCTGGTCGTGGTACATCGCGACCACGATGTCGAACTCGCCCCCGCGGGCGCGGGAGAAGACCGTGTCGGCGGGCAGCGGACCGTGCACGTCGAGCCCGGCCCGCCGCGCGTCCTCGACCGCCGGGATGATCCGGGTCTTCTCCTCGTCGCCGAAGAGGCCGTCCTCGCCCGCGTGCGGATTGAGCCCGCACACCGCGATGCGGGCCCGCGGGCGGCCCAGGCCGGTCATGGTCTGCTGGGCCAGGTGGATGACGCGGCCGACGCGCTCGCGGGTGACCAGGTCCGGCACGCGGCGCAGCGCCACGTGGGTGGTGACATGGATGACGCGCAGCTCCTTGCCCATCAGGAGCATCGCGAAGTCCTTCGTGTCGGTGAGCCGGGCCAGGATCTCGGTGTGCCCGGAGTGCTGCACGCCCGCCGCGGCGAGCGCTTCCTTGTTGACCGGCGCGGTGACGATGCCGTCGATGGCGCCGGCCTGACAGAGCCGCACGCCGGTCTCGATGTAGGCGTACGCGGCGCGGCCGGCCTCGGCGCTGACCGTGGATTTCGGCAGCGCGGCCGCATCCACGTTGGCCAGGTCGAGGCACTCGAGCGCGCCCGGCTCGAAGCGGCATGCGTCGATGGATTTGACCGCGTGCAACCGCAGCGGCGACCGGAGCAGCGTCAGGGTCGCCTCCATCACCGACCGGTCGCCGATGACCACCGCCTTGCACGCCGCCGCGACCTCGGGCTGCGCCAGCGCCTTGGCGATGATCTCCGGGCCGACCCCGGCGGGGTCGCCCATGGTGATGCCGAGCACGGGAACGCGAGCGGCGGTCACGAGGTTCCTCCCAGGAGGGCGTCGAACACGGTCGAGCGGAATCCGCCCGCCTTGGTGAGCAGCGAGATCTCACGTCCCCCGCGCAGGACGAGGCGGCCCAGGGCCAGCCCGTCGGCCGGGGCGCCGACGAGGTCGAAGCGCCGCGGCCCGAGCGCCCGGATCAGCGCGTAGGCGGTGTCGCCCCCGGTGACCGCCACGAGATCGGGCGCGGCCGCCTCGAGGATCTCGGTCGCGGTCTGCGCGAGGCTTCTCAGGATGTCCTCGCGCGACACCGGCGTCGTGACGCTCGCGACCACCGCGGGCCGGCCGCTCGCCAGCGCCGCGATGGCCGGCGCGGGATCGGTATGGTTTTGCGAGCCGGCGACGACGACAGGCACCGAGAGGGCTGCTCCATCCACGAGGGCGCGGCTGGTCGGATGCAGGCTGCCGATCACGACGAGCCAGGCGCGGCCGTGCGGCAGCGGCACGATCGGCACGCCGCCGCCGAGCGCGCGGCTCAGGGCCCGGCCGAGACCCGCCGATCCCGCGACGAGGGTGCGGGACACGATCAGCGCGGCCTCGGCGAGGCCGGCCAGATCGGCGTCGGTCTCCGCGTCGGCGGCGACCACCGCGCCCCGGTGCTGCTCGAGTCGGTGGGCGACCTTCTCGCGGCCGGCGCGGACTTCCTCCAGGCCGAGCCGGGCGACCGGGCGCACGCCCGCGAGCAGGCCCAGCATGTCCGAGGTGGTCGCGCGAAACGCGGGGTCGCGGCCGATCGGGGACTCGTGGACGGGAACGGAATCGACGAGGAGGCAACCATCACGAACGACGCGCCGCTGAGCCGGGAACGCGGGGCAGACGAGCGCGCCGGAGAAGCCGTGCTCGAGCAGCGCGGCCAGCTCCGCGGCCACCGAGCCGCGCATCGTCGAGTCGATCTTCTTGAAGACGTGACCGGTCGCCAGCCGCTGGCGCAGCCGCTGTGCGCTCGCGCGCACCGCGGCACCGGCCGCCTCGGGGGGCAGCATTCGGCTCTCGGTGTCGATGGTGATGACGGGCCGGTCCGAGGACGACAGATCGGGCTCGGCGATCACTCCGACCGGTCCGGCTCCCGCGAACAGGCAGCCGGTGTCGCAGGCGCCGGTCAGGTCATCGGCGACGATCGTGACAACCTGGGATGCGCTTGCCGCCATGAGTGGACCACCGTACCACAGAATCCGCGGCTTCCGGACCAGGCCCGACGCGGTGGGCCGGCGGACGCGCGGTGTATACTGCGTCGGTGAAATCTCGCCTCGTCGTGGCGCTGCTGCTCACGGTCGCCGCGCTGGCGTGGGCGTGGCTGCCGAGCCGCGAGGGGATGTCCGCCGAGGATCCGGTGGCGGCGCTCTCCCTGATCCGTCCCAAGCCGGTGAAGGACGCGCCGGAATTCCAGGTGCGCACGCCCGACGACCACACGATCCGGCTCGCGGACCTGCGCGGCAAGGTCGTGTTCCTCAACTTCTGGGCGACGTGGTGCGAGCCGTGCCGGGAGGAGATGCCGAGCATGGAGCGTCTGCACCGCGCCTACAAGGATCGCGGCCTGGTGGTCCTGGCCATCTCGCTCGACGCACAGGGGGCGAGCGTGGTGAATCCGTTCGTGAAGAAGTTCGCGATCACCTTCCCGGTCGGGCTCGATCCCAAGATGGCGGTGCGGGAGACCTACGGGGTGTGGGCGGTGCCGTCCACCTTCCTCATCGACAAGCAGGGCAAGCGCGTGCTGTTCGCCAACGGCGCGCGCGAGTGGGACGGCAAGGCGGCCCACGCGTTGATGGACTCGCTGCTCAAATGAGCGAGTCCCTCGGCGTCCTGGTGGCCTTCTCGGCCGGGCTCTTCTCGTTCCTCTCCCCGTGCGTGTTGCCGCTGTTCCCGTCGTACCTGTCCTTCATCACCGGGATGTCGGTGGACCGGCTCACTCACGAGGTCAGCGCGGGGGCGCGGACCCGCGTGCTCCTGCACTCGGTGGCCTTCATCGTCGGCTTCAGCGTGGTCTTCGTGAGCCTGGGCGCGTCCTTCAGCGCGGCGGGTCAGTTCCTGCTGGACTACCGGGACTGGATCCGGATCGGCGGCGGCGTGCTGATCATCGTGTTCGGGCTGTACATCGCGGGCGTGCTCCGCGTCGGCATCTTCGGGCGGACCCAGCAGATGCAGATCCGGAGCAAGCCGGCCGGGCTCATCGGGTCCTTCCTGGTCGGGCTGACCTTCGCGATTGGCTGGACGCCCTGCGTGGGGCCGATCCTGGGCTCCATCCTGACCCTCGCCAGCAACGACAAGACCATCGGGCAGGGGATCACGCTGCTGCTGTCCTACTCGGCCGGGCTCGGGCTGCCGTTCCTGCTCTCCTCGGTGGCGCTGGGCGCGTTCCTGCGCTTCTTCAAGCGCTACCGCCCGTTCATCCCGGCGGTGGAGCGCGCGGCCGGCGTGCTGCTCGTGGTGGTGGGCATCCTCGTCGCCACGAACTACTACGTGCTGCTGAACTCCTGGGCCATCAGCCTCACTCCCGAGTGGCTGCTGAAGCGCCTCTAACCCAGCAGGAGGTCGGGCATGGTCGTCAACCGGGTCGGTCCCCTGTCCTGTGCCAAGATCGTCGGTTTGCTCTACGTCATCCTCGGCCTGATCATGGGCGCCTTCGTCTCGCTGTTCGCGGCGACGATGGGCGGCGTGCCAGGTCGTGATCCCGGCAACCCCGTCTTCGGGATGGCCGCGGTGGTGTTCTTCCCGGTGCTCTACGGCGTGGCGGGCTTCGTGATCACCCTGATCGCGGCCTGGCTCTACAACGGTCTGGCCGGACTGGTCGGCGGAGTCGAGATCGATCTGCGCTGAGCGCACCGCCGAGAGCGCTCGGTCACGGCAACTCGGCGATCCAGCGGGCGATCAGGTCCTGCACCCGCTCGAACACCTCCTCCTGCCGTACCGGACCACGGCGCGCCACCTTGAGCGAGTGATCGCCGCCTTCGACCACGTGGATCGTCGCGGCGGGGAGCGGCGCGAGGAAGGGCCGAAGCTCGTCCGGCGTGCCGAAGGCATCGCGCTCGCCTTGCACCACCAGCAGCGGCTGCCGGATGCGCGCCAGGTGCTCCACGCGCAGCTGGTCCGGCCGGCCGGGCGGATGCAGCGGGTAGCCCAGGACCACGACGCCGGTCAGCGCCGCGAGCCCCTGGGCGGCCAGGTGAGTGGCCATGCGCCCGCCCATCGACTTGCCGCCGATCACCAGCCGGGGCGACACCAGCTCCGGCCGGGCTCGGACGGCCGTGACCACATCCCGGAAGCAGGCTTCGAGCACCGGCGCGCGATCCGGTAGCCGGCGCCGCTGCTCGGTGTAGGCGAAGTTGAACGTGACGGCCCGGCAGCCGCGGCGGGCCAGCGCGCCGGCGAAGTCGACCATGAACGCGCTGGTCTGGGGCAGCCCCGCTCCATGGGCGAGGATCACGGTAGCGCTGGCCCGCGCGGGATCCGGCGGCGGATAGACGAGCGCGGTCACGCTCGAGTCGCCGACCGCCACCTGCATCGACTCGGGCACGGCGTGCCCTAGCCGAGAAGGTTCTCGGCCGCTTCCATGAAGGTCTCGGACAAGGTCGGGTGGGCGTGGATGGTGGCCGCGACGTCCTCGACGAGCGCCGCGGTCTCGACCGCCAGGGTGGCCTCCGCGATCAGCTCGCCCGCGCCGGGGCCGACGATGCCGACACCGACAACACGCCCGGACTGCGCATCCGCGACCAGCTTGGTGAGGCCGTCGGAGCGGCCGATCGTCGCGGCACGGCCGGATGCTGCCCATTGGAATTTCGAGACCTTGGGCTCGATGCCCTGCGCCTTGGCCTGAGCCTCGCTGAGCCCGCACCAGGCGATCTCGGGATCGGTGAAGACGACGGCCGGGATGGCCACGTTGTCGAACGCGGACGGCTGGCCGGCGATGGCCTCGGCGGCCACCTTGCCCTGGCGCATGGCTCGGTGGGCGAGCATCGGCTCGCCGGTGACGTCGCCCACCGCGTAGATGTGGGGGTCGTCGGTGCGGCAGCGATCGTCCACCTGGACGAAGCCGGTGCGAGCGGCCAGCCGCACGCGCGTGGCCTCGAGGCCCAGCCCGCCGCTCTGCGCGCGCCGCCCCACCGCGATCAGGACCCGGTCGAAGCGCTGGGTGCTCTGGCCCTCCCAATCCGCCTCGATCGCTCCGCCCGCCTCGCGCAGGGCGGTGACCTTCGTCTTCAGGTGGACGGCGGTGAACAGCTTCTCGATCCGGCGCTGGAGCGGCTGGACGAGGTCGCGGTCCACCCCCGGCAGGAGCCCGTCGGTCATCTCGACGAGCGTCACCTGACTGCCCAGCGTGGCGTACACCGTGCCCATCTCGAGACCGATGTAGCCCCCGCCGATGACCAGCAGCCGCTCCGGGATGTCGGGCAGCTCGAGCGCCGCGGTGGAGTCCATCAGGCGGTCGCTGACGAGCGTCACGCCGGGCAGCGCGCTCGCCCGCGAGCCGGTGGCCACGATGGCGTGCTTGAATCGGATCTTCCGCAGCGCGTCGCCGCCCTCGATGCGCAGGGTGGTCGAGTCCTCGAACACGCCGCGTCCGCCCACCACCTCGACGTGCTTCCCGCGCGCCACCGAGGCGAGCCCGCGGGCGAGCTTGCCGACCACGCGCTCCTGCTTCCACTTCCGCAGCGGGTCGAGCGAGATGCGCGGCTCGCCGAAGTCGACGCCGAACTCCTTCGCGCGCCCCGCCTCGCTGAGCACCGCGGCGACGTGCAGGAGCGCCTTGCTGGGAATGCAGCCCTCGTAGAGGCAGGCGCCCCCCAGCCGACCGGTCGTGTCGATGACCACCGTTTCGAGCCCCAGGTCGCCGCAGCGGAACGCGGCCGAGTAGCCGCCGGGTCCGCCCCCCAGCACGGCCACGTCGACTTCGTCGACGAGATCACCCATCACCATCGGCTACCACTCCCAGAGCAGGCGCTCGGGCGCCTCGAGCCGCTGCACGATGTCGGTGGCGAGGCGCGCGCCGTCCGCCCCGTCGGCGATGCGGTGATCGAAGGTGAGGGTCAGCGGCAGGATCAGCCGCGGGACGATCTGGCCCTGACGCACGACCGGTTCCTGGCGGGCCCGGGCCACGCCCAGGATGGCGACCTCCGGATAGTTGATGATCGGGATCGCGGCGGTGCCGCCGAGCGCGCCGATGTTGGTGATGGTGAAGGTGCCCCCGCGCAGATCGTCGAGCGTGGCCTTGCCCTCGCGAACGCGCTGGGCCAGCGCACCCAGCTCTCGCGCGACCTCGAGCACCGGCTTGCGATCGACGTCGCGCAGCACCGGCACGATGAGGCCGCGCTCGGTGGCCACCGCCACGCCGACGTGGTAGTAGCGCTTGAGGATCATCTCCCCGGCGGCGGGATCGAGGCTCGCGTTGAACTGGGGATGGCTCCGCAGCGCCAGCGCGGTGGCCTTGAGCAGGAAGCCGGTCAGGGTCAGCGTGACGCCCTGGGCGCGCGCGGCCTCGAGGTTGCGGGTGATGATCGCGTCCAGGTCCGTGATATCGGCGCGGTCGAAGTGCGTGACGTGCGGAATCAGCGTGGCCGACAGCGTCATGCGCTCCGCGATGGTCCGGCGGAGGTGCGACAGGGGCGTGCGCTCGACGGGTCCCCACTGCTCGAATCGCGGTAGGGGCGGCGGCTCCAGGCCGACGCCGGCCAGCGGCTTGGCCGGTGCCGCGGGCGCGGCCGGTTTCGCGCGCTCCGCCGGCGCGACGGCCGTCGGCTGGCCCGCCCGTGCCGCCGCGGCCCGCACGTCGTCGTCGACGATCCGGCCGCCCGGCCCGGTGCCGCGGACGCCCGGGAGTGCCACGCCCAGCTCGCGCGCGAGTCGGCGCGTGGCCGGGGTGGCGGCCACGGGGCCCGCGGCGGGAGCCGGCCCCGCCGATGGCCGAGGCGCCGCGGACGGCTCGGCCGGCGCCGGAGACGATTGACCCGGTGCCGCCCGCCGGGGTGGCGCAGCCGTCGGCTTCCGTTGAGCCGCGTCGCCGGCCGCGCCAGCCGGCTGCGCCGACGCGCCGTCGTCGGCGAAGGTCACCAGCACGGTCCCGACCTTCACGGTCTGGCCAGGCGAGACGTGGATCTTCTCCACCCGGCCGCCCATCGGCGAGGGGATTTCCACCTGCGCTTTGTCGGTCTCCACCTCGAGCAGCGGAGCGTCCTCGGCGATCACGTCGCCTTCCCGCACGAGGACCGCGACGATCTCCGCCTCGGTCAAGCCCTCTCCGAGGTCGGGCAGCGCAAATGGCCTGGACATGAGAAAACTAGAACTTCAGGGTCTCGCGACAGGCCGTCAGCACCCGGGGGACGTCGGGCAGGTTGGCGCGCTCCCGGGCGAAGCCGACGAACGGCACGTCGTGGGCGGTCACCCGCTGGATCGGCGCCTCCAGAGAGAGGAAGGCGCCCTCCATGATCGACGTGGCGATCTCGGCGCCGGGGCCGAAGCTCTTCGGGGCCTCGTGCACGATGACGGCCCGGCCGGTCTTGCGGACGGAGGCGGCGAGCGTGTCGCGGTCGAGGGGAGAGATCGTGAGCAGATCGACGATCTCGGACCCCACGCCGTCCTCCTGTTGCAGGCGGTCGGCGGCTTCGCGGGCGACGCGGACCATCGCGCCGTAGGCCACGATGGTCAGATCGTCACCGGCGCGGTCGACCCGGGCGCGGCCGATCTCCATCGTCTCCATCTCGTCGGGCACGTCCTCCTTGGCCGCGTGATAGAGGGCCTTGGCCTCGAAGAAGATCACCGGGTCGGGATCGCGGATGGCCGAGGCCAGGAGCGCCCGCGCATTGCGGGGTCCGGACGGGATCACCATCTTGAGCCCCGGGATGTGCGCGTAGAACTGCTCCTCGCTCTCGGAGTGGTGCTCCAGCGCGCGAACGCCGCCGCCGTAGGGCATTCGCACCACCATCTGGCAGCCGAAGCGCCCCTGCGTCCGCATGCGGTAGCGGGCGGCGTGGTTCTCGATCTGATGGAAGCACTGGAAGGCGAACCCCGAGAACTGGATCTCGCAGATCGGCTTGAGCCCGTAGAGAGCCATGCCCACGGAGGCCCCGATGATGCCGGCCTCGGCCAGGGGACTGTCCACCACTCGCGTGCCGCCGAACTTCCGGTGCAGGTCCTCGGTGACGCGAAAGACGCCGCCGTCCACGCCCACGTCCTCGCCGATGATCAGCACGTCCGGATCGCGCTCCATCTCCTGGAGCAGCGCCAGGTTCAGCGCCTTGACCATGTTCAGCTTCGCCACGGTCGCCTCTGGCCGCGCATGGGCGGGCTGGTGGGGACCGCGTGCTCACCGCCGGTGGACGCGGGCTCGCGCGCCGGCGTATCGGCGGGCGCCCCGGCCGGGCGCTCGCTCGTCACGTGCTCGAGCCGGGCTTGCATGGCGGTCCGCTGCGCTTCGAGCGCGGGGAAGGGCTCGGCGTAGGCGTGGGCGAACATCGTCAGGGGATCGGCGCCGGCGGTGGCCTCGAACGAGCGAACCGCGGCCGCGATCTCCCCGTCGATCTGGTCCTCGAGGCCGGGCTCGCGGAGACCGCGGGTGTCCAGGTACGCGCCGAAGCGGGTGAGCGGGTCCTTCCGCTCCCAGGACGCGACCTCCTCGGCGGACCGGTACTTGGTCGGGTCGTCCGAGGTCGTGTGCACGCCGAGGCGATAGGTCACGCACTCGATGAGGGTCGGGCCGTCGCCCTGCCGCGCGCGGGCCACCGCCTCCTGGCTGGCCGCGTAGACCGCGAGCACGTCGTTGCCGTCGACCTGGATGCCGGGAAAGCCGTAGGCGAGGGCCTTCTGGGCGATCGTGCGGGAGTTCGTCTGCTTCTTGAACGGGATCGAGATGGCCCACTGGTTGTTCTGGATCACGAACACCACCGGTACGTGCCACACCCCGGCGAAGTTCATCGCCTCGTGGAAGTCGCCCTCCGAGGTCGCCCCGTCGCCGCAGTACACCATCACCACCGCATCGTCGCCGCGGTACTGCGCGGCGTAGGCGAGGCCCACCGCGTGCGGCAGCTGGGTGCTGACCGGGATGCACACCGGCAGGTCGTGCTGGTCCGCCGCGGGCTGGCCGCCCTCGAGATAGCCGGCGAAGAAGAGCAGCATCTTCTCCATCGGCCACCCGCGCCAGAGCATCGACGCGGTCTCCCGGAACGACGGCACCATCCAGTCGGTCCGGCGCAAGGTCGCCACGCTGCCGAGCTGGGCGGCCTCCTGCCCCTTGATCGGAGCGAAGGTGCCGATGCGGCCCTGGCGCTGCAGCCGCAGCATGCGCTCGTCGAAGCGGCGCGCCAGCACCATCGAGCGGTACAGGCGCTTGAGCTCGTCGGGGGGAATCGGCGGCTCGACGGCGGAGTCCAGGTTGCCGTCGGCGTCCAGGACCGACAGGTGCTCGACCGTGAACTGCGGCTCGATGTTGGTCCTCGGCATGAGCCTCTCGTGCTCTGCATTCTACCCCTGGATGCATCTAGGCGGGTCCTCGGAAAGCGGGTATTCTCCGGCCATGCGCGTCCGGGTCCGCGTGCCCGCCACCTCCGCCAATCTCGGGCCGGGATTCGACGCGCTGGGCCTGGCGCTGGCGCTGCACAACGAGGTCGTCGCCGAGGCGGCGGCCGAGGTCACGGTCTCGATCGAGGGCGAGGGCCGGGGGCGTCTGGACGAGGGCGCGAAGAATCTCGTGGCGCGTGCGGTGGCCCTCGCGCACGAGGTCGCGGGTCGGCCGTTTCACGGTGCTCGCCTCCGCTGCATCAACCGGATCCCGCTCAGCCGTGGCCTCGGCTCGAGTGCGGCGGCGTGGGTCGGGGGACTGCTCGCCGCCAACGCGTTGATGGGTGAGCCCCTCGATCGGGAAGCCGTCCTGACCGCGGCGGCCCGGGCCGAGGGCCATCCCGATAACGTCGCCGCCGCGCTGCTGGGCGGGCTCACCGTGTCCTGCGCCGATGGCGGGCGGGTCACGGCGGTCAGCCTTCCCGCGCCGAGCGAGGTGGAGTGGGTGGTGCTCCTGCCCGAAACCGAGAGCTCCACCCACGACGCCCGCGCGGTCCTGCCCGACACGGTCTCGCGCTCCGACGCGGTGTTCAACGTGCAGCGGGTGAGCCTGCTGCTCGCCGCCCTCGCGACCGGCCGCACGGACCTGCTCGACCAGGCCATGCAGGACCGGCTCCATCAGCCGTATCGCCAGCGCCTGTTCCCGTGGATGGAGGCGATCGCGGCCGCGGGCCGCCGGGCCGGCGGACTCGGCTGCGTCCTGAGCGGCGCGGGGCCCTCGATGCTGGCCGCGGTGCGCCAGGGCGGCGGTCGGGCGGTGGCCGAGGCGATGGAACGGGCCCTGCGGGACGTCGGCATCGCCGGTCGCGCGATGGCGCTGCCCGTCGATCCGGTCGGCGCGACGTGGGAACGGGTGTCGGAGACTTGACTCCTACTCGAAGCCGGCAGTACGATCGCTCCAAGGTGTATCCGTGATCAAGAGCGACCGCTGGATCAGGCGGATGGCCGCCGAGAAGGGCATGATCAAGCCCTTCGAGGATCGGCAGGTCCGGAAGGGGTCGATCTCGTACGGCCTGTCGTCCTACGGCTACGACATCCGGATCGCCGACGAGTTCAAGATCTTCACGAACATCAACACCACGATCGTGGATCCGAAGGGCTTCGATCCGCGATCCTTCGTGGACTACCAGGGCGACGTGGCGCTGATCCCGCCGAATTCCTTCGCCCTGGGGCGCTCGGTGGAGTACTTCAAGATCCCGCGCAACGTCCTGACCATCTGCGTGGGGAAGTCCACCTACGCGCGCTGCGGCATCATCACCAACGTGACGCCCTTCGAGCCGGAGTGGGAGGGCTACGTCACGCTGGAGATCAGCAACACCACACCGTTGCCCGCGAAGATCTACGCCAACGAGGGCATCGCGCAGGTCCTGTTCTTTGAATCGGACGAGGCCTGTGAGACGTCATATGCGGACAGGCAGGGGAAGTACCAGGGCCAGCAGGGGATCGTGCTCCCCACCGTCTAGGTCCTGACGCCGGCCTCGCTGACCGGGGCCAGGAGGTGACGTGCCATGGCTGAGCAGAAGAAAAAGGAAACGAGGCCGACCAAGCCTTCCGAAGGCGGGGGCGAGGACGGCGGAGCGGGCAGTGCCGAGCTGAGCAAGAAGGGCAAGAAGATCAAGGAAGAGCTCGACAACCTGCTCGACGAAATCGACGACATCCTCGAGGAGAACGCCGAGGAGTTCGTCAAGAGCTACGTGCAGCGCGGCGGGCAGTAGTCCGACCGCCTGACGTCACGGAGAGAGCGGGAACGATGCCGATCTACGAATACGGATGCCTCGCCTGCGGGGCCGAGTTCGAGAAGCTCGTGCAGGCGCCCACCGCGGTGGCCTGCCCGTCCTGTCGGAGCGACCGGGTGAGCCGTCGCCTGTCGATCGTCGGGGTGAAGGTGGGCGCCCGCGCCTCGAGCGGGCCTGCCGCGCCCATGGGCGGGGGAGGCGGTTGCTGCGGAGGCGGGTGCGGCTGCCACTGAGCGCCTGATCTCCGCGTGACGACGCGGGGCCCTTCGGGGCCCTTTTGTTTTCGCCATGCGCCGCCGTCGGCTGGACAGGGCCGCGCCGCGCTTCTATACTCGGCGCCGTGGATCTGCGCCAGCTCGAGATCTTCGTCAAGGTCGCCGAGCTGGGCTCGTTTTCCCGCGCGGCCGACGCGCTCTTCCTGACCCAGCCGACCGTCTCGGAGCACATCCGCACCCTCGAGGATGATCTGGGCCTCCGGCTGCTGGATCGGCTCGGCCGAGGCGCCGCGGTGACCCGCGGGGGCGCGCTTCTGCTCTCCTACGCGCAGCGGATGCTCGCGCTGTCGCACGAGGCGCGGCAGGCGATGGAGAGCTTCCAGGGCCGCATGAGCGGCGATCTCCTCGTCGGCGCGAGCACGATTCCCGGCGAGTACATCCTTCCCGCGCTGATCGGACGCTTCAAGGAGAAATTCCCCGACATCGCGATCACCCTGCTCATCGGAGGCAGCCAGGCGGTGACCGAATGGGTCGCGGAGGGACGCGCGGAGATCGGCGTGGTGGGTGCCCGCCCGGCGCATCGGAGCATCGAGTACCGCGAGCTCTTCCCGGACGACATCGTGCTGATCGTCGGCGCGGCGCATGCGTGGCACGGGCGCAAGCAGGTGACCATCGAGGAGCTGCGCGCCGAGCCGCTCTTGCTCCGGGAGCGCGGCTCGGGCACGCGCGCGGCGCTGGAGACCGCCCTCGAGGCGGCCGGGGTGGATCTGGCGGAGTGCCGGGTGGTGGGCGAGATGGGCTCGACCCAGGCGATCAAGCAGGCGGTCAAGGCTTCGGTCGGGGTGTCGCTGGCGTCGCGGCGGGCCGTCGAGGACGAGTGCCGGATCGGAGTCTTGGGGTGCCTCCGGGTGAAGAACCTCAAGATCAACCGCGCGTTCTACCTGGCCACCAATCGGGAGCGGAGCCGCTCGCCGCTGGCCGAGGCATTCCGGGCCTTCGTCGAGGCCGAGGCAGTCTGACGCCTCACCGGCGGTCGACGTCCCCTCCGGAACCGTGATGGACACCCGACTGATCGATCCCAGGACCGGCAAGCAGATCCGTCTCACCGCCTACGCGGCCTGCGCGGGCTGAGCGTCCAAGATGGGTCCTGGAGATCTCCAGGACGTGCTCGGTGATCTGCGGCACGAGGAGCACGCCGACCTGTTGGTCGGGCTCGGCAAGAGCGACGACGCCGCGGTCTACCGCGTGAGCGACGACGTCGCGATCGTGGAGACCGTCGATTTCTTCCCGCCCATCGTCGACGATCCGTACCTCTTCGGCGCGATCGCCGCGGCCAACTCGATGTCCGACGTCTACGCGATGGGCGGCCAGGTGCTCTTTGCCCTCAACGTGGCCGGCTTCCCGCGCGACCTGCCCAAGGACATCATCGCGGCGGTGTTCCGTGGTGGCGCGGACAAGGTGCGCGAGGCGGGCGGCGTCATCGCGGGCGGCCACACCGTGGTGGACGCCGAGCCCAAGTACGGCCTGTGCGTGACCGGCCGCGTCGATCCGCGCCGCATCCTGATCAAGGGCGGCCTGCGCGCCGGGCAACGCGTGTTCCTCTCCAAGCCGCTCGGCACCGGCGTGATCGCGACCGCGGCGAAGAACGACAAGACGGATGCGGCGACGCTGGACGGCGCGGTGGCCAGCATGCTGCGCCTCAACCGCGTGGCCGCCGAGGTCGCCCAGCAGGCGGCGGCCCGCGGCGCCACCGACATCACCGGGTTCGGCCTGCTCGGGCACGCGGGCGAGATGGCGGAGTCGTCCGACGCCGGGATCGAGTTCCGCGCGCGCGACCTGCCGCTCCTGCCGGGAGCGCTGGCGTTGGCGGAGGCCGGCGTGTTCAGCGGCGGGATGGGGCGAAACCGGAGCCATCTCGACGCGGCCTTCGCCGCGCGCGGACGGTTCCACGTCGGGCCCGGCGTGCCGGAGTCACTCGTCAAGCTGCTGTGCGAGTCGGAGACATCGGGCGGGCTGCTGTTCGCGGTGGACGCGCCGCGCGCAGAGCAGGTCTTCGAGGCGTTCGCGAAAGCGGGCGAGGCGGTGTGGGAGGTGGGCACCGTCACCGCGGACGCCCAGCTCGCGCTCGTCTAGGCGCGATCACGCCGGAGCGAGCGTCTAGCGGGAGGCGTCGGAGCGCTTCAGGAAGGCGATCAGCTTCTGGCGGAGCTCGGGCGGCAGCTTGGTCTCGGGATGCTCGCGCAGGCGGCGGGCCGCGTCCACGGTGCCTCGGTACGTATTGACGAAGGCCACGCAGGGCGGGCAGCCGTCGAGATGCCACTCGAGCAACTCGGTCTGGTCCGGCGGCAGCGATCCGTCGATATAGTCGGCGAGGAGCTCCACGCATTCCGGGCACCCGATCTCTCGTGCCGACCCGCCCATGCCCATTCCCCCTCGCCGATGAGGCAACGTGTGATGTAGCCAAACCTTAACATACGCCCGGCCGGCGGCAAGTCCGTCTTTCGCCGTCGCACGGCGCGCGCGGATTGCCTTGACGCGCACGCTCAGTGTAGGCTCGACGCACACATGCCCGCCCGCGTGGCTCTCGTCACCCCCTTCGCGTCGCCATCGGTCCGCGGCAATGCCATCACGGTCGAGCGGATCGCCCGCGGCCTCCGTCAGCGTGAGGTGGAGGTGCGGGTCTGGGATCTCTCCAGCGTGCCCGAGAGCGCGGTCGAGCACCAGATCGTCCAGTACGGGCCGGCGCTGATTCACGCCTTCCACGCGTTCCGCGCCGGGCCGACCGCCGTGCGCCTGGCCCGTCGGACATCGGTCCCGCTGCTGGTGACCCTGACCGGCACCGACGTGAACCACGATCTCGTCGAGCCCGATACCGAGCCGGTCGTGCGCCGCGTGCTCGACGGCGCGAACGCGGTGGGCGTGTTCGACGAGTCGATGGCCGGCGCGATCCTCGCCGCGATGCCCGAGATCGCGGCGCGCATCGTGGTGGTGCCGCAGAGCGTGGCCTTCGAGCCGGCCACCGGGCACTGGCCGGTGGCGGCGGCGTTGCAGCGTTCTCCCGGTCCGATCGTGCTGTTTCCCGCCGGGCTCCGGAAGGTCAAGCAGCCCATCCGGCCGCTCGAGCCGCTCGATCGGCTCCGGCCCGAGCACCCCGGCCTCGAGCTGGTGTACGTCGGGCCCGTGCTCGACCCCGTCGAGGGCGAGGCGTTCGTCCGCTCGCTGGTCGCGCATCCGTGGGCGCGCCATCTGGGCGCGGTCCCGCACAACCGGATGCCGGCCCTGCTGGAGCTGGCCGACGTGGTGCTCAACTGCTCGCTCTCCGAGGGCGGGATGGCCAACTCCGTGCTCGAGGCGCTGTCGCTCGGTCGCGCGGTCCTCGCGAGCAACATCCCGGGCAATCGCTCGCTCGTGGAGGAGGGCGTGACCGGCTTGCTCTTCGACTCGCCCGACGAGCTGTCGGCCAAGGCGGATCGGCTCCTCAAGGATCCGGACCTCCGGGCCCGGCTCGGCGAGGCCGGACGCGAGCGGGTGAGCGCCCGCTATGGCGCCGACCGCGAGATCGACGGCTACCTCGCCGCGTACACGCGCCTCGCGCCCGCGTTTCGCTGAGACCGCGTACGGCGCGGGGCACGGTCCTTGCTGATCGCCTCGTCGCGGCCCGGTCACCTGCGCGTCCGTGCCGCCGTGAGACACGGTCGGCGTGACGGCGGAGCTCGCGCGCGCGTCCGACGAGCGGTCCGACGGGGCAACTAGTTGACGGGGGTAGACGGCCCCCCTATGATGAGTCAATTCCAAGGCGGGAAAGGAGCCGTTCATGGCGCAGCCTCCCGTGTCGAGCCAGCCTCAGGAGCAGCGGGTCACGGAGTTCGTCAGCTCCTATCAGGCGCTGCGGGCCGAAGTCGGCAAGATCATCGTCGGCCACGCTGACGTCGTCGGCCAGGTCCTGGTCGGACTCTTCGCGGGCGGGCACGTCCTGCTCGAAGGCGTTCCTGGGCTCGGCAAGACGCTTCTGATCAAGACGCTCGCCGAGAGCCTCGAGCTGACCTTCTCGCGCATTCAGTTCACTCCCGACCTGATGCCGGGCGACATCATCGGCACCAACATCATCGTGGAGGACGCTCAGGCCCGGAAGCACTTCCAGTTCCAGCGAGGCCCCATCTTCGGTCACATCCTCCTCGCCGACGAGGTGAACCGGGCCACTCCGAAGACACAGTCGGCGTTGCTCGAAGGCATGCAGGAGGGCGCGGTCACGGTGTCGGGGGCGGCCCATCCGCTGCCGTCGCCGTTCTTCGTGCTCGCGACCCAGAACCCCATCGAGATGGAAGGCACCTATCCGCTGCCCGAGGCGCAGCTCGACCGCTTCCTCTTCAAGCTGCGCGTCCGCTACCCCGGGCTGGAGGAGCTGACCGAGATCATCGACCGCACCACCCACGTGCGTCAGGTCGAGGTGCGCCGGGTCCTGACCGGGGCCCAGGTGCTCGCGATGCGCGAGCTGGTCCGCGAGATCCCGATCGCCAGCCACGTGCGCGACCTCGCGTCGTTCATCGTTTTGGGCACGCATCCGCAGTGGGAGGGGGCGCCGGAAGCCACGCGGCGCTTCATCCGCTACGGGGCGAGTCCTCGCGGAGCCCAGGCCCTGGTGCTCGGCTCGAAAGTGCGCGCGATCTCGGAGGGCCGCTTCAATGTCAGCGTGGACGACCTCCGGGCCACCGCGCTGCCCGCCCTGCGTCACCGCCTCATCCTGAACTTCGAAGGCGAGGCGGAGGGCATCGACGTGGACGACCTGATCGGCCAGATCGTCGAGAACGCGGAGAGCAGGAGCGGATCCGGGAAAGAGGTCTTTCTCAGGTAGCGGGAGGAGCCACTCATGCCCGGTCCCACGGTGATCGAGCGGCTGGTCGCGGACGTCGGCCGGCAGATCCGGCTGCGGCGGGCCGAGTTCTACGGCCTTCGCGGGCTGTTCTGGGGCGCGGTGGCGGCGGTGGTGCCGCTCGTGGTGAAGGAGTCCTTCGGGGTCTGGAGCTACGTGGCGGCGGCCCTCCTGCTGATCGGTGGAGCGACCGCGGGCGCGCTGCGCGGCTTCCTCATGCGGCTGCCCCAGGCCGAGGCCGCGCGCTTGGCGGACCGCGGCTACGGGCTGGCGGAGCGGGTCAGCACCGCGCTCGAGTGGTCGAGCCGCCCCGACCGTACCCCGATCGTCGACGCCCTCGTCGCGGACGCGTCGACCCGCGTCGAGCAGCTGGGCGCCCGCCGCATCATCGTCCGCCGCGTGCCGCGCGAGGCCAGGCTGGTCCCGGTGCCCCTGGTGATCGGTCTGGCCCTCGCGGCCGCGCCGCCCATCCCGTTGCCCGAAGGGCGCCTGCCCAGCTTCTCGGTCTCGCGCGAGGACGACGAGGAGAAGGCGCCTCCCGACCGCAGCGGCGAGATGCAGGAGGCGGAGCGAAAGCAGGCGACGCGGCGCGATCCCGTCCAGCGCGCCGACGTTCAGGAGCGCAATCTCTCCCCGCGGCTCGGCGGGGGCGGTCAGAGCCAGCCGGGCGACCTCGCGGCGGTCTTCAAGGACACCTCGTTGGGCGGCCGCGCTCCCGACTTCAACTCGTTCCTCAAGAAGGGTGACGACCGGCTGCGCATGCTGGAGCAGCTGGACCGCATTCCCGACCTGCAGAGCGACTTCACCCAGAACCAGACCCGCATGGTCTTCCAGAAGGCGAAGGCGCTTCGAGGCGGGCTCGATCCCAACAAGAAGGTCTCGCCCGAGAAGCTGCGCGAGCTGCTGAGCGAGATGGAGCGGCTCGGCCGGAAGAACGGCGGGCAGGGCCAGGCGGGGAACTGGTCGGGCGACGTCTACGAGGGCATGGAGGCACTCGAGGGCGGCCAGAGCGACAAGGCGATGGAGGCGATGGAGCGGGCGCTGAACAAGATGCGCTCCATGGAGGAGCGCGGCCGCGACGGCAAGTCGCTGAAGGGCGGGCGCGAGAGCGAGCGGCGCGGTGGCCGGCGCGGCGACAAGGGCTCGGGTCAGCAGGCCGGCGGGCCCGGCGACGAGGGCGACTTCCCCGAGGGTGAGGGCCTGCTCCCGGGGCGGGGCAAGAGCACCTCGCCGAAGGGCGATGCCACGTCGCGGCTGAGCGGCAACCCCTTCGACGTGGGCGTCGAAGGCGAGGCGCGGCCGGGCCGCAAGCAGGGCATCGATACCAACATGCTCGGGCGCGGCGCCCAGATGCCGTCGCGCATGCAGTACATGGGTGTGCTCGGGCAGTACCGGAAGATGATGGAAGAATCCATCGCGCGGGAGCAGGTGCCGCGCGACTTCCAGGGGCAGGTCAAGGAGTACTTCCAGTCGCTGGACGAGAAGTAGCGCCGTGACCACGGTCCGCACCGGGCAGGAGCTGCTGTCCGCGGATTTCCTCGTCCAGCTCGAGCGCCTGAGCTTGCTCTCGCGCCGCTCCTTCCGCGGACGGGTGAAGGGGGAGCGGCGCAGTCCGCGCAAGGGCATCAGCGTGGAGTTCTCCGACTACCGTCAGTACGGCGTCGGCGACGACCTGCGCTACGTGGACTGGAACGTCTACGCCCGGCTCGACCGGCTCTATCTCAAGCTGTTCGTCGACGAGGAGGATCTCTGCCTCCATCTCCTCCTCGACGCCTCCGCGTCCATGGGCTTCGGCGAACCGTCCAAGCTCGAGCACGCGGCCAGGCTGGCCGCGGCGCTGGGCTTCGTGGGGCTGGTGAGTCTCGAGCGGGTCGGGGTCGGGGTGATGCGCGAGCGCATGGCCGAGGGCTTCAGCCCCGCGCGGGGCCGCAGCCAGGTGCTCCCCCTCATGGACTTCGTCGGACGGCTACGGGCGGGCGGGGCCACCTCGCTCAACGAGGGGCTCGCCGCGTATGCCCTGCGCTCGCGAGAGGCCGGGCTCGCGGTGCTGATCTCGGATCTGATGGACCCGACCGGATACGAGCGCGGGCTCAAGGCCCTGCTCGAGCGGCGCTTCGACGTGCACGTCGTCCACGTGCTGGCGCCCGAGGAGATGAACCCCGGCTTCGGCGGTGATCTGCGGCTGCTCGACGCCGAGACCGATGAGCTGCGGGACCTCACCCTCGACGGCGAGGCGCTGCGCGCCTACCAGGCCCGCCTGCGCGACTTCCTCGACCGGGCCGAGCAGTTCTGCCGCGGCAACGAGATCACCTACCACCGGGTGGTGACCGATACGCCGGTGGAGGAGTTCATGCTCCGACAGCTGAAGGGTCTGCTCCTCGGATGAACTTCCTGAGTCCGCTCGCGCTCTTGATGGCCACGCTGTCGGTCCCGCTGCTCCTGCTCTACTTCCTGAAGGTCCGCCGGCGGCAGATGCGGGTGTCGAGCCTGCTGCTCTGGGACCCGTCGCTCCGGGATCGGGAGGCCTCGACCTTCTTCCAGCGCCTGCAGCGCGACCCCCTCCTCATCCTGCAGATCCTCGCCCTCCTCGCCCTTTCGGTGGCCCTCGCCCGACCCGCGGTGAACGTCATGGGGCAGGGGGCGAAGCGGGTCGCCATCGTGATCGACAGCTCCGCGTCCATGAAGGCCACCGACGTGCCCGGCTCGCGCTTCATCCAGGCGCAGCGCGCCGCGCTCGGGCTGCTGGGGCAGCTCGGCGAGGGCGCCGAGGTCATGGTGATCGACGCGGGCGTGCAGCCGAGGGTGCTGGTGCCGTTCACCCGCGAGCACGATCGCGTGGCGTCGTCCATCCGCTCGATGGAAGCGCACGACCTGCCCAACCGCCTCGCCGAGGGGCTGCGCACCGCGCGGGCGCTGGTGGGGACCGATCCGCGGGCCGAGATCCACGTCTTCACCGACGGATCCCATCCCGCCGCGGCCCGCGCCCAGGGCAACGACGTGCGGGTGCGCTGGACGGGGACGGGCCGGCGCTCCCACAACGTGGGCATCACGAGCCTCGCGGTCCGGCGCAACTACTTCGGCACCTACAATTCGCAGGCCTTCTTCTCGGTCGGCAATTTCTCGAGCGAGCAGCAGAACCTGTCGTTGCGCCTGACCCTCGACGACGAGGTGCTGAGCGAGCGCACGCTCACCCTGGGGCCCCAGGTGCGGCGGGCCATCGTGGTGCCGTTCAGCGAGCAGCGCGGCGGGGTGTTGAAGCTGCGCCTCGATGTCTCGGACGATCTCGACGCGGACAACGTCGCCTACGCGGTGATCCCGCCGCCCCGCACCATCTCGGTCCTGCTCGTGAGCCCGGGGAACCTGTTCCTGGAGAAGGCGCTGCAGACCGATCCGCAGGTGAAGCTCGAGGTGCGCAAGCCGGACGCCTACCCGGGCGGGATGGAAGGCTTCGACGTGGTGGTGGTGGACAGCGTGAGCCCGCAGAAGCTCGGCAACGGCCGCTTCGTGCTCGTGAACACGGTGCCCTCGGACGTGCCGCTCGAGGTGCTCGGCCGGCTCGATTCGCCGACCATCATGGACTGGGACCGTACGCATCCGATCATGCGGCAGGTCGACCTCGCCAAGGTGACCATGGAAGACGCCATGCGCGTCCGGCCCCTCGCCGCGGGCAAGACCCTGGTGGAGGCGGTCGGCGGCCCGCTGGTCTACGCGCTCGAGGAGCGCGACCGCAAAGCGCTCTTCTTCGGATTCGATCTCTTCCGCAGCGACTTCCCGCTGCGGGTCGCCTTCCCGCTGATGCTCTCCAAGGGTCTGCGCTGGCTGCATCCGGCCGGACTCGATCAGAGCAGCCTGCAGCTGCAGGCCGGCCAGCCGATCCTCATCCCGGTCGAGCACGGGGTGACCACCGCCACGGTGCGGACGCCCTCCGGCCGGAGCGTGCGGGCCCAGGTCAACCGGGGGATGGCCAGCTTCACGGAGACCGACGAGGTCGGCGTCTACGCGGTCGTCACCGGGCGCGGCGAGACGCGGGTGGCCGTGAACCTCATGAACGCCGACGAGTCCGACCTCACCCCGCAGCCGCTGCCCACCTTCGTCGAGGGCGCGCGGCCGGAGTCCCCGCCGGTCCTGATCCAGCGCGAGCTGTGGCCGTTCTTCGTGGGCCTGGCCCTCCTGTTGTTCGCGGTCGAGGGCTTCCTCTACTGGCGGCGTCAGACCGGCGGCCGGCTCGGCCTGCCGCGCGGTCTGGGCGATCGCTGGGCGCTCGGCCTGCGGTGCCTGCTGGTCGCGGTGCTGCTGCTGGCCCTCACGCGGCCGACCGTGCCCCGCTGGGCGGACCGGCTGAACGTCACGTTCCTCCTGGACGCGTCGGACAGCGTGAGCCTCGCCGCGCGGGAGAGCGCGTATCGCTTCGCCTCCCAGGCGGCCGGCGCGATGCAGCCGGGTGATCAGGCCGCGCTCGTGGTGTTCGGCGAGGAAGCGGTGGTGGACCAGCCGCTGCGGCCCACCGCGAAGATCGAGCGCCCGCAGGCGCAGGTGCCGGGACGCGGGACCAATCTCGCCCAGGCTCTGCAGCTGGGGCTCGCCACCGCGCCGGCCGGCCAGGCCAACCGCTTCGTGCTGCTCACCGACGGACGCCAGAACCAGGGCAATGCGCTCGCGGTGGCGCAAGCCGCGAAGGACGCGGGGGCCGACATCTATTACGTGCCGGCGCCGCTGACCTTCACCCAGGAAGTGGTGGTCGAATCCATGGTGCTGCCCCAGGAGGTGAAGTTCGGCGAGCCGTTCCAGGCCAAGGTGGTGGCCTGGAGCCAGGCCGAGACGCAGGGGCGGCTCTCGCTATACCGTAACGGGGAGTTCCTCGGCTCGCAGGTCGTCCGGCTGTCGCCGGGCAAGAACGTCTACACCTATCGCCAGTCGCTCGAGCAGAGCGGCATCCACGTGTACCAGGCCGCCCTCGACGTCGACGGCGACACCATCGAGGAGAACAACCGCGCGATCGGCACCCTGGTCGTGCGCGGCCGCCCCCAGGTGCTGCTGGCCGAGAAGGATCGCACGCAGGCCCAGGCCCTCTCGGCGGCGCTGCGCTCGCAGCACGTCGACGTCACGGTGGTCGAGGCCGACAAGATCCCGAAGGACATGGCCGGGCTGCAGAAGTATGACGGGCTCATCCTGTCCAACGTCTCCTCGCTCAAGATGACCAAGAAGCAGATGGAGAATATCCGCGACTACGTCCGCGAGCAGGGCGGCGGGCTCATCATGCTGGGCGGCGAGGAGAGCTTCGGCCTCGGCGGCTACTATCGCACCCCGATCGAGGAAGCGCTGCCGGTCACCATGGAGGTGAAGCAGAAGATCGAGATCCCGAGCCTCGCGGTGGTGCTCTCCATCGACCGCTCGGGCTCCATGGCCATGACCACCGACGAGAAGGTGACCAAGCTCGACATCGCCAAGGAGGCCGCGCATCTGGTGGTGGACCTGCTGGACGAGCGCAACGAGGTCGGGGTCATGAGCTGGGACACCGAGTTCATCTGGGACTCGCCGCTCCGACCCGCGCGCGACAAGCAGACCATCCACCACGCCATCGCCACCATCAAGGCGGGTGGCGGAACGGACGGGTATCCCGCGCTCAAGGAGTCGTACCAGGTCCTGTTCGACCGGCCCGCGCTCCTCAAGCACGTCATCTTCCTCTCGGACGGCCAGATGACGCGCGGCGACTTCGCGGGCCTGTTGCGCCGCATGGCCAAGGACAAGATCACGGTCTCCACGGTGGCCATCGGGAAGGACGCCGACGTGCCGTTGATGGTGGACGTGGCCAAGTGGGGCCGCGGCCGCTTCTACTACACCGAGGACGATTCCACCATCCCGCGTATCTTCACGCTGGAGACCCAGCTGGCCTCCAAGGCCTCGCTGGTGGAGCAGCCATTCAAGCCCACGGTGGCGAGCCCGGCCCACGAGGCCATTCAGGAGATCAACTGGAAGGAAGCGCCGCCGCTCGGCGGCTACGTGGCCACCAGCATGAAGGCGAACGCGGACCTGGTGTTGATGACCCACCAGGAAGACCCGCTGCTCGCCACCTGGCGCTACGGCCTCGGCCGCTCGGTGGCGTTCACCTCCGACGCCAAGGCCAAGTGGGGCGTGCTCTGGGTCCGCTGGAGCGGCTTCAACAAGTTCTGGTCGCAGGTGACGCGGTGGGCGTTGCGGACGGGGACCCGCAGCGATACGGTGGCCACCGTCTCGCGAACGGACAACGACGGCGAGGTGCTCGTGGACGCCATCGATCCCAAGGGCGAGTTCATCAACTTCCTCGACTCGCAGGTCGGGGTGGTGTCGCCCGACAAAACGCGGACCGTGATCGACCTCGAGCAGATCGGCCCCGGCCGCTATCGCGGCCGATTCCCGGCGGGACAGGAAGGCGTGTATCTGGTGGGCATGGCGCAGCGGCGCGCCGACCAGATGGTGGGATCCCAGCTCGCGGGACTGGTCGTCCCCTATGGTCGCGAGTTCCGCGACCTGGGCGTCGACGAGACGTTCTTGCGCGAGCTGACCGAGCTGACCGGGGGCGGGATGCTCGCGGATCCGAAGGACGCGTTCCTCCAGAATCGGCACAAGTCACGCCTCAGCCTCGACATCTGGCCGTGGCTGGTGGGGGCGGTGGCCGTGCTGCTGATCCCGGAGATCGCGTTGCGGCGCATCGGACCGGTCGGGCTCGGCCGGCTGTGGGCGCGGGTGGGACGCGGCAAAGGAGGAGCAGGGCATGAGAACGCTGACCGGAGCTAGAAAGGTCGTCGTCACCGCACTGCTGCTCACGCTCGCGGGGGCGGCGAGCCTGGAGGCGGCGCCGAAGCCGCGCAACGTCCTGATCGTGCCGTTCGCGGGCACCGACCTCACCCGCGACGAGCAGTGGATCGGCGAGGGGGTCGCCCAGTCGCTCATGCTCTCTCTCGTCAACGTGCCGGGACTGGTGCAGATCGATCGCGATCGCCTCCGTCAGCTGCCTCAGCCCGAAGCGTGGGACGAGGCGACCACGCTCGCCGCGGCCCGGAAGCTCGCCGCGGACGTCGCGCTGTACGGCGAGGTGAAGCGCACCGGCGCGGATCTCATCGTGCAGCCGCGGTTCCTCGAGCTGCGCGGGGACAAGGTCGACAAGGGGAGCCTCGACACCTTCACGGTCGCGGAAGGCCAGCTGCTCGATCGCCTGCGTCCGCTGCCCGCCGCCTATCTCAAGGCGCTCAACGCGCCCGCGACCGACGCGGAGCAGGCTCGCGCCCAGAAGTGGGCGGCGCCCACCGCGCAGCTCAAGGCCTACGAGCTGTACGTGCGCGGTCGGCAGGCCGGATATCGCGGGACGCAGGACGGCAACGAAGCGGCGGTGGAATTCCTGAGCCGCGCGATCGAGGCCGATCCGCAGTTCGTGGCCGCGCAGTACGCCCTCGGCGTGGTCCACCAGAACCTGGGCAACCGGTGGAAGGCGGCCGCGCAGTTCCGGGCGTCGGCTCAGCTCGATCCCACCTATCCCGAGCCATACAAGGCGCTCGGCGACTTGTACCTGACCGCGCCGCGCCGCCTCTTCGAGGAGGCCATCAAGGCTTACACGAAAGCCATCGAGCTGCGTCCGTTCTTCGCCGAGGCTCACGTGGGGCTCGGCGACGCGCTGGCCGCCAAGGGTGATATCGATCCCGCGGTGACCGCGTACCGCAAGGGGCTCGACTACAACCCGATGAACGCGAAGGTGCACGTGAGCCTCGGGAAGATCTACTACTCCGAGAAGGGCCTCTACTACGAGTCGGTGACCGCCTACAAGAAGGCGATCGAGCTCGATCCCGCGTACCTCGAGGCGCGGACGGGCCTGGCCGAGGTCTACGAGGACAAGGGGCTCTACAAAGAGGCCATCGAGGAGTATCGCAAGGTCGTCGACGCGGACGCCAAGAACACGGGAGCGCTCTACAACCTGGCGCTGGTGTACGAGAAGGTGGATCCGAAGGAATCGATCTCGCTGTGGGAGCGGTACATTGCACTGGCCAGCAGCCTGCCGTCCGAGAAGGATTGGGTCGACGTCGCCAAGCTCCACTTGAAGAAGCTCAAGCACCAGCAACCCAACTAGCCAGTCCGGCTTCCGCGGGGATCGCCTCGATCCCGGCGGCCCGGCCGGTGGGCCAAAGTCGAGCGATCCCGCCGGATTCGGTCACGTCACTTGACCGAGTGCGTCAGGCAGTGCCGGCCAGTCGACCGATAATTCAACAACATGGCATCTCCGATATTCTGGCCTCGGTCTTGCTCGCGTACCAGGCATGCGCCGGTCCAATCAGGGACTCGGAGGCGGCATTCCACGCGAGCGCGGGTTCACGCTCGTCGAGCTGATGGTCGTGGTCGCCGTGATCGGCGTGCTCGCCACCCTGGCGATCCCCCTGTACACCAACATCCAGGCTCGCGGCCGGCTGGCGAAGGCCCAGGCCGATTCCCGCACGCTGGCCTCGGCGATCAGCGTCTACGGCACTCACATGGGTCGCATCCCGACCGCGCTCACCCAGCTCACCGTCGTCGCGACCAACGCTCAGGGCCTTCGCGCCGGTCCCTTCGTCGCGAGCGTGCCGCTGGCGCCGGGCGGATGGATCGCCTACACGTACACCCCGAACACGACGGCCGGGACGTTCACGATCACCACCAGCGGAGACGGCACCACCGTCAACATTCCGTAGCGCCCGTGTCGCGACGACGCGCGCGGTTGCCGCACGAGCGGGGCTTTCCTTGACTAACCCGAGCGCATTTTCTATCGTGAGCCAATCATGAGCGATCTGCGCAAGGATCCGACCCGCGGCCGCTGGGTGCTCGTGCGGCCCGGCCTCAAGCGGCCCGCGTCGTCGGTGTGCCCGTTCTGTCCGGGCAACGAGTCCCTCACGCCGCCGGAGATCTTCGCGTATCGCAAGGAAGGCGCCCGTCCGAATGGACCGGGCTGGACGGTGCGCGTGATCCCGGAGGCGGATCCCTACTTCCGCATCGAGCAGGAGCTGGTGCGCGAGGGGGTGGGCCTGTACGATCGCATCTCCCCGCGCGGCGCTACCGAGCTGATCGTGGAAAGCCCGAGCCACGACGATACCGCGGCCACCCTCGGCGACGGGCAGTGGGAGCAGGTGCTCTGGATGTACGGCGAGCGGATCCGTGACCTCAAGCAGGATCCGAACATCCGCGACATCCTGGTGACCCGACGGCACCGCGCGCCCGGCTCGCAGATCACGCATCCCTATTCACGGCTCACCGCGATCCCGATCATCTTCGACGAGGTTCGCCGCAAGCTGCGGGAGTGCCGCGAGCACTACGAGTACAAGCGGCGCTGCGTGTACTGCGACATGATCCGCCAGGAGATCGCCGCGGGGGATCGCGTGGTCCGATTCACCGACCACTTCCTCGCGCTGTCGCCCTACGCGGCGCGATCGCCGTTCGAGACGTGGATCCTGCCCCGGCAGCACAGCTGCGTGTACGAAGGGTCGCTGACCGGCGAGGTGGTTTCCGATCTGGGCACCATCCTGGGCGGCCTCTTCCGGACCTTGGCCGGTAAGCTGGGCGATCCCGCCTTCGAGATGACCCTGTACACCGCGCCGAACCTGGCGGCCAAGATCCTGCCGGGCGAGTGGGCGACCATCGCCGACGACTATCACTGGCACATCGAGGTCTGTACCACCCCCGACCGTTCGAATGGCGTCGGCGGGATCCACGTCAATGACACTCCCCCCGAGGACGCCGCCAAGGAGCTCCGGGAGTCCTGGATGTAGGGTCTGGCCGGCTGCTCCGGTCAGACCGCGCTAAGGCCAGACGAGAGCAAGCCGATTTCACCCCTTTCGCCTTGACAACGGCCCGACCCGCTGGCAAACTCCGACCATAGGAGTCGGAGATCCGGGGAGTCGGAGATACGAGCCTCGGATCTCGAGAGCCGGACATTACGGCAGCGGAGACGGACCACGAGTCGGCCTGAGTACAGGGGATCGATGTGCTGAGATTCACGAAGCGGGCGGACTACGGACTGATGGCGATCCACTTCATCGCTTCCCACGGCGACGATGGCGCGGTGAGCGCGAAGCGAATCGCCGAGGAGTTCCACATTCCGCCCGAGCGGCTGGCCAAGATCCTTCAGCGGCTGGCGAAGAAGAAGCTGATCGCCGGCCACAACGGGCCGAAGGGCGGCTACGTGCTGACCCGGCCGGCGTCCCACATCACCGTCGGTCAGGTGGTGCGGGCTCTCGAGGGCCCGCTGAGCGTGGTCAGCTGCATGACGCCTCACGACGACTGCCCGCAGTTCGCGCGCTGCAACTTGCGGGGGCCGGTGCAGAAGATCCAGGCCGGGATCACCCACGTGCTCGATAGCATGACGCTCGCCGAGCTGGCCGTGGAGCCCACAGCTCCAGTGACACCGCTGGTGAGCATTCACTAGGAGAGAGAAAGGGCGATGGCGTTGAAGCTTCCCATCTTCATGGACAGCCAGTCCACGACCCCGGTAGACCCGCGCGTGCTCGAGGCGATGATCCCGTACTTCACGGAGAAGTTCGGCCATCCGGCGAGCCGCAACCATCCCTTCGGCTGGGAGGCGGAGGGGGGCGTGGACCAGGCCCGCGAGCAGATCGCCCGGCTGATCGGCGCCCGCGATCCGAAGGAAGTGGTGTTCACCTCGGGAGGTACCGAGGCGATCAACCTGGCGCTGAAGGGTGTGGCCGAGATGTACCGGGAGAAGGGCAATCACATCGTCACCACCACGATCGAGCAGCGGGCCACCCTCGACGTGTGCAAGCGGCTGGAGCGGCAGGGCTTCGACGTGACCTACGTGCCGGTCGGCCGCGACGGCCTGGTGGACGTCGAGACGGTGCGCGCGGCCCTGACTCCGAAGACCGTCCTCGTCTCGGTGATGTTCGCCAACAACGAGATCGGGACGATCCAGCCGATCGCCGAGCTGGGCAAGCTGGCCAAGGAGAAGGGGATCCTGTTCCATACCGACGCCACTCAGGCGGTCGGCAAGATCCCGGTGGACGTCGAGGCCATGGGTGTCGACCTGCTCTCGGCCACCGCCCACATGCTCTACGGCCCCAAGGGTGTTGGCGCGCTGTACGTGCGGCGGAAGAACCCGCGCGTGCGCCTAGCCCCCATGGTGGACGGCGGCGGTCACGAGCGCGGCATGCGATCGGGCACGGTGCCGGTCCCCCTGGCGGTCGGCTTCGGCAAGGCGGCCGAGATCGCCCGCGAGGAGATGGCGGAGGAGTCGACGCGGCTGGCCGCCCTCCGGGACCGGCTGCAGGAGCAGATCGTCTCGAAGGTGGACGAAGCCTACGTCAACGGCCACCCGACGCTGCGGCTGCCCCACAACCTGAACATCTCGTTCGCCTACGTCGAGGGCGAGTCCGTGCTCATGGGGCTCAACCGCGAAGCCGCGCTGGCCTCGGGCTCGGCCTGCACCTCGGCGACGCTCGAGCCCTCCTACGTCATCTCCGCCCTCGGGGTGGACTCGGAGCTGGCCCACTCGTCCATCCGCTTCGGGCTGCACCGGTTCACCACCGAGGAGGAGGTGGACTTCGTGGCGCGCAAGACGGTCGAGGTCATCCAGCGGCTGCGGGAGATGTCGCCGCTGTACGAGCTGGCGAAGGAAGGCGTGGACCTGAAGTCGATCCACTGGAAAGCGGAATAGCGGGCGCGAGCCCTCAGGCAATCACTCAGGAGGATGTGCGGACATGGCCTACAGCGATAAGGTAGTCGACCACTACAACAACCCGCGCAACGTGGGGTCCTTCACCAAGGACACCCCCGGGGTCGGGACGGGCCTGGTGGGCGCGCCGGAATGCGGCGACGTCATGAAGCTGCAGATCAAGGTCAATGTCGACACCGGCGTCATCGAAGACGCCAAGTTCAAGACCTTCGGCTGCGGCAGCGCCATCGCCTCCTCCAGCCTGGCCACCGAATGGCTGAAGGGCCGGACGGTGGACGAGGCGGCCAAGATCAAGAACACGGACATCGTGAGCGAACTGAAGCTGCCGCCCGTGAAGATCCACTGCTCCGTGCTGGCCGAGGACGCGATCAAGGCCGCGCTCCAGGACTACCGCGAGAAGTGGAACAAGAGCGAAGCCCCGTCCGGGCGGGACGCGTCCTAAGAGGAGGGGACCGACGCCATGGCGCTCGCGATGACCGACAACGCGGTGAAACAGGTGAAGGGCCTCATCGAGGCCCAGAAGCTGGAGAACGTGTATCTCCGCATGGGGGTCAAGGGCGGAGGCTGCTCGGGCTTGTCTTATTCGCTGGAGCTCGACAACGAGATCGGGCCTCACGACAAGACGTTCGAGATCGACGGGGTCCAGGTCGTGTGTGACAAGAAGAGCTACCTGTACCTCAACGGCACCACCCTCGACTACGTGATGCAGGGGCTGACGGGCGGCTTCACGTTCGTCAATCCCAACGCGAAATCGAGCTGTGGGTGCGGCACGTCGTTCTCGGCCTAGGGCCCGGATCGCGGCGGACGACAACGGGCCCGGACGGGCCCGTTCTTCTTTTCAGGAGCGATCGGTGAGCGACTACTTCACGGTATTCGGGCTGCCCCGCAAGCTGACGGTGGACGGAGCGGCGCTGCAGCGGCGCTTCTACGAGCTGTCGCGCGAGCACCACCCCGACTTCCACCAGGGGGCGGCGCCCGAGCAACAGGCGGAGACGCTCGCGCGCTCGGCCCTGGTCAACCGCGCCTATCGGGCCCTGCGGGACCCGCTGCCGCGAGTCGAGTACCTGATCGCGCTGGAGGAGGGGCGGGAGGTTCGCGAGGGCGCGACCGACAAGCCGCGGGCGCCGCGGGAGCTGCTCCAGGAGATGCTGGAAGTCCAGGAGGCGCTCGAGGAAGCCAAGGCCGAGGGCATGAGCCCCGCGGCGGGAGAGCGCCTCCGCGAGGAGCGCGCGCGACTCGAGGCGCGCCATGCGGCCGAAGCCGACGCCATCGTCGGCCGCGCGGGGGAGTGGGACCGGCTGGTCGAAGGGGGCGGCGACCGCGAGGCGCTGCTCGAGTGGTTCAAGCAGCGTCTCGCGACTCGGGCGTACCTGCGCACCGTGATCGACGACCTGACCGAGGCGCTGGGAGAGCGCGAAGAGAGCGATGTCTCGCATCGTCGGCATTGACCTGGGCACGACCAACAGCCTCGTCGCCCACGTGGAGGGCGGCATCCCGCGGGTGATCCCGGACGCGGAGGGCCGCGCGTTGCTGCCCTCCGTCGTGGCCTGGACGCCCAACGGCGTGGTGGTCGGCGAGGCGGCGCGCCGTCAGCTCGCCCGCAACGCCGCGCGCACCGTGTATTCGGTGAAGCGGCTCATGGGTCGCGGCTACGACGACGTGAAGGACGATCTGTCCCGGCTGCCGTTCCCGGTGACGCCGCACGCGGAAGTGGTGACGATTCGCATCGGCGACCGCGAGGTGACCCCGCCCGAGGTCTCCGCCCACGTGCTGCGCGCCCTCAAGCAGCGCGCCGAGGCCCACTTCGGCGAGCCGGTGGAGCAGGCGGTGATCACGGTGCCCGCCTACTTCAACGACGCCCAACGGCAGGCCACCAAGGACGCCGGCCGCATCGCCGGCCTCGACGTCCTGCGGATCGTCAACGAGCCCACCGCCGCCTCGCTCGCCTACGGGCTGCAGCGGATGGCGGAAGGCCAGATCGCGGTGTACGACCTGGGCGGCGGCACGTTCGACATCTCGATCCTGCGGGTGAAGGACGGCGTCTTCGAGGTGCTGGCCACCAACGGCGACACGCACCTGGGCGGCGACGACTTCGATCGGGCGATCGTGGACTGGATCCTGGCCGACATCCAGGCCGGTCACGGAGCCGACCTGAGCGGCGACGCGGAGGCGCTCCAGGAGATCCGTCTCGGGGCGGAGGCGGCCAAGTGTCGGCTGTCGTTCGAGGAGCGCACCGTGCTCACGATCCCCTTCGAGCGGTTCACGTACCGGCGAGACATCGCCCGAGCCGAGATCGAGGCCCTGGTCGAGCCGCTGGTGGCGGCCACTCTCGGTCCGTGCCGGCAGGCCCTGACCGACGCCGGGCTCGATCCGGCTCGGATCGAGCAGGTGGTGCTGGTCGGCGGCGCCACGCGGATGCCGCTGGTCCGGCGACGGGTCGAGGAGCTGTTCGGCCGGACTCCGCACAGCCGCCTGAACCCGGACGAGGTGGTCGCGTTGGGCGCGGCGGTGCAGGCGCAGATCCTGGCCGGCGGAATCACCGACTTGCTGCTGCTGGACGTGACCCCGCTCTCTCTCGGCATCGAGACCTTGGGCGGCATCGTGAGCGTGCTGATCCCGCGCAACACCACCATCCCGACCCTGGCCAAGGAGTACTTCACGACGTCGGTGGACGGGCAGACCACGATCGACATGCACGTGCTCCAGGGTGAGCGCGAGCTGGCCAAGGACAATCGGTCGCTGGCCCGCTTCGACCTGGCCGGGGTGGACCCGATGCCGGCCGGGATGCCCAAGATCGAGGTCACGTTCCTGATCGACGCCAACGGCATCCTGCAGGTGCAGGCCCGCGAGCTGCGGACCGGCAAGGCGGCCAGCGTCCAGGTCACGCCCACCTACGGACTCACCGAGGCCCAGGTGGAGCAGATGGTGGAGGACTCGTTCACCCACGCGGAGGCCGACGTGGAGGCGCGACTCCTCATCGAGACGCGCACCGAGGCCGACACCGTGATCAACCACGTGGAGCGCGCGCTTCGCCAGGCCGGCGCCATCGCCACCGCGGAGGAGCGGGCCATCATCGAGGGCGCGCTGGCCGCGCTGCAGGCCGTGCGGTCCGGGGCCGATCGCGACCGGATCCGCGATCTCACCATCGCGCTCAACGAAGCCACCGCGCCGCTCGCGGACCGGATGATGGAAGCGGCCATCAAGGACGCGGTCACGTCCCGGCGCGCGGACCGACTGCTGGAAAATTCGGAGAGCTCCTGATGGCGGTGCACAAGGTCACGTTCCTGCCCCTGAACAAGACGGTCGAGGTCGACGACAGCCAGTATCCGCTCGCCGACCACGGGCGGCCGGGATCGCTGCTCGACATCGCCCTCGCCAACGATATCCATCTCGAGCACAATTGCGGCGGCAGCTGCGCGTGCACCACCTGTCACGTGGTGGTTCGGGAAGGCGAGCAGAACCTGTCGTCCATGGAGCCGGACGAGGAGGACCGCCTCGATACCGCGGAGGGGCTCACCCTGCACTCGCGGCTGGGCTGTCAGGCGGTGGTCCGTGGCGACGTGGTGGTGGAGATACCCAAGTAAAGGGGCCGACATGAAGTGGACGGACGCCGAGGACATCGCGCTGGCGCTGATGGAGGCGCACCCGGACGTGGACCCGCTCACGGTCCGCTTCACCGACATGCACAAGTGGGTGGTGGCGCTGCCCGGATTCAGCGACGAGGCCAAGAACTCCAACGAGGGGCTCCTCGAGGCCATCCAGATGAAATGGCACGAGGAGTACCAGGACCGCTGAGCTACCAGGTCACCACGTGATCGTGAGCGAAGATCAGGTCGAGCAGCTCGGCGTAGTCCAGATCGCCCTCGGCGAGCCGGCGCACCGTGACGTCGGCGGCCAGCGTGGGCGCGGCGGCGCCGTCGAGCAGCACCACCGTGACGCGGGCGCCGGGCTCGCGCCGGTTGGCTTCGATCACCGACGCGGCGAGCGTGGCCGAATCGCTCTTGACCAGATGGAGGAAGCCGGCCATCAGAACACGAGGAACCGCGTGGCCCGGGGCACCAGTGCCGCGATCTCCTCCCGGCTCACCGAGACGACCGGGTGGCCGTCGGCATTCCAGTCGGGGTGGGTGGGCAGCGCCCCCTCCACGTGGAAGGTCACCCCGAGCTTCTTGAGCGAGGCGCGGAACTTGGCGATGTCGTCGCCGTCGATCAGATCGTCGGTGTCCTCGTCGAGCAGGTGGACCGCGGGCCCGGTGAGCACCACGTGCACCTCGTTGTCGCCGGCGACGATGCCGAGCGCGATACGCATGGCCTCGTTGGCCCGATGCGAGACGCGCGGGTCCTCGGAGATGACGACGAGGGTGGGCTGGCTCGGACTCACGGCCGCACGCGGGCTAGTTGAGCGCGATGAAGCGGTCGGTGCCGTTGATCACGTCGGTGAGCACGACCAGGCCGCAGTTGGTGGCGCGATCCGACAGAGGCAGGCGTCGCTTCTGACAGCCGTACGCGCACACGAACAGCTTGAGGCCACGCTCGGCGAGGGCCTGCAGGCGGGCGTCCTCCACCGCGGCCACCGCATCGTCGATCAGGTACAGGTACACGTCGCCGCCCGCGTCGAGCGCCGCGCGGGACAGTCCGAGCGCGGTGTCGAGATTCGGGTGATCGGGCGCGGTGGAGACCATCAGGCCCAGCTTCCGACTGGCGAGAGCCATGGCGGCGAAGCGTAACATCGTGAAAGGGGAGCGTCAATGAACCGTCAAGTCTATCTCGATCACAACGCGTCCACCCCGGTGCATCCGGAGGTGGTGGACGCGATGCTGCCGTACTTCAGCGAGCGCTTCGGCAATCCGTCGAGCGTGCACGGCTTCGGCCGCGCCGCGCGCGAGGGGCTGGAGACCGCGCGGGAGCAGGTCGCCCACTTCCTGCGGGTTGGCAAGGAAGAGATCGTCTTCACCTCCGGTGGCACCGAGTCCGACAACATGGCGGTCAAGGGGGTGGCGATGGCCCGGCGCTCCGGGCACATCATCACCAGCAAGATCGAGCACCACGCGGTGCTGCGGGCGGTGCAGAACCTCGAGACGATGGGCTTCGACGCGACCTATCTGGACGTGGACGGCTTCGGGATGGTGGATCCCGATGCGCTGCGCCGGGCGATCCGGCCCGACACCATCCTGATCTCGATCATGCACGCCAACTCCGAGATCGGCACCGTCCAGCCCGCGCGCGAGCTGGGCGCGATCGCCCGGGAGCACAACATCCCGTTCCACATGGACGCGGTGCAGACCTTCGGCAAGGTGCCGATCGACCTCGACGCGTTCAACATCGACATGCTCTCGTTCTCTGGTCACAAGATCTACGGGCCCAAGGGAGTCGCCGGCCTGTACATCAGAAAGGGCACCAAGATGGTGTCGGTCCAGCACGGCGGCGAGCACGAGCGCCGGCGCCGAGCCGGGACCGAGAACGTGGCCGGGATCGTGGGCTTCGGCAAGGCGGTCGAGGTTCGCGGGCGCGACATGGCCGAGGAGGCCCAGCGGCTGACCGCGCTCCGAGAGCGGCTCTGGGAGGGTCTGAGCCGCCGGGTCCCCGAGGTGCGGCTGAACGGCCATCCCACCCAGCGGGTGCCCGGCACCTGCAACGTGTGCTTCCGGCACGTGGAGTCCGAATCGATCGTTCTCGGGCTGGATCTGAAGGGCATCGGCGTGTCGGCGGGGTCGGCCTGTACCTCCGGCAACGTGGAGCCGTCGTACGTGCTGGTGGCCATGGGCGTGCCGCTCGATTGGGCGATGGGCGCGGTGCGGCATTCGCTCGGCCGCAGCACGACCGCGGAGGACATCGACTACGTGATCGAGTCCACCGAGCCGCTGGTGGCGAAGCTCCGGAGCGCCATGCCCGCGCGGGCCTGAGCCGGTCGGGGGGCGATGCTCGGGCCCGCGGCCGCCCGAGGCTCATCGATCGCTACCGGAACCCGCGGAATGTAGGCATGATGCGGAATCCCGACGGCGCGGAATCCGGACGACGTGGGCGAGGGCGAGGCGCGCGACACCCCGAGCCGGCGGACACAAGGAGCGACCGAAATGCTTGAGCAGATGCGGCGGGACGTGAGGACGGTGCTGGAGCGCGATCCGGCCGCGCGGTCGGCGGTGGAAGTCGTCCTCTGCACGCCGGGCGTGCACGCGATCTGGATCCACCGCGTGGCCCACCGGTTGTGGGGCGCGGGCTGGAAGCTCGGCGGCCGGTGGCTCTCCCACGTGGGGCGGTTCCTCACCGGTATCGAGATCCACCCCGCGGCGGTCCTCGGCCCCGGGCTCTTCATCGATCACGGCATGGGGATCGTCATCGGCGAGACCGCCGAGATCGGGGAGAACGTCAGCATCCTGCAGGGGGTCACCCTCGGGGGCACCAGCGCCAAGCGCGAGAAGCGTCATCCCACCATCGGCGACAACGTGACGATCGGCGCGGGCGCCGCGGTGCTCGGCGGCTTCACCATCGGGGCGGGCAGCCGCATCGGCGCCGGCTCGGTGGTGGTGCGCGAGGTTCCGGAGAACTGCGTGGTGGTCGGCGTGCCCGGGCGCATCACGTTCCGGAACGGCGAGCGGGTGACCGGCGGCATCGATCTCAACCAGACCGATCTCCCGGATCCGCTCGCCCGCACGCTCGAGCAGATGGCCGACCGGATCCACTCGCTGGAGGCCGAGCTCGAGCGGCTGAAGAAGATGGCCGACGCGGCGGACGCGCGCACTCACTGAGCTCTTCCCACAAGGGGGTCTATCGACGTGCTGCCCAAGGACACCATGGACGTGAAGGAAGCCTCCCGGTACCTCGCGATGGACGAGAAGGTCGTGACCCAGATGGCGATCGAGCGCCGCATCCCGGCCGTCGAGCACGAGGGCAAGTGGCTCTTCTCCAAGAAGTCCATCGACAAGTGGCGCGGGCGCACCGTCACCCGCTGATTCTTCTTCCCTCCCGTCCGCAGTGACGCGGACGATCCTCCACGTCGACATGGACGCGTTCTACGCGTCCGTGGAGCAGCGCGACCGGCCGGAATTGCGCGGGCGGCCGGTCATCGTCGGCGCGGACCCGTCGGGCCGGGGCGTGGTGTCGGCCGCCTCGTACGAGGCGCGGCGGTTCGGCGTGCACTCGGCGATGCCGATCGGACGCGCCGCCCGCCTCTGTCCCCAGGGCTCGTTCCTCCCGGTGGACATGGCCAAGTACGCGGCGGTCTCCCGACAGGTCATGGAGATCCTCGCCGCGTTCACGCCCCTGCTGGAGCCGCTCTCGATCGACGAGGCGTTCCTCGACGTCACCGGCACCGAAGGGCTCCACGGCGACGGCCCGACGGTCGCGCGCGCCATCAAGTCGCGCATCGCGGAGGCGCTCTCGCTCACCGCGTCGGTGGGCGTCGCCGCGAACATGTTCGTGGCGAAGGTGGCCTCGGATCTCCGCAAGCCGGACGGGCTCGTGGTGGTGGCGCCCGGCGCCGAGGCCGACTTCCTGGCTCCGCTGCCGGTCTCGCGGCTGTGGGGAGTGGGCCGCGTCACCGGCGCGTCGCTGGAGGAGATGGGCATCAACACCATCGGCCAGCTCGCCTCGCTGCCGCTTCCGTACCTGGAAGCGAGATTCGGCTCGGGGGCCCGCGGGCTGCACGATCTGGCCTTCGGACGCGACGATCGCACGGTCGAGCCGTTCGCGCCGCCCAAGTCCATGGGCGCCGAGGAGACCTTCGGACAGGACCACCGCGACGTCGAGCGCCTGACCGCGACGCTGCGCGAGCAGGCCGAGCGGGTGGCCCGCGAGCTGCGCGACGAGGGCTATGCGGGCCGATGCGTGACGCTCAAGCTCCGCTTCGCGGACTTCTCCACCCTGACGCGCCGCCACACCGACGACCCGACGCAGGACGGCCTCGCCATCTATCGGCGGGCCCGCGCGCTGCTCGACCGGATTCCGCTCGGGCAGGCGGTGCGCCTGATCGGTCTCTCCGTGTCGGGGCTCGGCCCCGCTGCGTCCGGCCAGCTTTCCCTACTGGAGCCGGACACCGCGCGCCGCGAGCGCCTCGCGCGGGCGATGGATCGGGTGACCGCGCGCTTCGGCGAGGATTCGCTCCGGCCGGCGAGCCTGCTGCGGAAGCCCCGCCGCGGTCCGCGCCCTTTCGGGCGTAACGCATGACCGGCCGTGCTCGCGTTGCCTTCCCTCGGGCGTTCGGCTAGACTCGCTGAATAGCGGTTCATTTCGTCGCCCGGAGAGGCTCAATGGAACGTCCGATCGCCTACGACAAGCTGGCCCGCGAGGACCGTCTCGTCCGCATGCGAGCCCGCGAAGTGGCGCAGCTGAAGATCGACCAGGGGCTGCCGCCGTTCCCCGACCTGCTCTCCCCCGACGCGATCAAGGAACGGGTGCACGGCATCATGGTGGGCGAGCTGCAGGCCATGGAGGGCGCGGGCCGCACGGTCTACGATTTCCCCGACGCGCCGTGGGAGTTCACCATGGACATGGCGCGACAGGTATGGGACGAGTCGCGGCACGTGGAGATCTACGTGCGTCTGCTCGAGCACCTGGACGGCTACATCGGCGAGTTCCCGGAGACGACGATCCTCTGGCGCTGCGCCTGCGCGGAGGATGCGGCGGCGCGGGTGGCCGGGGTGAACCGCGGCCTCGAGGGCCTGGCCTGCGACGTGTTCAACCAGCTGGTGCACATCGCGCGCAAGATGGGCGATCCGATCCTGGAGCGCGCAGTCGACTACGTACTCGCCGACGAGATCACCCACGTCCGGATGGGATCGAAGTGGCTGACCCGTCTCACCGAGGGCGATCCGGAGCGGCGCCGCCGGGCCATCGAGTTCCAGGAGACCATCGACGAGCGCTTCAACCTGGGCGGAATTCGCCGCGAGGGCCCGCACGAGATGGTGCCGATCTCGATCGCCACCGAGGCGCGCCGCGAGGGCGGCTTCACCGACGAGGAGATCGCGCGACTGATCCGCACCACCCAGCGGTCGGCCGTCTACTAGGATCGCGTCGTGTCCCACCCGCTGGCCGGTCATCTGGAGGTCGACGACTCCGCGAGGACCGTCCGGCATTACCGTTACGCGGTCGAGCGGATGACCCGGATCCTCGGCGGCTGGATCGCGCTGACCCCTGAGCTGTCCGCCAAGCTGCTCATGGGCCGGCACGTGTGGGACAACGCCCAGCACGCCGACGCCTGGGGCAAGCGCCTGCCCGAGCTGCGCGCGGCTGCCCAGGTCTCCGAGCCGGCGAGCGCCGGGCTGGTCGCGTTCATGGACGCGCTGGAGGAAGCCGAGGCTCCCGGCGAGACGATCGAGCGGTTGGTCGCGGTCTATCGGGTGCTGAAGCCGCACCTGCTCGCCACCTACGAGGCGCACCTCGCCCGGGCAAACGCGGTGTACGAGCCCCCCACCTGCCGCATTCTCGCTCGCGCCATCGAAGACGAGCGCCGGCACATCACCGCGGGTGAGACCGTCCTGCGTCATCTGCTGCGGTCTCCCGAGCTCGAGCGGCGAGCCCACGCGCGCGAGGTGCGGCTCTGGACGCTCCTGCACGCGTCGGGCGGCGTCACCGGAACGGAGCCGGTCACGCGCGCGTCCGCCGAGGCCGCCACCGCCCCGCTGAGCGACGACGCGGCCGAGTTCATCCGCCTCGAGCGCTCGACCACGGAGTGGCGGATCGCTCCCGAGCTGGCCGCCGCACTCGCCGCGCTCGGCGAGGCGCTGGTCGCCGGCGACCCGACCGCGGTGCGCCGGTGGCTCAGCGCCGAAACGGTCCCGGGCCCCGAGGTGACCGCGCGGCTCGGCGACGCGCGCGGAGGCCGGCATCGGGTCGTGGCGTTCGCCCGCGTCGGCGCGCACCGGCTGGTGAAGCTGCGCATCGACGGTCCCGCCCAGCCGATCACCCTGCTGATGCGCTGGGTGTCCGACGGAGCCGACTGGCGCATCGCCGCGCTCGAGACCGTCTCCGCCTCCGCCGTCCAGCCGGCCTGAGTGACGTGCTCCAGCGCGTCCTGATCGCCAACCGGGGGGAGATCGCCCGTCGCGTCATCCGGGGCTGCCGCACAATGGGGATCCATGCGATCGCGGTCTACTCCGAGGCCGACGCGGGCTGGCCCCATGTGGCGGACGCCGACGAGGCGGTGGCGATCGGCCCGGCGCCGGCGCGCGACAGCTATCTCGACATCGCTCGACTGCTCGAGGCGGCGCGTCGGACGAAGGCCGAGGCCGTCCATCCCGGCTACGGATTCCTCTCGGAGAACTGGCGCTTCGCCCAGGCCTGCGAGGCGGCCGGGCTCGTGTTCATCGGCCCGTCGTGGCGGGTGATCCAGCAGATGGGCGACAAGGTCGCGGCGCGCGCGCTGATGTCCGCGGCGGGGGTCCCGGTGGTCCCGGGCAGCACGGGGCCGGTGGACTCGGTGGACGCCGCGCGCGAGGTCGCGGCCCGCGTCGGCTATCCGGTGATGGTCAAGGCGGCCGCGGGCGGCGGCGGCATCGGGATGGTGCGGGTGCCGGACGAGGCGGGGCTGGCCTCCGCCTTCACCGCGGCGCAGCGGCGGGCGCAGTCCGCCTTCGGCTCGGGCGCGCTATTCGTGGAGCGTTACCTGGAGAACCCACGCCACGTCGAGGTCCAGGTCTTCGGCGATGCCGGCGGCCGAGTCGTCCACCTGCACGAGCGCGAGTGCTCCATCCAGCGCCGGCATCAGAAGCTGGTCGAGGAGAGCCCGGCGCCCAACCTCCCGGCCGCGCTCAGGGCCCGGCTGACCGAGGCGGCGGTCGCGGGGGCGCGCGCGGTCGGCTACGTGAACGCGGGGACGATGGAGTTCATCGTCCACGGTGAGCAGTTCTACTTCCTCGAGATGAACACGCGCCTGCAGGTCGAGCATCCGGTGACCGAAGAGGTGACGGGTCTGGACCTGGTGCAGGCGCAGCTGCGGGTGGCGTCCGGGGAGCCGCTGCCGTGGACGCAGGAGCAGGTGCCCCAGCGCGGGTGCAGTATCGAGTGCCGCGTCTATGCCGAGGACCCGGCCCGCAACTTCATGCCGTCGCCCGGGCGCATCTCCCGGCTGGTGCTTCCCGCCGGACCCGGCGTGCGCGTCGAGTGCGGAGTGGCCGAGGGCGTGGAGGTCTCGGTGCACTACGATCCGCTGCTCGCGAAGCTCATCGCCACCGGCGCCACCCGGGTCGACGCGATCGAGCGGATGCGTGGGGCTCTCGCGGCCTTCGTGGTCGAGGGCGTGAAGACGGTCATCCCCTTCCAGCAGCGCGTCGTGGACAGCCCCGCGTTCCGCGCGGGCGCGGTGCACACGCAGATGGTGGAGCAGGGCGCCTTCCGCTGAGGCGTCGCTCGAAGCCGGTGCGATGGAGACAACCCTCACCGACGCGCGGACGCGGGCGATGACCGCGGCGGGGTTCTGGCGCAACGAGAGCCTGCTGACCTATCTCGACCGCTGGGCCCGCACGCGACCGGACAAGACCGCCCTGGTCGACGCCCGCGGGCGCCTGTCGTGGAGCGAGCTGGCGCGGGCGGCGGACCGGGTAGCCCACGGGCTTCGCTCTCACGGCGTGGAGCCAGGGCGGGTCATCTCCTGCCAGATGCCCAACTGGAGCGAGGCGATCGTGGTGTTCCTGGCCGCGCTCCGGCTCGGGGCGGTGATCAATCCGATTCCGCCGACCTACCGCGCCAGCGAGGTGCGCTTCATGCTGGGGCTCCTCGAGTCGCAGGTGGCGGTGGTGCCCGCCACGTTTCGCGGGTTCGACCACGCCGGCATGCTGGCCGGCCTGCGCGCGGAGTTGCCGCGCCTCGAGCACGTGTTCGTGGCCCGGGGCGACGGGCCGGCCGGCACCACGCCGCTTCGCACCCTCACCGACGAGGCGTGGGAGGCCCGCGAGGGCCGGCGCGAGTTCCCGGGCACGCCACCCGACGCGGTCCACGAGGTGGTGTTCACCTCGGGCACCACCGGCGAGCCCAAGGGGGTCATGCACACCCAGAACACCACGCTGTCCACGCTCCATCTGGCGATCGAGCGGCTCGATCTGACCGAGCGCGACGTGCTACTGATGGCCTCGACCGTCGGCCATCAGACCGGCTTTCTGTTTGGCCACTGCCTGAACCTGCTGCTGGGCGCCACCACGGTCTGGATGGACGTCTGGAACGTGGAGGAGGCCGCCCGCCTGATCGAGGGCCAAGGGGTGACGTTCTCGATGGGCGCGACCCCGTTCCTGCGCGATCTCACGTATCTCGAGACCGGTCGTGATCGCTCCTCGCTGCGCCTGTTCATCTCCGCCGGGGCGCCGATCCCGCGCGCCCTGGTGCGGGACGCGCGCGAGCGCCTCGGGTGCGTCATCTCGGCGGGGTGGGGGATGACCGAGAACGGGATGGTCACCTGCAACGGCCTGCGCGACGACGAGGGGAAGATCGTCGGCAGCGACGGCTCTCCGCTGGCCGGCATGGAGCTGCGGATCGTGGACGACGACGGGACGCCCGTACCGCCCGGCGTGGAGGGCGATCTGCTGGCGCGCGGGGCCGCCCAGTTCGTCGGCTACTTCCGGCGGCCGCAGTTCACCGCCGAGGCCCACACCGCCGACTCATGGTTCCGCACCGGGGACCGCGGCACCCTCGACCGCGACGGGTACCTGGCGATCACCGGCCGCTCGAAGGATCTCATCATCCGGGGGGGCGAGAACATCCCGGTCGTGGAGGTCGAGAACCTGCTCTACACTCATCCGAAGGTCGCCGGCGTCGCGATCGTGGCCACGCCCGATCCCCGGCTGGGGGAACGGGCGTGCGCGGTGGTGATCCCGCGCGAGGGACAGACGATCACGCTGGGCGAGATCGTGAGCTTCCTGGAGCGTCACCACCTGGCCCGACAGAAGTTCCCGGAGCGCCTCGAGGTCGTCTCCGAGTTCCCCACCACGCCGAGCGGCAAGATCCAGAAGTACAAGCTACGTGACCTGGTGGCCGAACGGGCCCGGCGCACGGAGAAGCCAACATGAATCTCGAACTGGCGGACAAGAGCGTGATCGTCACCGGTGGCGGCTCCAACATCGGGCGGGCGATCGCCCTCGCGTTCGCGCGCGAGGGCGCGCACCTCACGGTCGCCGAGATCGACGAGGGGCAGGGCACGAAGGTCGTGGCCGAGGCCCGGGATCTCGGCGCCGCCTCCGCCACCCTGCTCCCGACCGACGTGACCCGGTGGGAGTCGGTGCAGTCGATGGTGCGCGAGGTCGAGGGCCGCGCGGGCCGGGTGGATGTGCTGGTGAACAACGTCGGCTGGACCTTCGACCGCCTCTTCGTGGAGAAGGAGCGGACGGAGTGGGAGCGCGAGATCCAGCTCAACCTGTGGGGCATGATCAACTGCACCCGCGCGGTGCTCGACGGCATGATCGCCCGCAAGGCGGGCGCGATCGTGAGCATGGGCTCGGACGCCGGGCGCATGGGCGAGTTCCGCGAGGGCGTGTACGGGGCCTGCAAGGCCGGCGTGATCGCCCTCAGCAAGAGCCTGGCCCGCGAGGTGGGCCGTCATGGGATCCGCCTCAACGTCGTATGCCCGGGCATGACGATCCCCGCGTCCGAAGAGGATTTCGGCGACCGCAGCATGTGGGCCGCCGAGGCCAATCGCGCCTTTAGCGCGCCCGACATGCAGGCGCGCATTGCCAAGGCCTATCCACTCCGGCGCGTCGGCCGGCCCGAGGACGTGGCACCCGCCGTGCTGTTCCTGGCCTCCGCCGCCGCCGGCTTCATCACGGGGCAGACCCTCTCGGTGAGCGGCGGCTATACCATGATGTGAGCGGGGACGGCGCCATGGATCTGCAGCTCTCGCCCGAGCAGGAAGCCCTGAGTCGCACCCTCCGCCAGTTCGCCCGGAAGGAGCTGGCGCCGCACTCCGCGGCCTGGGACCGCAGCGGGCAGTTTCCCGCGGAGGCGTGGCGGCGCATGGGCGAGCTGGGGATCCTGGGGCTACGGATCCCCGCGACCTACGGGGGCCAGGAAGCCGACTTCCTGACCTACGGCATCGCGATGGAGGAGATCGGGCGCGGCGACTTCAGCTGCACCTACGGCATCCAGCTGGCCGGGCTGGCCGGCGAGATCCTCGGCGGCAGCGCGCCGGAGGCGCTCAAGGCGCGATGGCTCCCTCCCACCGCGGCCGGCGAGGCGGTGGTGGCCCTGGCCCTCACCGAGCCGGGCGCGGGCTCCGACGCGGCCAACCTGGCCTGCCGCGCCGAGCGCGACGGCGACGGCTACGTGCTCACCGGCGAGAAGTCGGGGATCAGCCTGGGCATGGCCGCGCACGCCGCCATCGTGTTCGCGCGCACCGATCCGGGGACACGGGCGCGGGGCATCACCGCCTTCCTGGTGCCGCTCGACCTGCCCGGGGTCTCGCGGAGCCCGCTGCGCGACATGGGCACGCGCGCCATCGCGCGCGCGGTGCTGAGCTTCGATCACGTGCGGATTCCGGGCTCGCATCGCCTCGGTGAGGAGGGCACCGGCTTCTACCGGGTCATGCAGGGCTTCGACTACAACCGCATCGGCATCGCGCTGGCGTGCCTGGGCGTGGCCCAGCAGTCGGTCGAGGAGACCATGGCCTACGTGCGCGAGCGCAAGGCGTTCGGCCATCCGCTCGCGCGCTTCCAGGGCGTGTCGTTCTCCATCGCGGAGGCGGCCACGCACGTGGAGGCCTGCCGCTGGCTCTGCTACCGGGCGCTCTGGCTCGCGGATCAGGGGAAGCCTCACACCAAGGAATCGGCGATGACCAAGTGGTGGGGCCCGCGTCTGTCGGTGGACACGATCCACCAGTGTCTGCTGCTGCACGGGCACTACGGCTACACCGACGAGCTGCCCTTCGAGCAGCGCATGCGCGACGTCATCGGCCTCGAGATCGGCGACGGCGCCTCCGAGGTCATGAAGATGGTGGTGGCTCGCGAGCTGCTGGGTCGCGAGAGCCTGCCGTACTAGCGCGGCCGTCCGGCCCGTCACGGCTCGGCGGGATGTGAGAGAATGCGGCCGCCTCGAGAGGCGCCGCGCGAAATCCCTCCGCGGAACGACAAGGAGCGCTCAATGTCCGAGGACGTCAAGGCCCATATCACCGGCGTGGTCTTCCAGGTCACCACCAAGCCCGGAGACGCGGTGGCCGCCGGAGATCCGGTCATCGTGCTCGAGTCCATGAAGATGGAGATCCCGGTGGAGGCGCCCCGGGCCGGCAAGGTGCGCGAGATCCGGGTCGCCGAGGGGCAGACGGTGCAAGAGGGAGACACCGTCGCGGTGATCGACTAGGGTCGCGGCCGAGGACACGCCGATGGCCGTCGCGCTGATCCGCGAGCTGTACGAGTATCACCACTGGGCGAACCGTCACCTCCTCGACATCGCGGCCGGCCTCGGCGACGGGGCCACCCGCGACATGGGGGCCCACTGGAGCTTTCCCACGCTCAAGGGCATGTTCGCGCACGTCTACGGCGCCGATCTCTCGTGGCTGCGGCGCTGGCAGGGCTCCTCTCCCCGCCGGCTGATGGGCGACGGCGACTTCGCCTCCATCGCCGCCCTTCGGGAGCAGTGGGACGCGCTCGAGCGAGAGCAGGGCGCCTTCGTGAACGCGGTGAGCGAAGCCGATCTCGCCCGGGTCGTGAGCTACCAGAACACCCAGGGCAAGGCGTTCAGCGTGGCGCTGGGTCCGCTGCTGCAGCACGTGGTCAACCACGCGACTCATCACCGCAGTGAGGCGGCCACGATGATCACGCTGATCAGCGGCTCGCCGCCCGACACCGGGATCAACACCTATCGCGTCGCAGTGGTCAAGGGCTGACCCGTGGGAATGAAGGACCTCGTCGACGATCTGCGCGCGCGCCGTGAGCGCGCGCTCGGAATGGGCGGAGCCGACGCGGTGGCCCGGCAGCGCGCGGACGGCAAGCTCACCGTCCGGGAGCGGCTCGATCTCCTGTTCGACGCCGAGTCGTTCCAGGAGATCGGGGTCCTCGCCACTCACGCCAACGTCGCGCCCGCGATGAAGGGGCGCGAGACTCCCGCGGACGGCGTGATCACCGGTTTCGGCCGGATCGCCGGACGGCCCGCCGCGGTGATCGCCTACGACTTCACGGTGATGGCCGGCTCGATGGGGCGCACCGCCGAGGTGAAGTGCAACCGGGCCCGCGAGATCGCGCTCGGCAAGCGCATGCCGATGATCTGGCTGATCGACTCGGCGGGCGCCCGCATCCAGGAGGCGATCGGCTCCACCTTCGCCGGATCCGGCCTGCTGTTCCGCGAGGAGTCGATCATGTCGGGAGTGGTGCCGATGGTGGCGGCCATGATGGGCCCGGGCGCCGCGGGCACCGCCTACATCCCGGCCCTGGCCGACTTCGTGCCGATGGTCAAGGGCACGAGCCACATGGCCCTCGGCGGGCCGCCGCTGGTGAAGGCGGTGGTCGGCGAGGACATCAGCGCGGAGGAGCTGGGCGGCTCGCGGGTCCACACCGAGGTCTCGGGGGTGGCGGACCTCGAAGTGCCAGACGACGTCGCATGCATCGCGGCGGTCAAGGAGTACCTGTCGTTCTTCCCCGGCTCGAATCTCGAGCCGCCGCCGGTCCAGCCCTGCGACGATCCCGCCGACCGCATGGACGAGGGCCTGCTGAGCGTGGTGCCGGACTCGGCGCGGCGCGCCTACGACATGAAGCACGTGATCGGGCATCTGGTCGACCACGGGCGCTTCTTCGAGATCAAGCCCGGCTGGGCCCGCAACCTGATCACCGCCTTCGCCCGGATGGGCGGCCGTCCGGTGGGCATCGTGGCCAACCAGCCGATGGTGCTGGGCGGCGCGCTCGACGTGGATTCGGCCGACAAGGCGGCGCGCTTCATCATGCTCTGCGACGCCTTCCACATCCCGTTGCTGTTCCTGCAGGACGTGCCCGGCTTCCTGGTCGGCTCCAAAGTGGAGCGCCAGGGGATCATCCGTCATGGGGCCAAGATGCTGTACGCGGTCAGCGAGGCCACCGTGCCCAAGGTCACGGTGGTGGTGCGCAAGGCCTACGGCGCCGGGTACTTCGTCATGTGCGGGCGCGCCTACGAGCCGGACCTGATCGTGGCGTGGCCCACCGCGGAGATCTCGGTGATGGGTCCGGAGGGCGGGACCAACATCATCTTCCGGAAGGAGATCGCGGCCGCCGCCGATCCCGCCGAGGAGCGCGCACGCCGCGTGGAGGAGTTCCGGCGGCTCATCAACCCCTACATCGCCGCGGGCGGGGCGCTGATCGACGACGTCATCGATCCGCGCGAGACCCGGCCGGTGGTGATCCGGGCGCTGGAGATGGCCCGGTCCAAGAAGGTCGAGCGTCCCTGGAAGAAGCACGGAGTGATGCCGGTCTGACAAGGAGGACCACGCCATGCACATCGGTCTTTGCATGTTCGCCACCGACTACGCCATCCGCATCGACGAGCTGGCCCGCGCCGCCGAGGAGCGCGGCTTCGAGTCGCTGTTCGTGCCGGAGCACACCCACATCCCGGCCAGTCGCCGCACCCCGTTTCCCGGCGGCGGCCAGCTGCCGAAGGAGTACTCGCACACGTTCGATCCCTTCGTGGCCCTGATGGCCGCGGCGGCCGCGACCAAGCGGCTGAAGGTCGGGACCGGCATCTGCCTGATCATCGAGCGCGACACCATCACCACCGCCAAGGAGGTGGCGAGCCTGGACCTCCTCTCGGGTGGCCGCTTCCTGTTCGGGATCGGAGCCGGATGGAACGCGGAGGAAATGGAGAATCACCAGACCGAGTTCAAGAGCCGGTACCGGCGGATGCGGGAGCAGGTGCTGGCCATGAAGGAGATCTGGACGAAGGACGAGGCGCAGTTCCGGGGCGAGCACGTGAAGTTCGATCCGATCTGGTCCTGGCCCAAGCCGGCCCAGAAGCCGCATCCGCCCGTGCTGCTGGGCGGCGAGAGCGGGCACACCCTTCAGCGGGTGGTGGATTTCTGCGAGGGCTGGTTCCCGCGCGGCCGGGCCGGTGACGTGATCCTGAGCGGACTCAAGGACCTGCAGGCGCGGGCGGCACGGGCGGGACGGGACATGAACACGATCTCGGTCTCGGTGTTCGGCGCCAAGCCCGACGAGGCCACGCTCGAGAGCTACGTGGGAGCCGGCATCACGCGCTCGATCCTGCGTCTTCCTTCGGAAGGCCGCGACGTGATCCTGCCGCTCCTCGACCAATACGCCAAGCTGATCCGCTGAGGAGAGACGGAGGGGGGCGTGGGCCCCCCTCCCGGATCAGTTCTCGACGAAGGCGCGGAGGGCGCGGCCTCGCAGTGGATGGCGCAGCTTGCGCAGCGCCTTGGTCTCGATCTGGCGGATGCGCTCGCGGGTCACCGAGAAGCGTCGGCCCACCTCTTCCAGGGTGTGCTCGCCGGCCTCGCCGATGCCGAAGCGCAGTCTCAGAATCTCCTTCTCCTTGGGCGACAGCGTGCTGAGCGCCCGCTCCACCTGATTCGTCAGGTCCTGGGTGATCAGGTTGTCGTTGGGAGACTCCGCCCCCTTGTCCTCCAGGAAGTCGCCCAGCTCGGAGTCGTCGCCGATCGGCGTCTCCAGCGAGAGCGGCTTGCGGGAGGACTCGAGGATGAGCCGCACCTTGCGCGCGGGCACCCCGGTGCGCTGGGCGAGCTCCTCGGGCGTCGGCTCGCGTCCCATCTCGTTGACCAGCGACCGGTTCACGCGGGAGATGCGGTTGAGCGTCTCGACCATGTGCACCGGGATCCGGATGGTGCGCGAGTGGTCCGCGATCGCGCGCGTGATCGCCTGACGAATCCACCACGTCGCGTAGGTCGAGAACTTGAAGCCGCGGCGGTACTGGAAGCGGTCCACCGCCTTCATCAGGCCGATGTTGCCCTCCTGCACGAGGTCCAGCAGCGACAGCTCGCTGCCCAGGTAGCGCTTGGCCACCGAGACCACCAGCCGAAGGTTGGCCTCCATCAGCTCCTTCTTGGCCTGACGGACGACGCGGTCGTGCTCCTCGATCTCGCCGAGGGAGACCAGGAGCGCCTTGCGGGTCAGCCCGGCGGCCTGCTCCCGCTGCCGCAGCTCGGTGCGCGACTTTCCGCCGCTCATGCCCTTGGCGAGATGACGGATGTCGACGACCAGCTGATCGACCAGCGCCGGCTTCAGGGGCAGCCGCTCGAGCACGGTCTGGATGGAATCCCGGTTCTGGGCGATCCACTTGTTGTAGTTGGCGCGGGTGGTCTTGCTGCGCCGCTTGTCACGGAGCGCCTGGTGCAGGCGCTCGATCTCGCGCTCCAGGCGGCGGATACGGGCGAACGCGGCCAGGCTCGAGCGCACCTCGCTGGGGGTGGGCTCCCCGCCCTCGGGCAGCAGGATCACGTCGTCGAGCGGCACTTCGTCCCGGCGGACGCGATCGACCAGCACCAGGAGCTTCGCGGTCGCGAAGGGCACCCGACCCAGGGCGCGGCGCAGCGCGATCTGGCCCACCTCGATGCGGCGGCCGAGCGCCACTTCCTCTTCGGCTCGCAGGAGGGAGACCTTGCCGATTTCCTTCAGATACAGGCGAACCGGATCCTCGGCCGGCGAGGCAGAGGGACGCAGCGCCGCCTCGGACAGGGCCGGGGTCTCGTCCATCTCGACCGCGGAATCGACCACGCGGTCCAGCTCGTCATCGACGGGAGGGGCGCTCTGTGCGCTCGACTTCTGGGGCTGGCGTCCCCGCCGCTTCGTCTCGCTCTGAGCCGGCTTGAAGTGGCTCACCTCTGTCGCGACCATCACGGTGTCGGTCTCTCTGAAAGTCATTACGGCCTCTCGTATCGTCAGGGGTGCACGCGCGCCCGGTAATTGTTTCCCTGGGGCCGCTCGGTGTCGACGCTGTCAGGCCCCGCCACATCGGTTTAGATGAGCGAGGTGATGCAACCGATGCAGTCCGCGAGCCCACCAGCAACCCTCGAGCCAGAAACCGGCGACCGTCACGGCTCGTTCCGGGTGCCCCAGGGGTTCAACAGCTGACGCGTCGAACCCGGCGATTATTCAGCGGCCGAGCGTGTCCAATTGGCCGCAGTCCCGACGGCTCGGAGCACGCGCCGGATAGTGGGGAAGGTCGACTCGGCGGAAGGTTACTGCGCCTTATTCAGGACCAGGTCGAATGTGGCGAGCACGGCTTCCTGGACGGAGATCAGCCAGATTCGGATGGGGACGACGCCCCAATCACGCGGCTTGATCCAGCTTTCTCCCCGTACCCACAGCGCACCACCGGGGCGTAGTCGCACCCGACCGGAAAAATCGACCGGTCGAGATTCCCCTCTCATGGTCAAGACGCCGCGGATGGTCAGCAGGACATCGTTGTTCTCGGCAAGGGAGCTGAACGAGCTCTCGACCTTGTCGATCCGGTACCGGATCTCCGGCTGGTGCTCGGCATCCAGCGTGCGGTGGATGGCGACGTCGCGCTTCTTGTCGGCAGATCGCAGGGATGCGGCCGGCACCACGACCTGCCCTCGGATGGGCTGTTTCAGATCGGCGATGTCCGCCTCGATCTCGCCGGTCGGCGACTCGCTGGTGAGCGAAAAGTTCTGAAAGGGGTGAAACGCGTCGAACCCCGCCCGACTCTGGCCGGACTCGACCGTGAATCGCTGCATCTCGGCGGCCGCCGGGCCCGCCAGGATCAGGATCCCGGTAAAGCAGAAGGCCGCGACTCGCCTGAGCATACGCGGTGGGATACCATGGGCGCCCACGACGGGTCAATCGTTCCGGGGAAATGTGTTGACTCCGGGCCGCAGCCGGTTCTACCGTCTAAACGCCCGCCATGATGAGCGATTGATGGCCATTGCCCCCAGCGCCTCCTACAGCTTCACGGTCCGGCTCGCCATCCGGAACAAGCCCGGCATGCTGGGACGCGTCACCTCCGCCATTGGTCGAGCGGGTGGCGACATCGGCGCGGTGGACCTGGTCGAGATGACCGGGGAGCAGGTGCTCCGCGACATCACGATCAAGGCCCGGGACAGCCGACACGCCAGCGAGATCATCGACCGGCTGCGGACTGCCTCCGGGGTCCGGGTCGCCAACATCTCCGACCGCACCTTCCTGATGCACCTGGGCGGGAAGATCGAGATCCACAGCAAGGTGCCCATCCGGACCCGGGACGACCTCAGCATGGCCTATACCCCGGGAGTGGCGCGGGTATGCCTGGCGATCAAGGACGACCCCAGCCGGGCCTTCACCCTGACCATCAAGCAGAATGCGGTCGCGGTGGTGACCGACGGCACCGCTGTGCTGGGCTTGGGTGACATCGGGCCGGAGGCGGCGATGCCGGTCATGGAAGGCAAGGCGATGCTCTTCAAGGAGCTCGCCGGGGTCGACGCCTTCCCGATCGCGCTGGACACCAAGGATCCCGGCAAGATCGTGGACGCGGTGAAGATGATCGCCCCCGCCTTCGGTGGCATCAACCTGGAGGACATCTCGGCGCCGCGCTGCTTCGAGGTGGAGGAGCGGCTCCGCAAGGAGCTGGACATCCCGGTCTTCCACGACGATCAGCACGGCACCGCGGTAGTGGTGCTGGCGGCCCTGCTCAACGCGCTGAAGATCGTGCGCAAGGACATCCGCCGGATCAAGGTCGTGGTATCCGGGGTCGGGGCCGCCGGCACCGCCACCATCAAGATCCTGCTCGCTCTCGGCACCCGCGACATCATCGGCGTCGACGAGCACGGCATCATCCATCGCGGCCGCCCCGTCGGCATGGATTTCATGAAGACGTGGGTCGCGTCGGCCACCAATCCCCGCCGCCTCACCGGCCGGCTGTCGGATGCCATCCGGGGGGCGGACGTGTTCATCGGCCTCTCCGTCCCACGGGTCATGACCGTCCGAGACGTGAAGAGCATGGCACGGGACCGCATCGTGTTCGCGATGGCCAACCCGGTGCCCGAGATCCAGCCCGAGGAGGCGGAGCGCCACGTCCGGGTGATGGCCACCGGGCGCTCCGATTACCCGAACCAGATCAACAACGTGCTCTGCTTCCCCGGCTTCTTTCGAGGCCTCCTCGATTCCCGCGCCCGCCTCGTCAACGACGAGATGAAGATCGCGGCCGCCCACGCCATCGCGTCCTGCGTCGGGCGCGGGGAGCTGGGGCCCGAGTACATCATCCCCAGCGTGTTCAACAAGAACATCGCGCCCGCGGTGGCGCGCGACGTCGCGAAGGCGGCGCAGAAGACCGGGGTGGCCCGCCGGCGGCGCCGGTCAGACGCCCCGGTGTGGACGTAGCCGCGGTGAGCGGCGCGCCTCGCTGGTCCGTGATCATCCCGGCGTACGACGAGGCGGCGCGGCTTCCCGGCTATCTCAAGGACATCCAGGCGTACTTCGAGGGGCGCGACGAGCCCTACGAGATCATCGTGGTGGACGACGGCAGCCGCGACGGGACGGTGGAGCGGGTGCGCGAGGTCGCGGCGGGCCGTCCCGCGGTCACCGTGCACGCCCTGGCCGAGAACCGCGGCAAGGGACACGCGGTGCGGGTCGGCATGGCCGACGCGAGCGGCGCGCTCCGGCTCATGGCCGACGCCGACGGCGCGACCCCGATCGCGGAGGTCGCGCGGCTCGAGGCGGCGGTGGCCGCGGGGGCCGACATCGCGATCGGCTCGCGCGCGCTGCACGATCCCGCGGTGATCCGGCAGGTGCGCACGCACCGCAAGCTCTCCGGGCACGTGTTCAACTTCCTGGTGCGGCGGCTCGGGGTTCCTGGGGTGACGGACACCCAGTGCGGCTTCAAGCTCTTCCGGGGGACGGTCGCGGCCGCGCTCTTCCCGCTGGTCACCACCGACGGCTTCGGCTTCGACGTCGAGTTGCTCATGATGGCGGTGGGGCGCGGCTATCGGATCGCGGAGGTGCCGGTGAACTGGGCCGATCAGCCGGGCTCGAAGGTCGGCGTGCTGCGCCACGGGCCGCGCATGCTCCGCGAGGTGCTGTCGGCGCGCCGCCGCCTCGGGCGGGGGCGGTGACCATGATCGCGCGGCGCGCGCAGGAGATCGAGCCGTTCCTCGCCGTCGAGGTCTTCCAGCGCGCCCAGGCGCTCGAGCGCGAGGGAGCCGACGTGATCCATCTCGAGTTCGGCGAGCCGGACTTCGACACGCCGCCCGTCATCCGGGAAGCGGCCGAGAAGGCGCTGAAGGACGGCCGCACCCGCTACGCGCATCCGCTCGGCATCCTGCCGCTGCGCGAGGCCATCGCGGAGCACTATCATGCCCGCTACGGGGTGACCGTCACGCCGGACCAGATCCTGGTGACCGCGGGCAGCTCGCCCGCGTTGCTGCTGCTCTTCAGCGCGCTGCTGGATCGCGGGGACGAGGTGATCCTCTCCGATCCCTACTACGCATGCTACCCGAAGTTCGTGAAGTTCGCGGAGGGGCGGCCGGTGTACGTGCCGGTCGAAGAGTCGGACGCCTTCCAGTTCCGTCCGGAGGCGGTGGCCGCGCGCCTCGGTCCGGCCACCAAGGCGCTGCTGGTGAACTCGCCCGCCAATCCTACCGGCACCGTGCTGACCGCGGACCGCCTCGCCGCGCTGTGCCGGCTGGGGCCCTGGGTCGTGTCGGACGAGATCTATCACGGGCTGACCTACGAGGGGCCCGAGCACACCGTGCTCGAGCTCACCGACCGCGCCTTCGTGCTGAACGGGTTCTCCAAGGCCTTCGCGATGACCGGCTGGCGGGTCGGCTACCTGATCGCCCCGCGCGAGTTCGTGCCCGCCCTCACCGCCATGCACGGCAACTTCTTCATCTCGACCAACGAGTTCGTGCAGTGGGCCGCGCTCGCCGCGCTGCGCGAGGCCACCGAGGACAGCGCGCGCTTTCGTCGCGTCTTCGACGAGCGGCGGCACGCGATGGTGGCCGGACTGCGAGCCATCGGGCTGGGGGTGGGGGCGACGCCCACCGGCGCGTTCTACGTGCTCGCCAACGCCCGGCGCTACACCGCCGATTCGCTGGCCTTCGCATTCGAGATCCTCGAGCGGACCCACGTGGGGGTCACTCCCGGGGTGGACTTCGGGCCCAACGCCGAGGGCTACCTGCGCTTCTCCTACGCGCAGTCGCTCGAGCGGATCGAAGAGGCGATGCGCCGCATCGGGCCCTTCCTGGCCGCCCGGCGGTGACCGCGCCCGCCTGCGTGATGTGCGGCACGTACGGCGTCGGGGGCGGCGATCTGCACGTCGCCGACCTCGAGAGCTCGCGCGTGTTCCTGCACGAGGATCAGTTCTTTCCCGGCTATGTCCTGCTCGTGCTGCGGCGCCACGCGAGCGAGCTGTACGAGCTGTCGGCGGCCGAGCGCCGACTCCTGGTCGAGGAGGTGAGCCGGGTGGCGGAGGCGCTCGCCCGGGTCTTCCGGCCGGCGAAAATGAACTACGAGCTGCTCGGCAACCAGGTGCCGCACATCCACTGGCATCTCGTCCCGCGCCTGTCCACCGACCCGGAGCCGCACGCGCCCATCTGGCGGATCGCGCACGAGCCGGCACCGCTCGATCCGACGGCCGCGCGTGAGCGCATCGACCGGATCCGCCGCGCCCTCGCCGGCGGCGCCTGACCGCGCACCCGGGTCGCCGCGTGTCCGATCGCCCGACCCGCGACTGACGCCGATGGCGGAGAGCCGCCCCGCGAAGAAGGCGCGCGCCCGGAAGATTCTGGCCCGGTTGTCGAAGGCCTATCCCGACGCCCGCACCGAGCTGCACTTCACCACGCCGCTCGACCTGCTGGTCGCCACCATCCTGTCCGCGCAGTGCACCGACGAGCGGGTGAACGCGGTGACCGCCGACCTCTTCACGCGCTACCGGACCGCCGAGGACTGGGCGGGCATCCCGCTGCCGACCCTCGAGCGCCTCATCCACTCGACCGGCTTCTTCCGGGCCAAGGCCCGCTCCCTCAACGGCATGGCGCGCGCCCTGGTCGAGCGGCATCGCGGAGAGGTGCCGAAGGCGCTCGAGGACCTGGTGGATCTCCCCGGGGTCGGCCGGAAGACCGCCAACGTCGTGCTGGGCAACGCGTTCGGCATCCCGGCGCTGGCGGTGGATACCCACGTGTTCCGGGTCTCGCAGCGGTTGGGCCTCGCCCGCGCCGACGATCCGGAGGAGATCCACGATCAGCTGTGCGAGGTGGTGCCGCGGCCGCGGTGGACCCAGGCCAGCCACCTGCTGATCCTGCACGGCCGGCGGGTGTGCTTCGCCCGCAAGCCGGCCTGCCCGGCCTGTCCGGTCCGAGATCTCTGTCCCTGGCCCGACAAGACCCGGGCGACGCCCGCGCCGCCGCCACGCCGCCCCGCATCGGGCCGGAGCAGTTGACCGTTTACGGTGTTTCCTCTATGATTACCCGTTGCCAATTCAGGCGACGATCGACGCGGCAGAAGGGCCCACATTCAGATCTCGCGGAGCGGGCAGATCTCGCGGAGCGGGCAGATCTCGCGGAGCGGGCAGATCTCGCGGGACGGATGGACGGAGAACGATGACGACGGTCATGCCGAAGGAAAGCGAAGTGGAGCGCAAGTGGTTTCTGGTCGACGCCCAGGACAAGGTGCTGGGGCGTCTGGCCACCCAGGTCGCGACGGTGCTGCGAGGCAAGCACAAGCCCCAGTTCTCGCCGCATCTCGACGTGGGCGACCACGTGGTGGTCATCAACGCGGAGAAGGTGCACCTCACCGGCCGCAAGATGACCGACAAGATCTATCGGTGGCACAGCGGATACATCGGAGGGCTGCGTGAGGTGAGCGCGGAGCGGATGCTCAAGACGCATCCCGAGCGCATGATCGAGTGGGCGGTGCAGGGCATGCTGCCGAAGGGCCGCCTCGGCCGCGCGATGGCCAAGAAGCTGAAGGTCTACAAGGGGGCGGAGCATCCGCACGCCGCCCAGAAGCCCGAGCCGCTCGCGATGCGCGAGCGCGCCCGCTGAGGAGCCCCATGGCCGTCGTCACTCGCTTCTACGGAACCGGACGCCGCAAGACGTCCGTGGCCCGCGTCTGGCTCAGCACCGGAAGCGGCCGCATCCTGATCAACCGGCGCCCCTTCGAGGAATACTTTCCGCGCGAGACGCTGCGGATGGTGATCTCACAGCCGCTGCAGCTCACGAACACCATGGGCCAGTTCGACGCGGTCGTGAACGTGGGCGGCGGGGGCCCGACCGGCCAGGCCGGCGCCGTGCGCCACGGCATCGCGCGCGCCCTGCTCCAGTTCGACGACAAGCTGCGCCAGACCCTGAAGCGGGCCGGCCTGCTCACCCGCGATCCGCGGATGAAGGAGCGCAAGAAGTACGGTCAGCCCGGCGCCCGCTCCAAGTTCCAGTACTCCAAGCGGTGACCCGTCGGTGCTGAGGGTCGCGGTCACCGGGGCCAGCGGCTACATGGGCGCGGAGCTGCTGCGCCTGCTCTCCGTCCATCCCAAGGTGCGGGTCACCGCGGTCACGTCGGAGCGCCTGGCCGGCGAGCGCCTGGACAAGAGCTATCCGCACCTGCGTGGCCTGAGCGACCTGGTCTTCCAGGAGATCTCGGCCGAGCGGCTGGCCGCCGAGGCCGACGTCGTGTTCCTCGCGCTGCCGCACATGGAGTCGCAGCGGCTGATGCCGGCGCTCCGGCGTCACGGGCGCAAGGCGATCGATCTCTCGGCGGACTACCGCTTGAAGGACGCCGCGCTGTACACCACGTGGTACAAGGCGCCCCACGAGGACGCGGCCGGGCTGGCCGAGGCGGTGTACGGGATGCCGGAGCTGCACCGCAAGGAGATCGCGGGCGCCTCCCTGGTCGCCTCGCCGGGCTGCTATCCGATGGGCGCGGTGCTCGCCACCGCGCCGCTGCTCAAGAGCGGCTGCGGCGCCGCCGACGGTATCGTGATCGACGGCAAGTCGGGAGTCACCGGCGCGGGCGCGCAGGGCCGGAAGGCCGACGCGATGTACCTCTTCACCGAGGCCAACGAGAACGTGCAGGCCTACGGCCTGGCCACCCACCGCCACACCCCCGAGATCGAGCAGGAGCTGTCCGCCCTGGCCGGGCGGCCGGTGGTGGTGAGCTTCACCCCGCACCTCGTGCCGCTCAACCGCGGTCTCTTCACCACCGCCTCGGTGCCGCTGACGAAGCCCGCGGCCACCGCCGAGCTGGTCGGGCTCTATCGCGAGTTCTATGCGGGCGAGCCGTTCGTGCGCGTGCTCGACGAGGGCCAGCGGCCGACCACGCGGTCGGTGGTCGGATCGAACTACTGCGACGTCACGGTGGTGGCCGATCCGCGCACCCAGCGCGCGGTCTGCGTGTCCGCGCTCGACAACCTGGGCAAGGGCGGATCCGCCAACGGGATCCAGAGTCTCAACATCATGATGGGGTGGGACGAGCGGACCGGCCTCGACGCGCCTCCGGTGTATCCGTAAGCGGCATGGCCGACGTCCAGTGGCTGGAGGGAGGAATCACCGCGGTCCCCGGCATCCTCGCCTCCGGCATCGCGGCCGGCATCAAGCCGAGCGGCAAGAAGGACCTGGCCCTCATCTATTCGTCCTCGCCGGCGCGGGCGGCCGCGGTGTTCACGACCAACCAGATCAAGGGCGCGCCGGTGCTGGTCTCGCAGGAGCACGTGCGTGACGGCCGGGCCCAGGCGATCCTGGCCTCGGCGGGCTGCTCGAACGTCTGCACCGGCGAGCAGGGGATCAAGGACGCGCGCGAGATGACGCGGATCACCGGCGAGCTGCTGCGGATCGCGCCCCGCCAGGTGCTCATCGCGTCCACCGGCGTCATCGGCCAGCCGCTGCCCATGGACAAGATCCGGGCCGGGCTGCCCAAGCTGGTGAAGGGGCTGTCGCCGCAGGGCGGCCGCCTCGCCGCCGAGGCGATCATGACCACCGACACCAAGCCCAAGGAAGCGGCGCTGCGGGTCGAGGTGGCGGGCCGGCCGGTCACCATCGGCGGCATCGCCAAGGGTGTGGGGATGATCGAGCCGCACATGGCGACGATGTTCTGCTTCCTCGCCACCGACGCGATGGTGGCGCGCGACTCGCTGCCGCGGGTGCTGCGGCGGGCGGTGGACGGCTCGTTCAACCGCATCACGGTGGACAGTGACCAGTCCACCAGCGACACGGTGGCGGTGCTCGCCAACGGCCTCGCCGAGAACGCCTCGCTCGAGCGCGGCGGCAAGGCCCTCCGCCAGTTCGCGCGCGCACTCGAGGCCATCACCGAGCGGCTGGCCCGCATGCTCGTCGAGGACGGCGAGGGCGCCTCCAAGCTGGTGCAAGTGCTGGTGCGCGGCGCGCGCACCCGGCGGGAGGCGGTGGTGGCGGCCCGCTCGGTGGCCAACTCGCCGCTGGTCAAGACCGCCATCAACGGCGCCGACCCCAACTGGGGGCGCATCATGATGGCGCTGGGCAAGAGCCCCGCGCGGGTGGCCGCGGACCGGGTGGCCATCGCGATCGGCGACGAGCCGCTGGTGGAGAAGGGCATGCTGCGCCCCGGCGCGCGCATCGACCGCATCCACGAGGTGATGGGCGGCCCGAGCTACACCATCGCCGTCGACCTGGGACTCGGGCGCGGCGAAGACGCGGTGTGGACATCGGATCTCAGCGAGGAGTACGTTCGAATCAACGCGAAGTACACGACCTAATACGCACGGCTCCGAGCTTCGGTCCCCGTCGGCCGCGTCGGCCGATCGGGGAAGCGCCGCCTCCCTTTCCGGGGGCCGGCCGCTCGGGACCGGAGGCCAACCGAACGACGACGGAAAGGACGGCAGGACCATGGCGACCCTCACCATGAAGGAGCTGCTGGAGGCCGGGGTGCACTTCGGCCACCAGACCAAGCGCTGGAACCCGAAGATGCAGAAGTACATCTTCGGTGAGCGCAACGGCATCTACATCATCGATCTGCAGAAGACCCTCAAGAAGTTCCGCGAGGCTTACGCGTTCGTGCGGGATCTCGCGGCCGACGGCGGCATCGTGCTCTTCGTCGGCACCAAGAAGCAGGCCCAGGAGACGGTGCTCGAGGAGACCACCCGCTGCGGGATGTTCTACGTCAATCACCGCTGGCTGGGGGGTACCCTCACCAACTTCGCCACGATCCGGAAGTCGATCGCCCGGCTCAAGAAGCTCGACGAGATGAGCGAGACCGGCGAGTACGAGCGGCTGCCCAAGAAGGAAGTGATCGGGCTGGAGCGCGAGCGGGCCAAGCTGCAGAGCGCGCTGGTGGGCATCAAGAACATGGACCGGCTGCCCTCCGCGATCTTCATCATCGACCCCAAGAAGGAATCGATCGCGGTGGAGGAGGCGCGCCGGCTCTCCATTCCGATCGTGGCCATCGTGGACACCAACTGCGATCCGAGCGGGATCGATTACCCGGTGCCCGGCAA
>Ga0209998_10000007_pt1 | contig 99753 bp, 106 predicted proteins | sample EndophyteCoNSPM_FD_187576 | JGI IMG/M metagenome (GOLD analysis project Ga0209998, IMG submission 187576) | Arabidopsis thaliana rhizosphere microbial communities from the Joint Genome Institute, USA, that affect carbon cycling - Endophyte Co-N... | ecosystem: Host-associated > Plants > Roots... | reverse complement strand
GACTGCGGCCGGCCCGGCCATCGGCTTCGCCCGTTCGGGGCCTGACGGAACCGCTGCTTTAGGGTTGACAACCTTCTTACGTTAGGGTTACCTAAGTGCCGCCACGCTAGCCAGCTCCCGGCTTCAACGACCCAGCGAGCCAGCCCGGCTATCTCATCCATCTCGGGAGGCTTTCATGGGTCGCCGCCGCTCATTCCGGAGACACATGGCGCGGGTCAGGCGCCGCGTCTTCACCCTTCATGGCGTCGTTGGCTCGACCCTCGGCGTGGGGCTGACGCTCGTCACCCCCGGGGCGTGGGCGCAGACGCCGTCACCGTCCGGAACGGCCCAACCCACCCCCGAGTCATCGCCCACCGAGCAATCCAAGGACGACGTGCCGCTGCCCGGCATCAATGTCCAGGGCGAGCGCGATCAGTACAACCAGTTCAAGATCGAGCAGCCCAGCCTCTACAAGCTGCCCGACCCGATCCAGGAGACCCCGCAGTCCATCACGGTCATCCCCGAGAAGATCATGGAGGAGCGCGCCCTCTTCACCCTGCGCGACGCGCTCCGCACGGTGCCCGGCGTCGCGATCGCCGCCGGCGAGGGTGGCGGGCGTCAGGGCGACAACCTCACGCTCCGCGGATTCCCGGCCGGCAACGACATCTTCATCGACGGCGTGCGGGACCTGGGCCAGTACACCCGCGACACGTTCAACCTCGAGGCGATCGAGGTCCTCAAGGGCCCGTCCTCGGTTCTGTTCGGCCGCGGGTCGACGGGCGGCGTCATCAACCAGGTCACCAAGACCCCCAAGCTCACCCCGTTCTACGAGGTCGGCGGCACCGTGGGCTGGCCGGGCCCGTCGGGGCGCGCCACCGCGGACCTCAACTACCCCTTCGCGAACTCGGGGGCCGCGCGCCTGAACCTGCTCTTCTCGAAGGGCGACGTCCCGGGCCGCGACGACGTCAACACCAATACCTGGGGCGTCGCGCCCTCGGTCGGCATCGGCCTCAACGGCCCGACCCGGCTGATCGTCAGCTACTCCTACCAGTACGACGACAATCTCCCCGACTACGGCCTGCCCTATCTCCGGGGCGAGCCGGCGCCGGTGCGTCACGGCAACTTCTACGGCCTGCCCGACCGCGACTACGAGCACGACGACGTCAACATCGGGACGATCCGCTTCGAGCACGATTTCAACGACAACGTCCGACTGCGCAACACCCTGCGCCTGGCTTCGATCGACCGCGGCTCGCTCGTCTCCATCCCGGCCATCGTGGGCGGCCCCTTCACCACGCTGCCGGTGGACCAGATCCAGGTCACCCGCACCGGCACGCAGCGAGCCCAGCTGGACCAGTACGTCCTCAACAACGCGGAGGTCGTCGCGAAGTTCAACACGTGGCAGCTCAAGCACACCCTGGTGGGCGGCGTCGACGCCGGCTACGAGACCTCCGAGATCCAGCGCTACACGTTCACGAACGTGCCGTCCACCACGCTGGTCAATCCCTTCGCGTTCCCGGATCTCTCCAACATGGGCCGCGCGAAGAGCGCCAACTCCGACGCCGGGGCGACCAGCGTGGGCGTCTATGCGGTCGACGAGATGGCGCTGACCCAGTGGCTCAAGATCATGGGCGGCCTCCGCTACGACCTCTTCGACGCGCAGCTCAACAACCACTTCGCGGGGCAGCGCCTCCACCGGACCGACGAGCACCTGAGCCCGCGGGCCGCCCTGGTGGTCCTGCCCACCCCGAACCAGACCTACTACTTCTCGTGGGGCACCTCCTTCAATCCCTCCGCGGAGGCCCTCGTGCTCGCCGCGAACACGGTGAGCACCGAGCCGGAGACGAACGAGACCTACGAGATCGGGGCCAAGCTGAACTTCTTCGGCGGCCGGCTCGGGTTCCGCACCGCCATCTTCCAGACCACCAAGGACAATGCGCGCACCACCGATCCGGTGCTGGGCATCCAGGTCAACGAGGGCAAGCAGCGGGTGCGCGGCTTCGAGCTGGAGCTGGTCGGCCAGATCCTGACCGGCTGGAATGTCTGGCTCGGCTACACGTACCTCGACTCGAAGATCCTCTCCTCCTTCGACGTGCAGACCGGGGTCCCGATCGAGGGCAACCGCGTCCCCAACGTGCCGGAGAACTCGGCGAGCCTGTGGACGACCTACGACATCACCCCGCAGTGGCAGGTGGGCGGCGGCGCGAACTTCGTGGATCGGCGGTTCGCCAACAGCGACAACCTGAACGTGGTGCCGTCCTATGCAAAAGGCGACGTCATGATCGGCTATCGTCCGATCCCCCCGCTGCAGCTGCGCTTCAACGTCATCAACATCTCCGACGCGCAGTACTTCGACGGTGTCCATCCCAGCCACGTGATCCCGGGGAACGCCCGCACCTTCCTGCTCACCGGCACCTGGAGGTTCTGAGCGACGATGCTGCTGCACATCGAGCGAGTCCTGACCGAGGCGCAGATCGCGCGCTGCCGGATCCTGCTGGACGAGGCCAAGTGGGTGGACGGCCGCGAGACCTCCGGCCACCTGGCGGCCCGGGTCAAGCACAACCGGCAGGTGGACGAGGGCACCCCCGAGGCCCGCGAGATGGGCAACATCATCGTCAGCGCGCTGGAGCGCACGCCGCTGTTCATGGCCGCCGCGCTGCCGCTGCGGGTGTTTCCGCCGCTCTTCAACCGCTACGAGCCGGGCATGGCCTTCGGCAATCACGTCGACAACGCGATCCGCGAGGTCACCGGCTCGGGCCTGCGCGTGCGCACCGATCTGTCCGCCACGCTGTTCCTCAGCGCGCGCGAAGAATACGACGGCGGCGAGCTGGTGGTCGACGACACCTTCGGCGCGCACCAGGTCAAGCTGCCCGCCGGCGACATGATCCTCTACCCGGCCTCGAGCGTGCACCGGGTCAGTCCCGTCACCCGCGGCGTGCGGCTCGCGTCCATCTTCTGGGTACAGAGCATGGTGCGCGAGGACGGGGAGCGCTCGCTGCTGTTCGACCTCGACATGGCGATCGCTCAGGTGAGCGAGGCGGCACCCGGAAATCCCGGCATCGTGGCCCTGACGAGCTGCTACCACAACCTGCTCCGCCGATGGTCGGATGCCTGAGGCCCGCCCCGCGATGATCGACGGACGACTGGCCGGCTGGCCCCTCTGGCTCTCGGTGGGCCTCCACGCGGTGGGACTCGCGACCGTGTCGTCGGTGCTGGCGCTGGCCCACCACCTGCCCGAGCGCACCCTGGTACCCGTCGAGGTCGTCCGCGTGGAGCCGCCTCCGCCCGCGCCGCCCGAGAAGCCGAAGATGCCGCCGCGCGTGGTCTCGGAGCCCGTCCGGCCGACCCGCTCGACGCCCACGTTCCAGAATCTGCTGATGGACCCGACGCCGCGCCTCGAGCGCAAGCTGGATCCGGCGCCGGCCACGCCCGACCGACGCTTCATGGCCTCGGCCCAGGTGCCGGGGCCCGCGCTGCCCATCCCGGGCGCGCCGGGAGCCGGCGGCCCCCTGCTCCCGTCCCCGGAGATCCCCGGCGCCCGCAGCGGGAGCCCGCGCACCGGTCAAGGTCTCGCCAACGCCACCGGCGAGGGCGTCACCTCGCGCGCCCGTCCCCTCGGCGGGTATCAGACCACCCCTCGCTATCCGGAAGCGGCCCGCCGCGAAGGGGTCGAAGGCGTGGTCACGCTCCGATTCGAGGTGCTCGCGAACGGAAAAGTCGGCACCGTGCAGGTGCAACAGTCCGCGGGCCGCGAGGACATGGACCGCGCCGCCGTGGAGGCGGTCCGGACCTGGCTCTTCGAGCCCGCCCGTCGTGGAAAGGAGGCCGTCGCCGTATGGGTCACCCTGCCGGTACGCTTCGAGCTGCACAGCCGCTGAGCACACCGCCGCGTCCCCGGGCGCACCGTGGACATCACTGGACCGCGCTTGGTCTGGCCTTCTGCGCCATCGCCTCCGTCGGCTCCGCGCAGGCCCAGGGCATCTGGGACGATCCGGCCTTCGCCCTCTATCGTCAGGCCGTCGAAGCCATGGACAAGAAGGACTACGCCCGGGTCACCACGCTGACCGGGCAGGCCATCGCCCAGCAGCCGACCCACGTGCTCGCCTACTATCTGCGGGGTCAGGCCGCCATGTTCCAGTCGCGCTGGGACGATGCGGTCGTCGCGTTCGGCAAGGTCGTCGAGCTGTACCCCGCCTCGTTCGCGGGGCATCGCGACCTCGGCGGCGCCTACGAGCAGCTCGACCGCGTGGACGACTCCGCGAGGGAGTACGAAGCCGCCCTCGCCCTGCGCGACCAGGAGGACCTGCGCGTCCGTCTGGCCTTCATGCTCCTGAAGGCCAATCAATCGGCGCGCGCGCTGCCGCAGCTGCAGGCGCTGGCCGACAAGGACACCAAGGCGCCGGAGGTCTGGTCGGCGCTCGCCCGCGTGGCCTACGAGAAGAACGATCTGCCCGCGGCCGAGAAGAACTTCAGCCGGGCCGCCGCCCTGCGCGACGAGGGACGCACCTGGTACAACCTCGGCGTGGTGCGCACGCGCCTGAACGATCTGCCCGGCGCGCTGCAGGCCTTCGAGAAGGCGGCGCAGCACACCGACACCCGCGAGCCCGCGCAGAAGGAGATCGCGAAGGTGCGCGAGGCGATGAAGCAGCCGACCACCGGCACGCCGCCCGAGCGCGCCATGCCCGGCAGCGTGCCGGGACAGCCGGTGCCGGCTCGCCGCTAGCCGACTGGCCACCGCCGTGCGCACGGTCGTCTTCTGGACGCACCTGCTGGTGGGGGTGACCGCCGGCGCGGTGATCCTCTTCATGTCGGTGACGGGCGTGCTCCTCGCCTTCGAGCCGCAGATCACCGAGTGGCTCGAGCGCGACCGGCGGCTGGTCACGCCGCCGCCGGGGGCGCCGAGGCTGCCGGTGGAGACGCTGCTGGCGCGCGCGCGCGAGGCGCGGCCGGATCAGCGGCCGGCCAGCGTGACGCTCCGGTCCGATCCGGCCGCGTCCGCGGTCGTGAGCTTCGGGCGCGAGGGTGGCGCGCTCTTCATCGATCCCTATCGCGGTACCGTGCTCGGCGGGCGCTCGCCGGTTCACGGCTTCCTCCACGAGGTCGTCGAGTGGCACCGGTGGCTCGGCTCGCGGGACCTGGGCCGGCCGCTCACCGGCGCGGCCAATCTCGGCTTCCTCGCGCTGGTCGGGCTCGGCGTCTACCTCTGGTGGCCGCGCCGCTGGACCCGCGAGACGGTGCGCCGGGCGATGCTCTTCGACGCCCGGCTGCGCGGGCGCGCCCGCGACTTCAACCGGCACAACGTGATCGGCATCTGGTGCGCCCCCGTGCTGCTCGTCATCACGCTCACCGGGCTCGTCATGTCGTATGAGTGGGCCAACAATCTGCTCTTCACGTTGACCGGCACCGAGGCCCCGCCGCCGGCCGACCGCCCGGCGCCCCCCGCCCGCGAGGGTCAGGGCGCCAACCGGCCAGCGTCTCGTCGCGCCGAGGCGCGGGTGCCCGCCGGGCTCGACGCCCTGTGGCAGCGCGCGGAGCGCCAGGTGCCCGGGTGGGTGGCCATCAGCCTCCGCATGCCGCCCCGGCCGGACGGCCCGCTCACGTTCGTGATCCAGGACCCGCTCGGCTGGCATCCCGCCCCTCGCTCGCAGCTCGTGCTCGATGCCTCGACCGGCGACATCGTGAAGTGGGAGCCGTTCGCCGACCAGAACCTCGGCCGTCGGCTGCGAGCGTGGGTCCGTCCGCTCCACACGGGCGAGGCCGGCGGCATCACGGGCCAGGCGATGACCGGCGTGGCCTCGGCCGGCGCGACGGTGCTGGTCTGGACCGGGCTCTCGCTGGCCTGGCGACGCCTGCGGAATTCGCGACCGCGCAGCGTCTCCCGGGCCGCTGGCCCGGCGGTCCAGGCCGGCCAAGAAGTGTCAGCCGACTGACGTAGCTCGCCAGCCGGCGCGCGTCGCTACGCGCGCCCCCGCAAAATCTTCCGGCGCCTTAGGCAGACCTCTCACTGGCAATCGGCTTGCACCCTCGCCCGGTCGGCCCGGACACTTTCAGGGCCCAGGAAGAGGAGGACCTCATGGGTGTCTCGGTGGCCACCAGACTCGAGCGGCTGGTTCGCTTCGTCCCCGGCGCCGCCGGCTATCAGGACCGTGAGAACTCCCGGGCCACCGACAAGCAGGTGCGGATGCGCCTCGTCGAGGACATGCACCGCATCGCGCTGTTCCTCGAGCAGGACAAGGCCCGCCTCGCCGAGTCCGGCTCCTTCTCGAGCCTGCCCATCCTCGATCGGCTCTCGGGACGCCTCGAGCGCCTGGGCCGCACCGTGGAGTTCGCGAGCCGCGGCTACGCCGGCCTCTTCGATCTTCACAAGGTCGACGAGCAGACGCTCGAGCAGGTCTACGCCTTCGACCTGGGCCTGTTCGACGCGCTGAGCGTGGTGCGCGCCAAGGCGGAGGCGGTGCGCGCGGCGCTCGCCGACCCGACCGCGCTCAAGAGCGCGGCGCTGCACATGACGGACGCGCTCGACGACTTCGGCCAGCTCTTCGACCAGCGCCGGCGCATCGTCGACGCGACCTAGAACGGAGATCGCCATGTCCCCGATCATGATGGAAGTCATCGAGTGGTTCGATCAGACCGGCACCGGCATCGTGCATCGCTATCCCGAGCAGGGCTCGGGCGACATCAAGATGGGCGCGCAGCTCATCGTGCGGGAGAACCAGGCCGCGGTCTTCTTCCGCGACGGGCAGGGCCTCGACGTCTTCGGCCCCGGCCGTCACACGCTCTCCACCCAGAACCTCCCGATCCTGACGCGTCTGCTCTCGCTGCCATGGGGCTTCACGAGCCCGTTCCGGGCCGAGGTCTACTTCGTCAACCTGAAGGTGTTCACCAACATGCGCTGGGGCACGCGCGACCCGGTGGTCTTCAAGGACCAGCAGCTCGGCCTCATCCGTTTGCGCGCCTTCGGCAGCTTCACGATGCGGGTGACCCAGCCGCTGCTCTTCGTCAACAGCCTGGTGGGAACGCAGGGCTCCTACACCACCGACCAGATCGAGGACTATCTCCGAGAGGTCATCGTGGCCCGACTCAACGACTTCCTCGGCGAGACGGTGGAGAGCCTGCTCGACCTGCCGAAGCAATACGACGAGATGGCGGTGGCGATGAAGACGCGGCTCGCCGAGGAATTCCGCAAGTACGGCACCGAGATGGTCGACTTCTACGTCAACCGCATCACCCCGCCCGAAGACGTCGAGCGCATGATCGACGAGCGCTCCAGCATGGGCGCGGTCGGCGATCTCGACCGCTTCATGCAGTTCAAGGCGGCGAAGGCCATGGGCGACGCCGCGCAGGGCCACGGCGGCGGGGGTAACGGGGCCGCCGCCGGCGTCGGAGTCGGCGTGGGGGCGGGACTCGGCATGATGATGCCCGGCATGCTCGCCCGGACGCTCGGCGCCCCCGCCACGGCGCCCGCGGCCGCCCCGATCGTCACGTGCCCAGGCTGCCAGTCTGCGGTCGCGGCGGACAGCCAGTTCTGCCCGCGCTGCGGCCGACGGCTCGCTGCCACCGCGCGGTGCGCGCGCTGCCATGCGGAGCTGACCGGCGGCGCCCGCTTCTGCTCCGCGTGCGGCCAGGCGGTGCCCGGTAGCTGAACCGCGGGCCGCCCGGCGGAGACCATGAGTCAGGTCGTCGTCTCCACCGAGTGTCCCACCTGCAGCGGCCCGCTCGATTTCTCTGAAGGGGCCAACGCCATCCGGTGCCCGAGCTGCGGCTCGACCCTGCTCGTGACCGGCCGCAAGCAGGTGCTCACCTACTGGGTCTCGCCCAAGATCCGAGCCGACGTCGCCGGCGCGGCGGCGCGCACCGGCCGGGTACAGGCGCGGGTGGCCAGCCGCGAGCTGTTCTTCGTGCCCTTCTACCGGCTGACCGGTCACGACTTCCAGTGGCAGGACGCTCCCCCGCGGCCGGCGCCCGAGCGTGAGGTCCCCCCGATGCGGTTCGGCGGCGGCGACACGGCCGACCGTCCCGAGATCGACCTCGACCTCGGGGCCATCCTGAGCTGGGGCGCCGACGCCTTGCTGGGGCCGCGCGCCGGCGACGTCGTGCGCGACGCGCTCGGCGAGCCCCGGACGCCGACGCGCCCGATCGAGCCCCACTTGCTCACCACGGGGCGGGCCCTGCGAACCTCCGTCGCGGACTCGACGGTGCAGCTCCTCGACCGCTACGTGGAGACGAGCTTCCCGGCCGCGAGCCTCGCGGGTCTCGGCGTCGCTTCCCTCGGGGTGCGCACCCAGGCGCTGCGTGTTTCCCTGTTCGAGCGCGCGCGGCTCGCCTCGCTCGGCACGATGGTGAGAATCCAGACCGACGAGGCCGCCGCCCTTCGGCACGGGCTGGCCGCGCGTGGCTTCGAGCACGTCGTCTACCGGCAGGTGCTGGGGCGCATTCTCTCCATCATCTACTTCCCGTTCTGGGTGCTCGAGCTGAGCGAGGGCGCCGAGCGCTGGCTCACGGTGGTGGACGCGGTCGCCGAGAGCATCGTCCAGTCGCGCGCGCCGATCGCCCTGCGCGACGCGCTGATCCCGCAGCCAGGCGGCGAGCTCCGGACGGTGGGGCTTCGGCCGCTGGTGTGTCCGAACTGCGGCTGGGCGCTCCCTCTGGACGCCGACGACGTCATCTTCTTCTGCCCGTCCTGCGGCCGGGCGTGGCAGATCCGCGGCGTCGACCTCGTGGAGATGCCCTACGAGATCGCCCAGGTCGGGACCGACACCGCGTCGGCCGCCGCCGAGCATCTGCCGTTCTGGCGGCTCGAGGCCTCCGCCGGATCGGAGAGCGCCTGGGTGCCGGCGTTCCGGTGCCGGCGGCTCAAGATCCTCCACGATCTGGCGACTCGCTTCACGGCAAAGCCGCCGGTGTATCAGGCGGCGACCGGCGAACGTCCGAGCGCTCGCGGCTGTTTCTACGACGCCGAGGACGCGGCCCTCCTCGCTCGGTTCGCGGCCGCGGGGCGCCGGCTCACCCCCGACGCGGTGAAGGCGGCGGCCGACGACGAGCCGGCCTTCTCCGGCGCCCGTCTCGTCTGGATTCCATTCAAGCGAGAGGGTCAGTCCCTGATCGATCCGTACTCCGGGCTGGCGCTCCAGGAGGCGCTGCTTGACTAAGTCCCCGACCGCCCTGCTCGCGCGCGGCACCGCGCGCACGATTAACGCCCGCGTCATCCTGCTCGTGCTCCTCGCCGCCGTGCTGTCGCTGGTTGGCTTCCACGCGATACGGTTCGCGCGATCCTGCGCCAGCCTCGACGGAGCCCGGGAAGCCATCGAGACCCACATCCGCGACCGGCACGTGCGCCGAATGGCGCGTGTGCTGAAGGCGGCCGATCGCAGTATGCTGACCGCGCGGACCGTGGTGCGCGTGACCGCGCTGTCCTGCGGGCCCAGCCTGCTCGGCGGGATGACCTGTCGGGCGCGCTACCTGGTGAACGGCCGGAACGCGGGGATCGACTCCACCGACCACTACTTCCGGATGGGCTACTCGCTCCTGGCCGGCTGGCGGCCGGGAAGTGTCGCGGAGACGTCGGGGCTGCGCTACTCGCTGGCCCCCGGCCGATGCGCCTGGGGCGGGGCCGACGGGCGATAGCCGCGCGGATCGCCGGCCGGCCGGCGGGTGTCGTGACCGTCGCGGCGGCGGGACATCCGGGCCTGCGGCTTGCGTGACCGGTCCGGACCGTCACCCACCGGCGAGCCGCTCCGCGATCCCAGAATCGGGAAGATCTCGCGCACCAGCCCCTCGTACTCCTCCACCGTTCGCCGGTACACGTCGAGGCCGGGGACCATGTGCAGGTCGAGCGTGACCGGCGGCATGCCCTGCGGCAGCGTGGAGACGTGGATGGTCTGAAAGCACGAGCGGCCCGGCTCGGGCCGGTCGGTCACGATGATCTCGTACAGCTCGGGCCACTGCTGCGCGACCTCCGGGGAGCGGGAGCGCGAGTCTCGGCGCAGGTAGCCCGCCAGGTCGGCGCGGTACTTCACCTCGACCGCGAGCAGGCGGTAGGAATGATGGCCGAGACTCGGCTCGTCGAGCGGCCGCCACACCACGAAGTCCGGCACGAAGTCCCGGCGGCCCGATCGGATCAGCGACGGCATCTGCGTCTCGTGGCCCACCCGGGCCACCGTGTACTGCGCGCGCTTGAAGATACCCTCGACCAGGGCCTCCGCCATGCGCCCCTTCAGCAGATCGACCGGGTCCACGGGGCTCAGCGCTGGGTGTCCGAGATCTTGGTGGACAGCTCGCGCAGCTTCTGGAGCGTCTCGGGCCGCAGCATCGCCGCGAAGCCGGCCGGATCGGACTTGGCCTGCTCGAGGGCGTCGACCATGCGCTTGGGATCCCCGCCCGAGTTGCGGGCCAGGTCCGCGAAGACATCGGCGGCGAGCCCGTAGACCTCCTGCGCGAGGGCCGAGCCGGCGACGCCCTGCACCTGCTTGTCGATCGCGGCCGCCGCGGGGTCGGTGGCGATGATCTGGCCGCGCTGGGCCGGATCGGCCAGCATCCGGAGGGTCGCGGCGAGGGCACTGGCCGCCGCCGGATCGAGCGCCTGGGAGTGGGCAGCGGTGGCCATCAGGACCAGCAGGAGCAGCGAGAGGATACCGGCGGCCGCAAGTCGCTTGAGCATGACCGGGAAAGTCAGCAAGAGTCGGACCATGGTCAGAACCTCCACATCGTCGAGGAAACGTTATCCCTGGGAAGCGTACGGTCGCCACCCGGCTGACGGCAGGTGTCACGTCCCCCGCCCGGATGGACGCGTCTTGACCGCCCGGACGCGCGGGAGAATAATCGCCGGGCAACACCAGCCGGTCAATGCCAGCCACCACAAGGGAGGATGCGACGATGGCCACCGCCGCTCACCGGGAAGAGATCTGGGTGCCGGGCATGCCCGAGCCCATCAGCCACTTCGTCCACGTCGTGCGTGCCGGACGCCTCGTCTTCGTCTCCGGCTGCGTGGCGAGTGACGACAAGGGCCGCACCGTGGGAGGCAGCGACATCGTCGCCCAGACGCGCCAGGCGCACGAGAACATCAAGCGCTGCCTGGCCGCCGCCGGCGCGACGTTCGCCGACGTGTGCAAGGTAACGGTGTACCTGAAGAACGTCGGGGACCGCGAGAAGGTGAACACGGTGCGCAAGGAGTACTTCGGGGCGAGCCGGCCCGCCAGCACCTTGATCGAGGTCTCCCAGTTCGTGCGCCCGGAACTGCTCATCGAGGTCGAGGCGGTGGCGGTGCTGCCCGAGCGCCCGCGTCCCGCCGCCCGGCGCCGGCAGCCGGCGCGTGCGCCGGCGCGAAAGTCGCGGCGTCGCTGAAGTCTCGGTCCGGCGCGCGAGCGCGGACATCCGGGCATCCATGATCCTGGATCCGACCCCATCCATCCGCATCCAGGTCGGTCCGCTCGCGTTCACCGCGAGCTGGGAAGAGGGCGCGGCCCCGCGCACGTGCGCCGCCTTTCGCCGCCTGCTGCCCTACCGGCAGCGGATCATCCAGGCCCGCTGGAGCGGCGAGGCGGGCTGGATCCCGCTGGGTGACTTCGACCTCGGGGTGGGCCCCGAGAACACCACCAGCGAGCCCGCGCCCGGCGCCCTGCTGTTCCATCCCGCGGGAATCAGCGAGACCGAGATCCTCTTTCCGTACGGGGCCACGCGCTTCGCGAGCGTGAAGGGTCCGCTGGCCGGCAATCACTTCCTCACGATCGTCGACGGCCGCGCGCGGCTCACCGAGCTCGGACGGCTCCTCTGCTGGGAAGGGGCCCAGTCCATCATCTTCGAGGCGTAGCCGCCCCGGCGCCCGCGGCCTCGGTCCGCGGCTGCCAGGCCTGCACCATCGCCTCGCCGCGCGCGAGCTGCTCCGGCGTCAGCGCGCCCTTGATGGCGTCGCGCGCCTGGCGCGCGGCGTCGGCCTCCTTGCCGAGCAGCCCGCGCGCGGCGAGGCTGAACCACTGATAGGCGAGCACCGGATCACGCTCGACGCCCTGACCGTTGGCATAGCGCACGCCAAGGTTGAACTGCGCGAAGGGGACGCCCTGGTCGGCCGCGCGCCGATACCACTTCGCGGCCTCCTGGAAGTCCTGCGGCACGCCGTCTCCGTTCGCGAGACGCAGGGCGAGCTGGTACTGGGCCGGAGGCACGCCCTGCTCGGCGGCGCTGCGATACCAGCGGGTCGCCTCGACCGGGTCCCGCGGCACGCCTTCCCCGCTGGCGTAGCGCAGGCCCAGCTCGTACTGGGCCTGCGCCGACCCGCGCTGCGCGGCGCCGCGCAGCTGCCGCGCCTCGCGGGAGCCGGTGGGTTCGGCGAGCCGGCCCTCCGCTCGAAGCTGGTCGAGCGCGGCCCGCGCCGCCTGATTGCCGCCCTCGGCGGCGCGGGCGTACCACTCGGCCGCCTGCGCGTCGTCACGCTCCACCCCGCGGCCGAAGGCGTAGAGAAATCCCAGACGGAACTCGGCGTGAACGTCGCCCTGCTCGGCCGCGCGGCGGTACCAGTCGATCGCGGCGAACGGATCGGCGGGACGCCCCTGCCCACGCTCGAGCATCAAGCCCACCATGAACTGCGCGGCGGGCTCCCCGCGCTCGGCGAGCGGGAGCCAGTCGAGGTAGGCGGCGTCGTAGTCGCCGCGATCGTAGGCACGCCGGCCGTCGTCGAAACCGGCCCACGCGAAGGTCGCGCCCACCGCGAGAGGGAGCGCGGCCAGGGAGAGGAGCGTGAGCGGTCGGCCTAGCGCCAGCGCACCTGCACCTTGATCTTGGGGTACTCGGGCTCGCGGCCTTCCACGTCGACGATGCGCAGGATGCCGTCGCTGGATTCGAGCAGGAGGTTATTGTTGGAGAAGCCGACGAGCTTGCCCCAGGCGCGCGGAACTCCGACCTCGTACTTGGCCGGGGTCTCGGCCACCGCGACCGACGGGTGCAGCCGGGAGGCCCAGAGATTGGCGGCGATCGCCACCAGGCTCACCGCGATGACGGTGAGCACGGCCTTGACGTAACGATCCGCGAGCATACGGTCGTCCTCCTTCGCCGCGAGTCGGGTCGGCGCTAGAGCAGGCCGGGAACGAAGGCGTCGCGGCCCCGCACGTAGGTCGCCTGCCGCTGGGCTGCGTTGCGGTTGATCAGCGGGCGCATGTACATGGGATGGGTCGCGCAGCGGACCTCGTGCTCCAGCTCGGAGAGCGGCCGGCCACTGTCCGGATCCGTGATCACCTGGAACCGGTACTGGTACGGATTGCTCTCCTCGGTGACGAGCCCCCGCTCTTTCAGCCACTCGTGCGGGCCCGAGAAGTCTGCAATGTACACCGCGATGTGATGGCCGTCGTAGGGAGCGATCGCCCCGTCGGTCTCGCGGAACACCACCTCCTGGTGGAGGCCCATGCTCACGTGGGCGGCCGCAGAGCCGTTGTCCTGGCCCAACGTCGCGGCGGCGTGGAACGCCTTCTGATAGAAGCGCACGATCCCGGCGGCGGCGCCGCGGGCGACCGGCACTTCCACGCGCCCGATGCCGAGCGTCATCTCACCCCACTCCGGGCCGGGGCCGACGCAGCGGAACTGGTTGCCCCACGGGCACGTCACCGCGACGTGCTTGTCGCGCATCTCGAAGGCGAACTGCGTGCCGGCCAGCGCCTCGCGCACCGACGACAGACGCCGCGTGAGCGCGTCGAGATCGGGAACCACCAGCTCGACGTGTCCTTGCAGCACCTGCGGCTTGGCGGTGGGCAGGTGGAACTGGGTCTGTCCCGCGTTGGCCCACATGTTGTCCACGCTGACCATGAGGTAGGGATCGCGCGTGAGCCCGAGCCCGGCGATGTAGAACAGCGTGGCCGCCTGCTGGTCCGGCACGCGGACGTTGACGTGCTCCAGCAGAATGATGTTGCCGAGATCCTGCTCCCGCCGATCGTAGGTCATCGCCGCCATGGCCGCGGGCCTCCCCAGCCCCGCGGGAAAGCATACTACCTCAGCGGGCGAGCCGCACTCCGGCATTCCGGGTGCGGCCCGACGGACTCTCGGCCAGCCAGTGCCCGACCCGGATCAGGGCCCGGCCGACCCGGCGCGACAGCGACCGCCGCGCCCGGCGCTCCGTGGCCAGCAAGGCGAGCCGGGCGCCGCGCTCGCGCAGCTCGGCGAGCCGCTGGGCCGCGATCATCTCCACCACGTACTCGTTGAGGTCCATCGCGATGCTCCGGTCAGGCGGCGCGAGTGAGCCGATCGCTCGCCCGGCTCGATCCGAGCGTCGCGGGCCGCCGCAGGGGTCGGACCTCCTCCGGGATCAGGACGAGACGCACGCGCGGAGTCTCCTGCCGGTCCAGCCGGCGAAACAGATCGTGGGTGATCCGGCCGATGGCGCCCACCAGACCCTCGCGCTGCAGGGGCAGGCGAACCGACACCGTCCAGCCGCCGGTCCAGCCGCGCTGCACCTCCGGCGCGGCCACCGCCCCGAGCTCGCGGTGGATCGCCTCGGTCAGAGCGATCTGCCGCGCGACCCGCACGCTGCGAGCGCGCGCCACGCGGCTCGACAGAGCGAGCAACCCCCACACCGCCAGGAAGGGAATCAACGCAATCATGATCGCGATCTCCGTGTCCATGCTCATCGTGTCCTCCTCGGGCTCCGTCGTTCACCGAGTGAGACACCAGGGCCGCCGCCGCGTGAAACCGCGGGCCGGCGTGGAACGGGTCAGGAGGGAAGCGGATGCAGATCGGGCCGACAGGTCGTGCAGGGGATGAACCCGGCGGCCTCGGCCCGCTCGCGCGTGCCGAACAGGGTGAGCGCGGACAGGGGCTGCGACGACAGCGAGCCGCACGTCGGCACGCAGTACTCGCGCTCGCCGTTCATCAGCGTGTACATCGCCTCGCGACGGACGAGAAAATCGTCGTGTCGCGCCACCGTCCGGATGCCCTCCACCGCGAGCAGCCGCTGCTTCAGCTCGACGCGCTTGCCCGCGTATCCGATCAGCGCGCCGGTGCTGCCGATGACCCGGTGGCAGGGGATCACGATGGGCAGCGGATTTCCGCGGAGCGCCTGCGCCACCGGCCGCGCCGCCGACGGCATCCCGATGCGCGCCGCGATCCCCGCGTAGGAGGTCACCCCACCGTAGGGCAAGGCGGCGGTCGCTTCCAGCACCCGCCGCTGGAAGTCGCTGCGCATCCGCCGAAGATCGAGCGGCCACTCGAGCCGCGCCCGCCGGCCCTCGAGGTACTCCGCGAGCTCGGCCCACAGACCTTCGGTGGCGCTGCGGTCCTCGATCGCGTCCTCCCCGAGCAGGCGGCGCACGCTCGCGGACAGCGATCCGCCGGCCGGCAAGTACCGCACCAGGGCCACGCCGTGCTCCGAGCGGCCGATCAGGATCGGGCCGAGCGACGACGAGAAGATCCCGAAGCTCAGCATCCGCGAGCGCAGATCGGCCAGGCTCGCGCCGAGCTGCGCGCGGGCCAGCGTCGGATCGTCCCCGGCCATGGGGGTCCCCCGGAACGAGTGCAGCACGCGCTCGACGGTCCGGTAGTGGCCCAGCTCGCGACGGCAGGAGGCGCAGCCCGCGAGGTGATCCTGCACGCGCTCGACCGCGCCGGCGTCGGCTTCCCCCGAGGCCACCGCCAGCAGATGCGGCTCGATCTCGCGGCAGGACACCGCCCGCTTGCTCATGACTGGGACTCCGTTCCGCCCGGGAGATGACCGTCGAGCCCTCTGCGGATCTTCCGGAGGGCCTGGAAGACGTGGGCGCGGGCGCTCTCCTCCGAGCACCGGAGGCTCGTTCCGATCTCCGCGTATTCGAGCTCGTGCATCTTTCTCATGATGAACGCCAGCCGCTGTTTCTGGGGAAGGCCGCGGATCACGTGCTCGATCCGGGTCTGCGCCTCGTGGGCCACCGCTTCGCCGTCCGGATTCGCGCCGAGCGACCGCAGCGGCATCTCCAGCGCGGCGGCCGCGTAGGCCTTTCGCCGACGCGACTGCGCGCGGAAGTGATTGCGTCCGAGGTTCGTCGCGATCGCGAAGAGCCACGCCCGGACATTGGCGCCGCCGGGCAGGGCGCGGTACGCCCTGAACGCGCGAAGGAAGGTCTCCTGCGAGAGATCGTCGGCGTCGTTAGGGCGCGCCGTGATCCGCAGCAGGTAGCGCCGTATCTCCGCGTGATGGGCCCCCACCACCGCCTCGAAGGCATCCTCTGCCATCACCCTGCCCCCTGAGACCCCGGACCCGCCCGATTGTGAAAGCAGCCCGGCCATGGGCCTAGGTGCGCACCGGCACGTGCCCCTTGCCGGCCTCCTCTTCTCGCTGCTCGCGCACGAACCGCATCGCCACGACGGTGGCGACGGCCAGGCTCATCGCGAGGGAGACCAGCAGCGTGGCGCCCAGGGTCAGCAGCACCGCGCGCTGGGATTCCAGGATGGCGTTCACCGACCCGAGCAGCACCAGATTGACCCGAAGCGTGGGCATGACCGCCTGGGTCGCGAGCCAGTCGCCACCGTCCATCTCCACGATGCCGGCGGTGTTCCGTCGCGACAGCGCCCGCACCACCGGATGCCCGGTCCAATCGGCCTGGGTGATCTGGCGGGTCTTCGAATCGAGGTAGATCGCGCGCTTCTCGCCGTCGATCATCACCAGCCAGCCGCCGGGTCCGGCCGCCGCCTGCTCGATGGCCTCGATCGACGCCTGCAGGCGAATGCTGCCGAGCAGGTAGGCGACGATCTGCCGATCGATCCGGACGGGCACCGCCGCCCCCACGATGAAGTCGCGGCTGGCGCGCCCGTAGATGATGCCGGAGATGGCGGGCCGCTGGGTGCGAATCGCCTCCTGCAGGAGCGGGCGATCCGCGTAGCGCAGGTCGAGGTTGGAGGCTCCGTCGGGGCCGACCAGCGGGCTGAACGCGAGCGGCCGCCCGTCGGGCGTGACCACGAACAGCGTGGGCATCTGCAGCGTGGCGCGCATGGTGTCCATCTCGCGCTGCAGCGCCCGGGGCTCGTGCGACGCCCAGCTCTGCGCGAGGTGGGCGGCGAGCGGCTCCAGCGCATCGAGCCGGTCGCGCACCTGGGCGTCGGCCAGGCGGGCGAGCACCCGCACCGTCTCCTGCCGCTGCGCGCGCGCGTCCGCCAGCGCCTGCGGCTTCAGCCGCGTGGTCCACGCCAGGCCCACCACCATCAGCGCCAGGAAGGACACGACCGCCCACGTCGAGCCGAGGAAGATCACCTGCGGCCAGCGAATCCTGCCCATCGGCCCCCCATGGCCCGTGATGATACCCCGCTTGACAGGGCCCCGGCCCCGCCGCATCATCGGCCGCGCAACGCCCGGAGCCTCGAAGGGCGTCCTCATGACCGACGGCGTCAAGATCGACACGGTGCGATCCGGCTCGAGCGGGGTGCTCGGCCGCTCGCTCAACAGCGCCCGCCACCAGCACTTCGTGCTGGATTCGCCGTCCGGACCGAACGAGGCGATCACCAACGGCGAGGCGTTCCTGGCCGGCATCTCCTCGTGCGGCGTCACCCTCATCGAGAAGCACGCCCACGACACCGGCGTCCCGCTTGCGAGCATGGAGGTGGTGATCGAGGGGATTCGCAGCAACGCGACGCCCAATCGGTTCCAGGCGATCCACGTGAAGTTCGCGCTGCGCGGAGTCGACCAGGCCACCGCCCGCTCGCTGGTGGAAACGTGGCAGGACCGGTGACCGCTCTACCGCACGGTCGCGGTCGCGACCGAGGTCAAGGTCGAGGTCACCTCTACCCCTGCGTGACTCATGAACCCGGCCCCTCACCCTGCCCTCTCCGCCGAGGGGAGAGGGGGAGGAAGGAGACAACCGTGAAAGCCGCCGTGCTCTACAACGCCAATCAGCCGCTCGAGGTCGTGGAGCTCACGCAGGAAGGCCCGAAGGCCGGCGAGGCCCGCGTCAAGGTCAAGGCGGCCGGCATCTGTCACAGCGACTGGCACATCATGAACGGGGACTGGACGCCGCCGCTGCCGATGGTGCTGGGTCACGAGGCGGCCGGCATCGTCGACGAGGTGGGGCCGGGCGTGACCAACGTGAAGCCGGGCGACCACATCATCTTCTCGTTCCGGCCGCACTGCGGGCGCTGTCTCTACTGCTCGATGGGCCGGTCCATTCTGTGCGACGGCCACACCTCGCCGCGCTGGGGCATGCTCGACGGCACGTATCGGCTGAAGCGGAACGGGCAGGACATCCATCAGATGGCCCGCATCGGCACCTTCTCCGAGCAGGTGGTGTGCCCGGCCGAGATGCTCGTGCCGATCCGCAAGGAGATGCCGTGGCCGCAGGCCGCCCTCATGGGCTGCTGCGTGCCCACCGGCGTGGGCGCGGTCACCCGCTGCGCGGAGGTCGAGGCGGGCGCGTCCGTGCTGGTCATCGGCTGCGGCGGCGTGGGGCTGAACGTCGTGCAAGGCGCGCGGCTGGCCGGCGCCTCCGTCATCCTGGCCGCCGACCTGCTCGACAGCAAGCTCACCTACGCCAAGGACTTCGGGGCCACGCACACCATCAACGCCAAGAGCGAGAACGTGGTGGATCGGGCGCGCGAGCTGACCCAGGGACGCGGGGTCGACTACGCCTTCGACGCAATCGGGGGTGAGGCCACCACGCTGCAGATCGTGGACGCCATCCGCCCGGGCGGCACCGCGGTGATCGTCGGCATGGCCGCGCTCAACGTGCGCGCGCCGATCACCCCGTACAACATGGCGCTGCAGGAGAAGGTCATCAAGGGCACGATGTACGGCTCGGTGCGGCCCAACACCGACTTCCCGAAGCTGGTGGATCTCTACCTCGACGGTCGCCTCAAGATCGACGAGCTGATCAGCCGCACCTACAAGCTCGAGGACATCAACGAGGGGTTCACCGCGCTGCGCACCGGCCAGGTGGCCCGCGGCGTGGTCGTGTTCAACTGAGCGCGCGCGCTCTGCTGCAGCGGCTGCTCGCGCGGTCGCTGGGGCGGTGGCTCAACCCCCGCCCCCGCGGCCCGATCGCGCCGCCCGCCCCGCTCGAGGCGGTCCTGGTGGGCGACGATTCGCCCGCCGCGCTCGCCCGTCTCCTCTGCGGGCGGGACAACCCGGCGCGCGAGGCCGCGTTGCCGCGCTACCTGCAGTACCGCGGCATCGCGTTCGCGCGGCACCGCTTCACCCGGCCCCAGGGCCGCGGCGACAACTACGCGGTCGAGCTGGGCGAGGGCCCGCGCGTGCTCGTGCTGTGCGCGCACCACGACGCGATCCCGGGCAGTCCGGGCGCCAACGACAACGCGGCCGCGGTCGGCATCCTGCTCCACCTGATTCCCCGCCTGCCCTCGCGCATTGCGCGCGGCTGGCGCGTGCGTCTGCTCTTCACCGCGGCCGAGGAGCTGGACTACCTGGGCGCGCGCGCCTACGTGGAGGACACCGCGCTCGCCGACGTCGCGGGCGTGCTGAGCCTCGAGCTGTGCGGCATCGGCGACACGGTGGCCGTATGGGACGCGGTCGAGCCGACGCCGCTCCTCGGCGGGGTGACCGGGGCGCTCGAATCCATCGGGCTGGCCCGTGAGGCCGGCTATCACGTGGTGGGACGGATCCCGATGTTCGGCAGCGACCACCGGGCCTTCGCGGCCGCGGCGATCCCGGCCTACGGGTTCACGATGGTGCCGGCGGCTCACGCGGCCGCTCTCCGGCGCTTCGTGCTGAGCCCGCTCCGGTCCAGCGTGCGGAGCCTGATCCGCCGGCCCCCGCCCTTCGACACCTACCACACCAGCGACGACGCGCTCGAGACGCTCGAGCCGGTCGCGCTGCACCGGGCCGCCGCCGCGCTCACCGCGGTGGTCGCCGGACTCGATCGGATCCCGACCGTCTAGCTGAGCGTCGCGACCTTGTTCCGCTCGATCAGGGCGAAGTCGATCTGGGCGCCCAGGCCGGGCGCGGTGGGCGCGCGCACCATGCCGTGCGAGTCCACCTCGATGTCGGCGACCAGCCCGTACTTCTGCGACTCCGCGGGGAGCAGCACCTCGAAGAACTCGCAGTTGCGGATGGCCATGGCCACGTGGAGATTGGCCACGTTGTTGAGCGAGTTGCCGCCGTGGTGGATCTCGAAGTTCATGTGGAAGCCCTCGGCCAGATGCGCCGTCTTGACCAGCGGCGTGATGCCACCCTTGACCGCGACATCGCCCCGCAGGAAGTCGGTGGCGCGGGCCACGATCCAGGGCGCGTACGCGGTGAAGCCGCCGGGGGCGTACTCGGTGGCGAGGATCGGGATCGACAGGTGCTGCTTGAGCTTGACGTAGTTGTAGAGATCGTCGTCGGCCAGCGGATCCTCGTACCAGTAGTAGCCGAGGCGCTCGATCGCGCGGCCCACCCGGATCGCGGCCGGATAGTCGTAGGCCCAGGTGGAATCGAGCATCAGAGTGAAGCCGTCGCCCACCATGCTCCGCACCGCCTCGCAGATCTCGATGTCGACGCGCGGATCGGTGGGCGGATGGATCTTGTAGGCGGTCCACCCCTCGGCCTTGAACCGCGCCGCCTCCTCCGCGTAGGCCTGCTTGGACGACAGCACCGCCGAGCTCGCGTAGGCGGGCAGGCGCTCGCGATAGGAGCCGAGCAGCCGATGGATGGGCAGCCCGGCCAGCTTGCCGCCGAGGTCCCACAGGGCCACGTCGACGGCGCCGATGGCGCGCCACGTCGTCTGACGACTCCGCGTGAGGAGCGCCTGGTAGAGGCGCTCACGCTCGAGCGGATCCTGGTCCATCACCAGTGGCTTGAGCGAGCTCATCAGCGACTGGGCGTCGTACTGCGCGCCGCGGCTCGCCGAGCCCAGGAACGCGTGGCCCTCCGCGCCCTCGTCGGTGCGCAGAGTGAGGAGCCCGAGCTGGCTCTGCCCGCCGAAGCGGCCGGTGTGCCGTCCGTAGGTGGTGGCCGGGATGTTGTCCCAGGCGAACAGGGTGAGCGTCATGTCGGTGATCTTCACGAAGTGCCTCCCGCCCGCGCCGCGGGCCTCGCAAACTGCCCCGAGCGTACAACGATTCCCGCGATCCGATTCTGCTAGATTGACCGCGTGACGCCGCCGCCGTCGAAGCTGTCCGGGGCCCGACCCGCGATTCCGCGCGACGGCGTGGTCCGCCTCTTCCGCGATCGCGGAGGGCGCAACGGCAAGACCGTCACCGTGATCCACGGACTGCCCGAGTGCGGGCCGGCGCTCGAGGCCCGCCTCGCCGAGCTGAAACGGATGTGCGGGGCCGGGGGCACGCTGCGAGACGGCGTGATCGAGATCCAGGGCGATCACCGCGATCGCCTGGCCGAGCGCTTCCGCGCCCTCGGCTACCGCGTCAAGATCGCGGGCGGCTAGAACGCTACTCGACTTCCTTCAGGCGCACGACCTCGGCGCGACCATCCATGAACTCGCCCATCTTTCGCCCCAGCGCCTTGAAGTAGTCAGTCGCCCGATGGGCGTCGACCGCGGACTGGTCGGTGTAACGCTCCATGAATACGTACGTCTGGGGCGCTTCGCCACGATGCAGCGCGTAGAGGCGGCAGCCCGGCTCGTTGGCGTTCACCTTGGCGACCAGCTCCTTCGCCACGGCCTCGAACTCCTTCTCCATCCCCGGCTTGACCTTGATCGTCGCGACGACACCGAGCATTGACCACCTCCTGCGGTCGGCCGGTCTCCGGCCACCGCGGTTTCAGTACCTGACAACCTCCGGCCATCCAGAGCCAAATTTTGTAGCGTCTCGGGCCCCGACGGGCACTTCCAAGACCCAAACAACCTCAATCAATCAGCCAGTTGCCGAGAGTGTCAGCTGTGGAACGCCTCTTGCTGCTACGGCCGGTCATGAGAACTCAAGATCGCATCCACGGACCCCGGGAAGCCGCCGCCAGGCAGCACATCACCGACCCGCACCCGCCCGAGATCCGTCGGAAGCGGGGCCGGCCGAAGGGTAGCACGGGCATCAGCCGTCGCCACCCCGACTCGGTGCTTGCCGCCGAGATCGCCAAGTCGCCGCTCGCCACGGTCTACGCGAACCCGGACGGCGAGCTCTACCACGCGGTATGCAAGACACCGCTCGAGTTCCAGGGCCGCCGCGCCCAGCTGGAGTTCGATTTCTACTGCCTTCGGTGCATGGAGCACGTCGCGCTGCCGCAGTTCGCGTTGAGCCGCATCCGTTTCGATCTGCCGCGGCCGACCGACGGCACGCTGCCCGAGTGGGCCGCCAGTATCGCCGCCTACCATCACGTCGCGGCGACGAATCCGGTCGCAACCGACCCCAGCTAGCCGGCCCGCACCACCTCACCGAAGGCCCGCCCCGGCCCCTCGCTGACCGGGACGTGCGCCTCCCCCGCCGGGAGGACGAGTCCTCCCCGTCCGCCCGACCGACCCGCCACCGCCCGAAAGTAGCGTAGGATCGTCTCCGCTCGTGCATCGAAGGAGACATCGTGTCGTCGTCCATCGACTCGATCATCGATCCCGCCGACCCGCGCATCGCGTCCTATCGTGAGGCGCGCGACGGCCGCGTGCGCCGGGCCGGGCTGTTCCTGGCGGAGGGGCGGCTCGTCGTTCGGCGGCTGCTCGAGAGCCGCTTCACGGTGCGCTCGATCCTGGCTACCCGAGGCGTGCTGGACGACCTCGGGGACGCGATCGGCAAGCGGCCATCCGTCCAGCGATACGAGGCTTCCGCCGAGATCATCCGGGCGGTGGTGGGCTTCACGTTCCATCGCGGCTGCCTCGCGCTCGGCGAGGAAGGACCGCCGATCCCGGCCGCCGCCGTCGTCGAGCCGGCCGGCTCCCGCCTCGTGCTCGGCCTGGAAGACGTCACGGACCCCGACAACGTGGGCGCCGTCTTCCGGAACGCGGCCGCGTTCGGGGCGGCCGGCCTCGTGCTCTCGTCACGCTGTGCCGATCCGCTGTACCGGAAAGCCCTTCGGGTCTCGATGGGCGCCACGCTCGCGATTGCGTTCGCCACGACGGACTGGCGCGACGGCCTCGTCGCGCTCCGCGCGGCCGGCTACACGCTGATGGCGCTGACACCTCATGCCGGCGCTCAAATCCTCGACGCGGTCGTGGCCCACGGTCCGGCTCCGCGTCGGCTGGCCGTGCTGCTGGGCGCGGAGGGCGCCGGCCTGAGCGAAGCGACGCACCGGGCCGCAGACCTTCGAGTGCGCATCGCGATGGCGCCCGGCGTGGACTCGTTGAACGTGGCCACCGCCTGCGCGATTGCCCTGCATCGACTGACCGACCTGGCCCGACCGGCCGACGCGGGCAGTATGATGGACGGCGATCCGTCATGATCCGCATCGGCACGTCGGGCTACAGCTATCCCGAGTGGCGCGGCAGCTTCTATCCCGAGAAGTTCCCGACCGGGAAGATGCTGCCCTACTACGCCGAGCGCTTCTCCACCGTGGAGATCAACAACACCTTCTACCGGATGCCGAACGCCAAGACCATCGCGGGGTGGGATGCCGAGACGCCCGCGCACTTCTCGTTCACCCTCAAGGCCCCGCAGCGGATCACCCACTTCGCGCGGCTGCGCGACATCGACGATTCGCTACGCTACTTCCTCGACACCGCCGCCGCGCTCGGGCCGAAGCTCGGCACCGTGCTCTTCCAGCTTCCGCCCAACTTCAAGAAGGACCTGGCGCGTCTGGACGGCCTGCTGACGCGGCTGCCCGCGGGCCTCCGCTGCGCGCTCGAGTTCCGCCACGAAAGCTGGCTCGCCGAGGACGTGTACGAGCGCCTGCGCACGGCGAACGCGGCCCTCTGCCTGGCCGATACCGAGGAGGAGACCACGCCGCTGCAGGCCACCGCGGACTGGGGCTACCTCCGGCTGCGCGATCAGGGCTACACCGCGGCGGATCTCGAGGAGTGGGCCCGGACGATCACGCGACTCGGCGCGGGCTGGCGGGACGTGTTCGTGTACTTCAAGCACGAGGAGGCTGGGACCGGCCCCGAGTTCGCCCGCCGGCTGAACGCGATCCTGAATCCGTAGCCGTCGCGCCTCTCGGCGCCCCATCCCCACCCTCCCGCCCCTCACCTTCCCCTCTCTCCTGAGGGGAGAGAGGAACGCCGGGTTGGACTCGATGCGGGGCGATCGCGCGGGCACAATCCCTTGCCCCTGCGCGGCCGAGTCACCCCTATCCGGTGCGGTGGCCATGGGAGATTTGGCGCGTCGCCGCCCCGGTGGTACTGTGCAAAGTCCCATGGCGCCACATTCCCTCGGCTCGGGCACGATCTCCTTCGGCCTGGTCTCGATCCCGGTCAGGCTGTACACCGCCGCCTCCTCCGGAGGCGTGAGCTTCAACCTGTTGCACGCCAAGTGCGGCAATCGCGTCCGCCAGCAGATGTTCTGCCCGGTGTGCAACGAGGTCGTGGAGCGCGGAGGGCTGGTCAAGGGCTACGAGTTCCAGAAGGATCAGTACGTGCGCTTCGGGGACGAGGAGCTGAAGTCGCTGGAGGGCGAGTCGTCCAAGGTCATCGACATCGCGGAGTTCGTGCCGCTGCCCTCGGTGGACCCGATCTACTTCGAGAAGACCTATTACCTGGGGCCCGACAAGGGCGGTGAAAAGCCGTATCGGCTCCTCGCCGACGCGATGGCCAAGAGCGATCGGGTCGCCCTGGCCACCTTCGTGATGCGCGGCAAGGAGAGCCTCGTGCTCATCCGTCCCGCCCAGGACGGCCTGATGCTGCACACGATGTACTTCGCCGACGAGGTGCGCGACTTCGGCGAGATCGAGAAGGGCAAGTCGGTGAAGCTGCGCGACGGGGAGCTGCAGCTGGCCACGCGGCTCATCGACGAGCTATCGCACGACGAGTTCAAGCCGGAGCAGTACCAGGACGACTATCGCAACCGCGTCCTCGAGCTGGTGAGCGCTAAGGTGGCCGGCCAGGAGATCACCACCCCGGCCCCGGAGACCCAACGCGCCCAGGTCATCGACCTCATGGACGCGCTGAAGCAGAGCCTCGCCAAGCGCGCCGGCGGCGCGTCGGAAACGCCGGCGGCCAAGACCGCGGTCGCCGCGGCCAAGAAGCCGCCGGTCAAGGCCTCCAAGCGCGGAGCCGGCGAGGACAAGGACAGGAAGGCCCAAGCCGGACGGAAATGACCGTCTTCTCCACCGACGAGGTGGCGAAGATCCTCGGTCTGTCGAGCTCGCAGATCCGCTCCACCGCCCGCGCCGCTCAGCTCTCACCCGGCCGGGGCCGCGACGGCCGCCTTCGCTGGACCTTTCACGATCTCCTCCTGCTGAAGACCACGCGCGGTCTGCTCGCTGCCCGCGTGCCCGCGCGCCGAATTCGCCGCACGCTCGCGTCGCTGCGTCGGCAGCTGCCCGGCGACCAGGCGCTCTCCAGCGTGACGATCTACGCGGACGGACGCCGGGCCGTCGTCTGGGATGGCCGCGTGCGCTGGCAGCCCGACTCCGGCCAGTTCCTGTTCAACTTCGAGGCGGCCGCGGTGAGCCCACTCGCGCCCGCCCGCATGGCCGACTCCGCCCCGGCGTCCCGACCCGCCACGCGGAGCGCGGAGGAGTGGTTCGATCTCGGCTGCGAGCTGGAAGCCGGCTCGCCCGAGGAGGCGCGCCACGCCTACGAGCAGGCGATCGCCCTCGATCCTGCGCTCGCCGACGCGCACGTCAATCTCGGGCGGCTCTTCCATCACGCCGGCCTGACCGATCGCGCCGAGACCCACTACCGCGCCGCCCTCGCGCACGCACCGCGCGATCCGATCGGCCACTTCAATCTGGCGGGGCTGCTCGAGGAGATCGGCCGGACGCAGGACGCGGTGGCCTCCTACCAGCAGGCGCTCGCCGCCGACCCCGACTTCGCCGACGCGCACTACAACCTCGGATTGCTCCTCGACTCGCTCGGCCGCCGGGCCGGCGCCATGACGCATCTCCGCGCGGCGCGCCGGCTGTACGGCCGCCGCTCGGCGTAGCGCTTCCGCCTGCCGCGATCTCGCGGCCGGGGTGACGGCCGCCGTCAGATGGGGCGGCCGGAGGGTACGTTTCGGACCCGCGAATTCAGCGGGTTAGAGCCCTGGCAGCCTGGTTGCACATACCCGCCTCCGTAGCGACCTCGTACTACTTCTTTCATTCGACAAGAGGTGACCCGATGAGCACACGGATGGGCTGGATCGTCGGCGCCGTCTGCCTGATGATCGCCGGCTTCGCCGTCCTTCCCGCGCCCGCCCAGGATCCCAAGGGCGTCCGGCCGGACGCCGGGCAGGTGCGCACCGACAAGGCGGAGGGCAGCAAGAAGAAGGAGCTCGATGCCTCGCGCGAGCGGCTGCGGGCCGCCTATCGATCCGGCGATCCGGCCGCGATCAAGGCCGCGCGGGAAAGCTACCAGAAGCTTCGCAGCGAAGCCACGGAACGCAACGGCAGCGCTCCCCGGACCCGCTAGCCGGCCCGACTAGGCCACGTCGGGGTGCTGCGTGTGCCAGTCCGTGACGGACTGGTACGCGCAGGCCGCGGCGATGACGGTGTTCTCCTCCCACGCGCGTCCCATGAACTGCAGGCCGGTCGGCAGCCCGCGCGCGCCGAAGCCGTTGGGCACCGTCAGCCCGGGGAGCCCCGCCCCGTTGCCCACCGCGCCCATCACGTCGCGGGCGGTGCCGCGAATCGCGCTGCGCACCTCGGCGCCCAGCATCGCCGCGACGGTGGCGCGCCCGGGCGCCACCAGCGCGTCGAGCGGGGCGAGCACGCGATCCGCCTCGCGCATCATCACCTCACGTAGCCGCAGCGCCTTGAGATAGTCCTTGGCCAGGATCGCGTCGCGGGCGTACGCGGTGTAGCGATCCTCGGGGGCGGTCAGGGCGGCGATGCCGCCGCTCTCGATGAGATCCTCGAACGCGCTCGCCGCCTCCGCGAAGAGGATCGTCCGCGTGATGTCGTCGTACGGCAGATCGGTCAGCGCGACCTCGTCCACCGTGCCGAGTGCCTTCAGCACCTCGAGCGAGCGCGCAAAATTGTCCCGCACCTCGGGCTCGCAGCCGTCGGTGACGCCACGGAGCACGCCGAACCGGAACCGCCGGCCCGCCGGGCCGGCGCCCGGATAGCGATACGACCGATCCACCGTGGTCGGATCGACGGGGTCGCGGCCGGCGATGGCCTCGAGCACCAGGCCGCAGTCGTCGGCGGTCAAGGCCAGCGGCCCCAGCTTGTCGAGCGTCCAGCAGAGCGCCATCGCCCCGTGGCGGCTGACCCGGCCATAGGTCGGTCGCAGGCCGGCGATGCCGCAGTGACCGGCGGGCGAGAGGATCGATCCCCAGGTTTCCGAGCCGATCGCGAACGGCACCAGACCAGCCGCGACGGCCGAGCCCGAGCCGCTCGACGAGCCGCCGCTCCACGCGTCGCGGTTCCAGGGATTCACGCCGGGCCCGGTGAAGGCCGCGTTCGGCTGGCGGTAGCCCATCCCGCCGGCCAGCTCCACCATCGCGAGCTTGGCGCAGAGCACCGCGCCGGCGGCTTCGAGGCGCAGGATCGCGGTGGCGTCGAAGTCGAACACGCGATCCTTGAACGGGGCCGCCCCCCACGTCGTCGGGATGCCGCCCGAGGTGGCGAGCAGATCCTTGGCTCCATAGGGGATACCGTGGAGCGGGCCGCGATAGCGTCCCGCCGAGATCTCCGCCTCGGCCCGCCGCGCCTGCTCGAGCGCGCGATCGCGCGTGATGGTCACCACCGCGTTGTAGCGCGGGCCCAGCCGCTCCAGGCGATCGAGGAAGGTCTCCGCCAGCTTCACCGGCGAGATCCGGCGCGTGCGGACGCCCTCGGCGAGGGCGCGCACCGGCTGGAAGACCACGTCCTCCGAGCCCGCAACCCGCGGGGCCATCACGGCTCCGCGCGATAGGCCGCGAAGGGCTGAGCCGGCTCGTCGGCGTTGGTGAGGCGCACCGCGCGGAGAGCGCGGGAGGCCTGCACGATCGCCTCGATCGAGGTGCGGACGGCAGCCAGCTGCGAAGCGTCGAGCCGGTCGCCGTAGCGCGCGCGCACCAGCGCCAGCATGGTCTCCACCTCGGCGGCCACCGGCTCGTCGTCGCTCATGACGCCGGCATTCTAGCGGAGGCGCGGATCGAGCGCATCGCGCGCTGCCGGTGATCGCCGGACCGCATCCTGCCCCATGGGCCCGGCTTGGCAACGGCGGGAGGCGGCGATAAGATCCCGCCGGGAGGACATCGTGATGGCCAAGCGCATGCTGTTCATCGGCGGCGGAGCAATCGGCAGCTACCTGGGCGCGTTCCTCGCGCGGGCCGGCCACGAGGTGACGATCGTGGATCCCTGGCCGGAGCAGGTGGACACGCTCCGCAGCCGCGGCATCGCGGTCACCGGGCCGCACGATCCCTTCGAGGCCAAGCCGGTCGCCCTGCACGTCCACGAGCTGCAGCGGCTCGGCGCCGACTTCGACATCGCGTTCATCGCGATGAAAGCCTACGACACCGCGTGGGCGACCTGGATGGCCCTGCCCCATCTCACGCCCGCGGGCTACGTGGTCTCCGCGCAGAACTGCTGGAACGACCCGATCGTGGCCTCGATCGCCGGCGCGGAGCGGTCGGTGGGCCTGATCATGTCGAAGATCGGGGTGGCGCTCTGGAAGGCGGGCCAGGTGGAGCGCGGCATGGAGAAGGGACAGGGCGCCGGCCACGACGTCTTCCGGGCGGGCGAGCACGACGGCCGCATCACTTCGCGCGTCACCGAGCTGGCCGAGATCATGAGCGTGGTGGACGGGGCGCGGCCCACCGACAACCTCTGGGGCGAGCGCTGGTCCAAGCTCTGCGCCAACTGCATGGGCAATCCGGTCCAGGCCATGACCGGCCTCGGCAGCGTGGAGATCGCGGGCCAGCCGCGCGGCCGCGAGATCACCATCCGCATCGCGCAGGAGGCCGCCGCGGTCGGGCTCAAGCTCGGGTACCGCATCCCGAAGTTCAACGGCCGCGAGGCCGAGCAGTGGGCCCAGGCGGGACGGCCCGATGTCTACAACGAGCTGGATACGATGCTCACCCCGAAGGCGGGCGCCGGACGCAACTGGCGGGCGTCGATGGCCCAGGACGTGATCAAGGGACGGCGAACCGAGATCGACTTCATGAACGGGCTGGTCGTCGACAAGGGCCGCGAGACGGGAATCCCCACGCCGGTGTCGCAGGCGGTGGTGGGCATCGTGCGCGAGATCGACGCGGGCAGCCGCAAGCCGTCGCCCGGGCACATCGAGGAAGCGCTCACCCGAGCCGGCGCCTGACGGGCGCTCCTCACTACAGCGGGGCCAGCTCGACCACGCGGAGGTGGCTGAACACCACCTCCATGCCCCGCTGGTCCACGTAGAGCCCGAGCGCACCCGCGGCCTCGGCGCCCAGCTCCGCGGTCGCCACCGGCCGGCCGTTGACGTAGGCGACGATCGACCGGTCCCGCAGCTCCACCGCCAGCGTGTTGAGCGCGCCGTAGTCCGTCTTGACGCTGCGGGTCGCGGTCGGCGGCACCGGGTAGACCCACTTGCCGTTCCAGCTCGCCACCCGATACGTGCCGTTGGCGGTGAGCCCGAGAGTGGCGAAGGTGCGATCCGCGGCGGCACCGCGGCTGGCGAACATCAGCCCGAACGCGCCCTCCCGCGTGCCCTTGCGCTGCCGGGCCGAGACCTCGATGCGCACGCTCGCCGGGAACGACGTGGCCCGCGCGGGGGCGAGCAGGCACGGAGCGGAGGCGCCGATGTTCTCGACGACGTAGCCGCCGTCGGAGTAGGACGACCGGCAGATCGTGCCCTGGGCTGCCGGCCAGTTGATCGGTGATTTCAGCGCGTCCTCGAAGATCACGCGCGGCCCACCGGCGGCCCGCGGACGCGAATCCGGACTCGGCGCGCACGCGGCCGCGGCGATCGTCGCGGTCAGCGCGAGCGTCAGCACGAGCCGGGACATCGAGCGCCTCCCAGGATGACGAGATGTGAGAGCTTCTGGCCGACAGCTCCCTCATCTTTTACACTACCCGGGGTTCCCCCGACAACGAAACGCGGGAGGTAGCGCATGCGCGGCGTGGTCTTCACCGGCAATCGGCAGCTCGAGCTCCGCGAATTCCCCGATCCGACCCCCGGCCCCGGCGAGGTGGTGCTCGAGATCAAGGCCTCGGGCATGTGCGGCAGCGATCTGAAGTTCTATCGCGCGGCTGGCAACGAGGCGGCCTCGCTCGGTCTGGGCGGCAGCGGCAAGCAGGTGATCGCCGGACACGAGCCCTGCGGGGTGATCGCCGCGGTCGGCCCCGGGGTGAGCGAGGCCGAGGGCCGGGTGGGCCAGCGGGTGATGAACCATCACTACGTCGGCTGTGGTCGCTGCAAGCACTGCCGGGTCGGCTGGTCGCAGCTCTGCCGGAGCGGCATCACCGTGTTCGGGGTCACCGGCGACGGCGCGCACGCGCGCTACATGAAGGTGCCGGCGCGCACCAACGTGCCGCTGCCCGACGAGCTCAGCTTCGAGGAGGGCGCCGCGGTGTCCTGCGGCACCGGGACCGCCTACGGCGCGCTCAAGCGCCTCGACGTCTCGGGCCGGGACACCCTGGCCGTGTTCGGTCAGGGACCGGTCGGCCTGTCCGCGACCATGCTGGCGTCGGCGATGGGCGCGCGCGTGATCGCCGTCGACATCGCGGCCGAGCGGCTGGCCCTGGCCCGCGAGCTCGGGGCCGACGCGGTGGTCAACTCGCGCGAGACCGATCCGGTGAAGGCCATCCACGAGCTGACCCGGGGCGAGGGCGCGGAGACGACCATGGACTGCACCGGGCTACCCGAGCCGCGGGTGGCCGCGGTGAAGAGCACCGCCACCTGGGGTCGGATGTGCTTCGTCGGGGAGGGCGGCGCCACCAGCTTCGACATCAGCAGCGACCTGATCCGCCGCCAGCTCACCCTGGTGGCCTCGTGGACGTTCAGCAGCATGGGCCAGTGGGAGTGCGCGCGCTTCGTGGCCGAGCGAAAGATTCCGCTCGGCCGGCTGCTCACCAACCGCTTCCGGCTCGATCAGGCCACCGAGGCCTACAAGCTCTTCGACACCCAGACCACCGGCAAGGGCGTCTTCACCAGCTTCTAGCCCACAGCCACGGAGACATCATGCCCGACGTCAGCATCCTCGGCATCCCCGGAAGTTTGCGCCGCGGCTCCTTCAATCGGATGGCGCTCGACGCCGCCCGGGCGCTCGTGCCCGCGGGCGCCACGCTCGAGATCTTCGGGCTGGAGGACATTCCCTCCTTCAACCAGGACCTCGAGAAACAGCCGCCCGCCCGCGTGGTCGAGCTGAAGGCCCGGGTGCGGGCCGCCGACGCGATCTTCTTCGCCACGCCGGAGTACAACTACTCGATGCCCGGCGTGCTGAAGAACGCGATCGACTGGGTCTCGCGCCCCTACGGGGACAACGCCTGGCAGGGCAAGCCGGTGGCGGTGATGGGCGCCTCGATCGGCATGCTCGGCAGCGCCCGCGCGCAGTACCATCTGCGCCAGTCCTTCGTGTTCCTCAACATGTACCCGGTGAACCAGCCCGAGGTGATGATCGCCAACGCGAGCCAGCGCTTCAACGAGCGCGGCGAGCTGACCGACGAGACGTCGCGCGAGCTGATCCGGAAGCTGCTCGCCGAGCTGGTCGCCTGGACGAAGCGGCTCGGGAAGGGGTAGACCACCCCTGACCCTGCCCTCTCCCCGGAGGGGAGAGGCGGGCGTCGACATTCCCCGGCAGGGAGAGGGATGCGCGTCAGGCGGTGGCGACGGGTTGCCAGCCGCCCTCGTGCAGGGACTTCAACACCGCGTCGAGCACGAGCTGCGCGCGCACGCCGTCCTGCAGCGACGGGGTCGGACTCTCGCCGTCGCCCTTGCGGATCGCGCCCAGCATGCGCTTCACGAGCGGCGCGATCGTCGTCTTGCCCGTGACTTCCATGAGATCGCCCTGCGCGGCCGACCGCGGCAGGCCTGCCTTCACCGGCACCGGCTGGAGCGTGCCGCTCGCGCCGGCGGCGCGCAGCTCGCCCACGTACCATTTGGGCTTCTCGCGATCGAGGCGGTAGACGAGCCCGCCCTGGCTGCCGTAGGCCTCGAGGAAGTTCTCGTTCGCGCCGCGGGCGGCCCGGCTGACCGTGAGGGTCGCCTGTCCGCCCGATTCCAGCTCGCCGATCATGGTGCAGTAGTCCTCGGCGTCGGCCGCGCGGCCGCCGCCCGGCACCGTCCGCGACGCCCAGGCGACCCCCGCGTGCGCGCACACGCGCGCGAATTCGCCGAAATGCCAGCGCACCATGTCGATCAGGTGCACGCCCATGTCGCCCATCGCGCCGTGACCGGCCTGCGCGCGATCCATGCGCCAGGTGATCGGCGCGGACTCGTCCGCCCAGCGCGCCCCGAGCCAGCGACCGCCCGCGTGGAAGAGCCGCCCCACCGCGCCCTCCTCCACCAGCGAGTGGAAGCGCTGCATCGCGGGCACGAAGCGCCAGTTGAAGCCGGTCATCGCCACCCGCTGGGCCTTGGCCGCCGCGTCCACCATGTCGCGGCCCTCCGCCGCGGTCATGGCGAGCGGCTTCTCGCACAGCACGTGGGCGCCCAGTGAGAAGGCGCGCAGCGCGATCTCCCGGTGGAGGCTCGGCGGCGAGGCGATCACCACGATGTCGGGCCGGGCCTCGTCGAGCATGCGCTCCCACTGCTCGAAGACGCCGGGCACCCCGTAGCGCTCGGCCACCGCGCGCGCCGTCTCCTGGTTGCGCTGGCAGACCGCGACCACCTCGCAGCCGCTGGCCTGGAACGCCGGGATGTGCGCGCGGCCGAAGCCGAGCCCGATGACGCCCACGCGATACGTCTTCCGTGCCATGCCTCGTCGATCCTTTCGCCGGCGGATTCCCTTCACCCGCGTCTTGAGTTAGAGTCGGCCACATCCTACAGCACGTCCAGAGGAGGACGCTCCCATGAAGGCGGTCGCCGCCGTCGCCGAGATCCTGAAGCGCGAAGGTACCACCTTTCTGATCGGCTATCCCGTGAACCCGATCATCGAGGCGGCCGCCCAGGCCGACATCCGCACCATCATCGTGCGTCAGGAGCGGACCGGGCTCCACATGGCGGACGCGGTGAGCCGCATCACCTCCGGCCGGAAGATCGGCGTGTTCACGATGCAGCACGGACCGGGATCCGAGAACGCCTTCGGCGGGGTGGCCCAGGCCTACGGCGATTCGGTGCCGATCGTGGTGCTGCCCGGCGGTTACCCGCGCCGCATCACCAACATCCCGCCCAACTTCAACTCGTTCATCAACTACCGCAACGTGACCAAGTGGTGCGAGCAGGTGGTGGTCGGCGACGCGGTGCCCGACGCGATGCGCCGCGCGTTCACCCAGGTCAAGAACGGCCGCCCGCGCCCGGTGCTGGTGGAGATCCCGGTCGACGTCTATCAGGAGGAGGTGCCGGAGCCGCTCGCCTACAAGCCGACGCCGCGCACCCGGGTGGCCCCGGATCCCGACGCGGTGACCGAGGCCGCGCGCATCCTCGTCGAGGCCGAGCGCCCGGTGATCTACGCCGGCCAGGGCGTGCACTACGCGCGGGCATGGCAGGCGCTGCGCGAGCTGGCCGAATTGCTCGAGGCGCCGGTGACCACGAGCCTCGAGGGCAAGAGCGCGTTCCCGGAGACGCACCCGCTCTCGCTCGGCTCGGGGGGCCGGTCGATGCCCAAGACGGTGTTCGAGTTCCTCAAGAGCTCGGACGTGATCTTCGGCATCGGCTGCAGCTTCTCGACCACCAACTACGGGGTCGCGATGCCGAAGGGCAAGACCATCGTGCACTCCACCGTCGACGTCGCCGATCTCAACAAGGACGTGGTGGCCGAGCACGCGGTGATCGGCGACGCCGGCCTCGTGCTGGACGCCCTGCTCGTCGAGGTGCGCGACCGCCTGAAGGGCAAGCCGCGCGGACGCCGGGCGGAGGTGACCCGGCAGATCGCCACCATGAAGGCGGAATGGCTCGCCCAGTGGATGCCCAAGCTGACGTCCGGCGACAAGCCGCTCTCGCCGTACCGGGTGATCTGGGACCTGCTGCGCACCGTCGACCCCGCCACCACGATCATCACCCACGACGCGGGCAGCCCGCGGGATCAGCTCTCCCCGTTCTGGGAGAGCACCGAGCCGCTCACCTACATCGGCTGGGGCAAGACCACCCAGCTCGGTTACGGTCTGGGGCTCGCGATGGGCGCCAAGCTGGCGAAGCCGGAGGCGCTCTGCATCAACGTGTGGGGCGACGCGGCCATCGGCTTCACCGGCATGGATTTCGAGACCGCGGTGCGCGAGCGCATCCCGATCCTCTCGGTGCTCCTCAACAACTTCTCGATGGCCATCGAGCTGCCGATCATGAAGACGGCCACCGAGAAGTACCGGTCGACCGACATCAGCGGCCACTACGCGGACATGGCCCGAGCCTTCGGCGGCCACGGCGAGCGCGTCACCGAGCCCGGCGAGATCATTCCGGCCATCAAGCGCGGGATCGCCAAGACCCGCGAGGGTACCCCGGTCCTGCTCGAATTCATCACCGAGAAGGAGATCAACTTCTCGATGTTCAAGTAGGCCCCGCCTCCCTCCCCTCACCCTTTCCCTCTCCCCTCTGGGGAGAGGGCAGGGTGAGGGGCGCCGGCAGGGCGGGGTAGCGTCGGCGAGCGCCAAATGTCTGATCTCACCTATCGATCGCCCAGGACCGAGGTGCGGCCCAGCCCGATTCACGGTCGCGGCCTCTTCGCCCGCGCGGCGATCGCGGCCGGCGAGATCGTCGCGGTCAAGGGCGGCCACGTGCTGACCGCCGCCCGGTGGGCCGCGCTCGAGCCCGCGCTCGGTCCGGCCGAGATCCAGATCGCGGACGACCTCGTCATCGCCCCGGTCGACCGGGAGCACCGCGACGGGAGCATGCTCTTCACGAACCACTCCTGCGATCCCAACCTCGCCATCCAGGGCCAGATCGTCCTGGTGGCGATGCGCGATATCGCCCCCGGCGAGGAGCTCACCATCGACTGGGCGACCACCGACGACGGCGACTACACGCTTGCGTGCCGCTGCGGTAGTCCGCGCTGCCGTCGCGTCGTCACCGGCAAGGACTGGATGAAGCCCGAGCTGCAGGAGCGCTATCGCGGCTGGTTCTGCTGGTTCCTCGAGCGGAAGATCGCGGCCGGCCGATGAGCGTGGTGACCGCAGCGCGCTTCGCCCGCGGCATGACCTTCGAGCAGTACCTCGCCTTCATCGGGACGCCCGCGAATCTCGCGCGGGAGGCGGGCTGGTGGCGCGGCCCGGAGCGGATGGACTGGAGCGCGATCCTGCGCGGCTGGCACGACGGGCTCCGGCTCCGTGAAGATCAGGCGGCGGCGATCCGGTGGCTGGCCTCTCAGCCGCGCGGGCCCGCCAAGATCCTGGCGATCGCCGAGGAGTGGTCGTCGGATTGTCGCCGCGCGGTGCCGATGCTCTCGCGGCTGGCCGAGGCGGGAGGGCTCGAGCTGCGCATCTTCCCGCGCGACGGCGCCCGGGTCGGGCGCGGGTCTCGGGCCAACCCGGCCGAGTCCCCCAACGCGGACCTGATGAACGCGTTCCTGCGGGAGCAGGACGGGCGGACGTACCAGTCGATCCCGGTGGCGGTCTTCTACACCGGCGCGATGGAGTATCTCTACCACTTCATCGAGCGGCCCGCGGTCTTCCACCACGGCCGGATCGCCGACGCGATGCAGGCTTCCCGGCCCGGAGAGACTCGTGAGGACGCGTGGGATCGCTTCATGCGAGAGTGGGCCGCGATGCATCAGTCGCCCCTCTCGGCGGTGTGGGCCTTCGCGGCGATCGATGAGATGCTCTCCGCCCTCTACGAGCGGGCGATCGGATCGCTCCCGTGAATCGCGCGATCGCGTTCGCCATCCTCGCCGGCCTGGGCGCGGCCACCTGGACCATCTTCCTCAAGCTGGCCTCCGCGCGCATCAGCGCGGTGGTCGGCGCGATCGTCATCACCACCGGGGCCCTCGCGGTCAACCTCGCCGTGCTCCTCGTCATGAAGATGCGCGGCCACGAGACCGTCTTCACGCGCGAGAGCCTCTGGCTCCTGCTCGGAGCGGGAATGGCCGCGGCCTCGGTGGATCTGTTCGGGCTCCTGGCGTATCAGCACGGCCTGCGCGTCACATCGTCGTTCGTCATGGGCGGCACCTCGACGCTCGCCGTGCTCCTGGCCGGCTTCCTGCTCCTCCACGAGCCGTTCACGTGGGGCCGCCTGCTCGCGGTCGCCCTCATCACCGCGGGGATCCTGCTCTATCAGGGCCAGGGTGGCTGACCGCGCGCCGGCGCCGGCCCGCGAAGTGGGCCGACGAGGAGCGCGCGGAGACGCTCGGTATCGACACCAACCGCATCAAGATCGCCGTCTTCGCGCCGGGCGCGGTGTTCCTCGGTCTGCTGTCCGAGATCCTGTATATGCTCGGGCTGGGTGTGATCTGATCGTGATCGTGCTGCTGCCCGCCGGCCTCGCGGGCCTGCGGGGCGGGGCCCGCGAGAGCCGGATGCCGCGCGGCCGGGGGAGAGAGATCATGGCGGTACGGATCGTTCGACTGGGCACGCCGCGCGCCGCCCGCGAGGGCCTGCGCATCGGCACGGTGCGGCGACCGCCGCGCGGGGTGCGCAAGGCCGACTACGGCGCGCGCGACTACTACGACGCGTGGCTGCCCGAGCTGGCCCCGAGCGCGCCGCTGGTCTCCTACGCGCTGTCCAAGCCGTGGACGGACGCGCGCTGGGCGCGCTACGCCCGCCGCTATCGCGGCGAGATGCGGCAGCCCGCGACCCGGCGACTCATCGGCCTGCTGGCCGCGCTCTCCCGCGCGACCGACTTCTCGGTGGGCTGCTACTGCGAGGACGAGCGCCGCTGCCATCGCTCGCTGCTGCGCGCCCTGCTCGGCGAGCACGGCGCGCAGGTCCTCTGAGACGTCCCGCGCCGGCCGCCCGGCGGTTGTCCGCGCGCGGCCGAGCGTGTAGCCTCGGGGCCAGCCTACCCACAGGAGGGGCCCATGAAGTACGGCGTGGTACTTCCCATCTGGCAGCTCACGGTGGCGGACGCGGAGTCCCTCGCCACGAAGGCGGAGGCGCTCGGTCTCGACGGCGTCTTCGTGCCCGACCACATCCTGGCCAAGCCGGCCACCACGCAGCACTACGGCGGTCACTGGCCGGATCCGTTCTCGCTGCTCGCCTTCCTGGCCGGGCGCACGCGCCGCATCCAGCTGGGCGCCAGCGTCATCGTGCTGCCCTATCGCAACCCGCTGGTCGCGGCCAAGGCGGCGGCCACCGTGGATCAGGCCTCGGGTGGCCGCTTCATCTTCGGCGTCGGGGTGGGCTGGGACGAGGCCGAGTTCGTGGATCTCCGGTTGCCGTTCGCAGAGCGGGGCCGCCTGAGCGACGACTACATCCGGGCGATCAAGGCCGCGTTCGCGGCCGACGTGCCGCAGTACAACGGCAAGTACGTGAGCTTCTCGGGCGCCACGTTCTCGCCGCGCCCGGCGCAGCGGCCGCACCCGCCGATCTGGGTGGGCGGCTCGCCCGCCGCGATCTCCGGCCCCGCGGTGCGACGCTGCGCGGAGCTGGGCGACGCGTGGCATCCGCTCGCGCTCGGCCTCGACGATATCGAGAAGGGCTACGCGACGCTGCGCGATCTGGCCAGCCGCACCGGCCGGCGGGACAAGCTCGGCCTGGCCCCGCGCAACCTGCTCGACCTGACCGACGGGGCGAAGGGCAGCGGGCGCGCCGCGTTTCAGGGCTCGGTGGCGGAAGTGGCCGCCGACATCAAGCGGGTGCGGGGCCTGGGCGCCGAGTGGATGACCTTCGATCTGCCGCGTGCGAGCATTCCCGCGATGGTGCGGGCGATGGAGCGGCTCGCCTCGGAGGTCAAGCCCGCGGCGGCGTGATCCGCAGCGCGAGGGAGGCCGATCGGCCCGCGATCGAGGCGGTGACGCTGGCCGCGTACGAGCAATACGCGGCCATCCTGCCGCCGCGGCTGTGGCGCGAGTACCGCCGGAACATCGTGGCCACGCTCGCCGACGCGACGCCCGAGATCACCATCGTCGCGGAGGCCGGGGGCGCGCTGGTCGGGAGCGTGCTGCTCCAGCCGGCGGGCGCCGACACGGCCAATCCGGGCCGCGGCACGTCGAGTCGGCTGGCGCATCCGGAGGTTCGACTGCTCGCGGTGGCGCCGTCGGCGCGTGGACAGGGCGTGGGACGGCGTCTGATGGACGAGTGCATCCGGCGGGCGCGCGCGAGCGGGACGGCGGCGCTGATCCTCCACACCGCCGACATGATGAGCGTCGCCATGCAGCTCTACGAGCACGTGGGGTTCGTGCGAGACGCGCGTCTGGACTACGAGGTGGCGGCGGACGTGCTGGTGAAGGGATACCGGTTCCCCCTCACCCTGCCTTCTCCCCGGGAGGGGAGCGGGCGGGAGACTAGCGCAGGGCGGGAACCGAGTAGGGCGGCTGGGTTAACAAGATAAGGCGGTCCACGTCGAGCCGCGCGAGACGGGCGCGCTCCGCGGTGTCGCCGCGCAGCCAGCGCTCGCTGAGCCCCGCGAACACGGTCAGGCTGAAGCGCGCGGGATCCCGGCCGGAGGCCTGGTGGGCCTCGCGCGCCACCCGGCCGAGCCCGCCCAGATCGGGATGCATCGCCTGGGTGTTGAACCCGTCGCCGTACCGGCCCGCGATCGCGGCCATGCGCGGGCCGAATCCTCCCACGATGATCGGCGGGGGCGGATCCGGCCGCAGATAGCCGGACGGGCGGTCGAGCCGGAACTGCGTCCCCGCGAAGCTCGACGGATCACCGCTCCACAGCCGCCGCAGCACCTGCGCGGTCTCGGCCACGCGCTCGGCGCGCAGCCGATCGCCCGGGATGGTCATGCCGAGCGCTTCCTGCTCGCGAGCGTACGCCATCGACCGCGTCGCGCCGGCCCCGAGCCCGAGCAGCAGCCGGCCGCCCGAGACCTGCTGCAGCGTGGCCGCCATGTTGGCGAGCAGGCCCGGATGACGTAGTCCGGTGTTGAGCACGAGCGGGCCCAGCGCGATGCGCCGGGTGGCCTCGGCGAGCGCGGTCAGCGTGGTCCACGCCTCGGGCACGCCCGCCTCCGCGGCTCCGTCGGGATCGCGCAGGTGATCCCACGTCCAGACCCCGTCGTAGCCCGCGTCCTCGGCGGCCCGCGCGGCCGCGCGCATCTCGGGATACCGCGCGCCCACCGGGATCAGCAGCAGATCGATCTTCATCGGATCGCGATCACCGGCACCACCGACATGCCGGGCACGAGGAGATGCTCGGAGTTCTCGCCGGGCTCGAACACGAGCTTCACCGGCACCCGCTGCACCACCTTGACGAAGTTGCCGGTGGCGTTCTCGGGCGGGAGCAGCGAGAACACCGCGCCCGAGCCGGCCTGGATGGAGTCGACGCGCGCCTTGAACATCTTGCCCGGATAGGTATCCACCGTGACGGTGGCGGACTGCCCGGGGCGCACGTGGGTCAGCTCGGTCTCCTTGTAGTTGGCCACCACCCAGACGTCGTCGAGGTCCACCACCGTGAGCAGCGCCTGGCCCACCGTCACCACCTGCCCCGGCTCGACCGATCGCCGCCCCACGCGCCCGGGCATCGGCGCGCGGATCGTGCAGTAGACCAGGTTCAGCTCCGCCTGCTGCAGGTTCGCGAGGGCCTGCGAGAGCCGGCCCTGCGCGGCCTCGACCTGCGTCTGCCGCAGCCGCACCTGTTGACGCTGGCTGCGGGCGTTCTCCAGTGAGGCGCGGCTCTCGTCCACCCGCCGCACCGACTGGGCCACCGCGGCCTGCTGGGTGCGCAGCGACGCCTCGGCCTGGGCGACCTCGCTGCGCGCCTGGTCGAGCCGCTTGCGGGCCGCGTCCCGCGTGGCCTCCGCGGTCCGGTAGGTGGCCTCCGCGTGATCCATGTCCTGCTGGGCGACGAGCCCGTTCTTCACCAGCTCGGCGATGCGGTCGCGGTCCGCCTTGCTGCGATCGTAGTCGGCCTGCGCCGAGCGCACCGCCGCGTCGGCCGCCGCCACCGCGGCCTGCTTGGCCGCGATCTGACCGCGGCGCTCGTCGAGATCGTGCGTGGCCATCTCGCTGCCGTGCTGGGAGGCGCCGAGCGCGGCGTCGGCCTGCTGCACGAGGCTGCGGGTCGAATCCTCGGTGAGCGGCACGTTGGCCACCGCGCTCTCGAGGTCGCCCTTCGCGGACGCGACCGCGGCGCGCGCCTGGGCCACCGCGACCTCGTAGTCGCGCGGGTCGAGACGCAGCAGCACCTGGTCCGCCTTCACGTCCTGGTTGTCGTTGACCAGCACCTCGCTCACGGTGCCGGGCACCCGGGCGCTCATGGGAGCGATGTGCGCGCTGATGAACGCGTCCTCGGTGGAGATGTGGTGCCGCCAGTAGTACCAGACGTAGACGCCGTAGGCGAGCGACAGCGCGACGGCCGCGGCGACCGCGAGCACCGCGAGACGATGACGGGGCGGCGCTTCCTGATAGGTGACGAACCGCGCGCGCAGGCGGCGGGAAATCCCCTCCTGGTCGAGGTCCGTCATTGGGTTGCGCTTATAATGGCGGGCGGTACCGAACCCGTCAAGCGATGGCCAACGAGAACGCGCCGCCGACCACGTCCGCCGCGGACGCCGCCGGTGAGTGGCGGCCGCGCTCGAGCCCGGTCCTCATCGCGCTGTCGGTGATGCTGGGCACCTTCATGGAGGTGCTCGACACCTCGGTGGCCAACGTGGCGCTGCCGCACATCGCGGGCAGCCTCTCCGCCACGCCTGAGCAGGCCACGTGGGTGCTCACCAGCTACCTCATCTCCAACGCGATCGTGCTGCCGACCACCGCGTGGCTCAGCGCGGTCTTCGGGCGCAAGCGCTTCCTGCTCGTGTGCATCGTCATCTTCACGCTGGCCTCGGCGGCGTGCGGGGCCGCGAACAGCCTCGGGATGCTGATCTTCGCGCGCGTGCTGCAAGGCATCGGCGGGGGCGCCCTGCAGCCCATCGCGCAGGCGATCCTGCTCGAGAGTTTCGCCCCCGCGCGGCGCGGTCGCGCGATGGCCGCCTACTCCATGGGCGTGATCGTGGCGCCCATCCTGGGCCCGACCCTCGGCGGGTGGATCACCGACAGCTACTCGTGGCGGTGGATCTTCTACATCAACCTGCCGGTCGGCTTCATCGCCCTGCTCATGACCCAGACCTTCATCGAGGATCCGCCGTACTTGCAGCGCGCCGCCCTCCGCCGCATCGACTACTGGGGCCTCGCCTTCATGGCGATCTGGCTGGCCACCCTGCAGGTGGTGCTCGACAAGGGCCAGCAGGAGGACTGGCTCGCCGCGGAGTGGATCCGCTGGACCATCACCCTGTCGTGCGCCGCGATGATCGCGTTCATCGTGCGCGAGCTGGTGGCCGACGAGCCGATCGTCAACCTCGGCATCCTCGCCGACCGCAACTTCGCCCTCGGCACCCTGCTCATCACCGCGATGGGGATCGTGCTCTACGCCACCACCGCGATGCTCCCGCTGTTCCTGCAGACCCTGCTCGGCTACCCGGCGCTCGAGGCCGGCCTCGCCACCAGCCCGCGCGGCGTGGGGGCGCTGCTGTCCGCCCTGGTGGCGGGACGGCTGATCGGCATCATCGACTCCCGCATCCTGATCGCGGGCGGCTTCGGCCTGCTCGCACTGTCCGGCGTGTGGCTGAGCCGCCTCACCTTCGACGTCGCGTGGTCGAACATCGCGGCGGTGACCTTCCTGAATGGCCTCGCCAACCCGCCCATCTTCATCGCGCTCTCCACCCTGTCGTTCGGGACGCTGCGGCGCGACCAGATGGGCGGGGCCACCGGCATCTACAACCTCATGCGCAATCTCGGCGGCGGCGTCGGCATCTCGCTGGCCACGACCCTGCTGGCCCGGCGCGCGCAGGTCCACCAGAACGTCATGGTGGCGCACATGACCCCGTACGATCCGATGTTCGCCGAGAAGCTCGAGACGCTGCGCCGCGCGCTGACTCCGAAGGTGGGGCCGAGCGCGGCGGCCCAGCAGGCGCTCGGGATCCTCTACCGGACGCTGGTCCAGCAGGCGACGCTGCTCGCCTTCGTGGACAACTTCCGGCTGATGACGGTGCTCGCGGTGTGCAGCATGCCGCTGGCGATGCTGCTCAAGCGGGTGCGCACGCGGCCGGCGCCGGGCGCCCACTGACCCCCTCTCCCTCTCCCCTCCGGGGAGAGGGCAGGGTGAGGGCGAATCTCACCTCGAAGGCTTTGTCGGCTCCTTGAAGCTGGAGAAGTCGGCGAGGGCCTGCGGGGTCTGCACGCCCTCGCGGCGCTTGTCTCCCATGACCCAGGTGGGGAACGACTTCACCCCGGCCTTCTCGCAGAGGTCGGGCCGCGGGTTGACGCCCTTCGGATCGCACTCGACGTAGGGCAGGTCCTTCGCGGCGTCGCCGAACAGCGCCTTCTGCTCGGTGCAGTGCGGACACCAGTAGGCGCCGTACATCACCGCGCCCTGGTCGCGCAGGTGGCGGGCCAGCGCGGCCTCGAAGGCGGCGCTGCCGCCCTCCGGCATCGCGAAGATGAACGCGGCCCCGAACGGGGCCAGCACCGCGAGGGCCACCGCGTACCCGATCACCGAGGAGAGTTTCATCCTCCGCCCGGGCAGATCGGAGCGCCGCCGCCAGAGCGCGAGCAGGATCGCCAGCGTGATCACCCCGGAGGCGAGGCAGTACGCGCACGTGGCGTGGATGATCAGCATGGACAGCGCGGTGAGATAGACCGAGATGCCGACTCCCGCCGCGGCGAGGCAGAAGGCCCAGTCCCAGCGGGTCGCGGTGAAGCCGATCGCGGCGAGGGCGCCGATGGCCAGGTAGAGGAGCGCGCCCCACAGCGCGGTCGGCAGTCCGAGCAGCGTGCCGTACCGGCTGGCCTGCACGACGTCGCAGCCGCTGCCCGACAGACAGAAGGTCGCGTTGCCGCCCGACCACTTGAGCCACGTGAGGTAGACCGCGATCGCGAAGCCGGCCGCCGCGAGCCCGACCACGACGTAGTCGGGCTTTGCCGGCCTCGTCACCGCCACGTTGCGCCGTCGCACCGCCATGTCGCGATCACAGTACCACAGCGCCGGCGGCGGGCCGCGCGCCCGCGGTTGCGCGGCCCCCGCGGTGGCGCTAGGCTAGCGGGGCCGTGTTCCCGCTCCCACCCTTGACGGCCGAGCAGCGCCGCGTGGTCGAGCGGGCTGCCGCGCTCTCCCGCGAGCGATTCGCCCCGCGGGCCCCCCGGTACGACGCGGAGTCGAGCTTCCCCTACGAGAACTACGCCGATCTCCACGCGGCCGGCCTCCTGGCCCTGACCGTCCCGCGCGAGTACGGCGGAGTGGGCGCTGACCCGGTGACCTATGTGCACGCCCTCCGCGAGATCGCCAAGGGCTGCTCGGCCACCGCGCTCACCTTCAACATGCACTCGACGGTCACGACCTTCCTGGCCGCGCTGGGCACCGAGGAGCAGCGCCGACGCTACTTCGGCGAGATCGTGGGCCGAGGCGCCCGCATCGCCTCGATCACGAGCGAGCCCGAGCAGAGCTTCCGCGACAAGTTCGTGCTCAATACCGTGTTCCGGCCCGCCGTTGACGGCGGCTACCGGGTGGCCGGGGTCAAGCAGTTCTGCTCGCTCGGTGACGCCGCCGACTACTTCTTCGTCACCGGCATCCTGGAGGGCCAGACCAGCGCTCGCGAGGGCGTGGTCTCGGCCATGATCCCGAGCCGCGACGCCGGCGTGAAGATCGAGGGCACGTGGAACGCAACGGGCATGCGCGGCACCATCAGCCACACGATTCGCTACGACTGCGTGGTCGATCCCGCGAACGTGGTGGGCCGCCCGGGCCAGTACCTCACCATCGACCTGCAGGGCTTCGCGCTCGGCTACGCCGCGGTCTATCTGGGTATCGGGGAGGCCGCCTTCGAGTACATGGCCGAGTACGCCCGCACCAAGATCCAGCGGCCGTCCACCGAGCCCATCAGCCATCACCCGCTGGTGCAGCGCACGGTGGCCGAGGTCGGCACCCAGATTCGCGCCGCCCGGCTCCTCCTCCACGAGGCCGCGACCGTCAAGATGGCGGACGACCGCGAGGCGACCATGCTCGCGGTCAACCAGGCCAAGACCTACTGTGCCGACGTGGGCCTGATGGCCACCGAGCGCGCCCTGCGCCTGGCCGGCGGCCGGGGCATCCTGAAGGACATGCCGCTCGAGCGCTGGCATCGCGATGCGCTGGCCGGGCCGGTGATGCCGCCCGCCAACGACCGGTGTCTCGAAACCGCCGGCAAGCTGCTCTGCGGCCTGCGCGCGGCGACGCTCGAGTTCCAGTAGCCGCGGCGGGAGCCGGCCCACCCCTGTAGGACCTTCGTCCCATAGGGTGGGACGGCGGGAAATGCTACATCTGATCGGCCGAGACGATTGTATCGACCCCAACCGCCGGCAGGGCGGGAGGCCACCGTCATTCCAGATCGGCAGAGGGCTGAGCCCACTTTCCTGGTCCCCGACGCCGGTCCGGCGCCGAACGGACGGCGGGCGACCGTCGGCGTGGTGGACGACGATGCGTCGATCCTGCGAGCCCTCCGTCGGCTCCTGCAGGCCGCCGGCTTCTCGGTGGAGACCTTCGGATCGGCCGAGGAGGTCCTGTCCTCCTCCCAGCTGGCGCGGATCGACTGCCTGGTCCTGGACATCCATCTGGGCGACCTGAGCGGCTTCGACGTGCACGAGCGGCTGCCCGATTCGCGGCAGATCCCGATCATCTTCATCACCGCGCACGACACTGTCCTTACACGCGAGCGGGCGCGGCTGGCCGGCGCGGTGGACTATCTCCGGAAGCCGTTCGACGAGAAAGCCCTCATCGGCGCGATCGGACGGGCGCTCGCCGACATCTGACGATGGACGATCGGCGGGGCCGGCGATCGCCGCCCCGGGCTCCGACGCTAGGGAAGCCCCGACAGCTCGGCGTCGAGGTTCGCGCCTTCGATGAACCGCTCCATCGACGCGCTGAGCGGGGCGAGGTCTTCGCGTCGCAGCAGCTCGACCCGCGCTCGCCGGCCCGAGAAGCGCGCGGAAGCCGCATCGTAGATGCTGTACCAGGCGCGCCCCCTGAAAAAGTCGACCCAGAGGCGATCGGGCCGGGCGCTCAGGACGAAGACGGCGGTCAGCCGACCCGGCTTCTCTTCGATGTAGACCTCACGCAATGCGATCGTGCGCGTCGGGCGAGCGGGTGGAGGGCGCATGGTCATACCGACTTCCTGAGATCGCCGGCCCGCTCGGTCGTCCTCGTGCCGGCCAGCCGAAATCCCACCTGCCACTCCACCGCGACGGTCGCGTCGGCGCACGTCACCTCGACGACCTGTCCCTTCGTCATCCCGATCCACTCGCGTCGCTCCACCTGATCCCCCACCTTGAACATGTCCACACGCTCTCCTCGCTCTGCATGGTAGGGCTCGGCGGGCGCGGCTGTCTTGACATTGCCCGCCAATTGATTGACACTCGCACTCTCCAGGCGTCGGGGAGGGCGAGGAGGAAGAGCCGCCGCGCGCGAACCCGTTGCCCTGAATGACACTCGGGACGACAGCACCCGGTACCGAAGACGACCCGTGAGCGCCTTCGCGCTACTGCTCGACCGCGTGGGGCGTGGCTCCCGCCTGACCGATCTGGCGCGGACGAGCCGTCCGCTCCTGCTCGCCGTCTTCACCGCCGCCGCGTACTACGTCGGCATGCAGGTCGGCTTCCAGGCCAAGTTCCCCGGCGGCGGCCCGTCGATTCTCTGGCCCCCGAATGCGATCCTGCTCTCGGTCCTGCTCGCCACGTCTCCGCGCCGCTGGGCGGGGTACCTGCTCGCGACGTTCCCGGTCCACTTCGTGACCGCGCTGCGCGCGGACTTCCCGCTGCCCCTCCTGCTGGGGCTCTTCGCCACCAACTGCGGCCAGGCCGTGCTCGGCGCGGTCCTGGTGCGCCGCCTGCTCGGCGCCCGCATCGACTTCGATAACCTCCGCCACGTGATCGTGTTCATCGCGGCGGCGGCCGGGTTCGCCCCGTTCGTGGCCTCGTTCGCCGACGTGTGGATGTGGGTGGCCTCCGCGTGGCCGGAGGGCATCCGCTACTGGCCGGCGTGGGCCATCCGCTTCGCGAGCAACGCGCTCACCGTGCTCGTGGTGACCCCGATCCTCGTGCTCGGCATCAACTGGAGCCGAGCCTGGTTCCGTCGCCCGCTGGCCAGCCGTCTCACCGAGGCCACGGGCCTGGTGCTCGGGCTCGCCGTGGCCGGGCTGCTCATCGGCGTCTCCGAGCCGAGCCACATCCCCGCGCTCATGTACACGCCGCTGCCGCTCCTGCTGTGGGCCGCGGTGCGCTTCGGCCCGGCCGGCGTGAGCGGATCGCTCTTCGCGGTCACCTTCTGCATGACGATGGGCGCCTCGCGGCTGCTCGAGACCCTCGTCGAGCGCCCCGAGGCGGCCCAGACGTTCTCCCTGCAGTTCTTCATCGTGATGGGGGTGACCGCGGTCTCCCTGATGCTCCTGGCCGCGGTCATCCGCGAGCGCGAGAAGGCCGAGGGGCAGCTCCGGGAGCAGCTCGGATTCGAGCGGCTGCTGTCGGAGGTGTCCGCCGACTTCGCGGACCGCCCGGTCGAGCGGCTCGACGAGGCGACGCGGGGCGCGCTGGAGCGCATCCTCCACTTCCTCGACGTGGACCGGGCCGCGATCGCGCGGCCGGCGAGCGACGGGCGATCGGTTCAGGTCACGAACGTGGTGTTCCGGCCCGGGATCGCGCCGCCGCCCGCCCAGTTCCTCAACGACGACTTCCCGTGGTCGCGCGAGCGAATCCGCCGCGGCCAGGTCGTCCGCTTCGCGCGTGTCGACGATCTGCCCGCCGAGGCCGCCCTCGACCGCGCGGGCTATCGCCGGCTCGGCATCCGGTCGGCGGTGATGGTCCCGCTCGCCGCCTCCGGCACCCACATCGGTCTGCTGGGACTGTCGACCCTGCGCGCCGAGCGCGCCTGGTCCGGCGGCATCGTGGAGCGTCTCCGGCTGCTCGGCGAGATCCTCACCGCCTCCGTGATGCGCCAGCGGGCGGACAGCGCGGCCCGCGAGGGCGAGATCCTCAATCAGGCGGTCTTGGCGTCGCTGACCGGCGCGGTCGCGGTGGTCGATCGACACGGCAGCATCCTCCGGGTCAACGACGCCTGGTCCAGTCAGGCCCGCGCCCACGCGGGCGCGCTCCTGACCGAGCTGCTCGTAGGCGGCAACTACCTCGAGGCCTGCCGCGGGGTGGCCCGGCTGGGCATCCCGGAAGGCCAGGTCGCGCTCGAGGGCCTGCAGCCGCTGCTCGCCGGGACCAGCCGGGGCTTCTCGATCGAGTACGTCTGGCCGCGCGGCCAGGAGAGCGGCTGGTCCGAGATGCTGGCGGTGCCGCTGGAGCGGCCGGCGGGGGGCGCGGTCATCACGCATCACGACATCACCCGGCGCAAGCGCAGCGAGCTGGAAGCCCAGCAGCACCGGCAGAGCCTCGCCCACGCGGCGCGGGTGCTCGCGGTCGGTGAGCTGGCCGGCTCGATCGGACACGAGCTGAACCAGCCACTCACCGCGATCGTGAGCAACGCGCAGGCCGCGCAGCGGCTGCTCGACCGCGGGAACGCGGACCTGGCCGAGCTGCACGAGATCCTCGGCGACATCGCCAAGGACGGCAAGCGCGGTGGCGACGTGATCCGGGGGCTGCGGAGCCTGCTCAAGCGCAGCGAGTCCCAGCCGGTGGCGGTGGACATGCGCACCGTGGTCGGCGAGGTCGTCGCGCTCCTTCGCAGCGACGCGATCGCCAAGTCCATCGCGGTCCGGCTCGACGTCAGTCCGGTCGCGCCCTTGGTCTCCGGCGATCGGGTGCAGCTGCAGCAGGTCGTCCTCAATCTCTTCATGAACGCCTACGACGCCATGGCCGGCGCGGCGAGCCCGCACGAGCTGCTCGTCCGCATCCAGCCCTGCCCGGTCGGCCTGGAGCTGCTGGTCTGCGACACCGGCCCGATGCTGTCGGAGGGGGCGCTGGAGCGGATGTTCGAGCCCTTCTTCACCACCAAGCCGGAAGGCCTCGGGATGGGCCTCTCGATCAGCCGCACGATCGTGCGCGCCCACGGAGGCGAGATCCGGGCCGCGCGCAATCCGGAGCGCGGCATCACGATGTGCGTGACCTTACCCGGCTCGGACGGCCGGGCCCCCGCCCGGCCGTGACGCCGGCTCGACGCTGACCGGCCCGTGCGCTCGCGCGCGTGGTCGATCGCGCTGCTGCTCGCGGCGACGCTGGCCCCTCCGGCCGCAGCCGCGGACATCGACGCCGCGCCCGGCCAATCGATCCTCCTCTTGCTCGGCGGACCGATCGGCCAGCCCTCCTCGACCCGGGTGGCCACCGCGGCCCGCGCCGCCCTCGTGGCCGACGAGCCGATCCGGACCACCGTCGAGACGGAGCACGTCGATCTCGCGCGATTCAACCTGACCGACGAGGAGAATCACCTGCGCGAGATGCTGCGCCTCAAGCACACGCGACGACTCGACGCCATCCTCGCGGTGGGGCCCGAGGCCCTCTACTTCCTGCTTCGATCGCGCGACAGCCTGTGGCCGGGCGTCCCGGTCGTCGCGTGCGACGTGGAGGAGCGCACCGTGGCCGGTCTCCGCCTGCTCCCGGGCATGCACGCGACGACCGTCCGGTTCGATTTCGAGGGCACGCTGCGCGCCGCGCTCGATCTGTTGCCCGGCACCCGACACGTCGCCCTGATCGGCGGCACCCACGCCCGCGACCAGCGGAACAACGACCGCGGCCGGCAGGCGGTGTCGTCCTATCGCGATCGGCTCGACCTCATCGATCTGACCGGACTGCCCCTCCAGGCCACGCTGGCCCGTCTCGCCGCGCTGCCGGATCACACCGTCGTGCTGGCGTCGAGCGTCCTCGCCGACGGCGCCGGTCGGCGCTTCTTCGGAGCGGAGAGCACGGCGTCCCTGTCCGCCGCCCGCGTTCCCGTCTTCACCGTCTTCGGCTCGCACATCGGCGGCGGCGCGGTGGGCGGGTCGGTGGTGGACTACGAGGAGATGGGCCGCGAGGCGGGCGCGCTCACGCTGCGGCTCGTGCGCGGGGAGCCGATGCCCCCGGACCCGACGCGGAGCCAGGCCTCCGGCGTGCCCACCTTCGACTGGCGCCAGCTTCGCCGCTGGCATCTCGACGAGGCGCGGCTGCCCGCGGGGAGCCGGGTGCTCTACCGCCAGCCGACGCTCTGGGCACAGTACGGGTGGCAGGTCGCGATCGCGGGCGCCGTGCTCGCCGCGCAGACGGTCCTGATCGCCGGGCTGCTGCTCGAGCGTCGGCGCCGCCGTCGGGCCCAGGCGGATCAGGCGGAGCGCCTGCGCTTCGAGATGCTGCTGGCCGAGGTCTCGACCCTGATCGGAAGCCAGACGCGGGTCGGCCTCGACGAGGAGGTCCAGAACGCGCTCCGTCGCATCGCCACGTTTCTCGACGTGGACCGGGCGACGCTCTGGGAGGTCTCACCCAGCACCCGGTCCATCGTACCCGCGCACATCTGGACCAGGTCGGGCACCGGGGGGCCGCCGTCGGTGCTGCTGCTCGACGCGTTTCCCTTCCTGCGGCGGCTCTGGGAGGCCGGGGAAGTCTACAGCCTGTCCAGCCTGGACGACCTGCCGGCCGAGGCCGCGGACGATCGCCGGGGCCTCGAGCAGATCGGCGTGCAGTCCCTGATCGTGATCCCGCTCGCGCGGGGCCGGCAGATGCTGGGCGCGCTGATGTTCGTGACCGTTCGCGATCCGCGGGCGTGGCCGAAGGATCTGGTGCGCCGGCTGCAGCTCCTGGCCGAGCCCTTCGCGGGCGTGCTGGCCCGCCAGCAGGCGGCGACCGCGCTCGAGACCAGCGAGGCGTTCACCCGCGCCGTCCTCGCCGCGCCGCCCGGAGAGACCGCCATCATCGACGGCGACGGGCGCATCGTGCAGGTCAACGACGCCTGGGCGGCCGCGACCCACCCACTCACCGCGGTGCCGGCCGGCGCCAGCTACGTGGAGACCTGCCGCTCCCTGATCGAGGCGGGCGACCCCGACGCGCCGGCGATGCTCGCGCTGGTCGGCTCGGTCCTGGACGGGCAGCAGCGCGAGGGCTCGCTCGAGCACCCGTCGCGCCAGGTCTACGAGGATCGCTGGTTCGAGATCCGGGTGCGCCGGCTCCAGCAGCCCGCGGCCGGCGCGGCCATCACCCGCCTCGAGATCACCGCGCGCAAGCGGGCCGAGGCGAGGGCCAAGCGTCATCTCGACGAGATCGCCCACATGGACCGGGTCGCCGCGATGGGCGAGCTGGCGTCGTCGTTCGCCCACGAGCTGAATCAACCGCTCGCGGCCATTCTCAGCAACGCACAGGCCGCCGAGCGGTTCCTCGCCTTCGCGCCCCCCGACCTGGCCGAGCTGCGGGCATGCCTGCACGACATCATCGAGGATGATCGGCGCGCCGGCGAGGTGATCCATCGCGTGCGCCGGCTGCTCCGCAAGGAGCCGGCGGAGCTGCAGCCGGTCGACCTCAACGATCTGGCCCGGTACGTGGTCGCCCTGATCCGCAACGACGCGCTCCTGCGCAACGTCACCCTCGAGCTGCGCCCCGCGGTGCCGTTGCCCGCGGCGCTGGGCGATCCCATCCAGCTCCAGCAGGTGATGCTGAACCTGCTCGCGAACGGGATCACCGCGGCCGCGAACGGACCCGCGCAGGTCCGCAAGGTCGCGATGTGGACCGCGGCCCACGACGGCCACGTGGAATTCGGCATCCACGACAGCGGCAAGGGCATCGCGGCAGATCAGCTGTCGCGGCTCTTCGAGCCCTTCTTCACCACGAAGTCCGAGGGGCTCGGCATGGGGCTCACGATCAGCCGCTCGATCGTCGAGGCACACGGCGGCGACATCTCGGCCGAGAACCATCCCCACGGCGGCGCCACGTTTCGCGTGTGGCTGCCCGCCGGCCGGGCCGCCTGACCGGCTCCGCGGTGCGTCTCGATCTCGTGCGCCGCGAGCTGGCCCAGGGCGCGGAGACCATCGCGGCGCTCGTGGCCGGAGTGACGGCGGAGGAGGCGCGTCGGCGACCGGCGCCCGACGCCTGGTCGCTGCTCGAGGTGGTGTGCCATCTCCACGACGAGGAGCGCGAGGACTTCCGGCCGCGGCTCGACGTCGTGCTGCATCGGCCGCAGGAGGCCTGGGTGCGCATCGATCCGGGCGGCTGGGTCACCGCGCGGCGCTACAACGAGCGGGACCTCGCGGAAGCGCTCCCGGGATTCCTGCTCGAGCGGGAGCGCTCGCTGGCCTGGCTCGGCGGACTGATCGCGCCCGACTGGAGCCGTGAGTACCAGGCCTCGTTCGGCCCCATCACCGCCGGGGACCTGCTCGCCTCGTGGGCCGCGCACGACCTGCTCCACACGCGCCAGCTGGTGGAGCTGCGGCGTGCGCGCCTCCTCGCGCAGACCGCGCCGCATCGCACCCAGTACGCGGGTGACTGGTAGCGCGCGGCGCGGCCGGGCCGCCTTCCTGGGCCCGCCGGGCGATCGGTGGCACACTCGGAGTCATGGCTGAGCACAAGGCGGCGATCCGCTGGGCCCTGCAGGGCGACGGCTTCCTCCGTGGCCGCTACTCGCGCGAGCACACCTGGGCCTTCGACGGCGGCGTCACCGTCACGGCCTCCCCCTCCCCCTCGGTGATCCCGGCGCCCTACTCCAATCCGGCCGGCGTCGATCCCGAGGAGGCCTTCGTGGCCGCGATCGCCAGCTGCCACATGCTGACGTTCCTCCACGTGGCCATGAAAGCGGGGTTCGTGGTGGAGCGGTACGAGGACGACGCGGTCGGGGTGCTGCGCAAGAACGACCGCGGCGCGGTCTGGGTGAGCCGGGTGACGCTCCGTCCTCGCATCGCCTACGGGGGAGAGACGCATCCGAGCGCGGAGGAGATCGACCACCTCCACCAGCTGGCCCACGAGCACTGCTTCATCGCCAACTCGGTGAAGACCGAGATCTCGATCGAGGGCGAGTAGCCGCGCCCATGCGCCCCCGGCCGACCGTGCTGTTCGATCTCGACGGCACCTTGACCGACTCGCGCCCGGGCATCACCGCCTGCATCCGGCACGCGCTCGATCGGCTGGGTCACGCGTGTCCGGACGACGAGGCCCTCGCCGTCTACATCGGGCCGCCCCTCCGCGGCACGCTCTCTACCCTGCTGGACACGAGCGACCCCGCGCTCATCGAGACCGCGCTCGGCCACTACCGCCGCCGCTACGACACGGTCGGGCTGTTCGAGAACCGCGTGTACGATGAGATCCCCGCGATGCTCGACGCCCTCGCGCGACGCGGACATGCCATGGCGGTGGCCACCGCCAAGACGCGCCACGCGGCCACCCGCATCGTGGAGCACTTCGGGCTGGCCGGGCATTTCACCGCCGTGTACGGGGCGGAGCCGGGTGGCCGCTTCGACGCCAAGATCGATCTGCTCGCCCATCTGATCGAGTCGGGCGTCATCCGGGCCGAGCAGGCGGTCATGGTCGGCGACCGGGCCAGCGACATCGTGGCCGCGAAGATCAACGGCATCCGATCGATCGGGGCGCTCTGGGGCTATGGCGAGCCGGGTGAGCTGGCGGCCGCGGGCGCCGACGTGCTCTGCGAGACTCCGCCGGCGCTCCTGGACTTCCTCACGCGCGACTGAGTGCGATGCGCGGGAGCCGCGCCGCGCCGATCCCCCGCCACACCCGCTCGGAACACGATTGACACACTGCGAAGCCGCTCCTATCATACCGGCCACCGCTCCCCGCCGGAGGCACGCTCACTCGACGAAGAGGAGGCCACATCCATGGATCGTCGGTCATTTCTAGCAACCACCGCGGCCGGTGCCGCCGCTCTGTCCTTTCCCGCGATCCTGCGCGCGCAGAGCAAGGATCCGCTGCGGATCGGCTTCCCGCTGCCGTTGACCGGGCCGTTCGCCGCGCTGGCCGCCGACCAGCAGCGCGGCGCAACCCTGGCCATGGAGGAGCTGAACGCTCAGGGCGGCGTCCTCGGTCGCAAAGTCGAGGTACTCTTCCGCGACGATCAGCTCAAGCCGGCGGTCGGCGCGCAGCGCACCAAGGAGCTGATCGAGAACGAGAAGGTGCAGTTCATCGTGGGCGGGCTGGCGGCGCACGTGCAGATGGCCATCAACGAGCAGACCAAGAAGTCCAAGGTGCTCTTCATCTCGGTGAGCCAGTCCGACGAGATCAGCGCCAAGCCGGATACGAGTCCGCTGACCTTCCACGAGGCGCTCAATCCGACCATCACCAGCCGCGCGGTCGGCAACTGGATCGCCCAGAACCTCGGCAAGAAGTGGTGGATCATCTACGCCGACTACGCGTGGGGCAAGCAGAACAACATGGTGCTCCAGGAGGTGATCGGCAAGCAGGGCGGCACCGTCCTCGGGTCGACGCCCTATCCACTCGGCAGCGCCGAGTTCTCCGCGCACCTTCCGAAGATCCAGGCCGCCAAGCCCGAGGTCCTGGTCTCCATGACCCCGGGCGCCGACAACATCGCGTTCCTCAAGCAGGTGCAGAGCTTCGGAATGAAAAAGACCATGCGGATCGCCCAGCCCCTGCACTGGTTGCCCCAGCTCAAGGAGGGCGGACCCGAGCTCTACGCGGAGATCTACGGCGGCACCAGCTTCTACTGGGAGCTCGCGGACACCGTGCCGTCCGCCAAGAAGTACGTCGAGGTGTATCGGAAGAAGTACAACGCCCCTCCCGGAGACTACGGGGCCTATGCGTTCAGCGGGGTCATGGAGATCGCGCGCGGCTGCACGCTCGCCAAGTCGCTCGACTCCGAGGCGGTGGCCGACACGCTTCGGAAGAACCCGACCTACGACCACTACAAGGGCAAGCAGTGGTGGCGCACCTGTGACAACAAGTCGTTCCAGGACCTGTGGATCGTGAAGGGCCGCGAGCCCGGGAAGCTGAACGGGGAATGGGGACTCGCCGAAATCGTCGCGAAGATCCCGGCCAACGAAGAGATGGATCGCACCTGCAGGGAGAAGGGCCTAGCCTAGCTCGTGCCCGAGCTGTCGACGCTCCTGGCCCAGGTCTTCACCGGCCTCGTGCTGGGGATGATCTACGTGCTGCTCGCCATCGGCCTGTCGCTCATCTTCGGGCTGATGACGGTGGTCAACTTCGCCCACGGGGCGCTGTTCATGCTGGGCGCGTACTTCGGCGTGTTCCTGCTGTCCTACACCAAGAGCTTCTGGGTGGCGCTGATCGTGGCGCCCCTCATGGTCGGCGCCCTCGGGCTCTTGATGGAGCGCTTCCTGATCCGGCGGCTGTACGGCCGCTCGCCGGACGATCCGCTGCTGCTCACCTTCGGCCTCTCGCTGATGCTCGTCGAGGGCGTGAAGGTGATCTGGGGAAAGATCGGCCTCACGCTGGATCCGCCGCGGGCGCTCGCCGGCGCGGTCAACCTCGGATTCATGTCGTTCCCGGCCTACCGGATCTTCCTGATCGGCGTCACGGTGGCGGTGCTGGTCGGTCTCTACTTCTTCCTCGGGCGCACCAACATCGGCCTGATCATCCGCGCGGGCTCGCGCGATCCGTTGATGGTCCGCGCCCTCGGCATCGACCTGTCGCGCGTCTGGCTCGTGGTCTTCGGCATCGGCACCGCGCTGGCCGGGCTGGCCGGCATCCTGGCCGGGCCCATGCGCGGGGCCTACGCCGAGATGGGCGTGACCATGGTCATCGAGTCCTTCGTGGTCATCGTGGTCGGCGGCATGGGCAGCCTGCTCGGCGCGGTGGTGGCCGGCCTGCTCATCGGGCAGGTGGTGGGGCTGACCACCCTGTTCATCCCCAAGGCCGCCGAGATCATGGTCTTCATGGTGATGGCGGTGGTGCTGCTGGTGCGGCCGAGCGGCCTCTTCGGCGAGGCGGGGCTGGCCGAATGAGCGCGCGGCGCGGGATCGCGGCCCGGATCGCCGCGCACCCGGTGCTCGCGTTCTGGATCGTCTTCGCCGTCTTCCCGTTCATCGTGCCCAACCGCACCATGGCGACCCAGGTGCTGATCTTCGGCCTCCTCGCCATGGGCTTCAACCTCCTCTACGGCTACACCGGCCTGCTCTCGTTCGGCCACGCCGCCTACTACGGCCTCGGCGCGTACGGCTGCGGCATCGCGCTGGCCAAGCTGCACGTGGGCTCGCTCTGGCTCGGCCTCGTCGCAGGTCTCCTGCTCGCCGGACTGGGGGGGTTGATCATCGGCTTCTTCTGCCTGCGCCGGCGCGGCATCTACTTCGCGATGCTGACGCTGGCGTTCGCCCAGATGCTCTACTTCATCGGCTTCCACCTGGCCGACTGGACCGGCGGCGACGACGGCCTACGGGGCATCCCGCAGCTCGCCCTCGGCGTCGGGCCGTGGCACTACCAGATCGACACCACGATCGCCTTCTACTACTTCGCCTACGTCCTGGTGGGCGTCGCGGTGCTGGCCCTCAGGCGCATCCTCAACTCGCCGTTCGGAGCGGTGCTGCAGGCGATTCGCGAGAACAGCAGCCGCGCGGTGGCCTGCGGCTACGACGTCAACCGGGTCAAGCACCTCTCGTTCGTCTTCTCCGCCGGCTTCGCCGGGCTGGCCGGATCGCTCGACGCGCTGCGGCTCACCGTGGTGCCGGTCGAGTCGCTGTACTGGACCACCTCGGGGCAGGTGGTCATGATGACGCTCCTCGGCGGCGCCGGGACCTTCTTCGGTCCGTTCGTCGGCGCCGCCACGTTCCTGGTCCTGGAGGAGCGCCTGAGCCTCGTGCTGGAGTCGTGGCCCCTCGTCATCGGCGCGATCTTCTCGGCGTTCGTCCTCTTTCTCCCCAAGGGGATCTGGGGCACGCTCACTGGAGGTATCCATGGCCGTCAAAGTGCTTGAGCTGCATCACCACGGCATCCGCGTCGGGCCGTCGCCGGCCGACGTCAAGAAAGCCTACGGCTTCTACCACGACGTGCTCGGGCTCAGCGCCGACCAGGGCCGCCCGGTCATCCCGACCATCGACGGCTTCTGGATGGACGTGGGGGGTACCGCGCAGATCCACCTCATGGGCGTGGACGGGCAATCCAAGTTCGCCCAGGGGCCGGACAAGGATCCCTCGCGACCGCACGTGGCCCTCGCGGTGGCCGACATCCAGGAGGCCAAGGCCGAGCTGGACCGCATGGGCATCGAGCACTGGGTGACCCGCGGCGTGGTGGGCCCCGAGTCGCAGCAGATCTTCATGTACGACCCCTTCGGCAACATGATCGAGCTGCACCAGGCGGGCACCTGCCGGTGCGTCACCGCCAACCGCACGCCGGCGGGAGGCATGAGCTAGGCTCGATGCCGGGCTCGGCCCAGCACGCCATCCTCGACCGGGTCGCCCGTCTCACGCACGAGGCGATCGCCCCGCGCGCGGCCGAGTACGACGCGGCCGGCGCGAACCCGATCGACTCGTGGCGCGTGCTCGCTCGGGATGGCGTGCTGGCCTCGTGCATCCCCACCGAGCACGGCGGGCTCGGCCTCGACATGCCGACCTACATCGGCGTGATCCGCACCATCGCCCAGGGCTGCGCCAACACCGCCATGACCGTCCACATGCACTCGACGGTCATGCGCTTCATCGACGCGCTCGGCACCCCCGCCCAGAAACGGCGCTACTTCGACGGGGTGGTCCGCCACGGCCAACTCTTCGGCAGCTGGGGCAGCGAGCCGGCGGTGAGCCTGTCTCGCAGCTTCCTCATGGAGACGGTCGGCCGCCAGGACGGCGACGCCTACGTGGTCGATGGGGTCAAGCACTTCTGCACCATGGCCCTCGGGGCCTCGCACTACATGGTCTGGTGCGCGCTCGAGGGCGGCTCGGACATGAGCAAGGCGCTCCTGCAGGTGCTGGTGCCGGCCGACACCCCCGGCATCGTGACCGACGGAAAGTGGAACACCCTCGGGATGCGCGCGACGTTCAGCCCGTCGGTATCGTTCCTGGGCGTGCGGGTGCCGAAGGACACCGCGCTCGGCGACCCGGGGGCCGCCCTGCGGGTCGGCGTGGTCGAGAGCTTCGCGCTCGGCTACGCCGCGGTCTACGTGGGTATCGCGGAGGGGGCGCTCGCCTTCGCCATCGACTACGCCAAGCAGCGCATCGTGAAGCCCGAGAACATCCCGGTGTCCCACGATCCCGCCGTCCAGCGCCACGTCGGCGAGCTGGCCGCGCACCTCGACGCGGCCCGCCTGGTGCTGGCCGACACCGCCGAGCGCTGGGAGGGCGCCGACGTGCAGGAGCGCGGCGTGCTCGGGAACAAGGCCAAGTACCTCGCCACCGAGGTCGGCCTCGCGGTCACCTCCAAGGTGATCCAGGTGGTGGGCGGCCGCGGCGCCTACAAGGACTTCCCGGCCGAGCGCGCCTTCCGCGACCTGCGCACCTCGACGCTCATGCCGCCCACGGTGGACCGCATGCTCGAGGGCATCGGCAAGCACGCGCTCGGCATCGAGGGCGCCATGTTCAAGATCGCCGAGTAGCCGCCGGCGGCGCCGACGAATGACCTGGGGTAGTGGCCTGGCGAGGTGCCGCCGAAGGCGAGCCGAGCGGATACGGTGCCTGGCGAGGTGCAGCCGAAGGCGAGCCGAGCGGATACGGTGCCTGGCGAGGCGCAGCCGAAGGCGAGCCGAGCGGATACATGATTAGAAGCGACGTCGTCGGCAGCCTCCTGCGCCCCCCCGAGCTGAAGGCCGCCCGCTCGCGGTGGGAGCGGGGCGAGCTGTCGGCGGCCGCGCTCAAGCAGGTCGAGGACCAGGCGGTGGACGACGCGGTGAGCCTGCAGGAGGCGGCGGGCCTCGACGTGCTGACCGACGGCGAGCTGCGCCGCTACGCCTTCTTCGGCCACCTCATCGACGCGCTCGAGGGCTTCGACAAGTTCGGCGGCTGGGCGATTCCCTTCCACAACGAAGCCGGCGAGCGGCTCCTCTTCAAGCGGCCGGTGGTCGTCGAGAAGCTGCGCTGGCGACGGAGCATGTGCACCGAGGAGCTGGTCTACTTGCGCGGCCGCACCGACCGCCCGGTCAAGGTCACGCTGATCAGCAGCCAGCAGGCCGCCGCCTACTACGATCCCGAGCAGTCCACCGGCGCCTACCCGACGCGCGACGCCTACCTGGCCGACATCGTGGACCTCACCCGTCGCGAGGTCGAGGAGCTGGTGCGTCTCGGCGGCACCTACATCCAGATCGACGCGCCCCAGTATGCGGCGCTCCTCGACCCGGAGCTGCGCGAGGGCTACCGCACGCGCGGCAGCGACCCCGACCGGCTGATCGACGCGTGTATCGAGATGGACAACGCGGTGATCGGCCGGCACCCCGGTGTCACGTTCGCCCTGCACATCTGCCGCGGCAACAACCAGTCCATGTTCTACGCCAGCGGCGGCTACGAGCCCATTGCCCGGGTGTTCAGCCGGAGCCACTTCCAGCGCTTCCTGCTCGAGTACGACGACCGGCGCTCGGGCGGCTTCGAGCCGCTGCGCGCGATGCCGGACGACCGCACCGTGGTGCTCGGCCTGGTCACCACGAAGACCCCGCGCCTCGAGACGGTGGCCGAGCTGCGCGCGCGCATCGACGAGGCCGCGCGCTTCGTGCCCCTCGATCGCCTGGCCCTCAGCCCGCAGTGCGGCTTCGCGTCCACCATGGAAGGCAACCGGATCACCCCGGCCGAGCAGGAGGCCAAGCTCCGCCGGGTGGTCGAGACCGTCAATGCCGTCTGGAGAGGAGATACGCGATGAGGATGCTGGCTCTGCTCACGCTCGCCCTGCTCGGGCTGTCCCCCGCCGATGCGTGGGCTCAGTCGATCAAGATGGGCGCGGTGGTCCCGCTCACCGGCCGCTACGGCGCCGGTGGCGCCCAGATCCGCGCGGGCTACGAGTTCGCGGTCGAGCGCCTCAACGCGGGCGGCGGCATCACGGTGGGCGGCGTGAAGATGCCGGTGGAGCTGATCCTGCTGGACGACGAGTCCGACGCGACCAAGACGGTGGCCCGCATGGAGACGCTGGCCGCCCAGGGCGTGGTCGGCTATCTCGGCGGCTTCGGCTCCGATCTGCACGCGGCCGCCGCTTCGGTGGCCGAGAAGAACCACATCGCGTACCTCGGCGTGGCGTTCGCGCTGCAGAAGATCCACCAGCAGAACTTCCGCTATCTCTTCTCGCCCTTCTGGAAGTCGCCCGACATCGGCCACGCCACCGCGGGCCTGTTCGGTCTGATCCCGGCCACCGAGCGGCCCAGGACGGTGGCGATCTTCCAGGAGAAGACGGACTGGGGCCGCGAGATGGCGGCGGCGTGGACGGAAGCCGGCAAGGACGCGGGCTATCAGGTCGCGATGACCGGCGAGTACGCGCCGGGCGCCAAGGACTTCTCGGATCTGATCCTCAAGGCCAAGGCGGCCAACGTCGACGTGGTGCTGGCGCTGCCGAATCCGCCCGACGGCATGACCATCGTCAAGCAGATGAAGGAGCTGGGCTTCACCCCGAAGCTCTCGTTCTTCATCCGCGCCCCCGACGCGCAGATCTGGTCGCAGAACCTCGGCAAGGACGGCGACTACATGGTGCTGGCCGCGGGCTGGCACCACGCCATGAAGGGCGCCGGCGTGAAGGAGCTGAACGACGCGCACCAGAAGAAGTACGGGCGCCCCGCCGATCCGCTGGTGGGGCCGGCCTACGCGTGCGTCGAGATCCTCGCCGCCGCGGTGACGCGCGCCGGCTTCCCGGACCGCGAGAAGGTGCGGGACGCGATCGCGGCCACGAACATGAACACGGTGATCGGCCCCGTGAAGTTCCGCCCGGACGGGACCGGCATCGTGGCCCAGGCCCTGCTGCAGTGGCAGAACGGCAAGCAGGAGCTGGTGTGGCCGAAGGAGTCGGCGACCGCCCGGCTGGCGTACCCGGCGCCTGCGTTCGCCAAGCGCTGAGTGCTCGTCGGTCATCCGGTGACGCCCGCGGCCGGCCGGGCCGCCTGAGCGGGTCGTGGCGCTCCTCGAAGTCGAGCGGCTGACCAAGGGCTTCGGGGGCGTCCTCGCGGTCAACGACGTCGGCTTCACCCTCGAGGCCGGTGAGCTGCTCGGCATCATGGGGCCGAACGGCTCCGGCAAGACCACGCTGTTCAACCTGATCGCGGGCGCGCTGCGCCCCGATCGCGGCTGCATCCGCTTCGCGGGCCGCGACATCGCGGGCCTCCTGCCCCATCGCGTCTGCGCCCGCGGCATCGCCCGCACGTTTCAGCTGGTGCGGCCGTTCGCGGGGCTCACCGCACTCGACAACGTCCGGGTGGGCTGTCTCTACGGGCGCCGGCGCGGCGCGGTCGACGCCCGCGCCGAGGCGCTGAGGCTCCTCGCGCTGGTGGGACTCGACGGGCGGGCGGCCACGCCGGCGGCCTCCCTCACCCTCATGGATCGCAAGCGTCTCGAGCTGGCCCGCGCGCTCGCCACCGGGCCGGATCTGCTGCTGCTCGACGAGTTCATGGCCGGTCTCAACCCGACCGAGACCGCGGCGGCCATGGACCTGATCCGCCGGCTGGTCGCCGACGGCCTGACCGTGCTGATGGTGGAACACATCGTGTGGGCGCTCATGGACCTGGCCCGCCGCATCGTGGTGCTGAGCGCGGGCGAGAAGATCGCCGACGGCCCGCCCGCGGCGGTCGCCGCCGATCCGCGAGTCGTCGACGTGTACCTGGGCGCGACGCGGTCGCATGCTTGAGATCCAGGGGCTGGAAGCGTCGTACGGCGACGTGCCCGTGCTCCGGTCGGTCTCGGTCACGGTCGCGCCCGGCGAGATGGTCGCGCTCCTCGGCCCCAACGGAGCCGGCAAGTCCACCCTGCTCGGCTGCGTGGCCGGCCTCGTGCGGCCGCGCGCCGGCGTCGTGCGCTGGGAGGGCCAGGATCTGCGGACCATCAGCCCGCATCGGATCGTCGAGCGCGGGCTCGTGATGGTGCCCGAGGGCCGGCGGCTCTTCGGCGCCATGAGCGTCGAGGACAACCTGGAGCTGGGCGCGTTCTCCCCGCGCGCCCGCGCGGCGCGCCGGCAGAGCCTGGAGCGCGTGTTCGCCCTGTTCCCCGACCTGCACGCGCGCCGGGGCCAGATCGTCCGCGCATTGTCCGGCGGCCAGCAGCAGATGGTGGCGGTGGGCCGGGCCCTGATGGCGCACCCGCGCCTCCTGATGCTGGACGAGCCCTCGCTCGGCATCGCGCCCCTGCTGGTGCGCGCGATCCTGGACGCGCTGGTCGAGATCAACCGCGCGGGGGTGGCCATCTTCCTGGTGGAGCAGAACGTGCGGGCCGCGCTCGGCCTCGCCCACCGCGCCTACATCCTGGAGGGCGGCCGCATCGCGGGCGAAGGCAGCGGAGCCGCGCTGCTCCAGGACGCGCACGTGCGGCGGGCCTATCTGGGCCCGCTCGCGGTGACGGGCCCGCCGTGACCGTCCTCGCGCAGCAGATCCTGCTCGGCCTCCTCCTCGGCGGCCTCTACGGCCTCGCCGCGGCGGGCCTCTCGCTGGTGTTCGGCGTCCTCAAGGTGCTCAACGTCGCGCACGGCGAGCTGATCATGCTGGGCGGCTACGGCGCGTTCTGGCTCTTCGCCCTGCTGGGCCTGGATCCGTTCGCCTCGCTGCTGGTGGTGATCCCGGGCTCGCTGCTGCTGGGCGCGGCGCTCTACCTCGCGCTCTTCGGCTTCGTGGTGCGCGCCCCCGAGGAGGCCCGGATCAAGAACTCGCTGCTGGTCGGCTTCGGCCTCGCCCTGAGCCTGCACGCGCTCGCGGTGCGCCTCTTCACCGCCGACGATCGGTCGATCACCACCGCGTACGGCGGCGCGGTGATCACGCTCGGCACGCTCTCGATCCCGGTCATCCGGCTGCTCAGCCTGCTCGTCGCCCTCGCCCTGATCGGCGGTCTGCACCTGCTGCTCGCCCGCTGGCGCTGGGGCAAGGCCATCCGCGCCGCCGCCGAGGACTGGCAGGCCGCACTGCTCACCGGGATCGACGTGCGACGCGCCTATCTGCTGGCCTTCGCCATCGGCACCGCGCTGGCCGGCGCGGCGGGCACGCTGGTGAGCGTGGGCTACTCGGTGAGCCCGTCGATCGGGCTCGAGTGGACGCTCAAGGCGCTGATCGTGGTCGTGCTGGCCGGGCTCGGCTCCATGCTGGGCACGTTCGTGGCCGGCCTCTTCGTCGGCGTCGCCGAGGCCATCAGCGCCGCCACCTTCGGCGGCCCCTACCGCGAGGTCGTCGGCCTGGTGATCTTCTTCGTGGTTCTGGTCCTCCGCCCCCAGGGCCTCTTCGGCCGCGCCCCCCGATGAGCGCTTGCGCGAAGAGGCCCAACCGCGACGCGATATCTTCCCCCACCGCGTGTTGAGAATGAGCGCTTGCGCGAGGAGGCCCAACCGCCACGGACCACGTCCGATGAGCGCTTGCGCGAAGAGGCCAATCCGCCACGCGATATCTTCCCCCGCCGCGTGTTGAGAATGAGCGCTTGCGCGAAGAGGCCAATCCGCGACGCGATATCTTCCCCCGCCGCGTGCTCAGAATGAGCGCTTGCGCGAAGAGGCCCAACCGCCACGGGATATCTTCCCGGGGAAACCGCTAAGAATGCCCAGTCCGGGCAGCACGGAGCGCGCGTGGGCCCTCGCCATCCTCATCGCGCTCGCCCTGCTCGCGCCCTTGCCGCTGCTCGTGCACCGCGAGGACGTGATCAACTTCGTCCTGCTCGTGCTGCTCTCGATCACCCTCGCCCAGAGCTGGAACATCATCGCCGGCTACGCGGGCCAGGTGAATCTCGGCCACGCCGCCTTCTTCGGTCTCGGCGCGCTCGCCACCCGCACGCTCTGGATCGGGGGCGTGCCGATCCTGGTCGCGGTCGCGGCCGGCGTCGCGGTCGCCGCCGCGTTCGCGATGCTGATCGGCGCCGCCGCGTTCCGGCTACGCGGGGCCTACTTCGCCATCGGCACGCTCGCGCTCGGCGAGATCCTGCGCACCACCTTCAACAACGCGCTGCCCGAGATCTCCACGTTGCCCGCGGCCACCATCGCGGCGTACCGGCTGTCATTGCGGTACTACCTGGCGCTCGGCCTCGCCGCGCTCTCGGTGGTCGCGGTGGCGGTGCTCGCCCGCTCGCGGCTCGGGCTCGGCATGCAGGCGATCCGCGAGGACGAGGACGCGGCGGAGGCCACCGGCGTGGCCGCGCTCGGGCTGAAGCTCCGCGCGCTCGCGCTCTCCACCGGGCTGGCCGGGGCCGCGGGCGGCCTCTTCGCGTACTATCACATCAGCTACTATCCGTCGCACCCGTTCGGACCGAGCTGGACCTTCGAGGCCCTGCTCATGACCTTCATCGGCGGCGTCGGCACCCTGCACGGGCCGGTGCTGGGCGCGGTGCTCTACGTGTTCTTGAAGGAGTACCTGACCGTCCGCTGGGTGGACTTCCACCTCTTGATCTTCGGCGTGCTCTTCATCGCCATCGTGCTGCTCTTCCCGGGCGGGCTCGTGCAGGCCGTCGAGGGAGCACGCCGGTGGCTCGGGCGCCGATCGGGGAGACCGACATGACGACCACGCGCATTCCGCTGCTCGAGATCGGCTCGCTCCAGAGCCGGCTGCCGGACCTGATCGCCAAGAAGGGCGAGCCGCCGTGGTCGGAGGCGGTCGTGCTCACCGACGACATCCAGGCCTTCCTGATCTGCCACTCGCCCGGCCAGCCCAACGACACGCACTATCATCATCACGACGAGTGGTGGATCGTGCTGCAGGGCGAGATCGACTGGCACATCGAGGGCCAGGCCGCCCCGATCCACGCCCGCCCCGGCGACTTCGTGTTCGGGCCCAAGCACCTCTGGCACCATCTCGAGCCGGTCGGCACCGGGCCGAGCATTCGCATCGCCATCAACGCGCGCGGCGAGTTCCACCGTTACGACCGCCCCGGTTGCAAGCCTCTCTAGCGATTCGCCGCCGTCAGGCGGCGCCGGGCTGGCCCTGGGCGGAGGAGGGGGCCGGGGTGGCCGAGGCGGAGCCGGCGGAGCGTGCGCTGCCGCGCACGCCCGTGACCAGGCGCATGACGGTGGGGGCCAACCGGGGATCGAGGCTGTCGCGGATGCCGTCGCCCAGCAGATTGAACGCGAGCACGGTCACCGTGATGGCCAGGCCCGGGAAGAGCACGAGCCACCACTGCGGCACGAGACCGGTGATGGCGTCGGACAGCATGTTGCCCCAGGTGGGAGTCGGCGGCGGCACCCCGACGCCCAGGAATCCCAGCGCGGCCTCGATGACGATCGCCACCCCCAGGTGCGTGGTGGCCAGCACCAGATACGGCGCGACGCATTGGGGCAGGACGTGGCGCGCCATCACCCGCAGCGGCGAGGCCCCGGCCGCGCGGCCGGCCTCCACGAACGGCATCGCGCTCACGCTCAGCGCCACCGAGCGGATGACGCGGCCGCCGAAGGGCACGCGGGTGATCGCGATGGCCACGATGACCGCGGGCAGCCCGGTGCCGATGGCCATCGAGATCGCCATGGCCAGGATCAGGTCTGGGAACGACTGGAAGATCTCCATCACCCGCTGACTCATCAGGTCGAAGCGTCCGCCGATGTAACCGCACGCCACGCCCCACAGCGAGCCCACCGTGGTGCCGAGCAGGACCGCCGCGAAGGCCACGAAGAGCGAGGTGCGCGCCCCGTAGATCACGCGGCTCAGCGCATCGCGACCCACCTGGTCGGTGCCGAAGAAGGCCTCCACGCTCGGCGGCTTGTTCATGTGGCGGAAGTTGGCCTTGAGCGGGTCGCGCGGGGCGATCAGGGGAGCGGTCAGCGCCACCAGGACGATGAGCAGGGCGACGAAGCCGCCGGCGGCCGACAGCCAGTTCTGACGAAGGATCGTGTACATCGAGGGAAGGCTATTGGTAGCGGATGCGCGGATCCAGCCACGCGTACGAGAGGTCGACCAGCACGTTCACCGCCACGAAGATCAGCGCGTAGAACAGCACGAGGTTCTGCACCACGATGATGTCGCGCTCGCTGATGGCGGTCACGAGCGAGCGGCCGAGGCCGGGCACCCCGAAGGCCTGCTCCACCGCCACCGACCCGCCGAGGACGAAGCCCAGGAGGACGCCGGAGATCGTGACCACCGGCAGCAGCGCGTTGGGCAGGGCGTGGCGCAGCACCACCGCGCTCTCCACCGCGCCCTTGGCCCGCGCGGTGCGCACGTAGTCCTCGCGGATGACCTCGAGCAGGCAGGAGCGCGACATGCGCGCGATGTAGGCGCCCTGGGCGAGCCCCAGCACCACCGCGGGCCCGATGACGAGCTGCAGGTTCTGCCACGGGTTCTCCCAGACGTGCACGACCAGGAGCGGCGCCTTGTACCCGAACCAGAAGAGCAGCGCCAGCACCACCAGCATGCTGAGCCAGAACCCGGGAATCGCGATGAAGAGAATGGACAGCAGGCGCGCCACCGCGTCGGCCCAGCCGTTGGGGCGGATCGCGCTCAGGACGCCGACCGGCAGCCCGATGATCCAGGAGATGACCAGGGACAGGAACGCGATCTCGGCCGACAGGGGCCCGCGGTGCAGGATCAGGTCGCGGACGGTGTCGCCCCGGAAGAACGACTTGCCGAGCTGGCCGGTGGCGATGTCACGCATCCACCGCACGTACTGGACCGGCAGCGAGTCGGAGAGCCCGAGGTCGCGCATGATCACCGCGCGATCCGCCGGCGTCATCTTGGAGTGGCCTTCCACCCCGAGCAGCGCCACCAGCGGATCGCCCGGCAGGATGCGCAGCACCACGAACACGATGATCGAGACGCCGATCACGGTGCCGAGGGCGAAGAGCGCCCGGCGAAGCAGGTACTTCTGCACGTGAGCGAGCCGCTGCTAGGACTGGGCCATCCAGACCGTGTCCCAGCGGGTGACGTCGTAGATGCCGAAGAACTTCGTCGCGTTCTGCCCCCGCACCCGGTTGTAGAACGCGTCGTAGATCTGCTCCCAGGCCACCGGCACCAGCGGCGGATCGTTCTCGAGGATCTCCTCCGCCCTGGGGATCATCGCCTTGCGCTTGTTCTCGTCCACCTCGCGCTCGAGGTTGTGGGCGAGGGAATGAAACTCCTCGTTGGTCCAGCCCGAGTAGTTCTGGGGACCGCCCTTGCCGTACCAGGCGGTGAAGTAGTCGGAGGGATCCATCAGCGACGAGACGATGGCGCTGATGGCCAGGTCGAAGTTGCCGGAACCGGCCTCCTCGAACCACTGCGAAGTCTGCACGACCCGCAGATTCGACTCCACGTTGAGCGTGTCCTTCAGCATGGCCTGGATGGCCACCGCCCACAGCTTGAAGCTGGCGAGGTCGCGCACCACGAAGTCGAGGTTCTTGAGTCCGTTCGGATAGCCGGCGGCCGCCATCAGCTTCTTGGCTTCCTGGATGGCCGCCTTGGGATCCTTCTGGTAGCCCAGGCGCTTCTCCAGCTGGGCCTTCGGCGTCGACCACTCGTGGAACGGATACACGAAACCGCCCACCTGCATGGGCGCGGTGTCCTTCACCACATCGACCATCACGTGCCGGTCGGTGGCCAGGTGCAGCGCGCGGCGCACGCGAGGGTCCGCGAAGGGCTTGCGCTTCATGTTGAAGAAGTAGGCCTGGATGACCGACTGGTTCATCGCGGTCGCGGTCACACCGGGCATCTCCTTGGCCTTGCGCCAGGAGATCGGATCCATGATCCGCGCGTAGTCCACCTTGCCCGACAGGAACGCCGAGCCGAGCTCGGGCGAGAACGCGGGGAGATTGTAGATCTCGAGCCGGTCGACGTACGGCAGGTTCTTGTTCCAGTAGTTGGGGTTCTTCTCCTGGATCCAGACTTCCTTGTCCTTTCGCGACACGTGCCGGAAGGGACCGGTGCCCGGATAATTCATCACCTGGCGCAGGTTGCCCCCGTTGTCGTCGAGCGTCTTCTTCCGCACGATGACGTTCCAGCCGCTCGCGAAGGCGCCGAGCATGTAGGCGCGGGGCCGCGGCTCGGTCAGCCGGAACTCGATCTTGTAGGGGTCGACGACCACGATGTCGCCCACCGCGGTGAAGAGCGAGGAGCGCGGAATGACCACGCCCTTGGGGGGCCGCACGATACGCTCGTAGGTGGCGCGGATGTCCTCCGCGGTCATCTCGGCGCCGTCGTGGAACTTCACGCCTTTTCTCAAGTAAAAGGTGTATCGCTTGCCGTCGGGGGAGACCTCCCACTTGTGGGCCAGGTCCGGGATGATGGTGTTGCCGTCCCGCGGATCGCGACGGATCAGCAGGTCGTACATCGGGGCCTGCCCGCCGAGATTCGAGATCGTGCCGGACTGGTGGACGTCGAAGTGGGCGGGCGCGTTCAGGATGCCGAAGCGCAGCGTCCCGCCCGGCTTGGCGGCAGGATCGGCGGCTTTCAGCATGAACTCCTGCGCGTCGGCCCGCCGCAGGAACGCCGGGGCGACGCCGGCCGCGGCGCCGGCCACGCCGAGTGTCTGGAGGAACGAGCGGCGGCTCACCGGGGACATGCGAGCCTTGTGGGGTACCGGATCGGCCATGGCGTTCCCCTCCTTTGGGGTCTCCGCACCTGCGGGTCGCCGCCACGCGGCCGAGCACGTCGTCGTGTCCGCGCCGAGGGCGTTGGGTTCACGGAACATACACGAGGGGGCCGGCCCCTGGCAAGGAGGCATTCTGCTAGACTCGACGCAACGCACGGTCGATCGGAGGATCCCCCGCATGGAATTCGGCATCCTGTTCACGTCGCACCCCAATCACGCCACCGAGCCCTACCCGCACCGCGCCGTTCACGCGCGGGTCACCGCCGAGATCCAGGCCGCAGATCGCCTGGGCTACGACACCGCGTGGGTGGCCGAGCACCACTTCTCGAACCAGTACGGCATCATGCCGGACGTGTTCACCTACATGGGTTACCTGGCGGCTCAGACGTCGCGCATCCGCCTGGGCACCGCGGTGGTGACGGTGCCGCTCTACGACCCGATCCGGGTGGTCGAGAACATGGCCTTCGTGGACATCCTCTCGGGCGGGCGCGTCGTGCTGGGGCTCGGCTCCGGCTATCGCCCCTATGAGTTCGAGGGCTTCGGGCGCGACTTCGACGCGCGGCGGGACGTCCAGGAGGAGGCGATCGATCTCATCCTCGAGCTGCTGCACAAGCGCCGGGTGCGTCACTCCGGCCGGCACTTCCGATCGGTCATCGACGGCGACTACGAGATCTTCCCGGTGAGCGAGCAGCAGCCGCACCCGCCGCTGTTCATGGCCGGCGCCACCGATCGCTCGCTGACCTACGCGGCCCGCCACGGATTCGGGCTGATGCTCTCGACGCTGCCGTCGGCCGACACGCTGGCGAAGCAGATCGCTCTCTACCGGAGCCATCTCACGGAGGCGCCGGCGCCGCTCGGCCAGAACCCGGCCGCGGGCAAGGTGGACATCGCGCGCTGGGTCTACGTGGCCGACACCGACGCGGCGGCCCGGCACGACACCGAGCAGGGCATCGTCCGCCACATCGGCCACTTCATGGGCGCGGGCACCGCCGGCTATCTCGGCAACGTGTCCGAGAAGAATCGCGTCGAGGGACTCAACTACGACGACCTCGCCGCCTCCACCCTGCTCCACGGCTCGCCCGCGACGGTCATCGCCAAGCTCCGCGAGCTGCGCCACAAGACCGGGCTCACCTCGCTGCTGCTCCACTACCCGCCCTACTACGGCCACGACAAGGCGATGGCCAGCCTGCGCCTCTTCGCGGAGAAGGTGATGCCCGAGTTCCGGCCGCCGGCTAGCCGGTCGGCCGTGGCCTGAGCGCCGGGCGCCGCCGCAGCCGCCGGCCGTCGATCGCGAGCAGGCCCGCCCCGATCAGCGCCATGCCGGCGAGTGCGGTCGTCGTGACGGGCTCGTCGAGCACGAGCGAGCCCAGCAGCAGCGCGGTGACCGGAATCAGCAGGGTCACCAGCATGACGTTGGTGGCGCCCGCCGAGGAGAGCAGCCGGAAGTAGAGCCAGAAGCCGAGCGCGGTGGTCAGCAGCGCCAGCGCGAGCAGCGCGCCCCACACCGGCAGGCTGGGCCGAGCCGTCCACGGCCGATCGAGCACGAGCGCGATCGGCAGCGCCATCAACGCCGCGGTGGTCAGCATGCCCGCCACCGGCACCACTGCGGGCATCGCGCGGAAGCGCCGGCCGTACGTCCCCGCCAGCGCGTAGGAGACCGCCGCGCCCACGATGGCCAGCTCGCTCCAGGTGTGCACGCCCATCTGCTGGAGCGCGCCCGGCCCGATCAGCACCGCCACGCCGCCGAGCCCGAGCAGCACGCCAACCACGCGATGGGCGGTGAGGCGCTCCTGCCCGAGGGCATGCGCCACCAGCGCGGTGAAGAGCGGCGTGGCCGCGTTCAGGATCGACGCCAGCCCGCTCGTGATGTGCACCTGACCCCACGCGATCAGGCTGAACGGGAGGAAGCTGTTCAGCAGGCCGAGCAGCGCGAAGCCGGCCCACACTCGGAGCGACCGCGGCATGCGCTGTCCGGTGAGCCGCACCACCGCCAGCATCGCGGCGGCGGCCACGCCGAAGCGCACCAGCACCACCGTGAACGGCGGCAACTCGCCGAGCGCCACCTTGCTGAAGAAGAAGGCGCCGCCCCACAGCATCGCGAGCAGCCCCAGCAGCGCCCACTGTCTCCGGGTCATCTCGCAGGGGTATACGCGGCGGGGTGGGGAAATGGGTGGAGCACCACTCCTCCCCCTGCCCTCTCCCCTGAGGGGAGAGGGAGAGCGCTCTAGAGCTGGAGGAAGCGCTGCTGGATGGTGGGGTCCTGGCGGAGGGCATCGGGCGTGCCCTCGAACTGGATGCGGCCTTGATCCATCACGTAGAGGCGATGCGACAGGGCCATCGCCACCTCGAGGGTCTGCTCGACCAGCAGGATGGTGGTGCCGCGCCGATTGATCTCGCGCAGGATGCCGGTGAGGCTCTGCACCAGCAAGGGGGCGAGCCCCTCGGTCGGCTCGTCGACCAGCATGATCTTCGGCCGGGCCACCAGCCCGCGCGCGATGGCCAGCATCTGCTGCTCACCGCCCGAGAGGAAGCGGCCCTTCTGCGCGATGCGCTCGCGCAGCCGCGGAAAGTACTCGAGCGCCTCCTCGAGCCGCTGCTCGGCCCCGGCGCCGTCCGCGGCCATCATGCCCAGCCGCAGGTTCTCGAGCACGGTCAGGTTCGGCAGCACGCGGCGCTCCTCGGGCACCCAGCCGACGCCGCGCCGGACGATCTCGTGCGTCTCGAGCCCCGTGATGTCCGCGCCGCCCAGCTTCACCGCCCCGCGGCGGGCCCGCGCGATCCCCATGATCGACAGCAGCGTGGTGGTCTTGCCCGCGCCGTTGCGACCGATCATGGTCACCACCTCGCCCTCGCGCACCGCGATCGACACGCCCTGGAGGATGTGGGCCTCGCCGTAGTAGGTGTGGAGGTCCTCGAGGCTCAGGAGGCTCATCGCCCGGCTCCGAGGTAGGTCTCCTGCACCAGCGCGTTGTTGCGGATCTCGTCGGGGCTGCCGTCGGCCAGCACCTGGCCCTGGTGCAGGACGGTCACCCGGTCCGAGACGCCCATGACCAGCTTCATCTTGTGCTCCACCAGCACCACGGTGCGCGCGCGCGCCAGCTCGCGGATCAACACCATGGTCTCGTCGGTCTCCTCCGGGCTCATGCCCGCCGTGGGCTCGTCCAGCAGGAGCAGGACCGGCTCGGAGGCCAAGGTGATGCCGATCTCGAGGTGCCGCTTCTCGCCGTGCGAGAGGTGCGCGGCCAGACGCTCGGTCCGGCGGGCGAGACCGACCGTCTCGAGGATCTCGACCGCCCGCTCGCGACATCCCGCGATCCGATCGGCGCGCGACCAGAAGTTGAACGAGCGCGCGTAGCCCTGCACCGCCACCCGCACGTTCTCGAGCACCGTGAGATGGGGGAAGATGTTGGTGATCTGGTACGACTTGGCGATGCCGAGGCGGCACACTCGATGCTGCGGCAGCCCGGTGATGTCGGCGTCCCGGAACTTCACGCGGCCCGACGACGGCGCCATCTCCCCCGAGATCAGGCGGAACAGCGTGGTCTTGCCCGCCCCGTTGGGGCCGATGATCGAGCGCAATTCGCCGCGTCGAATGACCAGCGAGACGCCGTTGACCGCGACCAGGCTCCCGAACGAGCGGGTCAGCCGCTCGGTCTCGAGCAGCACGCCGTCGGCGCCGGTCATACCGTGGCGAAGAAGCGCGCGGGCGCCCCCTCGGTGCCGGCGATCTTGTAGAAGGGCGCCGCGAACTCCACCCGGCGTCGCGGCAGGGCCGCGAGGTTGGTCAGGCCCTCCATGATGACCACGCCCGCGCCGAGGATGACCCGGTGCATCGCGAAGTCCTCGGAGCTGAAGTCGGGCAGGCGCGCGCAGTACTCCTCGAAGAAGTCGAAGCCGATGTTCTTGGGCCCGCGATCCACCAGCCACTGGGCCACCGCGGGCGGGAAGTAGGGCGACCGGGTGAAGTAGTCCGGCCACGTCCCGTACATCTTGTCGGTCCACCCGGTGTGGAGCAGCACGATGTCGCCGCGCTTGACGTCGCCAGCCCCGCCCTTCTTCAGGTCCTCGATCGTGATCTCGTGATTGGCCCCGACCCACGAGAGGTCGACCACGAGGGCGTCGCCCATGACCTGGTCGAGCGTGATCTCGGCGGTGGTGATCCCGTCGCGGAATACGTGCAGCGGGGAGTCGATGTGGGCACCGGTGTGCAGGCTCTGGTTCACGCTGGACACCTGCCAGAAGCCGGGCCCGCGGCGGTGCGGCGTCACCTCGAGGCGCATGTTGGTCGAGGGCGGGCTGAGGGTGTGCTCGTCCACCGTCACGGAGAGGTCGATGAATCGGCTCATGGAGGCCCTATCTCGAGAAGTTCGCGATGGCCCGGGCGGAGCCGGTCGGCTCGACGATGTGCAGCCCGGTGTCGGCGCGGTCGACCAGATAGACGTAGCCCCGGTCGTCCACTTCCACGTTGTTGGTCTGGATGGCGACCTTGCACCGCGGCGTCCCCGACCCCTCGACGCAGCGCTTGTCGGTTCGGGCCGTGGTGTCGGGGATGAAGAAACCGGCCTCGACCGGGTGGAACGGGTCGCGGATGTCCACCGCGCGCACCCCCGCGTTGAAGTAGGCGATGAACACGAGCCGCCCGTGGTAGATCGGCGTGAACGATTCGTTGCTCGAGTGCGGCCCGAACCGGCCGCCGCGCCGGCAGAAGTCGCCGGCGGGATCGGGCACCTCGAAGGTGGCCACCGAGTAGGGTGTCCGCTCGGTGGTGACGTCGACCATGAACGAGAGCTGACGGATCTCCTGGCACTCGTTGCGCAGCGACTCGGAGACCAGCACCACGAAGTCGCGGGTGCGGCCCGGCACGCTCGCGCTCCAGCCCGGCACCGTGATGCCCGGCACCGGGAAGCTCGTGTGCCCGCCCCACGCGGGCGCCATGTCGAGCCGGCCGATCTGCGGATAGCGGAGATTGTCCGCGGTGGGCGCGAACCGGTCGGCGGCCTGGGAATCGCCGGCGAGCAGCTTGTCGCGGTCCACGATCTGCAGCACGCCCTTGGCCCCGGTGCCGTAGGCGAAGTAGACCCGGTTCCGGAACGCAATGGGCCCGTGCACGCCCTCCGGGGCCACGCCGGTCGAGCCCGGCTCCTGGCCGACCAGCCCGAAGTCGCGGATGAAGCGCGGCCGCACCGGATCGCTCAGGTCGTAGATCTTGGTCATGCGGGTGGTCCGCCACCCGCCGGGCGCGCCGTCGGAGACGAGATAGGCGATGCCGCTGTCGCACTCCCACCAGTTCTTGTGCGTGCTCCGGAGGCCGTCCAGCACCGTGGTGACCCGCGACGGCTTCGCGGGATCGGTCACGTCCCAGATCTCGTGGGCGAGATTGCCGAGCGTGCGCAGGAGATAGGTCTTCTCGCGCGCCCCGCGCGGCAGGGTCTTGCCGTCGCACACGCGCACCATCGCGGCCCCGCCCGCCTCCGCCTCGCCCGCAGCACCCGGAATGTGATGGAGATACCGTGGCCGCTTGGGATCGGTCACGTCCACGATCGACGTGCCGTTGTCCTCGACCTGGCCGGTGAGCGGGTTCGGGCGCTTGCCCCCGTGGTGGCCGACGTAAGCGATGAAGCGCCCGTTCTGCGCATGGATCACCGGCTGGTAGGCGGAGCGCGCCTGGAGGTCGTCCATGCCGACCAGGCGCATGTTGCGCTGCTCCTCGGCGCCCGCGGGCAGCGCCACGAGCCACGCCATCGCCAGGAGAGCGGCCAGGTGCGCGATCGGGCGCCCGGCGCTCATGGCGCGGTCACCGTCGGCATCGACGTCGCTTCCGTGATGGCGGATGGTGGCATGCGAGGGCCCAAGCCTAGCCGGCCGCCCGCGGGGCGGTCAACCGCCAATCCCGGCGCCCACTTCCGACCGAGGGAGCCGGCCGACTCGGCGAGGTTTACAATCCGAGCCATGGCCACCGGTCTCAACCCGGCGCCCGTCCTGCGCGTGATCAACAGCGTGGGCAACATGCTCGGCGCGAGCATCGCATTCTTCTATTTCCGGGTGATCGACCCCGGCTACTCCGCCAGGATGCGGCTCGGCTGGATCGAGATCGCCTACTCGGCCCTGATCGTCGCCGCGCTGATCGGGATCGGGCAATGGTACAGCGCACGCTGGCTCGCGCCCATCGTTCGCGCCGGGCTCGAGCCCGACACCGTCGACGAGGCAGACCTCGCGGTAGCCCGGCGGCGCGCGCTCCTGTTTCCCTACTTCCTGGCCGCGGTCTCCGCCGCGGGCTGGACGATGGCGGGGCTGATCTTCGGCGTCGCGCTGCCGATCGGCATGGGCCACTTCTCGCTCCCCGAGTCCCTGCGCAACATCTTCGGCGTGACCGTCATCTCCGGCAGCGTCACCTGCGCCTTCATCTTCTTCGCGAGCGAGTACGCGTGGCGCCGCCGCCTGCCCCACCTTTTTCCCGCCGGCGATCTGCGCGCCGTGCCGGGCATCCCGCGCCTGGTGGTCCGGGCGCGGCTGCTCGCGATCTTCCTGCTCACCAGCGTGGTGCCGCTCACCGTGCTCGGCATCCTGGCCTACACCCGCGCCCTCGAGCTGGTGGGCGCCGACCCCGCCGCGGCCGCCGACATCGTCTCCGGCCTGCGGCTCGCCATCGGCTTCATCCTCGCGGTCGGCGTGATCGCGGCGGTGGGTCTTGCGCTCTTCGCGGCCAACAGCGTGGCCGCGCCACTCAAGCAGGTCGAGAACGCGATGGCGGAAGTCGAGCGCGGCCGGCTCGACGGCCGGGCCCCGGTGGTGAGCACCGACGAGATCGGGGCGGTGGCGGAGGGCTTCAACCGCATGTTGCAGGGCCTGCGCGATCGCGAGCGGGTCAAGGAGACCTTCGGCAAGTACGTGACGCCCGAGATCCGCGACGAGATCCTCTCCGGGCGGATCAGCGGCGAGGGCGAGCTGAAGGAGGTGACGGTGCTCTTCGCGGACATCCGCGACTTCACCCCGTGGGTGGAGGCCACCGCGCCCCGCGACGTGGTGCAGGATCTCAACGAGTACTTCACCGAGATGGGCGAGGCCATCGGTCGCCACCACGGGCTGGTGCTCCAGTTCATCGGCGACGAGATCGAGGCCGTCTTCGGCGCGCCCATTGCCTCCCCGGAGCACGCCACCCACGCGGTGCGCGCCGCGCTGGACATGCGCCGGCGCCTGCGCGCCTGGAACGTGCGGCGAGAGGCGGCGGGCAAGCCCGTCCTGCGCCACGGCATCGGCATCCACACCGGGACGGTGCTGGCCGGCAACATCGGCGGCGGGGAGCGGCTCTCCTATGCGCTGGTGGGCGATCCGGTGAACCTCGCCTCGCGCATCCAGGGGCTCACCAAGAATTTCGAGGTGGACATCCTGATCAGCGAGGCCACCCGCAAGTCCATCGATGCCACGCTCACGGTGGAGGAGCTCTCCGCGGTGCGGGTGAAGGGTCGCGCCGAGGAAGTGAACGTCTACAAGGTCGTGTGAGGCCGCCCACCGACCTGGGGTCAGGTCTTGCATTACGACATTTCAGCGGGCGCTGAGTCGTCAACCGGCGGAAAAATGTCGTATTGCAAGACCTGACCCCCTCAGCGGAAACGACTCCTGGTACCACATCTCGGCGTCCCTGGCCTCGGCGAGGGCCTGCGCATCGGTCGGCGCCACGTAGATCTGGCGCGACACGCCCCAGCGGTCGAGCAGTGCGACCGCGGAGGCCAGGGTGGTCGGGTCCACCGAGAGCCCGTAGTCGATGAAGTGGTGCTCGGTGAGCCACACCTCGTCGAAGCCGAGCTGCTCCGACCACACCATCTGCTGAAGCTCGCCCTGGATGATGTCGGCGTGGCGGTGGCCGGGCGGGCCTGCAGGAAAAAGTAGGTGCCGAAGCGCATCACGTGACTCCGAGGTAGCGTGTCTTCACGTCGTCGTTGCGCATGAGCTCGGCGGGCGTCCCGGTATGGACGATCTGCCCGCGGCTCAGCACGTGGATCCGGTCGGCCACCGACAGGGCCAGCCCGAGGTTCTGCTCCACCAGCAGGATCGACAGCCCGCCGCGCTTCAGCTCCGCGAGCACCCGGCCCACCTCGCGCACCAGCAGGGGCGCGAGCCCCTCGGTCGGCTCGTCCAGCAGCAGCAGGTCGGGATTCGACATCAGGGCCCGGCCGATCGCCAGCATCTGCTGCTCGCCGCCGGAGAGCTTGTTCGCGCGGTTGCCCGCGCGCTCACGCAGGCGCGGAAACAGAGCGTACACCTGCTCGAGGCTCCAGCGGCCGGTGCCGTGGCGGGCCACGTCCAGGTTCTCGCGCACGCTCAGCGAGGGGAAGACCCGGCGGCCCTGCGGCACCAGCGCCACGCCGAGGCTCACCATGCGGTAGGGCGGCAGCGCGGTCAGCTCGGTGTCCTTGTAGCGCACCCGGCCGTCGCGCGGCGGGGTGAACCCCACGATGGACCGGACGAGCGTGGTCTTGCCCATGCCGTTGCGGCCCAGGATCGCCAGCACCTCGCCGGGGTCCACCCGCAGCGACACGCCGTGGAGCACGTGGCTCTCGCCGTAGTAGGTGTGGAGGCCGTCCACCTCAAGCGCCAAGGTAGATCTCCTTCACCTGCGGGTCGGCCTTCACGCGCTCGCGCGGGCCATCGGCGATGACGCGCCCGTAGTGGAGCACCGTCACCATCTCGGACAGCTCCAGCGCGATGTCCATGTCGTGCTCGATCATCAGCACCGTGATCGACGGATCGAGCCCGCGCAGCAGCCCGGCCATCAGGCGCGACTCCGCCGGCGAGAGCCCGGCGGTCGGCTCGTCCAGCAGCAGCACGCGGGGCCGGCCGGCCAGGGCCAGGGCGATCTCGAGCTGCCGCTGCTCGCCGTGCGAGAGGTTGCGCACGACCGCGTCGCCCAGGCTCTCGAGCGCGAGCGAGGCCAGCGTCATCCGGGCGCGCTCCTGGAGCGCCACGTAGTGTGACACCGGGCGCAGCATCGCGAACCGCGTGCGGCGGTGGGCCTGCGCCGCGAGCAGGCAGTTCTCGAGCACGGTGAGGTCGGGGAACAGGTTGGTGATCTGGAACGTGCGGGAGAGACCGAGCGCGGCGCGGCGATGCGCGGGGGCGGAGGTCACGTCGCGCCCGAACAACGAGATGCGGCCGGTGGTGAGCGGCAGCGCCCCCGAGATCAGGTTGAACAGCGTGGTCTTCCCGGCCCCGTTGGGCCCGATGAGCGCGCGCCGCTCCCCCGGGCGCACCGCGAGCGTCACCGAGTCCACCGCCTGCAGGCCGCCGAACGAGCGGCAGACCGCGTCCAGACGCAGGGCCGCGTGGGCCGTCTCGGCGGCGAGCATCAGCGGCGCCGGCCTCGCAGCGCGCCGACGATGCCGTTCGGGGCGTAGAGGATGACCCCGATGTAGACCGCGCCCAGGATCAGCAGCCACCGCTTGGTGTACACGCTCACGAAGTTCTTCAGGAACACGATGAGCCCCGCGCCGAGGGCGGGGCCGATCAGGGTGCCGGAGCCGCCGAGCGCGACCATCAACAGGGTCTCGACCGAGGTCACGAGCTGCACGTCGTTCGGGCTGACGAAGCCGTTGTAGTACGCCCAGAGCGTGCCGCCGAAGCCCGCGAAGACGCCCGAGAGGACGAACGCGACGTACTTGTGCAGCCACACGTTGTAGCCCAGCGCGAGCATGCGGCTCTCGCTGCCCCGGATCCCGCGCAGGCCGAGGCCGAACGGCGACACCACCAGCAGGCCCATCAGCGCCCACGCCAGCGCCGCGGCGACCAGGCAGAAGTAGAAGAACGGCAGCGGCCCGCTCAGCTCGAGCGGCCCGAGCGCCGGCCGCGGCACGCCCGCGATGCCGTTGTCGCCCTTGGTGAGCGAGACCCACCGGAACGCGAGGCCCCAGATCACCATGCCGAGCGCCAGCGTGATCATCAGGAAGTAGGTGCCGGTGGCGCGGATGGCGAGCAGGCCGAAGATCGCCGCGGTGAGCGCGGCGAGCAGCACGCCCACCACCAGGCAGGAGAGGAGCCCGGCCTGCTTCTCGGTGGCCATGATCGCCACCGCGTAGGCCCCGACCCCGAAGTACGCGGCGTGACCGAGCGACGTGAGCCCGGTGTAGCCCAGCAGCACGTCGAGGCTCATGGCCAGGATGCCCACGATGAGCGCCTGGGTCAGCAGGGTGAGCGGATACGCGGGCAGGAGCGGGGCGATCGCGGCCAGGACCGCGACCGCGACGACGGCCAGCAGGGCGCGGCGGGCGATCACGAGCGGCCGAAGAGGCCGGTGGGCCGCAGGGCCAGGATCACCGCCATCGGCGCGAACAGCGTGAAGTACGACAGCTCGGGGAAGAGCGCCTTGCCGAAGTTGTCGAGCAGGCCGACGAGCAGGCTGCCCGCGACCGCGCCGGGCAGGCTGCCGAGGCCGCCCACGATCACCACCACGAAGGCGTAGGGCAGCACCTCGAAGTCCGCGCCCGGGTAGACCCCGAGGAAGCCGCCGCCGATCACGCCGCCCAGCGCGGCCAGCGCGGCGCCCAGGGCAAAGACGGCCGTTGACACCCGCGGCACGTTGATGCCCACGCCCTGCGCCATCTCCGCGTCGTCCACCGCGGCGCGGATCATCGCGCCGGCGCGCGTGCGGTCGAGCGCCAGCCACATGGAGAGGCCCACCACGATCGCCACCGCCACGATGAAGATCCGGTAGATCGGAAACACCGCGCCGCCGAGGCGCACGGTCCCGGTCAGCACCGCGGGGATCGGCACCGTGTAGGGATCGCCGCCCCAGATCAGCAGCGCGAGGTCCTGGAAGATCAGGGCGAAGCCGATGGTGAGCAGGACCTGGCCCAGGACCTCGTTGCGCAGCCGGCGCAGGAAGAGCCGCTCCATGCCGATACCGATCAATCCGACCGCCACCGCGCCGGCCAGGCAGGCCAGCGTGAACGATTGCGTGCGCAACGCGACGGTCAGCCCCACGTAGCCACCCAGCATGAAGTAGGAGCCGTGGGCCAGGTTGACGATCCGCATGACGCCAAAGATCAACGACAGGCCGCTGGCGAGCAGGAAGAGGAGCGCGCCGTAGGAGATGCCGTTGAAGGACTGCGCGATCCAGAACTCGGTGCTCACGCGCCGAGCCCGACCCTCAGCGCAGGCGTAGCAGCCGCGCGGCGTTGTCGCGGATGACCTTGGCCTGATCGGCCCGCGACAGCTTGACGCTCCGGTCGCGGATGATGTCGAGCGGCTTCTCGTAGCCCATGTCGAAGCAGAAGTCGGTGCCGAGCATCACCCGGTCCGCCCCGACGGTGTCGATCAGGTAGCGCAGGGCGCCCGGATCGTGGCTGATCGTGTCGTAGGTGAAGCGCCGCAGGTAGGCGCGCACCGGCTTGCGGGCCGCCCGGTTCGCCTCCGGGCGCACCTTCTGGCCGCGCTGCAGCCGGCCCCACACCAGGGGCACGGTGCCGCCGGCATGCGGCAGGATCACCTGCAGCTTCGGCAGCCGGTCCAGCACGCCGCCGAAGATGAGGTGGGCCGCCGCGATGCCGGTGTCGTAGGGGTTGCCCAGCAGGTTGGTGAGGTAGTAGGCCCGGAGCCGCTCCGCGCCGTTGACGTTGAACGGGTGCAGCCCGATCGGCAGCCCGAGCGCCTGACAGCGCTCGAAGACCGGGAAGAGCGCGGGATCCGAGAGGTTGCGGCCGTTGACGTTGGTGCCCATGTAGACCGCGCGCACGCCGGGCAGCGTCGCGGCCCGCTCCAGCTCGGCCAGGGCCTGCGCGGTGTCCTGCATCGGCAGGGTGGCGCAGACCACGAAGCGGTCGGGATGGGCCACGTGCGCGGCGCTGGCCCCGTCGTTCCACTCGCGGGCGAGGCGGGCGCCGAACTCGCCCTGTCCCCAGTACACCATCGGGGCGGTGAGCGACAGGGCCTGGACCGCCACGCCCTGCCGGTTCATCGAGGCCACCCGCTTGCCCAGATCGTAGTAGCGCGCCTCGAGCGGCGCGGTGCTGCTCCCCTTCACCACGATCGCGGGGCCGCGCGGGTCCGAGCGATCGATCTGGCCGCCCGAAGACGCGCCGGCCTCCTCGATCGCGCGGAAGAAGCGCTCGGGGAAGAAATGCGCGTGGATGTCGATGCCCTCGGGTGCCGGCACGGCGGGGATTCTACTACGGCTAGTCGCCGCTCCGGTACTGGCTCGGTGGGACCAGGCGAAACTTGGTGGGATCGGCGCGCACCACCGCGTGGGCGTAGTCGCGATCGAAGCTGCCGCGGGCCCCGGAGGGGGTGTGCTCGAGCACCTCGAGGCCACGCAGATAGTAGCTGAACCCCCGGTTGGCGCGATCGAACGCCTCGCGCTGGCCGCGCGCGGCGCTCCTCAGGATCTCGCCGGTCTGGCGCATCGTGGTCGCCGCGTCCTGCATCCGGTCGCGCAGCATCTGCTGATTGAGCGACCACGAGCGCCACACGGCGGCCGAGCGGGCGTTGCCGCTGAAGGTCCCGGCGAGCGTGCGCCCGCCTGCGGTGCCATTGACCAAGGTGAAGCCGGAGGGCGGCGCGCGATCCGGCAAGGGCGCCGCGCTCGCGAGGGCAGGCGGCCAGCCGAAGCCGGCGGCGAGCAAGCGCAGGACGAGGCGGCGCGGCAGCAGGGCGGTCACGGGCGCGCGCCATCCTAGGCCGGGTCAGGGACCGAGTCAATCGGCGCCGCGCGGCCCGAATTGGCGGCGGGCTTCGTGCCCGCGGCCGCGGCGCGATCGGGCGTCCTGCCCGGTCGCGTCTCGGTCCGATTCAGGTCGTCGGCGACGTTACGCGGCTGACTCCCCTGGCGTGTCCCTTGCTCCTTGATCCGACGGCCGGCCGGGTGGCCGGGTGGATGCAAAACGTCGGGAGAACGGCAGGAGGCGGTCATGGTGTGGCGCACAGGGGTCGCAGCGGGACTGGTGGCGCTGAGCGTGATGGCAGCGCCGACGACGGCGTCGGCGCAGGGCGAGGTGACGGCGACGCTCAGCGTGCTGTCCGAGCCGGTCGATCGGATCCCGGCGGGCGCCGGGGCCCCCGAGCCCGGCTTCAACGGCATGAACCTCGTCGAGGGCGACCGCATCCGCGCCGGCGTGGGCGGCATCGCGCTCGTCACGTTCCTCGACGGCTCGACCGTCACCGTGCTGTCGAGCACCGATATCACCGTGAAGCAGATCGGCACGCCGGCCCGGACCGGCATCCGCATCCTCATCCACGCCGGGCGCGTGTGGGCGCGCGTGGTGCAGGTGGCGGGCGCCCGCTCGAGCCTCACGCTCGAGTCCAACGAGTACGCGGCCACCGCGCACGACGGCCTGATCGGCGCCGCGAAGACCGCCGACGGCTTCGTGTGCTGGACCCGGCGGGGCACGCTCGCGATGGAGAACAGCGCCGGCCACGCCGAGGCGAGCCTGATCGCCGGGCAGTGGGGCTGGGCGCGCATGGGACTGCCCGTCAAGTCCGAGCCGTTCGTCCCGAGTGCGAGCCTGCTCGAGATCCGCGCCACCGGCCCCGTCGCGCCGCTGGTGGTGATGCCCGACGGCCGCGTGGCCGCAGGATTCCTCGCCGACGGCGTCGAGGTGAACCAGGTCTTCGGCTCGCTGACCCAGCGCGCGCCGGGCCAGCGCTGGCTGGTGGAGGTGCCGGCCGGCACCGCGGGCGACTACACGCTCGTGCTCACCGGCATCGGCGCGGGGTCCTTCACGGTCGACGTGACCGGACGCTATCTCGGATTCCGCACCGCGCGCCAGACGATCGCCGGCCACACGCAGGCGGGCGAGCGGGTGTTCACGCGGATCAGCCAGCGGGTGAAGGGCGAGGATCCCCGGACCGCGCGGGCGACCGACACGCGGATCGAGGGGCTGCAGCCGTGGGAGGGCGAGGAGCCCGCGATCGTGGTGGCGTCGCGGACCGCGCCGCGCCGGCCCGAGCCGAAGTGAGCTAGCGGGCCTGCTCCTCGATCGAGTCGACGCGATCGCCGTAGAACGCCAGGTGGCCCTTGATCGGGGCCATCGCGTCGAACGGCGCCTCGTAGCTCCACACCGCGTTGTCCACGGTGCGCGACCCGCTCCGGATGCTCCAGTACGACGCATCGCCCTTGTAGGGACAGTGGGTGACGTGCGACGTGCGGAGCAGGCTCGCCATGTCCACGTCCTCGCGCGGGATGTACTGGACGTCCGGAGTCCCCGGCGCGCGCATGACCAGCGCGCGGGTGGTGTCGGCGATGATCGCACCGCCGGCGCGGACGATCACCCGGTTCGGGTTGGGCTCGATCGTGATGTGGGGCGCCGGGGTCGGCATGGGGTGTCCTTTCCGCTTCCCATCGTGCACTCGCCTCCGGAGCCGGTCAAGGCGCGGTCGCTCACCCCTGCATGAAGGCCGCGAGATCGGGCGTGGACACCCCGCGGGCGACGTAGTCGAAGGTGCCCTTGTCCTTGACCTCGCGGGCGGCGTCGATCAGCCCGCTCATCGCGCTCCGATAGAGCGAGGTCGCGAGGCTGATCCGCTTCACGCCGGCCGCGGTCAGCTCGGCCACCGTGAACGACTTGCCCGGGATGCCCACCATGAAGTTCACCGGCTTCGAGACCGCCGCGCAGACCGCGCGGACCGCGGCGAGATCGGGCAGGCCGGGCGCCATCAGGACGTCGGCCCCCGCCTGCTCGAAGGCCTGCAGCCGCTTGATCACGTCGCCCAGGTTCGGGTTGCCGCGCAGGAAGCTCTCGGTGCGCGCGGTCAGGGTGAAGGGAAACGGCAGGGCGCGGGCCGCCGCGACCGCCGCGGCCACCCGCTCGGTGGCCAGCCCGATATCGAACAGCGGCTTGTCCTTGTTGCCGGTGGCGTCCTCGATCGACCCGCCCACCAGGCCCACCGAGCCGGCCAGCCGGATCGTCTGCGCCGCCTCCGCGGGCGCGTCGGCGAAGCACTTCTCCAGATCGGCCGAGACGGGCAGGTCGGTCGCCTCCACGATGCCCCGGCAGTGCGCGAGCGCCTCCTCGCGCGAGACCTTGCCGTCGCGGCGGCCGAGGATGCCGGCCTGCGCGCCGCTCGAGGTGGCGAGGGCCGGGAAGCCGAGCGCGGCGAGGACGCGCGCCGAGCCCGCGTCCCACGGGTTGGGGATGACGAAGGCGCCCGGCGCCTCGTGCAGGGCGCGGAAGCGCGCCGCCTTCTCGTGCTGGCTGACGGTCATGGCTGATCTCCTCGTGGCGACGGACGGCGGTCCGTCCACGGCTGTGCGGTCTCGAGCTGTGCGGCGAGTCGGAACAGCGTGGCCTCGTCGCCATATTCTACCGAACTGCCACCGCCGCCGCCCGACTGTCGGCAATTCTGGACATTGTGGCGTCGCGCGCCCGCTCATAGGATGGCCGCGTGATCAAGACGGGCCGCATCGAGTTCTACGACCGCCCCACCGCGTGGGGCCTGATCATGGGCGACGACCAGGAGCTGTACGTCGTGCGCGGGCGCGACGGCCGCGGGATGATGCCGCGCGTGGGCGAGCGGGTCGCGTTCGAGCCGCAGACCGCGGCCGACGGCAAGCGCGCGGCGGAGGTGCGGCTGGTGAATCGAGGGCTCGCGTCGGTGGGACGCGAGCCGGCCTCGGCGGGCCTCAGGCTCCTCCGATGATCTCGGGGACCACCGCGAAGCCGCGGGTCCGGATCGCGTCGTCGACCTGGATCTGCCGGCGCCGCTCGGCGTGCCGGCGCTCGGAAGTCGTGACCTCGTCGCGCTCGCGGCGCTGGCCGTGGCGGCGGTCGAGGATCACCGTGACCGGCTCACCCGCGTACTCGCGCTTGAGATAGTCGTAGAGCTGGATGTTGTGGCGCGCCACCACGAACAGGTGCCCCAGATGCAGCAGCTCCTCGGCGGCCCGCGAGAGCCAGAAGCGCATGTCCATCTCGCGCAGCAGGCCGAGCGCGGTGGCCAGATGATCCTCGGCGCGGTCGCGGTCACCGGCCAGGCGGAGCAGCCGGCCCAGACCGAGCTGGGCGCGCGCCTGGAGCGGCCGCATCTCCAGCTCCTCGGCCAGCGCGAGCGCCCTGGCGAAGTAGCCTTCGGCCTCGCCCACCGCGGGGGGCTCGGCGAGGCCGGCCAGCTCGCCCAGCAGCCGCAGCGCCCACGCCTGGTGCCCGCGCTCCTTGTGGCGCAGGGCCAGGTCGAGCGCGCGCTGGGCCACCGTGCCCGCGCGGTCGAGCTGCCGCCCGGCGGCCAGGCCCTCGGCGAGCTGGACGGTCCAGAGCGCCAGGTAGGCGCGCACCCCGAGATCCTCGGTGAGCGAGACGCCGTCCTCCAGCAGGCGCAGGCCCTCGTCCACCCGTCCCAGCAGCACCAGCGTGAGCCCGAGGAGCGACGAGGGAATCGGCCGCCACACGTCGAGGCTCTTCTCGCGGCAGGCGTCCAGGCTCCGCTGCAGCGCGGGCAGCGCGCGCTCGAGCTGGCCGCGACGCAGCCACGCGAGCCCGGCCATGGTGCGGGCGATGGTCTGGGTGTAGGCGTGGCCGCTCGCTTCGCCGGCGCGCTGGGCGCGGTCCAGCGACATCGCGGCCGCGTCGAACTCGCCCAGCTCGGCCAGCGTGAAGGCGAGCCATCCGCTCGAGGTGACGTAGGAGACGCCGGCCTGACCGCCCGGGGCATCGCCCTGCACCAGCTCGAGCGCCTCCACGTTCTCGCGCAGGATCGCGTGGGCGCGGCGATAGAGCCCCTGGGCGTGGCAGGAGTACCCGAGGTAGCCGCGGGCCAGCGCCTGCAGGGAGGCGTCGCCCGCCGAGTCGCCGATGCGCAGGCAGCGCTCACCGTACTCGATGGCGAGATCGGGCTCGCCCTTCAGATAGTGATAGTTGATCAGGTACGTGTAGACCCGGGCCAGGCGCTGCTCGTCGCCCAGCTTCTCGGCCATCGCCTCCGCTTCCTGCGACAGCGTCAGCACCCGCTCGAGCTGGCCCATCTGAAGAAGAGGCGAGCGCAGGTCCAGGCGCAGATCGATGGCCTGCTCGGTGGCGACCCGGCCTTCGGGCAGCCGGGTGAGCGCGCTCATGGCCTGCTCGAAGAAGATCACCGCCTCCCGGTTGGCCGAGCGCATGGCCGCCTTGGTGCCGGCCTGGCGCAGGTAGGACACCGCCTTGGGCCACACCTCGCCGCGCACCGCGTGGTGGGCGAGCCGCTCGAAGTGCTCGGGCAGCCGATCGGCGTAGAGCTGCTCCATCGCCTGCACGACGCGGCCGTGCAGCGCGCGCCGGCGGTCCTGCAGCAGGCTCGAGTAGGCGACCTCGTGGGTGAGCGCGTGGCGGAAGGTGTACTCCACGCTCGGGAACAGGCTGATCTCGTACAGGAACTCGCCGGATTGCAGCTGGGCCAGGTTGCGGCGCACCGCCTCCTCCGGCATGTCGGCGATGGCCTGGAGCAGCGCCATCGGCACGTCCTTGCCGATCACCGCGGCGGCCTGCAGGAGGCGCTTGCCCTCGATGGGCTGCCGGTCGATGCGCGCGGCCAGCACCGCCTGCACGGTGGCCGGCACCTGGACCTTGTGGACCTCGCGGGTGAGCCGGTAGTGGCCGCGCGTGCCCGACAGCACCTTGGTCTCGGCCAGCGTGTGCACGCTCTCCTCGAGGAAGAACGGATTGCCCTCGGTGCGCTCGATCAGGAGCTGCTTGAGCGGGTCCAGGCCCGGATCGTCGCCCACCAGCGCGCTCAGCAATTCCTCGGCGCTCTGGGGCGGCAGCGGGTCGATGCGGAACTGGGTGTAGTAGCTCTTGCGCGCCCAGCCGTGCTGGTACTCGGGGCGGTAGCTCACCAGCACGAGCGCGCGGGCGAGCGGCAGGCTGTCCACCAGGCTGTCGAGAAAGGCCTGACTCTCCGAGTCGAGCCAGTGGAGGTTCTCGAACACCGCCAGCACCGGCTGCACCTGGCCTTCCCTCAGGATGAGCCGCTTCACCGCGTCGAGCATCCGCTGACGCCGCTGGGGCAGGTCCGGCGTCTGCCACTCCGCGTCGTCCACCGGCACGTCCAGCAGCTGCAGGAACGCGGGCAGCGTGGGCCGCAGGCTCTCGTCCAGGGTCAGGAGCTTGCCGGTGACCTTCTCGCGAACGCGACGGGGATCGTCGCGCTCTTCGAGCTGGAAGTACGACTGGAGCAGCTCCTTGACGGTGAGGTACGAGGTGTTCTTGCCGTAGGACGTGGCCTGGGCCCCCATCGTCAGCCAGCCGTGGGCGCGGTGGGAGTGGGTGAATTCCCAGAAGAGACGCGACTTGCCCACCCCGGGCTCGCCCGAGACGGCGACGATCTGCCCGTGGCCGGCCGCGGCCCGCGCCATCGCCTGGTGCAGGATGTCGATCTCGGCCTCGCGGCCCACGAAGGGGGTGAGCCCGCGCGCGACGCTGGCCTCGAGCCGCGAGTGGACCTGCTCGCTGCGCAGCAATTCGAAGACCTCGACCGGGTCGGGCATGCCCTTGACCGGCACCGGCCCGAGCGGCTTGACCTCGATGTAGCCCTCGGCCAGGCGGAGCGTGTCGCGCGAGATCAGCGTGCTGCCCGGCCGCGCGAGCTGCTCCATGCGGGCGGCCAGGTGCGTGGTCTGGCCGATCGCCGAGTAGTCCATGTGCAGGTCGCTGTCGATCGCGCGCACCACGACCTCGCCGGAATTGAGCCCGATGCGGATCTGCACGTCCACGCCGCGGCCACGACGCAGCTCCTCGGCGTACCATCCCACCGTCTGCTGCATGCGCAGGGCGGCGTGGCAGGCGCGGACCGCGTGGTCCTCGTGGGCGAGCGGGGCGCCGAAGAGGGCCATGATCCCGTCGCCCATCACCTGGTTCACGGTGCCCTCGTAGCGGTGCACCGCCTCCATCATCCGCTCGAGCACCGGATCCAGCAGCCGGCGGGCCTCCTCCGGGTCCTGATCGGCGAGCAGCTCCATCGAGCCCTTGAGATCGGCGAAGAGCACGGTGACCTGCTTGCGCTCGCCTTCCAGCGCCTGGCGCGAGGTGAGGATCTTCTCGGCGAGATGCTTGGGCGTGTAGCCCTGCGGGGAACCGGCCTGACGCTCGACCGGCTGCGTCGTGACCGGCGAGCCGCAGGAGCCGCAGAACTTCTTGTCGGGGGCCAGCTCGGCGCCGCAGCTCGGACAGACCGTCACCAGGCGGCCGCCGCAGTCCTCACAGAACCGGACGCCCTCTCGGTTCTGGGACTGACAGCGGGGACACTTCACCTCGGCCCTCCTCGGGCGGTCGCCGGACGAATAGTTGCGGCAGGGTAGCGTCTCCGGGTACTTGCGTCAAGGGGCCCTCGGCCGGCTCCCATGGCTCAGCGCGGCTCTTCCGGTCCCAGCCGATAGCGCCGCACCTCGGCCTGCACGTCGCGGACGAGGTCAGCCTCGAGCTCGATCCGGACTTCGTGACGCTCGACCTCCCAGCGGCGCACCGTGGTGAGCCATCCGAGAATACGGCGCGCCTCCGGCACGAGCCGCCGCCCGCGGTAGATGAGCGTGGTCCGGGCCGAGTCCTGCAGCCGCTCCTGCCGCTCCACCTCCGCGCCGCACAGGCGCAGCACTTCCGCCTGGGTGGTGGTGCCGGGCTTGATGCGCGCGAGCACCTCGCGCGGGAGGATGACGCCCTGCTCGCGCCGGCGCCCGCCGGGTCGCCAGCCGCCGAGCTGCACCCGCGCGGCCGCCACCCCGATCGCGCGCGCGAGGCCGCGTCCCAGCAGCGGGCCCATCGCCTGCCCCAGGGCCAGCAGCACGAGCGGCGCGGCCACCAGCAGCGCGGTCTGGGTGCGCGAGAAGTAGCCGAACTGCACGGCCAGCTGCTGCGGGGTGAGCCCGTCCGAGCGGTCCAGGAAGAGCGAGACGATCTCGGTGGACTCGAGCGTCTCGCTCAGCCGTCGAATGGACGTCGGCGGATAGACCTCGTCGATCTTCAGGCGGTCGGACTGCGGGAACTGCACGACCAGCTCGGCGGGCGCGTCGGCCAGGTGCACCACGCGATCGCGATGGGCGAAGTACATCGGGAAGAGCGGGCGGTCCCGCACCTCGTGAAAGCCGATCGCGATCCGGTAGTGCACGCCGCGGACGAGCCGCTCCGCCCAGCCCACCTTCTGCGGCTTGACGAGCCCGGCGGTGTCCATCGTCAGCTCGATGAGCCAGCTGCGGTCGATGAGCCGCGGCGTCCACGGGATGCGGATGAAGGTGGCGGGCGGGCTCAGGCCGAGGGCGCCGGTCTGCACGAACGTCACGAAGGGCGCACCGCCGGCCTGCGGCTCGAGCCGTCCCTCGTCGCTCAGGTTGCGCGCGGCGAGCGCGACGCGCCCCTCCGCGGTGATATCGAAGCCGCGGTCGGTGACGTAGCGGGCCAGCGCCGCGTCGGGCTTCTGGCCGGGTATCGCGTTCACCACCTCGCCGGGCCAGAGCAGATAGAGGTCCTGCCCCGGGTCCACCGACTTCTGATCCGGCGACGGCTGCAGGCTGAAGGCGACCACGACCGGGACCGGCCCGGTGCCCTCGCGCACGGTGGCCCGGATCGCGAGCGGACCGATGGTGAACGGCGGATCGGGACGGGCCGCGACGAACAGCTGGGCCCGCGCGGAAGCGGGAGTCAGGACCAGTGCGGTGACGGTGAGGAGCCAGGCCAGCCGGCGCATCGCGAGGATCCGATCATACCTGCCTCCGCGCGGGCGCGCGAGGCGATCGGCCACGCCGGGTCGGGCCTTCCTCCGGTGTGATAGGCTCCCGGACATGAACGCCACCACGCTGCTCGCCGACTTCGTGACCAAGCATCGCGCGGACGATTGCCCGGAGGCGGCGATCGACGCCGCGCGCCGGGCGATCCTGGACTGCCTCGGCGTCATGCTGGCCGGCTCGATCGAGCCGGCGTCGCGCATTCTCCAGCAGGTGGCCCAGGCCGAGGGCGGCCTGCCGCTCTGCACGGTGGTGGGCACGGGCCGTCGGACCGGCGCGGTCTGGGCCGCCCTCTGCAATGGGACCGCCGCCCACGCGCTCGACTTCGACGACACCAACTTCGCCCTGATGGGGCATCCCTCCGCGCCGGTCCTGGCCGCCGCCCTCGCCGCGGGCGAGCTGGCGCTGGCCGACGGACGCGCGGTGGTGCACGCCTTCCTCCTCGGCTTCGAGGCGGAGACCACGCTCGCCGAGGTCATCAACCCCGCGCACTACGAGCACGGCTGGCACGCCACCTGTACGCTCGGCACGCTGGGCGCGGCGGCGGCGGCGGCGCGGCTGCTCGGCCTCGACGGCGCGCAGACCCGTCATGCGCTCGCGGTGGCCGCCTCGCAGTCCTCGGGCCTGAAGGAGAACTTCGGCACCATGACCAAGCCGTTCCACGCCGGGCACGCGGCCCGCAGCGGCGTGCTCTCGGCCCTCCTGGCGCGCGGGGGCTGGACCGCGTCGGAGCACGCGCTCGAAGGGCCGCAGGGCTTCTTCAACGTGCTCGGCGCGGGCAAGCGCGCGCTCGAGCCGCTGGCCACCCTCGGCGCGCCGTGGAAGATCCTGACCACCGGCGTCGCGGTCAAGCCGTATCCCTCGTGCGCCTGCACGCACTCGATCATCGACTCCACGCTGGAGATCCGGCGGACGCACGGCGTGCGGCCGGAGGAGATCGAGGAGGTGACGGTCGGAGTGGCCGCGGGCGTCCCGCGCATCCTCATCCACGCGCGCCCCCGCACCGGGCTCGAGGGGAAATTCTCGGCGCAGTTCTCCGCGGCGGCCGCGCTGACCGACGGACGCGTCGGCATCACCACCTTCCAGGACGATCGCGTGCAGGACCCCGCGATCCGGCGGCTCATGGAGCGCGTGCGCGTGACCGTGGACCCGGACATCCCGACCGACCTCGAGCGCCACATGTGGACGCGCGTCACGGTCCGCTGCGCGGACGGCCGCACCGCCACCGTGGGGCCGCGTCCGGTGCCCGGCCATCCCGAGAATCCGCTGCCGATCGAGGCGCTGCGCGAGAAGTTCCGCGAGTGCGCGGGACTGGTCTTGCCGGCGGATCGGGCGGACGCCGTGCGGCAGATGGTCGAGTCGCTCGACATGTGCCCCGACCTGCGGAGCCTGACCGCGATCCTCGACTCCGGACGCTAAAATGTCGAAGGGGGCCTAGACGGCCCCCTCCGAGCCTCCCCCAGGAGCAAGATTGCGCGGGCGAAGCCCGCGCTGGAACGGAGACCCACTCCGGACACGCTCGGACGTCAGACCGGCCGCGACCGCGGTACGCGGGTCATCCACCAGATCGCGACTGCCACGACCGGGGCGCTCGCCACGAGGATCGCCGCGTTTACGCCGCCGCTCTCCGGTGAGCCCACCCACGCCGACAGCACCACCGAGACCGAGTTGTTCGCGGCGTGGCAGATGATCGCGGGCACCACGCTCTCGGCGCGCTCGGTCAGCAGACCCAGGTAGAGTCCCAGCGCGAAGGCGAGCACGCCATGGACCGGCTCGCCGTGGATCACCCCGAACGCCAGCGCGGTGACCACGATCGCCGGGCCCGGGCTCCATGCCCGCCGGAGCCGCGTCTGCAGGTAGCCGCGGAAGAACAGCTCCTCGCCGATCGGGGCCAGCAGGCCGACCACCAGCACCGCGAGCAGCACGCCGAGCGGCGGCGCGTCGGCCATGGTCCGCGCGATCCAGTCCAGTGCGGGCCCCGGTCCCACCCCGAGGAGGATGGTGAGGGACTCGAGCGCCTGGCTGAGCGCGAGGGTACCGAGCACCACGATCGCGAGGCCTCGGCCGACGATCCTCCCGCGGCGGAGGCGCAGGGTGAGGCTCGACGGACGGCCGCCGGCCACGAACGCGATGGCGATCAGGGCCAGCGACGAGGCGGGCACCCCGGCCAGCAGGGTGACCAGCGCATCGCGCTCCACCTCGATCGAGCCGCGCCAGCCGACGAGCGCGGTCACCGCGGCGAGCTGCAGGCCCAGCACGGTCACCACCGCGACGAGGTAGACGAGGAGGGCGGTCCAGACCGGGCGCATCTCTCGGCGCCTCTCCCTCGCGGGAGAGGAGAAACGGTCAGGCTAGTGGTGGCAGGTCACGCACTCGAGCGGGGCGTTGCGGCGCTCGCTCTCGCTGCCCGCCGGCGCGTGCACCGACGGAATGGGCGCGTCCGCGGCGGTCTGCACGCCCTGCACGCCCTTGGCGTTGACGTTGCGGTGGCACTCCACGCACCAGCCCATGGTGAGCTTCGGCGGCGCGACCGGGAGCAGGGCGAGATTCTTCAGGTCGTTGACGATGTTCTGCCCGGTCTCGGCGTGCACCCGCTCCATGGCCTCGATCCGGCCGTGGCAGGTCTGGCACTGCACGCCCGCCTGCACGTGCGGCTTGTGCGGGAACTGAGCGTGCTCCGGGATCTTGAAGATGCGGACCCACGGAATGGGCTCCTTCCGCTCCCAGTAGCCGTGGAGCTTCTGCACCTCGGGATTGCCCTCGGCGGCCACGATCTTGTGGCATCCCATGCAGCGCTCGACCGACGGCACACCCGCGGACGGCCCGCGGCGCGCGTTGGCGTGGCAGTACTGGCAGGCGATCTGGTAGGAGCCCGCGTGGATGACGTGGCTGAAGAAGATCGGCTGCACCGGGCCCTGCCGGGTGGTGGCCACCGGCAGCACCTTGGTCGGATCGTACGGCGGATCCGCGAGGGTCCGAACGTACGCGATCACCTCGTTGATCTGATAGTCGGACAGATACGGGGTGAAATTCGGCATCAGCGGCGAGAGCCCGACCGCCTGCCCGCCGTGGGCGATCACGCTGTGCAGGAAATGATCCGGCAGCGCATTGACGATCCGTCCCTCGGTCAGGTTCTGGGGCTTGATCGGCAGATTCTGTCCGGCGATGCCGTCGCCCTTGGCGTCATCGCCGTGGCAGTTGGCGCAGTACTGACCGAAGAGAGCCTTGCCCCGGTCGATGACGCGCGGATCGACGCCACCCGCGGCCCCGTGTCCCGACGCGGCCTTCTGGCCCGAGGCGGGCGCGGTCGCGGACTTGGCCGCGGATAGGGGAAAGCCGATGAGGATTCCGATCAGGACGGCCGCGATGGCCGCACTACCGAAGACGGCAGGTCGAGTCGTACGCATGAGCTTTCCGAATATACTCAAAAACCCGCGGAAAGCCTAGACCGAAATGACGGTCAGCCGCCCAGGTAGAGACGCTTGACCTCCGGGTCCTGCAGGAGCGTCTGGCCTCCGCCCTCGAACCGATTGCGGCCCAGCTCGAGGACGTACCCGCGGTCGGCCACCGCCAGCGCCCGGGCCGCATTCTGCTCCACCACCATCAAGGTGAAGCCGGCGCGCCGCATGTCGCTCAGCTTGTCGAAGATCAGCGAGACGAACTTCGGAGCCAGCCCGAGCGACGGCTCGTCGAGCAGGATCAGCTTCGGGGTGGTCATGAGCGCGCGCGCGATCGCCACCATCTGCTGCTCGCCCCCGGACATCGTGCCGGCCTTCTGGCCCCGGCGCTGGGCCAGGATCGGGAACAACGTGTAGACGCGGTCGAGCGCGTGGCGGATGCGGCCGGCGTCGCGCTCGATGTAGGCGCCCATCTCGAGATTCTCCAGCACCGTCATCTGCGGGAACACGATGCGACCCTGGGGCACGTAGGCCAGGCCGCGGTGCAGCACCTGATCGGGCCTCAGCCCGGTGATATCCTGGCCGTCGAAGCGCACCCGGCCGTGGGTGGGCCGGAGGAACCCCACGATGGTCTTGAACGCGGTGGACTTGCCGGCGCCGTTGGGGCCGATCACGCTCACCATCTCGCCGGTCCGCACCTCCAGCGTCACGTCGTGGAGGATGGCCATCTTGCCGTAGCCCGCGGTGATGGCCTCGGCACGCAGCAGGACCGGTCCGGCGTCGCCGGTCACGCGCGCCGCCGGGCGATGTAGAGCACGTGGGGATACGGCAGCACGTCCACCATCAGGTGTCGGTGCACGTCGAAGCCGACCTCCTCGAGCAGATTCTGCAGTTCCTCGGTGCCCCAGTACCGGACGGGCGCCGCCGGGTCCATCACCTTGTCGAGCGCGAGGGTGAACCAGCGCTTGTAGGCCGGATGCCGGTCGACGTCCTTCACGAGGAGCCGGCCGCCCTCCGGCAGCGTGCGGGCCACGCGCTCCACGAGGGGGCGCACCGCGTGCGGCGGGATGTGGTGCACGATGTCGAGCATGTAGGCGGCGTCGAACCGCTCGCCGCCGCGGAAGTCCATCACGTCGCCGACCTCGTAGCGCACGTTGGGCAGGCCGAGCCGTGCCGCGGCCGCGCGCGCCATCGCGATGCGACGCGGGTTGCGGTCGAAGCCCTCCACGCTGAGCGCCGGGCGCGCCGTCGCGTAGTAGAGGGAGAACAGGCCGAAGCCGCAGCCCAGGTCCAGCACGCGGCCGCGGGGCGGCAGGTACTGCCCGATCTCGTCGAGGAAGCGCTGGCGCAGGATCCAGAAGCGGCCCCAGCAGTACGCCCGCACGATCGGGTCGTCGTACGCGCGGATGACGCTACGAATCGCTTCGCTTCGCATAGATCCGGTATCCCGGGCCCTCGAGCGGCGGCTCGTAGGCGCGCTCCAGATACTCCTGGAGGCGCGGAAACGTCTCGAGCCGGCCGTAGCCACGGTCCGGGTCGGGCCAGCTTTCCTCCAGGACGACGATGGCGGCCGGGCGGCCGGCCAGGAGCCCGTCGATGAGCTCGGCGCGCAGCGCCTCGATGCGAGGGTCGCCGACGTCGTGGAAGAACGGGAAGTCGTAGATGAAGCGCGTGGGCTGCCGCAGGTGCAGCCGCAGCAGCGCATGGATGCCGCCCGCGGTGGTGTCCATGACCTGTACGGTGGCGCCGAGCGGAGCCAGCGGCTGCAGGTCGCGCGTGATGGCCGCGACCCGGTCGGCCTTCTCGGTGATCCCATCTGTGGCGGACATCTTCACCGCTTTGGTTCCGAGCACGGTCACGAGCAGGGCCCACGCCGCGAGGCCCAGAGGGCGACGGGCCCCGAAGAGGTCGAGCAGCCGCGACCACCGGGCGCGGCGAGCGGACACCACCGCCGCGGGAGCCAGGGCACAGCAGAAGGCGGCCAACGGATAGAGCTGGTACTCCCACCCCTTGCCCTGAGCCACGAAGTGGACGAGGCCGTACAGCACGCCGCCGAGCGCCAACCCCTTGGCGGCCGGCTCCCGCGGCATCGGCGCGAGCAGGGCCAGCACGACGAGCAGGCCGAACAGAGCGATCAGGCGACGACCATAGAGGTGCTGCCCGATCGCCGGCCACGGCGACACTCGGCCCACATGACTGTAGAGGGGAACGACGTACCCGCCGAAGAGATCGAGGAACGGCCGGAGCCCGCCCCGCCAGGCCAGCCAGCCGAAGACCGCGGCCGGCACCACGAGCCCGGCGGCGAGCACGAGCCCGGCGGCCCGCCAGGGCGAGACCGCGCGCGATCGATCGCGCGCGGCGACCGCGGCGCAAACGATCCAGTAGAGCGCGGCGTGCGGCTTGATGGTCATGGCCGCGCCGAGGGCGAGGCCGCCCCAGGCGAAGGCGCCGGGCCCGGGCTGCTCCGTGCCGCGCGCGACGCCCCAGGCGCCGAGCAGGAGGAAGAGGCAGAGCAGGTAGTCGCGCTGCCCCGCATGCCAGGCGCCGCCGCTCAGGTGGTAGACCGCGAACAGCAGCGCCGCGGCCGCGGGCCCCCAGCCCTCGCCGATGCGGCGGCAGTAGACCGCGAGCACACCGCAGGTGACGGCGAGCCAGCCCAGATCGAACAGCCGCCACGCCACGTCGCCCGCTCCCCCGACGCGCAGCACGGCCATGTGCAGCAGGTAGACGCCGGGCAGGTTCATGTCGAACGCGTCGCGGTACGGCACGCCGCCCTGATCGATCAGCCAGGCGATGTAGTGCATGAGGGGCGCGTCGTGGATCAGCGGCCAGCCGCGCGAGGCCCAGAGCAGGTACGCGAGCACCAGCGCGCTAGCGGCCGAAATAGGCCTCAATGACCCGCTCGTCGGCCTGGATGACGCCGGGCGCCCCCTCGGCCAGCTTCTCGCCGTGATCGAGCACGAACACCGTCTCGCAGAGGCCCATCACGACCTTCATGTCGTGCTCGACCAGCAGCACGGTCTTGCCCTGGTCGCGCAGCCGCCGGACCGCGTCGAGCAATTCATTGAGCAGGGTGCGGTTGACCCCGGCCGCCGGCTCGTCGAGCAGGATCAGATCGGGATCGGTCATGAGCACCCGGGCGAGCTCCACGAGCTTCTGCTGCCCGTACGAGAGATTGCCCGCGAACTCGTCGGCGAGCCGCTCGAGCTTCACCAGCCCGAGCAGGTCGCGGGCGCGGCGGCGCGCCTCCTCGTAGCCGCTCGTGGTGACGACCAGGAGGTTCTCCAGCGCGGTCAGCTCGGGGAACACGCGGATCACCTGGAAGGTGCGCCCCATCCCGAGGTGGAAGATCCGGTGCGGCTTGAGCCGGTCGATGCGGCGGCCCTTGAACCAGATCTCGCCCTCGTCGACCCGATCCACGCCGGTGATGCAGTTGAACAGCGTGGTCTTGCCCGAGCCGTTGGGGCCGATGAGCCCGTAGACCCGGCCCGGCTCGAGCGAGAGCGACACGCGGTTGACCGCGGCCACGCCGCCGAATCGCTTGACCGCCTCCCGAACCTCGAGCACCGGCGGCATCGCGCTCAGATGGTGCGCGGCAGGTTGTACTTCTGCTGGAGCACGCCCAGGATCCCGCGCGGCATCAGCAGCACCACCGCCACGATGATGGCGCCGAAGAGCAGCTGGTGGAGATAGATGAAGCGCGCCCACACCGCCTCCTGGAACGCGAACAGCACGGTGGCGCCCAGGACCGGCCCCCAGATCGTGCCCTTGCCGCCGAAGAGCACCATCACGATCATGGTGATGGTCATGATCAGCGGGAACACCGAGATGGGCTCGATGTAGCCCTGGTCCCGGGCGGAGAGCCCCCCCACGATGCCCGGTCCGATCGCGGAGAGCAGGAACGCGTAGAGCTTGTAGCGGAGGGTGTCGATGCCCATCGACTCGGCGGCCACCTCGTCCTCGCGGATGGTCATGAGCCGCAGGCCGAAGCGCGAGGTGAGGATGACGTAGGCCACCAGCGTCACCGCGGCGGCCACAAGCCCCATCGCGTAGTAGATCTGCACGCTCGCATACAGCGTGGGCAGCGAGAGGCCGTTGCCCCCGCCGGTGAGCCCCTCGTAGTAGGACGCGATCACCCGCAGCACCTCGTTGAGGCCGAGCATCGCGATGGCGAAGTACGGCCCCTTCAGCCGCAGGCACGGCCAGCCGATGACCAGGGCCACGCCCGCGGCCACCACCCCGCCGCCGAGGCAGGCGAGCGGCCACGGCCATCCCGCCTTCACGATCAGCAGGCTCGAGGCGTAGGCGCCCGTGCCGAAGAACGCGACGTGGCCGAACGAGACGTAGCCGGTGAGCCCGGAGATCAGGTTCCAGGACTGGGCCAGCGCGATCCACATGAACAGCTGCAGCATCACGCGGATGCCGTACCCGGTCGCCTGCACTGGATAGAGCGTGAGGCCGATCGCGGCCAGCGCGAGCGCGATCGGGAGCCCGCGCTTCACACGCGCCCCTTGAGCAGGCCGGTCGGCCGGATCAGCAGCACCAGGACGAGCAGCACGTAGGCCACCGCCTCGTTGACCTGCGTGGTGAGGAAGAGCGAGGCGAGCTGCTCCACCAGCCCGAGGAGGAGACCGCCCAGCAACGCGCCCGGGTAGTTGCCCGCACCGCCCAGCACGATGACGAGAAACGACTTGAACGTGTAGACCTGGCCCATCTCGGGCTGGATCGCGACCATGACCGCGACCAGCGTGCCCCCGGCCGCGGCCAGCGCCGAGCCGATCCCGAAGGCGAGCAGGTGGATGCGCTGCACATCGATGCCGCACACCTGCGCCACCTCACGGCTCTGGGACACCGCGCGCACCGCCTTGCCGAGCCGGGTGGACCGGAGGAACACGAACGCGCCGATGGTGATGGCCACCGCGAAGGCGCACGCGGCCAGCCGCGGCTTGGACAGCGCGTAGGGGCCCGCGATGAACGAGCCGGTGAGGAACTCGACCGAGCGCAGGTCGGAGGTGAAGGCGAGCTGGGCCAGGTTCACGAGCGCGATCGACACGCCGAACGTGAGCAGCAGCGAGGACAGCTCGGGGGCGTCGACCACGCGGCGCACCAGGAAGTGCTGCAGCACCACCCCGACCAGGAACAGCAGGGGCATGGTGATCAGCAGCGAGAGGTAGGGATTGAACCCCCACCAATGGAAGAGCCAGAAGGTGGTGTAGGCCCCCAGCATCATCAGCGGGCCGTGGGCGACATTCAGCACGCGCATCACGCCGAAGATCAGCCCGAGGCCCAGGGCGACCAGCGCGTAGAGCGAGCCGGCGAGCAGGCCGGAGATCACGACCTGGCCGATCATGGTCGGCGTGATCAGGACGCCCACGAGGCCTCCGGCGCCCGGCGGCGCCCGCCGAGGTCTCGGCGGACGCGCGCGGCGGGACGGCTCAGCAACGGCGGCGGGCTACCGCTTGTTCCACTCCGGCGTCGGGTAACGCGGCTTGCCGCTGGCCAGATCGTCGGGCCACACCACCACCCGCTTGCCGTCCTGCCATTGCAGCATGACCATCTTGTGGGCGACCTGGAAACCGTCGGCGTCCACCTTGTAGTCGCCGAACGCGGTCTTGGTCTCGAGCTTCAGCAGCTGCTCGCGCACCTTGTCCGCGTCGAGCGAGCCGGCCCGCTTCACCGCCTCCGCGTAGATCAGGCAGCCCGCGTAGCCGGCCGCCGCGTGATACGACGGCTCGTGCTTGAACTTCCGGGTGAAGGCGGTCAAGAAATCCTTCGCCCCCGGATACGGCAGCGCGTCGTCCCACTGGGTGGAGCCGTAGACGTATTCCGCATTCTGCTTGAGCAGGTCGTGGAACTCGGGCAAGTCTCCGCCCACCGTGAGCCCGAACATCTTCGGGTTGACGTTCAGCTCCTTCATCTGGCGGGTGATCGCCACCGCGTCGTCGAAGTAGGTGCCCGCCGCGATCACGTCCGGATTGAGCGCCTTGATCTTCACGAGGAGAGCCGAGAAGTCGGTGTTGCCCTTGGGATAGGATTCCTGCAGCACCACCTGCAGGCCGCGCTTCTTGGCCGCCTCCGCGGTGCCGGCGGCCGACGCTTTCGGAAAGAGGGTGTCCTCGTTGATGATGGCCACCGTCTTCAGTCCGCGCTTGGCCGCCATGTCCACGAGGCCTTCGAGGTATACCTCGGCCGGCGAGATCACCATGAAGATGTACTTGCGGCCCTTCTTGAAGATGGACGTGGTCGCGGCGAGCGGCGCCACCATGACCTTCTTGTACTTCTCGGTCACGTTGGCCACCGCCTCGCTCACCGCCGAGGAGTACGGCCCCATCACCGCGTCGACCTTGTCCTCGGTGATCAGCTTCTCGTAGAGCTTCACCGCGGTGGCCGGCATCGACTGGTCGTCGTAGACCACGAACTCGACCTTGCGGCCGAGCAGACCGCCCTTGGCGTTCAGCTCGTCCACGCAGACGTCATAGCCTTCCTTCTGCTGGGTGCCCGGCTTGGCGTAGGTGCCCGTGACGGACAGCGAGGCGCCGATGCGGATGGGCGTCTGCGCGGGAGCGGGCAGCGGCAGCGAGACGAGCACGACGCCGGCGAGGGCGGCCGAGACGGCGCGCTTGAGACACCTGGTTGTCATGCGATTCCTCCTGAGAGGACAGGATCGGGCGGAGCGGCCGAAGTGGGTCTTTCTTCTAGCAAACATACCGGAAGGTGTCAAGGTTCCGGCCCCGAAAGACGCTTGACGGCGGCGGGGCGAGCGTCAATCATGCCGTGTCATGCGAAAGGACGTTCAGGCCATACATCATCCGGACAAGCGGCACGTGGAGATGCCCTACGCTCCCGCGCTGCTGGTCCGGCGCGGGAGCTTGCTCTTCCTCTCGGGCCTCACCGCCGCGCCCGTCTACCACAGCCATCCCCACCGCGAGGAAGAGTTCGATCTGCCGACCAGCATGCGCGAGCAGGCGGTGCTGCTGATGCAGAACCTCGAGACCACGCTGGCCGCCGCGGGCTGTACGCTGGCCGACGTGGTCTCGGCGACGCGATTCCTGACCGACGTCGCCGAGCAGGACGATCTCAACGCGGTCTGGGGCTCGTACCTGGGCGCTCATCGGCCGACCACCACCACGGTTGAGGTCTCGCGGCTCGCGACCCACGCCAACTGCAAGATCGAGATCAGCGTGATCGCGGTCGGCAGGGCGAGGCGCAGCCCAAGGCGAGCCGAACGAACACGAGAACAGTCCAAGGGACGCAGACGACCCACCAGGAGTAAGAGGCTGTCCGCCCGCCGCAAATGACTGCGCCCCTCGGCTTCGTCGGCCTCGGCGCGATGGGCGGCCGGATGGCGCGACGGCTCCTCGACGCCGGCTACACCGTCCACGGCTACAACCGGACCGCGTCGAAGGCCGCCGACCTCGTGCGCGCGGGCCTGCGCCTGGCCGCGTCCCCCCGCGAGGTCGCCGAGCGCGCCGCCGCGGTGTTCACCATGGTCACCGACGACGCCGCGCTGGAGGCGGTGACCCGCGGGCCGCAGGGCCTCGTGGCCGGGCTGACCCGCGACGGCATCCTGATCGAGATGAGCACGGTGAGCCCGGCGGTCGTCGAGCGGCTCGCCGCCGACGTCTCGGCGCGCGGCGCCGCGCTGCTCGACGCCCCGGTGTCGGGCAGCCCGGTCACGCTCGAGTCGGGTCAGCTCTCGTTCATGGTGGGAGGCGACCCGTCGGTGCTGGAGCGCGCGCGGCCGTTCCTGCTCGCGATCGGCCCCACGATCACGCACGTCGGCCGGGTCGGGCTGGCCAAGAGCATGAAGATCGCGGTCAATCAGGCGCTCGCGGTGCAGATGCTCGCGTTCTCGGAGTCGGTGCTGCTGGCCGAGAAGGCCGGCATCGCGCGGGAGCGCGCGGTGGAGGTCGTGCTGAAGAGCGTGGTGGCCTCACCGATGGTGAAGTACCGCGCGCCGTTCGTGCTCGGCATGCCCGCCGAGGCCCTCTTCGACGTCGACATGATCCAGAAGGACATGCGCCTGGCCCTCGATCTCGCGCACGCGACCGGCGTGGCGCTGCCCTCGGTCGCCCTCACCCACGAATTGCTCACCGCGGCCAAGGGCCTCGGCCTCGCCAAGTACGATTTCGCCATCCTCTTCGACCTCCTCGCCCACCTCAGCAACCTCCCCCCC
>Ga0209998_10000006_pt1 | contig 101038 bp, 95 predicted proteins | sample EndophyteCoNSPM_FD_187576 | JGI IMG/M metagenome (GOLD analysis project Ga0209998, IMG submission 187576) | Arabidopsis thaliana rhizosphere microbial communities from the Joint Genome Institute, USA, that affect carbon cycling - Endophyte Co-N... | ecosystem: Host-associated > Plants > Roots... | reverse complement strand
CACGAGGACCCGAAGCGCCGCTATGTGGCCGCGGTGGCCGCCGGCGTCTTCTACTTCGTGATCGGGCTCTTCGGGTCCACGGTGGTGTCGGTCCTCACCGCGTTGCCGCCCGAGCTGGTCGCGGGCATCGCCGGGCTGGCGCTGCTGGCCACCATCGGCGGGGCGCTCGCCAGCGCGGTGCGGGAGGAGAATCAACGGGAGGCGGCGCTCGTCACGTTCCTGACGACCGCCTCCGGCGTGACGTTGGCCGGGATCGGATCGGCGTTCTGGGGACTGGTGCTGGGTGTGGTGACCTTGCTGATCACGCGCGAGGCGACCGGCCAGCGCAAGAGGCGTCGCGCGTAACGCGGGCCACGGAGGTGGCGCATATGACGATCTCGAACGATGGACGCTCGGGGGTACTCCCCGCGCTGATCGTGGGGCTGTGCCTGCTGCTCGGGCTGTCCGCCGCGGGGTACCTCGTGGGCCGCGGCGCCACCCGCTTCCGCTCGGACACCCGCGTGGTGACCGTGAAGGGGCTCGTGGAGCGCGAGGTGAAGGCGGACCGCGCGGTGTGGGCGCTGGGCCTGCGCCGGGCCAGCGAGACGCTCGTGGACGCCCACACCCGCCTGAGCGCGGACCGGGACGCGGTGGTGGCGTTCCTCAGGAAGCAGGGGTTTCCGGAGGCGGAGATCGAGCGCCAGCCGACCCGCACGGTGGACAAGCTCGCTCGCGAGTACGGCCAGCCGCAGCCGAGCGATCGGCTCCGCTACGTGGTGACGACCTCGGTGGTGGTGCGCACCGCCAACGTGGAGCTGGTGCGGACGTCGGTGGGCTCGACCGAGGAGCTGCTCAAGGCCGGCGTCGCCCTCGACGGTGAGCGCGAGCACGGGGGGGCCAACCCGCGCTACGCGGTCTCCGCCTTCAACGACCTGCGCCCGCAGCTGCTGGCCGAGGCGACGAAGAACGCCCGGGCCACCGCGCAGCAGTTCGCGGCCGACTCCGGGGCGCAGGTCGGCAGCATCCGCTCGGCCAACCAGGGCGCGATCCAGATCTTCGGTCTCGACGGCGGCGACGAGTCGGCGCCGTTCAGCCCGACCAGCACGCCGGTCAAGCGCATCCGGGTGGTGAGCACGTTCGAGTTCGAGCTGAGATAGCGTCTGCGATGCCCACCGTGTTCGCCCACGCCGCCCTCCCGCTGGCGCTGGGCGGCGGCCTCGGGCGCGGCGTCCTCTCGGCCCGGCTGGTCGCGGCCGGGATGGCGGTGGCGGCGCTGCCCGATCTCGACGTGGTGACGCTCCACTGGGGCGTCCCGTACTCGGCGGCTCTGGGCCACCGCGGGTTCAGCCACTCGCTGCTCGTGGCGGCGCTCGTCGCGCTGATCGGCGCGTGCGCCCACCGCGCGCTGCGGAGCGGCTTCGGGGGTGCCTTCGCCTTCCTGTTCGTCTCCATGGCCTCCCACGGCGTGCTCGACGCCTTCACCGACGGCGGGCTCGGCGTCGCCTTCCTGTGGCCGTGGTCCACGCGGCGATTCTTCGCACCGGCCGACTGGCGGGTGATCGAGGTCTCGCCCATCGGGCTCGGCGCGTTCCTACCGCGCGCCGCCGTCGTGCTCGCCTCCGAGGCCCGCTGGGTCGGGCTGCCCGCGCTGGCCCTCGGGCTCGCCCTGGCCGGCGCGCGGCGGGCGATGCGTCGTTGATCTCTGGTCCGGGCGCCCGGCCGCGAAAAGGGTCGGGTACGATGGAGGCCGGCGGGCGCACGTCGCCGTCGCGCCCAACCGGTCAGGGCCACGCAGGTCATCATCCGCAACGCCGAGAGAAAGGATCACACGTGAAGCACTGGGAGGACTTCGAGGTCGGCGAGACGACCGAGCTGGGATCGCACCGGATCACCGAGGCCGAGATCCTGGCCTTCGCCCGCCAATACGACCCGCAGCCGTTCCACACCGATCCGGTGGCGGCCCGCGCCAGCCTCTACGGCGGGCTCATCGCCAGCGGCTGGCACACCTGCGCCCTGATGATGCGCCTCTCCGTCGAGGCGAACCGGCGCGAGCAGGCCGCGGCCACCGGCTCGCCCGGGCTCGACTCCTGTCGCTGGCTCAAGCCGGTGCGCCCCGACGACGTGCTGACCGGCCGCACCGAGGTGCTCGAGACGTGGCCGTCGCGCAGCAAGCCCATCGGCTTCGTGCGACGCCGGGTCGAGATGCGGAACCAGCACGGCGAGGTGGTGGTGGCCATCGTCGGCATCACCATGTACCACCGCCGGCCCGCGCTCGAGGCGGCCGCGTCGTGAAGTACTTCGAGGACGTGCAGGTCGGCGAGACGATGCGGTTCGGCCGCTACGAGGTCACCGGCGAGGAGATCGTCGAGTATGCGCGGCAGTTCGATCCCCAGCCCTTCCACCTGGACGAGGAGGCGGGACGCCAGAGTCTCTTCGGCGGGCTCGTCGCCAGCGGGTGGCACACCGGGGCGATGTTCATCCGCATGATCTGCGACGGCATGATCCCCGACAACGCGACCGCGGGCGCCAAGGGCTTCGACGACCTGCGGTGGATCAAGCCGGTACGTCCGGGCGACGTGCTGTCCGTGGAGTCGGTGGTGCGCGAGAAGGTCGAAGGCCGGCGGCCCGACCTGGGCACCGTGAAGGTGGAGAGCCGGATCAGCAACCAGCGCGGCGAGGTGGTGATGAGCCTTGTCTCGCTGGTGCTCTACCGGCGCCGGCCGGCGGCCGCCTCCCGGATCGGCGGCCAGATCGACCAGCCCGGCCGGATTCGGAGCGAGCCGGGCGCCACGACGCCCGGCGCGGGTTGACCCGTCCCGCGGGCCCCTGATAACGTCGGGCGCGGATCCGATCGCGGTGCGCTGCGCTCAGTGTCGGCGGGACAATCCAGTCGAGGCGCGCTTCTGCCTCGAGTGCGGCGGCCGGCTCGTTCCGGGCTGTGCCGCGTGCGGGCAGCCCCTGCCCGGCGAGGCCCGCTTCTGCATGGCCTGCGGCGCGCCGGTGGCCGCCCCGCGCGCTTCCGACGCCGCGGCCACCTTCACGTACACGCCGCGGCACCTCGCCGAGCGCATCCTGGCCTCCCGCGCCGCCCTGGAGGGCGAGCGCAAGTCGGTCACCGTCCTCTTCTGCGACATGGTCCGCTCCACCGCGCTCGCCGAGCAGCTCGGTCCCGAGGGCATGCACGGCCTGCTGAGCCGCTTCTTCGAGACCGCCCTCGGCGAGATCCACCGCTACGAGGGCACCATCAACCAGTTCCTGGGCGACGGCTTCATGGCGCTCTTCGGCGCCCCGCTCGCCCACGAGGACCACGGCCGCCGCGCGGTGCTGGCGGCACTCGACCTCCGCCGCGCCCTCGACCAGCAGCCGCTCGAGGTCGAGCCGGGCCGGCGGGTCCCGGTGCGACTGCGGCTCGGCCTGCACACCGGATTCGTGGTGGTGGGCGCCATCGGCGACAACCTGCGCATGGACTACACCGCGGTCGGCGATACCACCCATCTGGCCGCGCGCCTGCAGCAGATGGCCGAGCCCGGCCAGATTCTGGTGAGCGAGGACACCGCGCGTCTCGTGCGCGGCTACGTGGCCCTGGAGAGCCGCGGTCCGGTGGAGGTGCGCGGACTGTCCGCGCCGGTGGTGGTCCACGCGGTGAGCGGCCGGGGCGACCGGCGCTCGCCGCTGCAGGCGGCGGACCAGCGGCCGCTGAGCCACTTCGTCGGACGCGACCGCGAGCTGCGCGCCCTGCGGGATTTCCTGGTGGAGATCGAGGGCGGCCGCGGCCAGGCGGTGAGCATCGTCGGCGAGCCGGGCGTGGGCAAGTCGCGGCTGGTCCTCGAGCTGCAGCGCGCGCTGGCCGGCCGCCGCTCGGTCTACGTCGAGGGCCGCTGCCTGTCCTTCGGCGCCGCCATGCCCTACGTGCCGGTGCTCGACGTGGTCCGCGGCCTGTGCGGCGTGGGCGACGCCGACCCGGTGGAGGACACCCGGGAGGCCGCGCGCGCGGCGACGGCCCAGATGGGGGTGGACGCCGCCCTCGTCCCCTTCCTGCTGCATCTGCTCGGCGTGGCCGGGGACGAGCTGCCGGGCGGGCTCGGGCCCGAGGCCATCAAGGCCCGCACGTTCGAGGCGATCCGTCACCTCGTCGCCCGGGCCGCCGCGCAACGGCCGCTGGTCATCGCCGTGGAGGATCTGCACTGGATCGACCGGACGTCCGAAGAGTGCCTGGCCGCCATCGTGGAGCGGCTGGCCGGCCTGCCGGTCATGCTGCTCACCACCTATCGCCCGGGCTATCGCCCGCCCTGGATCGATCGCTCCTACGCCACCCAGATCGCCCTGCGGCGCCTGGCCCCCGCCGACAGCCTGACCGTGGTGCGCTCGGTGCTGTCACGGGCCGGGCTGGGCGACCCGCTGGCCGCGCTGATCCTGGACAAGGCGGAGGGCAACCCGTTCTTCCTGGAGGAGCTGGCCCGCGCGTTGGACGATCACGGCCTCGGTCGGCCCGGCCTGATCGTGCCCGACACGGTGCACGGCGTGCTGGCCGCGCGCATCGACCGGCTCCCCGACGTGTCCAAGCGCCTGCTCCAGACCGCCTCCGTGCTGGGCCGGGAGTTCTCCCTGTCGCTTCTCCAGGGGACCTGGGACGGCGACGATCCGGAGCCCCACCTCCGCGAGCTGACCCGTCAGGAGTTCCTCTACGAGCGCCACGGCCCCGAGGGCTCGACGTTCGTGTTCAAGCATGCGCTGACCCAGGACGTCGCGCTCTCCGGCATCCTCGCCCCGCGGCGGCGCGATCTGCACGCGCGGGCCGCCGCCGCCCTGGTGACCCTCAACCCGGCGCGCGTGGAGGAGCTGGCGCCCGTGCTGGCGCACCACTACGCGCAGGCCGAGGACTGGCTCCCGGCCGGCGAGCACGCGACCCGCGCCGCCGAGCGGGCGCGGGGCGCCTTCGCCAACCGCGAGGCGATCGAGTGGTACGGCCAGGCGCTGCACGCCATCGAGCGGGCGGCGCGACCGCCCGCCGAGCGCCTGCGGCTCCTGGCCGCCCGCGGCCAGGTCCACGGCGTGCTCGGGGCCTTCGAGCCCGCGCGCGCGGACCTGGAGCAGGCGCTGGCCATCGCCCGCGAGTCCGGCGACACGGGCGCCTGCGGCGAGCTGCTGGGCGCGCTGGGCGAGCTGTGGGGCGGCCACCGCGACTACCGGCGCGCGCTCGAGCTGACCGGCGAGGCGGTGCGCATGGCGGAAGCGGCCGGCGACCGGCGGGGCACCGCGGAGGCCCTGGTGCGGACCGCCCTCGTGCACCTGAATCTCGGCCAGATGACCGAGAGCCAGCGGCAGCTCACCCGGGCGCTCGACATCTTCGAGGCGCTGGGCGACGAGCGCGGCGGCGCGCGCACCCTCGACGTCCTCGCCATGAGCGACGGCATCAGCGGCCGGATCGAGCGGGCGATCGAGCGCAACCGCGAGGCGCTGCGGCGCTTCCAGCGCGTGGGCGACCGCGCCGCGCAGCCGTCGGTCATCACCAACATCGGCTTCTGGCTCGCCCTGGCCGGCCACTTCGCGGAGGCCGATCCCCTGATCCGGCAAGGCCAGCAGGCGGCGATCGAGCAGGGGGCTCGGGCCGATGAAGCCTACGCGCATCTGGCCCTGGCCTGGCTGGGCGAGCAGCACGGCGACCTCGCGGCTGCGCTGCAAGAGAATCAGCGCGCGCTGGCCCTCGCTCGCGAGATCGGCCATCGGGAGTGGACCGCGGCCGCCCAGTGGGCTCTCGGCCGGCTCACCCGGCTCTGTGGAGCGCCCGAGCGAGCCCGGGTGCTGCACGAGGAGATGCTGGCCATCGCGCGCTCGCTCGGCGCCGCCTTGTGGATCGCCGGGGCGCTGGACGAGCTGGGCGAGGACCTGCTCGCGCTGGGCCGCGAGACGGAGGGCGAGCCGCTGCTCCACGAGGCCATCGAGGCCGCGGCCGAGGCGACCGAGTTCGTGCTGCCGCCGCTGCTGGCGCTGGCCGATCTTGCCCTGCGGCGCGGATGCGCCGAGGAGGCCCACCGCGTCGCCGGACGTGCCGAGGCCGTGGCGGGCGACTACCGGTCATGGGGGCTCGACGCGCGGCGCCTGGGCGCCCGTTCCTTGATCGCGCTCGGTCGGGGGCTGGACGGAGAGGGGATTCTCGAGGACGTGAGGCAGCAGGCGGGCGCGCTCGGCTTCGAGCCGGTCGTGTGGCGCGCCAGCCTGGACCTGGCCGATCAGCGCGAGGCCGGCGGGCAGGCCACGGCCGCCGCGGCCTTGCGCGCGGAAGCACGGGCCGGCCTGGAGCGCGTCGCGTCCGGCTTGCCGGACGATCTGCGCGCGGCGTTCGCAGACGGGCCGCTCATGCGCCGAGCGCTCGCCGGCGAGCGGCGCATCTGACCGCCCTCTGCTCGAGCGCGGGCTCGGCGCGCGCCATCCCGCGCGGGGGGAGGTCGGCGCGCCCCCTTCGACTCACGAACGGCTGCCGGGGCTCGGGTAGCTCACCGCCAGCCCGGCGGTCGCGTCGGACTGGATGCCGAACGGCGGGATCGGATAGCGCAGGCCGTTCTTGCTCAGCGCGGCGAGCCCGTCGATCACCTTGGGCAGGAAGCGGGGCGGCGTCGCCATCAGCATCTCGTCGTCGGCGACGCCGCCGTAGCGGCGCTCCGCGTAGCAGGGGATGGTCAGCGCGGGCTCCCCGGTCTTGAGCGCCTTGCCCCACGAGTCCGCGCACGCCGATTCGCCCACCGAGGTGAACGACATCTTCTTGTAGCCGGTCCACTGCAGCCCGTTGATGAAGAAGATCATCTGGCCGGGCGTCCCGTAGATCAGGCAGATGTCGGGCGGATCCAGCCGGCCCGAGGTGAGCGGGGCGACCGCCATCGCCTTGTAGCGCCCGTAGGGCACGCAGTCCATCGCGTGCTGGTGGAGGCTCGCGTCCTCCCGGGTCTTGAACCAGACGCCGGCCATGCGCTTGCCCGAGAGCCATTCGTCGTCCTGCGGCGACAGGCCGATCACCGCGCCGCACTGAGCGCCGACCAGATCGGCCATGGTGATGCCCACCGTCCAGCCGAGCTGCCGGGCCTGGGCCACGATCTGGTCGGTGGTGTGCTTGGCCTTGGGGCGGCGGATCTTGGGGATGGCCTCCATCTCCTCCACCGTCTCGAACAGCTTCATGCCGATCGGGATCGAGCGCAGGCGCAGGTACTGGTTCAGGCCGTTGACGATGGCGTCCCAGTCGTAGGTCGCGGTGCTCATGTCGTCAGTCTCCGAGCAGCAGGTAGTAGAGCGCGGTGGCGTGCAGCTCGCCGTTGGCGCTGCGCGCGTACTGCGGGATGGCGCCCGCGAAGGTCCAGCCGAGCGAGCGGTAGAGGGCCTCCGACGGATCGCCCTGCCGCGTGTCGAGCACGAGGGTGCGGCGCCCGCGGCGGCGCGCCTCGTCCTGGGCGGCCCGCATCAGGGCGCGCCCGACCCCGCGGCGGCGCGCGCGCGTGTGGACCATCAGCTTGATCAGCTCGGCGCGGTGGCTGCCGTTCGCGCGCTTCTCCAGATCGAGCTGGACGGTGCCCAGGAGGGCGCCGTCCTCGCGCGCCACCCACAGGAGCCGCCCGCCGCCCTTGACCGCGACCGCGACGCTCTCCCAGTACTCGCGCGCGTCGTCCGCGGACAGCGGCGGCAGGAAGCCCACCGAGCCGCCGTCGTCCACCACGTCGCGCAGGAGCGCGATCAGCGCAGGCTGCTCGCGGCGGGCCGCGTCGGCATCCAGGAGATCGATCATCGACATGGGGCCGCCTACGGCTTGAACTCCTGGTCCAGGATCTCGGTGATGAAGCGGTCGAGCGAGACCGGATAGAACCGCACGTTGGGGGCGAGGATCACCCCGGTGTTGATGACTTCTCGCTGGGACAGCTCGTCCAGGGCGCGCTCCACCTGTGCCTGCGGGTTGCGGTCCCAGCGCTGGATCTTGAGGTCCTCGCTCTCGAGGGTCACCTGGTGGCGATTGGAGTACGCGAAGGAGAAGACGCGCGCGATCAGGGCCTCGTCCATCAGCTCGGTCTCCTTGAAGAGATCGCCGTAGGTCTGGCCGGCGCGGCCCGGAGCCAGGACCAGGCGCGGCGAGACCTTGATCTTGCCGCGGATCTCCACCGACGCGGCCGGGTGCGCCTCCTGCGGGCCCACCAGGATGTAGGGCAGCACGTGGTAGCCCGCGATGATGCCCGCGACCGGCTTGCGCAGGATCTCGGTGGTCTCGAAGAGGTGCTTCAGGAACTCCGGGTCGTGCTGCTCGCCGAACATGGGAGCCCTAACCGCGGACCGCCGAGACTTCCATGCAGTCGAAGCCGAAGTCGTGCTCGCGGCTCTGGTAGCGCGGATCGGTGCGCACGTGATCGAGATACGCCTTCACGTCGCGGCGGTACATGCCGGTGTTGTCGGCCACGATGAGGGCGCCCCGGACCAGCCGCGGCTCGACCGCGCGCAGATAGTCGAGGTAGTCTTCCTTGTTCGCGTCGATCAGCAGGAAGTCGACGGGCCCCCGCAGCAGCGGCAGCACCCGCAGGGCGTCGCCCACCACCACTTTCACCCGCTTGCCCAGGCCCGCGGTCTCCGCGTTGAGCTTCACGAACCTGGCAAGGTAGGGATTCTGCTCCACGCAGATGAGCCGCCCGCCCGGCGGCAGGTGGCCGGCCACCAGGATCGCGGAATAGCCGAAGAGCGAGCCGACCTCGATGGCCCGCCGCGGCCGGTGCTTGAGGAGGAGACGGCGCAGCACGCGGCCCTTCTCGCGGCCGATGACGGGGAGGGTCCATTCGGTGACGGCTCTGTCCATCAATCGCAGCATGCGCTGGGCGGTCTTGGTCATGAGCGAGCGGGGATCCTCTCGCGGACGCCGTCGGGCAGCGGGTAGCGTCGGTCCCACTTGCCCGCCTTCACGAGCTGGCCCGGCAGCGAGCGGCCCACGATCTCCTGCACCCGCTTCGACGTGGCGATCAGCGCGTCCAGGTCGACGCCGGTCTCGACGCCCATCGCGTGCAGGCAGTGGATCAGGTCCTCGGTGCACACGTTGCCGGAGGCGCCGGGAGCAAACGGGCAACCGCCGAGTCCGCCGATGGAGGCGTCGAAGCAGGTCACCCCCATCTCCATCGCGGCCAGGATGTTGGGAATGGCCATCGCGCGAGTGTCGTGGGTATGGAGCGTCCACTCCACGCCCGGGAAGCGCGGCATCAGGCGCTCCAGCACGCGGGCCACCTGCGCCGGGTTGGCCATGCCGGTCGTGTCGGCCAGCCCGATGCCGCGGGCGCCCGTGTCCACCAGGCGCGCCACCACCGACTCCAGGTGGTCGACCGGCACCGCGCCCTCGAAGGGGCAGCCGAAGGAGCACGAGATGCCCGAGACCACCGGGACCTCGGCCCGGCGGGCCACCTCGGCCACCGCGGCGAGCTTGGTGAGCGACTCGCCGATCGTCATGTTCACGTTGGCCAGGTTGTGGCTCTCGCTCGCCGACACCACGGTGTGGATCTCGTCGACGCCGGCGTCCACCGCGCGCACCGCGCCCTTGTCGTTGGGCACCAGCGCCGAGTAGATGGTGTTGGGCCGGCGCACGATCGCGGCCATGACCTCGGCGGCGTCCTTCAGCTGCGGGACGGCCTTGGGCGAGACGAACGAGGTCACCTCGATCCGCGGCATGCCCGCCGCGGCCAGCCGGTTGACCACGTCGATCTTGTCCGCGGTCGGGATGAACTCCGGCTCGATCTGGAACCCGTCCCGCGTTCCCACCTCGCAGATCGTCACCCGCTTCGGGAGCTTCATCGTGTCGTCTCCTGGGTCGCTTCCCACTCGTCTCGTAGCACCTCACCCATCCACACGTCGTGCCAGCGGCCGTCGATGAAGTAGTAGTGTCTCCGGACCCCGCACTGGCGGTACCCGGCGCGCTCCAGCCCGCGGCGGCTGCCCCGGTTCGCGATCACCACGTGGGTGGTGAGGCTCTCCAGGCCCAGCTCGCGGAAGCCGTAGCGCGTCCGCAGCCGCATCGACTCGCCCGCGCAGCCCTTGCCCCACTCCTCCTTCTCGCCGATCACGATGCCGGTCTCGCCGCGCCGGTTGCGCCAGTCGATCTTCTCGATCGAGGTGTTGCCGATCAGCTTGCCGTTGTGTCGCAGGACGATCGCCCACATCACCTGGTTCGGGTCCTTTCCGACCTGCTCCAGCCACTCCTCCTCGGCCTTCGCGGTGAACGGGAACCGGTAGAGCAGGTATCGCGTCACCTCCATGTCGGCGAACCATCGCTGATAGACCGGGAGGTACTCCGGCCGCGGCGGCTCGAGCCGGACGCGCTCGCCCTCGAGGATCGGACCCAGCATCGATGGCTCAATAGGAGCGGGGCATGCCGAGGACGTGCTCCCCGACGAAGGCCAGCACCAGGTTGTTGTTGATGGGCGCGGCGCGATAGAGCCGCGACTCCCGGAACTTCCGCTCGATGTCGTACTCCTCCGCGAAGCCGTAGCCGCCGTGCGCGTCCATGCACGCGTTGCCCGCCTCGATGGCCGCCTCGGAGGCCAGGTACTTGGCCATGTTGGCCTCGCCGCCGCAGGGGATGCCCGCGTCGAACATGCGGGCGGCCTTGGTGCGCATGAGGTCGGCGGCCTCGATGTTGACGTGCGCCTTGGCGATCGGGAACTGCACGCCCTGGTTGGCGCCGATGGGCTTGCCGAAGATCACCCGCTGGCCGGCGTAGGCCACCGCTTTCTCGATGAACCAGCGCGCGTCGCCCAGCGAGTCGGAGGCGACCAGGATGCGCTCGGCGTTCATGCCGTCGAGGATGTAGGAGAAGCCCTTGCCCTCCTGGCCGATGAGGCTGGCTGCGGGAATCTCCATGTTGTCGAAGAACAGCGCGTTGGTCGAGTGGTTCATCATCATCTTGAGCGGGCGCACGTCGAGCCCTTTGCCCTGGAGCTCGCGGATGTCGATGAGGAACACGCTGAGCCCGTCCGTCTTCTTCTTGACCTGCTCCACCGGGGTGGTCCTGGCGAGCAGCAGCATGAGGTCGGACTGCAGGACCCGCGAGATGAACATCTTCTGGCCGTTGACCACGTAGTGGTCGCCCTTGCGGACCGCGGTGGTCTGCAGCTTGGTGGTGTCGGAGCCCGCGTTGGGCTCGGTGACCCCGAAGGCCTGCAGGCGCAGCTCGCCGGTGGCGATCTTGGGCAGGTACTGCTTCTTCTGCTCCGCGGAGCCGTGCCGGAGCACCGTGCCCATGATGTACATCTGGGCGTGGCACGCCGCCGGGTTGCCGCCCGCGCGCGCGATCGTCTCGAGAATCAGGGCGGCCTCCATGATCCCCAGCCCGCCGCCGCCGTACTCCTCGGGGATGAGCACGGCCAGGTAGCCGGCCTTGGTCAGCTCGTTGACGAAGGCCTCGGGGTATTCGCGCCGCGTGTCGAGGTCGCGCCAGTACTCGGCGGGATACTGCTTGCAGAGCTCGTAGACCGCGGTCTTCAGCGCCTTCTGGTCGTCGGTGAGGACAAAGGTCATGTCGGCAGTCATGCGTGACCCCTTTTCAGCTTCAACATGGCTGAGCCATGTTGACCGTGGACGAGATGGTCGCGGCTCTCCGCGTGGCTCCGTCGTGTCTCGCCGCTCAATTGTGCTCCGTCGCTATCGCCCGTGGAACCTGGGTTTCCGCTTCTCGTTGAACGCGCGGACGCCCTCGAGGCGGTCCTCGGTGGTCACGGTGTTGTTGTAGGCCTCGATGGCCAGCGCCATCCCGGTCTCCAGATCGGTCTCGCCGCCCCGGTTGATCGCCTTCTTGGCCTGGCGCACCGCGATCGGTCCATTGTCCGCGATGGTGGCGGCGATCTCCAGCGCTCGAGCCCGCGCCTGCCCGGCGGGCACCACGTGGTTGACGAGGCCGATCGCCCGGGCCTCGCGCGCGTCCACGCGCCGCCCGGTGAAGATCAGCTCCTTGGCCATGGGCGCGCCCAGGATGCGCGGCAGCAGCTGGGTGCCGCCCACGCCGGGGAAGATGCCGCGGGTGACCTCGGGCACCGCGAACACCGCGGTCTCACCGCAGACCACGAAGTCGGAGAGCACCGCCAGCTCGCAGCCGCCGCCCATCGCGAAGCCCTCGACCGCCGCGATCACCGGCACCGGGCAGTGGAGCACGCCCGCGGCGGCGGCCTCGAAGATCACGTGCTGGGCGCGCCAGGCCTCGTCGGTCATGCCCTCGCGCTCCTTGAGGTCGCCGCCCACGCAGAAGGCCTTCGTGCCCGCGCCGGTGAACACGATCGCGCGGACCGTCTTGTCCCAGCGCAGCCCGTCGAAGCAGCGCAGCAGGTCCTCGCCCATCGCGGTGTTCATCGCGTTGAGCGCCTCGGGGCGATTCAGCTCCACCGTGACCACGAAGCCGTCCGGCGAGGCGGTGACGTTGAGCGTTCTATAGCTGGACGACATGGCGCTCCGCGAGGTCTCGGATGGTGGCCGCGTCGTAGCCCAGCTCGGCCAGCACCTCCGCCGAGTGCTCGCCGAGCAGCGGGGGCACGCGGGTAGGGGCCGGCCGCTCGCCGTCCCACTTGATCGGCAGCGCCATCGGGCGGTAGTCGGGCAGGCGCGGGTGCTTGATCGCGGGCAGCATGCCGCTGGCCTCGGTCTGCGGCTCGCTCGCGATCTGATCCATGGTGGACACGCGCGCCGCGGGCACGCCGGCCCGCTGCAGCCGCGCGAGCACGTCGTCGGCGGTGAGTCCGCGGGTCACCGCGGCCAGCGCCTCCTGCAGCGCGGCACGGTGCTGCACCCGGCGCGGATTGTCCACGAAGCGCGGATCGCGCGCGAGCCCGGGGACCGCGAGCGCGGTGGTGGTCTTGAGGAAGAGGGCGTCGGAGGCGGCCGCGATCATCACCCAGCCGTCGGTGACCGGGAACGCCTCGTACGGGACGATCATCGCGGTGCCCGAGCCCTGCGGCTGCGGCACCTCGCCGGTCGCGAGGTAGTGACTCATCTGGAAGACCGACCAGGCCAGCGCGGTGTCGAAGAGCGCAGTCGTGACGTGGGCGCCGTGGCCGGTGCGGTCGCGCTCGCGCAGCGCGGCCATGATGCCGGTGACCGCCCACATGCCGGTGCCCATGTCCACCACCGAGACGGGCACGCGCGCGGGGGGCTGATTCGGGTGGCCGTTGATGGACATGATGCCGCCGTAGGCCTGCATCAGTGGATCGTAGCCCGGGCGGTCCTTGAGCGGTCCCTCGGTGCCGAAGGCGGTGACCGAGCAGTACACGAGCCGCGGATTCAGCGCGGCGGCGCGCGGCCAGCCGAGCCCCAATTCCTCCACCGCGCCGGCCCGCAGCGACTGCACGAAGACGTCGGCGCGAGCCAGGAGCCGCTCCACCACCGCGATGCCTTCGGCGGACTTGAGGTCCACCGCCAGGCTCCGCTTGTTGCGGTTGACGCTCAGGAAGGTCGCGCTCTCCTGGCCCCAGAAGGGCGGCCCCCACGCGCGCGCGTCGTCGCCGCGGCCCACGCGCTCCACCTTGACCACCTCGGCGCCCAGGTCACCGAGGATCTGGGTGCAATAGGGGCCCGCGACGTTCTGGGTCAGGTCGGCGACCAGGATTCCGGCCAGGGCGGCGTTCATGGGGAACCGATTATAGCCCGACCGCTCGGGCCTCCCTGGCCTCTCCCTCTCGCGTCGAACCCTCACCCCTCCGGGGAGAGGGCTGGGTGAGCGGGAGTCTACAAGCTCGCGCGCCGCCCCTGGTGATACTCCTCCAGCTCGCGATTGGCGTGGAGCACCGACTCGAGCCGGTCGACCACGTCGCCGACGCGCGGGCCGGGGATCGTGAAGTACAGCTCATCGTCCCCGAGGCCGGTATAGACCCGGTTGCCGATGCAGCCGAGGCTCGTGACGCCCCGCGGTCCCCCGAGCACCGCGGGGATCATGGCGCACGCCGGCCGACCCATGGCGGCGCCGTCGCCGGCGAGCCCGGCGGCCAGCGCGGCCTCGGCGACCAGCATGATCTGGCGCGCCCGGCCGCGCACGAGGACCACGTCGGGCGGCACCGGGGCCTGGGCCAGCGGCGCATAGACCGCGACGCGGAGCCGCTCGGAGCGACGCGGGAGCGCGGCGACCTCGTCTTCCCGAATGTAACGGAGGCCGACCATGGTGCCGACCACGCCCTCCAGCTCCTTCGCCCGCTCGGGCGGCAGCGCGACGCCGTGGGTGTACGAGCCGACCGGGCAATGGTAGTGATCGGCGGCCTCGGTGTAGAACACCGCGCCCTCGGCGGCCTGCTTCCAGTACGCGCAGCCGGCGGGCCCGGCCTTCGCCACGCGCGGGACGCCCGGGGGCGCCGCCGCGGTGAAGGTCACCGCCACCGGCGGTGTCCGAAGGCCCAACAGCTCGGTCATGCGATGGCCGGCAGTGCGTGCATCCATGTGCGCTCCTCAGGGCACCCGGGCGCGGAAGGTGAACGCCACCCGCACCTCGTTGCCGATCGGGTTCAAGAACGAGTTGTAGTTCATCGCGTACTCGCCCCGGTTGACGATGAATTCCCCGGAGGCGACGAGCGCCGCGTTGCTGATCTGCACGTCCACCGGCACCGCGAGCTCGCGAGTGACCCCGCGCAGCGTGAGCCGGCCCACCACCGTCGCGCGGCGTCCCCCCGACTCGACCCGCACGCTCTGGAACGCGATGGTCGGATAGCGCTCCACGTCGAAGAAGTCGACGCTGCGCAGGTGTCGGTCGCGCATGTCGATGCCGGTATCGAGCGACGCGGCCTCGATGGTGAGCGTGATCTTCGCGCTGGTGGGCACCGCGGGATCCACCACCACGTCGCCGCTGAAGCGCGAGAAGTGGCCCTCCGCGTTCATCAGCCGCGAGGTCGCGCGGAACATGATCTCGCTGGCCTCGGGCTGGATGCGGAAGCGCAGCGCCTCGGCCATCGCGGGGCCGGCCGCCGCCAGCGCGGCCAGCGCGAGCCCGGCGAGCGCGAGCGAGCGGACGAGGACTGGGCGCGGCACGGCGACTAGTATCGCTCATCCGTCGAGGAGCCGCGCGCTTTCCGCTCGCGCGCGGGACAAATCACGCCGGCGGCGCATCGTCGCTGGTGTAGGCTCGCCGCAGAGAGGGCTCACCCCTGATGCTCGCGGCGGCATTCGTGCTCGGCCTCGTCGTGTCGATGGTGGCGCTCGTCCTCTCGCTGATCGCGGTGCTGGCCGCGCGCGCCCGCCGCTGGCCCGACGACGCGCCCGCCCGTCTCGCCGCGCTCGAGAAGCAGGTGCGCGAGCTGTCGACGCGCGCCGACCCCGCAGGGCCCGCGCCGGCGGTTCCGGTCGACGTGGACGCGTCGTCGCCCGCCGAGCCCGTGATCAGCGAGCCGACACCGCCGTTCGCGCCGCCGCCCCGTCCCGCGCTCGATCTCGAGCAGCGCATCGGGGCCCGCTGGGCGACCTGGGTCGGCGTGGTGGTGATCCTGGTCGCGGTGGCGCTCTTCCTGAAGTGGGCGATGGACCACGACTACCTCGGCCCGGTCACGCGGGTCAGCGTCGGCATCGTCTGCGGCCTGCTGATGCTGCTGGGCGGCCTGGCCCTGCACGCGCGCCGCGACCTGCCCTATCTCGGCGAGGGGCTCGCGGGCGGCGGCCTCGGCATCCTCTATCTATCGCTGTTCGCGGCGCACGTGCTCTATCGCCTGCTCGGTGCGCCCGCCGCCTTCGCGGCCATGTTCGCGGTGACCGTGCTGGGGACGGCGGTGGCGGTGCTCAGCGGCCGCCTGAGCACCGCGGTGCTCGCGGTCCTCGGCGGCCTCCTCACCCCCGTGCTCCTGCAGGTCGAGCGGCCCGACGAGCGCAACCTGCTCGCCTATCTGCTGGTGCTCGACGCGCTCGCCCTCCTGGTGGCGCGGTTCCGCCCGTGGCCCGCGCTCAACCGCCTGGCCTGGGGCGGGTCCGCGCTGCTGATCCTGCCCACGCTGCTGCGCGAGCCCGAGGCGCCGCGGCCGCTGGCCCGGCTGGTCCTGCTCTCCGCGATCTTCCTCGTGTTCGTGGCCGTCCCGCTCTTCCGCGAGCGGGCCCGGGGCGAGCGCATCGGACGGATCGACCTCGTGCTGGTGGTGGCCAATGCCGCGGGCTACTTCTGGGCGGTCTACGTCACGCTCGAGGCGTGGCGGCCGCTGGCGGAGGGACCGTACGCGCTGGTCCTCGCCGTGCTCTACCGCCTGGTCGCGGTCGACTATGCGGCGCGGGTCCCCGAGGACTCGGCGACCGTGATGCTGCACGAAGGCGTGTCCTGGACCTTTCTCACTCTGGCCATTCCGCTGGCCCTGGGCGGGCAATGGATCACGCTGGCCTGGGCCGTCGAGGGCGTCGCGCTGCTCTGGCTGGCCGCCCACGGGCCGATGCCGGTCGCGGCGTGGGCCGGACTCGTGGCCCTGCTGCTCGCCGCCATCCGCGTGCTGGCCCTCGACCGTTACGGGTTTCCGGGCGTTCCGGCGGTCTGGAACCTCACCTTCCTGATCCACGCGTTGGTGGTCGTTGCCCTGGTCGTCGGCGGGAGCCTGGCCGGTCGGGTGCGCGAGAGCCGCGAGGGCTATCTGCGGACCGAGGCCGTCCGGTCCCTCCTCTGGGTGGCCGCGGCACTGACCGCGGCGGCGCTCTGCTGGCGGGAGCCGAAGGGTCTCTGGCCCGCCGTGCTGCTCACCCTCGAGGTCCTGACCGTCGGATTCCTGGCCCGGCTTGTCCGATCCCCGGCCTTCAGCCTTGCCATTCCGGCGCTGGTCGTCATCCTGGCCGTCCGGGTGCTGGCCGCGGATGATGGCATCGCGCAGCACGCGGCGGGTACGCTGCTGAGCTGGCCGCTCCTGTCGCGGATCGGGGCCTGTGTGGCCATCGGGATCGCGGGAGGCGGGCTGGCTCGCTCGGCGGATCCCGGCGTGCGATACGTCGGGCGGGCCATCTCGGGGGCGGCCGGCCTGATCCTGCTCTACGTGCTCAGCGTGAGCTGGACGCGGTACCAGGAGGCACTCCGATCGCCGGGCAGCCCACGCGCCGACTTCAGGTGGCGAACCCAGGCGGGGCTGTCGGTGCTCTGGGCGATCTATGCGGGTATCGCGCTCGCGTGGGGCTTCGCGCGATCGAATCCGGCGGTGCGCTACGCCGCTCTCGCGCTGCTTGGGCTAACCGTCTTCAAGGTATTTGCCGTGGACTTCGCCGAGGTCAAGACCGCGTATCGGATCCTATCGTTCGTGGTCCTCGGCGTGGTCCTCCTGCTGGTCAGCCTCGCCTATCAGAAGCGTCGAGCGGTCTCCCAGTCGGTTGAAAGTTAGGACTTCCAAATCAGAGTTAGAGAGTTATATAGTTCCGCCCCATGGAGGACAGTTCCGTCGGGCTGTTCGAGTTCAATTCCGGGCGTCTCTGCCTCGACTTCACGAATACCGTGCGGGCTCGCCCTCTCAGCGACCGCATAGAATACATCAATAAATACAGCCATCTGGTGTCATGGGCCCGCCAGGCGACGATCATCACGCCGGGTGAAGCCGCGGTCCTGGACGAGGTGGCGGCCGGTCGCCCGAGGCCGGCCGGGGAGGCGCTGTCCCAGGCGCTCGCGCTGCGCGAGGCGATCCACGGGCTGTTCTCGGCGCGGGCGGCCGGACTGCCGGCCTCGGCGAGCGATCTTCGGACCCTGAACCGGGCGATCGGCCGGGGGATGTCCCACGCGGGGCTGGTCGTCGCGGGCCCCGGCTTCGAGTGGGCCTGGCCCGAGGCGAAGCTCGACCTGGATCGCATCACGTGGTGGGTCTCGCGCTCGGCCGCCGAGCTGCTGACCTCGGCGGATCTACCGCTCGTCCGCGAGTGCGCCGGTTACGATTGCGGCTGGCTCTTCATGGATACGACCAAGAATCGCAGCCGACGCTGGTGCGACATGACCACGTGCGGGAACCGGGCGAAGGGCCGCCGCCACTACGAGCGGAGGCGCGGCGCCGGCGGGGGCCGGCCGCCGGACGGGCAGGGCTAGCGCGACAAGGCCGCCGCCACCTCCCGCAGCAGGTCGCTCGACGAGAACGGCTTGGCGACGACGAACCCGATGCCGTGCGCCTCGAGCTTGTGGGGGTCGAGCTGGTCGCCGAAGCCGGTGATCAGCCCGACGGCGGCGTGGGGCAGCCGGTCGCGGCACGCCTTCGCGACCTCCCATCCCGAGACGCCCGGCATTGCCAGATCGGTCAGCACCAGGTCCACCCGCTCGACCTGGATCTGGGCGATGGCGGCCAGGCCGTCGCCGGCCTCGCTCACCCGGCAGCCTCGCTCCCGCAGCAGATCGGCGAGCGAGCGGCGGATCTCGACGTTGTCCTCGACCAGCAGGATCCGCTTGCCCTCCGGCACCACCGGCTCGCCGGCCACCGCGCCAGCGGTCGGCAGGGCCGAGGGGATGGGCAGGCCGATGACGAACGTGGTCCCCTGGCCGAGCGCGCTCTCGACGGTGATCTGGCCGCCGTGGCGAGCCACGATCCCCCAGACCACCGCCAGACCGAGCCCGTTGCCCTGGGCCCCCTTGGTCGTGAAGAAGGGCTCGAAGACCCGCCGCCGCGTCTCCTCCGACATTCCACAGCCGGAATCCTCGGCGCGAATCACGACGCGCCCCTTCTCCGCGGCGGTCCGGAGGATGAAGCGGCCCCCCGCCGGCATCGCCTCGAGGGCATTGTTCAGAAGATTCAGCAGGGCCTCGCGCAGCTCCTCGGCGGTCCCGGCCACCGTCGGCACCGGGCCGGCCTCCACGCGCACGTCGTAGGTCACCCCGCAGCTCTGCGCCTGGTCGCGCCAGCGGGGACGGGCCAGCTCGACCACTTCATGGAGGAGCTTCGGCACGTCGACCGGGCTGAACGGCCGGCTGCTGCGCGTGCGCGTGAATTCCTGGATCCGGCGCACCGTCTGGGCCCCGTCGTGGGCGGCCTGGCGGATCATGGTCAGGCTCTCGGCCACGTCGACGGCCGGCTTCCTGGCCAGCAGCAGCTCCGTGCGAAGCATGACCACGGCCAGGAGGTTGTTGAAGTCGTGGGCCACCCCGGCCGCCATCTCACCGAGGGCGCGCAGCCGCTCGACCTGGACCAGCTGGTCCTGCCCCTTCTGCACGTCGTCCAGCGCGCGCTCGAGCTGCGCGTACAGGCGCGAGTTCTCGAGCGCGATCCCCGCCTGGGCCGCGAAGGTGGTGGCGACCGCGACGTCGTCGTCCGAGAGCGCGGCCTGCCCGGTCACCGCGCTCAGCACGCCCACCAGCCGGTCGCCGGCCTGGACCGGAACCGATAGCCACGTCCGCAGCTCCAGCCGCGCGGCGATCTCGCGTTGGGCGGGCGTCAGTCCGGCATGGCCGGGGACGTCGGAGATGACGCACGCGGCCGCGGAGGCCACGACCTCGCCGGCCGGCCCGGCCTTCGCGGTGATCTCGGTGGGCAGCAGCTCGTCGACGGCCTCGCCGCGGGCCTCGACGCGCACCAGTCGCTCGCCGTCCAGCAGGTGGAAGGCGACCACCTCGGCCTGGAGCAGGCTGCAGTAGAGATCCGCGATGCGCCGCTGCACGGTGGCGGGGGGCCAGAGGCGCGTGACCCGCTGGCTGACCTCGACGAGCGCCTCCAGGCGGCCCTGTCGACGGGTCAGCTCGCGGAAGAGGTGGCTGTTGGACAGGGCCACCGCGGCCTGCGAGGCCAGTGAGGCGGCCAGATTGCGAGAGGCCTCGGAGTAGGGGCGCGCATCCCGCTCGATCGCCGCGACCGACGCGAACGGCCGCCCGCTCTCGCCCTTGCCGTTGATCAGCTCGAGCACGCCGATGATGTCCCCGCCCGGCGTCTTCATGGGGAGCACGAGCATCGACTTGGTGCGATAGCCGGCGAGGGCGTCCACCTCCCGGTTGAAGCGGTAAGGGCCCGTCTCGGGCAGCGCGTAGGCGTCGTCGACGTGGAGGATCTCGCCGGAGAGGGCCACGTGGCCGGCCAGGCTCCGCGGGTTCAGGGGCAGCGAGACGGCGTTGAACTCGACCGGCACGCTCTCGTTCTGGGCCAGCTCGAACCGCAGCCACCGCGATCCGTCCGGCGACCGCTCCACCAGATAGATCGAGCCGGCGTCGCTCCGCGTGATCGTCCGGGCCTTGGTCAGGATCAGGTCGAGGAGCAGCTTGGCGTCGCGCTCGCCGGACAGCCGCACCCCGATGGCGTTCAGCTCCTCGAGCTGTCGCGCCGTCTCGGTGGCCTCGCGGGTGACCCGCGCCTGCTCGCAGGCGGCCCGCAGCACGCTCGCCAGGGTGGCCGGGCTCACCGGCATCGGGAGCGAGACCACGCCGCGCGCAGCCGGCGCCCCGTCGGCCGCGTCGGAGAGCACCACCACCGGGACCATGGCCCGGCCCGCCGCCTCCACGAGCGCCGGATCAAGATCGTCCAGCATGAGGACGGCGGGGTCGGCCGCGCCGAACTGCGGCGCCGCGGTCGATGCGAGCAGGCGCGGCTCGAGGTCGTCCGGCAGCTGCGCGATGACCTGCCCCCGGGAGAAGTCGGCCGGGTACCACACGATGCCGCGTGAGCGAGCGAGCGTCGAATCGATCATGGGGCTAGCGTCCGAGCAGGCCACCCAGCCCGCCGCCCACACCGCCGACGACTCCGCCGACTCCACCGACGACTCCACCGACCGTCCCGCCGACTCCGCCGACCGTGCCGCCGACGGTTCCGCCGACTCCGCCGACGGTGCCGCCGAGCGCGCCCACCGTGCCGCCCACGGCGCCTCCCACCCCTCCGATGGCGCCGCCGAGCCCGCCGACGGTCCCGCCGACGGCGCCGACGCCGCCACCCAGTCCGCCCAGGCTGCCCCCGAGCCCCCCGACGCCGCCGCCGAGCCCGCCGCTGGCGCCGCCGGCGCTGCCGATGGAACCGCCGAGGGCGCCGACCGTGCCACCAAGTCCGCCGACGGTGCCGCCGAGCGCGCCGCCGAGATGGCCGCTCACGTTCCCGAGCGCGCCGCCGAGACCTCCGACGACCCCGCCGAGGCTGCCGACGGTGTTGCCGAGGCCGGTGAGCGTCTGATCCAGCCCGTCGATGCCGAGGCTATCGACGAGCTGGTCCAGCACCTCGGTGGAGGCGGTCGTCGCGCTCGCGGTCGCGCCGGCCACGCCGTCCCCCGCGGCCTTGAGGTTCTTCACGGAGCGCACCGGTCCGGCGGCTGCGGGCGACAGGAGCGCCGAGGCCAGCGCCACCGCACGGGCCTGCTCCCGGGCCACCAGGCCGCCGGTCACCTCGCTGGGCGCCTCGGTCGCCTGCATCTGCCGCGGCCGAAGGTCCGCGGTGAGGGCGGCCACGTCGGACCGCGAGAGCGGCCGGACCGAGCCCAGCGCGTTGCCCGACACCGCCACGCTCTGCATCTCGGCCAGGCGCACGGTGGGATGCGACGGATCGAGACGGGCGCTCACGTCGAGCGCGCCGTGGAAGAGATGCACCTGCGTGGTGGTGGCGGCCGCGCCGGCCTTCAGGGGCTCGACCTCCACCACGAAGACGGTGCCGCGCACCGCCGCCGTCGCGTTGGGGGAGCGAATCTCGATGACCTCGCCCGGCCGCATGCGGCCCTTGACGACGGCCACGCCGATCTTGCCCGACTGCAGATCGACGGTGACGCGCCCCGCCTCCTCGGTGATGGTGAGCGCGGACAGCTCGCGGACCGTGATGAGGGCCTTGCCGCCCAGGAGCACGCGCACCAGCGAGCGCTCCTGGGTGTGAATGCGATCGCGGACGAAGATCTCGTCCCGCATGCGAAGCGAGGCCGGGGCCACCGTGGTGGCCGCGCGGATCAGGGTCGCATCCCCGTTGACGCTCGTGACGACGCCGGCGCTCCCATCGGACTGCGCGGCGGCCGTGGCCGGAAGGCTCGCGCAGAAGAGAACCGCGGCGGCCGCGAAGACGTTCTTTCCGTGCATGGCTTGCTCTGGCTCCCTCCCGCCGGCGCTGATCGTGACCGCCGATCGCCGGCGAGGCTGTGACAGGCAAGCGAGGTGCCACGCGGACACTTCGACCCAAGCGCGCGGATTCTCTGACGCGTGCCTGTCAGCGGATCGACGCGGATCCGCTGACACTCGCAAGAAGTGGCAGGCACGCGGACCAGAACCGCGCGCAGGGATTGCCCGCGCGAATCGTGCGCGGCGGAGCGACTAGCGGGAGCCGCCCAGCTCCTTGCGCGCGAGCGCCGCGCCCGCGGCGAGAGCGCGCACCTTCTGATTGCACATGTAGCGCGGCGACCAGCCGAAGCCACAGTCGGGGTTCACGTAGAGCTTCTCGGGCCGGCAGACCGTGAGGACCCGGCGGATGCGGCCGGCCACGTCTTCCGGGCTCTCGGGGTAGAAGCCCTTGACGTCGATGACGCCCGCGCCCAGCTCCCGGTCCTGACCGTACTCCTTCCAGACGTCGAGCTCCGAGAACTCGCGGCCCGCGAACTCGAGCACGAGCTGATCGGCGCGGGCCTTGAGCACGCCCGGGAAGTAGGGCCGATAGGAGCGGTCGAAGCGCGAGCGGCCGAAGCGGTTGCCGAAGCAGATGTGGAAGGCCAGCTTGGCCTTCACGCCCTCGGTGGCCAGGTTGTAGAGGCGCGCCATCTCCTCGCCGCTCACGTTCCCGCGCGCGGGCTCGTCCAGCTGAATGAAATCCGCGCCCGCCGCCACCAGAGCGCGCAGCTCCGCGTTGATGACCTCCGCGAAGCGCTCGGCCACGTCGACCACGCCCTTGTACATCTTGCCGGGATGGATGCGGGAGCCGAAGGTGAGCGGGCCCGCGCAGGTCGCCTTGGTCGCGCGGCCGGTGTGGGCCTTGAGGTACTCGAACTCCTTCACGATGCCCAGGCCGCCCGGCGGCGTCTCGATCCGGCCGGTGGCCTCGTAGCGCGTCTGCTGATCGTAGCCCCACGGGCCGGCCCGGCGTCGCACCGGCAACGGCTCGATGCCCTTGATGATCGCGTAGTAGGAGTCCACGTAGCCGTCCAGCCGCCGCACCTCCCCGTCGGTGATGACGTCGAGGCCGGCGCGCTCCATGTCGCGGATCGCGGTGTCGGCCGCGTCGTCGAACATCTCCTCGAGATCGGCCGGGCCCATGTCGCCCACCTCGTGGGCCTTCACGGCGGTGTACCACCAGCCGGCCTTGCCGTGGGAGCCGACGACGGTGGACGGGATCAGCGGGAGAGCGGCCATCTGCGGTTCCTCCTGTCGAGTGCGAGCATGGGGTTGGCCCATGCGAGCATGCTATCTCTCGCGGACCCGGTCAATGGCGATGCGGCGGCGGTGCGTCGCGGAGAGCGAGAGAGGAGCCCGGGCTATTCGGCCAGCCACACCGTGTCGAGCTGATTGTTGAGGTAGTGGCTGGGGGTGATCGTCCAGCCGCGGACGCGGGAGCTGTGCGGCACGATACGGTGCCACTGGAGCGTGTAGATGTAGTGGGCTTCCTCGTCGAGGAGACGCTTTTCGAAGGCCTGGATGTATCGCCGGCGGTGCTCGGGATCCACGGTACGGCTCTGCCGGACGTAGAGGTCGTCCAGTACCGGATCGGTGTACCGGCCGTAGTTGGCGTCACTCCGGCCCGAGGACTGGAACTTGTAGAGGTCCAGGTCGGGATCGACCACGTACCCGCACTGGAAGTCGGTGCTGAGCTCGAAGTTCCCGGTCCGGAGGTCCTTGAAGTACTGGGCCGAGTCCTCGATCTCGTGGCGCACTTTCAGCCCGATCTGGCTCCACTGGTCCACGAGCCATGCGCCGACGTGCTGGTACGGCATCGGGATATCGCGGTTCTTGAGCGCGACGGACAACCCCTCGGGAACTCCGGCCTCGGCCAGCAGGCGGCGCGCGTCGGACCGTGACTCCCGAATGTCCCGCCAGTACCCGGCGAGCTTCACGAGCTCCGCCGGCGGGGTGGCGAGCGGCGAGCCGGGCACCTGCACCCCCGCGACTTCCCGGACGATGGCGGTCCTCGACAGCGCGCCGGCGGCCGCGTGGCGATCGAGGGCGAGCGAGAGGGCGCGGCGGACGCGGCGATCGCCGAACGGCTCCTTCTCGTGGTTGATGGCGACCAGGAGGCCGCAGTTCCACGGGCTCTCCTGCACGGTGACCTTCTCGCCGAGCGCGCGGACGATGTCGTCGCGCTGCGCCGGGGAGAAGCCGCGAAACTGTATGTCGGCGCGCCCGGAGCGGATGGCCGCCGCCTGCGCGGCGTCGTCGCGGATGAAGAGCGCCTGGTAGCCGTCGAGATATGGCTTGCCACGGTCCCAGTACTCGGGGTTCCGGCGGCCGACCCAGCGCGTGCCCTTGACGTGCTCGACGAAGACGAACGGGCCCGTCCCCATGATGTGCTTCTCGTACCAGCGGACGTCGCGCTCGAGGATGTCCGCCTTGTAGATCCAGTTCCACGGCGACGCCAGCGAGTGAATGAACGAGGGCGACGGCCACTTGAGCTTGAACGCGACGATGTACGGCTCCGGCGCCTGCACCGTCTCGATCTGCAGGTACTCACCCTTGCGGGCCGACGTGATCCCGGGAGGGGGATTGATGATCTTCTCGTAGGTGGCGCGCACGTCTCGCGAGGTCATCTCGCTGCCATCGTGGAACTTCACCCCACGACGCAGCGTGAGAATGTAGGTGCGCTTGTCCGCCGAGACGGCCCACGACGTGGCCAGATCCCCGACGACCCGGGTGCCCGTCGGATCGAGCGGGTCGATGCGCAGCAGCGTGTTGTAGTGCGGCGCTGCCGGGTGCATCAGCGCGAACGTCTCCTCCCGGTGCGCGTCGTAGGAAGGGGGCTCGCCCGGCACCAGGAAGGTCAACGTGCCGCCGGACCGGGGCTCGGCCGCCGCGCCAGCCGGGGACCCCGCGGGCGCGCCGGGAGACGGTGAGCCCGCGCGGCGATCCGGGGCGACCGTCGTCTCGGCGGGTTCCGTGTGCACCGGGCCAGTCCCTCCGGCCCGGACGGGGATGGGCGCCTTCGTCTCGGTGTCGATGAACGGCCGCGCGGCGCTCCGCGTCGCGATGTAGGCACGGACCAGGCCGGTGGCGAAGAGAGCGACCAAGAACGTCGCGCACGCGATCCCCACCCACGCCCGCGCGTGTCGCGAGCGTCGCCGTTGCCGCAAGTATCGCTGCATCTCCTCGAGCCGCTTGACGTCGCCGAGGCCGGGCGCGACCGGCTTCCGGCCGCTCCCCATCGTCGACCGGACCAGGGACCCGCCCGGGGATGGGGCCGCATCCGGCTCGGTCTCAGGCGGCCCGGCGGCCGATGGCTCGAATGGAGCCGGCGAGGCGGCGGGCGTTCGTCGCGCGTCGCGCAGGCTGCTGCCGCACATGTTGCAGAAGTGTGCCTGTCGGCGGTTGATCGCATGGCAACGGGGGCATGGCATCGGCAGCGTGGCGCCGCACACATCGCAGAAATGCGCGCGGGGCGGGTTACGGTGCCCGCACGGCGCCACGCTGCCGTTCGAAACGCCGCTGTCTTCTTCGTGCATGGCCGTGACCCTCGGCTCTAGCGCGGCTTCACGAGGAAGCGCGACCGCCGGTTCTGGCTCCAGCACCGTTCGCTCGCCTCGGTGCACTGCGGCCGCTCTTCTCCATAGCTCAAGATGGTGATGCGGCTCGGCTCGACCCCCTGGGCCACCAGATGATTCATCGCGGCCTGCGCCCGCTGCTCCCCCAGATCGACGTTGAAGTCATTCTTCCGGCTCGTAGTCCCCCGATTGTCGCAGTGCCCCTCGATGAGGAGCAGCTGCTGCGGATGGGCGCGCAGCCAGGCCGCGTTCGCGTCGAGGATCTTGACGTCGCCCGGTCTGATCGTCGCCTCGCCGAAGTCGAAGTGGATGTCCCGCAGCTCCCGGATCGGCTCGTAGTCGCTGACCCGCGGCAAGCCGATGGGCTGCTCGGCGGTGGGCGCCTGGGCGGGGGCCGGACGGCCCGCGGCGAGAATCGGGCACGAGATGAGCGCCGCGAGAGCGATGACGTGCGTGGCTCGCCTCTTCATTGACTCCTCCGGGACCAGAGCTCGGCTCGACTGCCGAGAATAGTCCTCGCCCGTTCAACGGGACAAGTTCGTTTTGCCGAGCGGCGCGTCGGCCACCGGAGGCTGTGAAGAAATTACCGGCCAGCGCAGGTCAGCTCACCGCCGTCACGATATTTCGCGGGGATACACCGGCTCAGGCCGCCCCCCCGATGATCCGCATGGTCGCTGTATCGGCCCGCACCGCGCCCGGGGGGCCCGCGAAGATGATCTCGCCGCGCTCGATGACGTAGAGTCGCGTGGCGAACTCGGGAACGTGGTGGATGTTGGACTCGGCGAGGAGGATCGAATGACCGCGGCGGGTGATCTCGGCGAGACCGTCGCTGACCGTGGGGATGATGGCGGGCGAGAGCCCCTCGAACGGCTCGTCGAGGAGGAGCAAGCGCGGGTCGAGGGCGAGCGCCCGCGCGACCGACAGCATCTTGCGCTCGCCGCCGCTCATCTCGGGACCCTTGCGGTGGCGGTACTTGCGAAGGACGGGGAAGACCTCGTACGCGCGCTCGAGGCGCTCGGCGGTCGGGCGACCGCCGGGCCTCGTCCACGTGGCGATCTCGATGTTCTCGGCCACCGTGAGATCCGCGAAGATCCCGCTGTCCTCCGGGGCGAATCCGATCCCGCGGCGGGCGATCTCGTGGGTCGGGCGGCCGTGGATCTCCTCGTCGCCGAACACCACCCGTCCGGCGCGCGGGCGCACGTAGCCCATGATCGTTCGCAAGGTGGTGGTCTTGCCGGCGCCGTTGCGGCCCACCAGGCAGACCACCTCCCGCTCGCCGACCGCCAGCGAGACCTGGCGCAGGATGTGGCTGTGCTGGATGAAGACGTCGACGGACGACACCGAGAGCACGGCGCTAGCGCTTCCGTCCGATGACGGTGTCCACCACGTGGGCATCGGCGCGGATCCCGGCCGGGGTGGTGTCGGCCAGGACTCGACCCTGGTGGAGCGCGACGATGCGGTCCGAGTAGCCGAAGACGATGTCCATGTCGTGCTCGACCTGGATGATCGCGCGCAACCCGATCCGCTTCGCGGCCCCGACCAGGATCTCCATGACCGCGTGCTTGTCCGCGGTGCTCACGCCGCTGGTCGGCTCGTCGAGCAGGATGATCTCGGGCCGCAGCGCAAAGGCCGACGCGACGTCGAGGAGCTTCTTGTCCCCCTGCGGCAGCTCGCGAGCCCGCCGGCCCGCCCGGTCGGCGAGGCCGAAGAGGTCGGCGACCTCGAGGGCCTCCGCCTCGGTCTGCCGGTCGTGCCGGAGCGAGGTGAAGAGCCGCAGCCCGTGGCCACGGCGGGACACCACCGCGGCTTGCAGGGTCTCCAGCACGGTCAGGTCGGGGAAGATCTGCACCAGCTGAAAGCTGCGCGCCATGCCGAGCCGGGTGAGGGCGACCGGGCCGATGCCGCCGATGTCCTGCCCCTTGAAGCGCACGTGTCCGCCGCTGGGGGCGAGGAGTCCGGTGAGCACGTTGATCAGGGTGGACTTGCCGGCGCCGTTGGGCCCGATGATCGAGACGAATTCCCCGGCGCCGACCGACAGGCTCACCCCGTCGAGCGCGCAGAAGTCACCGTAGAGCTTCCGCACGTCGCGGGCGTCCAGGAGCGCGGGCGCGGTCACGACGGGCGTGGCCTGACGAGAAAGCCCATCAGACCGCCGGGGGCGAAGATCACGAGGGCGGCCAGGATGGCGCCGAACACCAGGCGCCAGTAGGGCACCACCGACATCACCGTGTCCTGCAGGAAGATGAACACGAACGCGCCCAGCACCGGGCCGAAGAAGCTCGCGAAGCCGCCGAGCAGCACCATGAACACCAGGTTGCCGGAGTGCGTCCAGTAGGCCAGCGTGGGGTCGACGTTGCCGGTGGGCGGGGCGAGCAGCGCGCCCCCTACCGCCGCGAACACCGCCGAGATGACGAAGGCGTACCAGCGATAGCGGGTCACGCTGACCCCGAGCGCCTCCGCCTTGGTCGGGTTGTCGCGGATCGTGCGCAGACAGAGGCCGAACGGCGAGTGCACGATGCGCCACATGACCGCGGCGGCCAGCACCAGCACGCCGAGGCAGTAGTAGTAGTACGGGCCCACCAGGAAGGCGGTCTTCGACATGCCGTCGAGATTCAGGCCCAGCAGCAGGGGCCGGAGCACCGGCATGCCCTCGTCGCCGCCGGTGATGCGATAGAACTTCAGCAGGAAGGTGTAGAAGACCATGCCGAAGGCGAGCGTCAGCATGCCGAAGTAGATCTTCACGTAGCGCACGCAGAGGGCGCCGACCAGCGCGGCGGCCAGCGCGCCCAGCGCGGCCGCGAGCAGCACGATGACCTCGAGCGACCGCACCCCCTGCGCGGTGAGGGCCGCGGCGGTGTAGGCCCCGATGCCGACGAAGAGGGCGTGGCCGAACGACACCAGCCCGGTGTAGCCGAAGAGCAGGTTCAGGCCGAGAAGAATCACCCCGTAGGCCATGAACGGCAGCATCAGCAGCACGCGGTACGGGCTCAGGGCCAGCGGCAGCGCGATCAGCACGGCGAGCACCGCGGCGAGGACCAGCCGGCCCCTCATGCGGCGGCGCCTCCGAAGAGGCCGCGGGGGCGGAGCAGCAGCACCGCGATCACGATGAGGTAGATGAGGAGCATCTCCAATTCGGGGTACACGCTGATCGCCAGCGCGCGCAGCACGCCGACCACCAGCGCGCCCACCAGCGCCCCGCGCATGCTGCCGAGGCCGCCGATCACCACCACCGCGAAGGCCTCCACGATCAGCTCGATGCCCATCTCGCTCATGGCCGCGGTGGCCGGGATCACGAGCGCGCCGCCGAGGGTGCCGAGGGCGGCGCCGAGCGTGAACACCCGTGCGTAGACCGAGCGCATGTCGACGCCGAGGGCCTCGGCCATCTCGCGGTTGTCGGCGGCGGCCCGGATGATGCGCCCGAAGGCGGTGCGGGTGAGCATGTAGCCGAGGCCGGCCGCGATCAGCACGCTGGCCGCGATCACGATGAGGTTGTAGACCGGCACCACCGCGCCCAGGATCCGGGCCTGGCCGTAGCGCAGGTAGTAGCCGGAGGTGGACTGCGGCGCGGTGCCCCAGGTCAGGCGGATCGCGTCCTCCATCATCAGCACGACCGCGAAGGTCAGCAGCAGCTGGAAGGTCTCGTCGCGGTCGTACACGAAGCGCAGCAGCCCGCGCTCCACCACCAGCCCCACCGCTCCGGCCAGGAGCCCGGCGAGGATCAAGGGCAGGATGAAGAGCGACGGCGGGCCCCCCGCGGACACGAACAGCGCCACCGCGGACACCCCCACGTAGGCGCCGAGGGCGTAGAACGACCCGCAGGCCAGGTTGAAGATCTTCTGCACCCCGAACACCAGCTGCAGGCCCGCCGAGACCAGGAACAGGACGGCGGCGTGGAAGACGCCGCCCATGAGGATGGCGACGAGGTTCGCGCTCACGCGGCGGCGGCGCTACTCGATGACCCGGGCGGCCCGCGCCAGCAGGGCCGGAGACAGGTCGAGCCCCAGGGCCCGGGCCGTCCGCAGATTGACGACGAGCTGCAGCTCGGTGGGCTGCTCGACGGGCAGGTCGCCGGGCCGGGCGCCCTTGAAGATGCGGTCCACGTACTGGGCGACGCGGCGGGTCGTCGCGCCGAGATCGCTGCCGTAGGACATGAGGCCGCCCTCCTCGACCTGCTCGGGCCACTCGTAGATGGCGGGGAGGCGATGCCGGGCCGCCAGCTCGATGATGCGCTTGCGGTCGCGCATGAAGTAGGTCGACGCGCCCACGAACAGCGCGTCGGGCCGATCGGCGACCAGCGCGGTGAAGGCGCGCTCGTAGTCGCCGCCGACCACCCGCGTGACCGGCAGCGCGATGCCGAGGGCGACGGCGGCGGCGTCGGTCTCCTGCTCCTGGGCGCGGAGGCCGGGATCCTCGTGGGAGAGCAGCGCGATGCGGGTGGCGCGGGGTACCGCGGCCTTCAGCAGCTCGAGCTTCTTGCCGGCGAGGGTGCCCGCCGGGGCGATCAGGACCCCGGTCACGTTGGCCTCCGGTCTGGCGAGGCTCTTCACGAGGCCGATCGCGATCGGATCGAAATTGCCGAGGAAGACCACCGGCACCGTGGTGCTGGCCGCCCGCGCGGCCCGGGTCGCCGCGGAGCCGATTGCGACGATGACGTCGATCCGGGCGCGGACCAGCTCGCGAGCCAGCGCGGGAAGCCGCTCGAGCCGGCCGGCGGCGTACCGCTGCTCGAGGACCAGGTTCCGGCCCGGTCGATACCCCATCTCCTCGAGGAACGCGGGCACCGAGCGAACCGCCACGGTCCCGTCCGCCGGCGTGGGCGGCGGGGTGGGCGCCAGGAGGCCCAGTCGATGGACGCGAGCCGTCGTCTGGGCGAGAACGGCCGCCGGAGCGGCGAGGACCGCCGCTCCGGCCACGCGGAAGAGCGCCCGGCGCGCGATCAGATCTTCCAGGAGCCGATCCAATCCATCAGCTTGGCGCCCGACGGCTTCATGCCCTGCCGGGTGGAGACCACTTCGACCGGATCGATGGTGACGAAGTCGTAGCTGTTCTTGTGGGTGGTGATGCCCTGATAGAAGCTGCACATCTGCACGTGGTCGGCCCGCCACGACCGCTTGCCCGAGAGCGAGTCCACCTCGATGCCCTCGAGGGCCTTGACGACTTCCGCCCGGGACGGCCACTTCTTCGACGTGGAGTAGGCCTTCTCCACCGCGGCCTTGTAGGACTCGATGTTGAAGTAGGCGTGGTCGCACTCGTAGGGCGGGTACTCGTTGTACTTGCTCCGGTACTCGCTCACGAATTGCTTGAGCAGCGGGCTGCCCTTGGGGTCGGCGAAGTACATGCTGTTGTAGCCGAGCAGGAGCCCCTCGGGGGTGAACTCCTTCTTGAGCGAGTCGTGCACCCCGCCCGCGGTGGTGAAGACACCCTTCATGTTCTTGAACAGTCCGACCGCGGCGGCCTGCTTCATGATGATCGTCGCGTCGCCCGACCAGAACGAGCACATGAGCAGGTCCGGCTTGGCCTGCTGGATGGCCGCGATGTGCGAGGTGAAGTCGGTCACCCCGAGCTTGGGGAACAGCTCGAGCACGAACTTCACGTCCGGCACGTAGCGCTTGAGCACCGCCTGGTAGGTCTGCCAGCAGTCGTGGCCGTAGGAGTAGTCGTTGCCGATGCCCGCGACCGACTTGATGCCCCTGAAGTACTTCGGGGTCAGCTGGCCGGCCACGATGGCCTCGACCTCGTTGTCCACGCTGCGGAAGGCCCACTTCGGGCTGGGCATGGTCTCCTCGATGCCCTTCTGGGTCGTGCCGTCCCAGGACAGCCACGGCGTCTCCATCTCCTCCGCGACGGGGCCCAGGGCCAGCGTCACCCCGGTGGAGATCCCGCCGATGACCACCTCGACCTTGTCCTGGAGGATGAGCTTGCGGTAGCGCTCCACGGTGTCCTTCGGGGTGGATTCCTCCTCGACGACCAGCTGCACCGGGCGGCCGAGGATGCCCCCCGACTTGTTGACCCGCTCCGCCCACCACTCGGTGCCGCGCAGCCCGGCCGCGCCCACCGGGGCCGCGATCCCGGCCCGGATGGCCAGGATGCCGATCTTGACCGGGTCCGAAGGCACCCCCGGCCTGGCCTGGGCCCGCGCCACCGCCGGAAGGCCGATCGCGCCGGCGGCCGCCGCGCCGCCCGCCGTCTTGAGGAATTGCCGTCTCGTCGTCGCCATCTCGTCCCCCTCGTCGTTGAGAGTGGTGTGGGTCAGCCCTGCAATTGCCGCCGCGCCAGCGCCACGCCGGCGGCGAGGCGCTTGAGCTTTTCGAAGGCGACCCAGCGCGGCACCGGGAAGAACCCGCAGTCCGGCACCAGCGAGAGCCGCTCCGCCGGGACGCTGTCGAGGCAGAGGCGCACCCGCTCGGCCACGTCCTCGGGAGTCTCCATGTAGAAGCTCTTCACGTCAACCACTCCGCACGCGACGTCGCGGTCCACCCCGATCTCCTTCCACATCTCGATCTCCGCCATCTCCCGGTTCGCGTACTCGAACACGAACTGGTCGCAGCGCGTCTCCAGCAGCGCCGGGAACATCCAGCGATACGACCGCTTGCCGCGCGGGCGCGAGAGCAGGTTCCCGAAGCAGACGTGGTAGCCGATCTTCGCGGGCACGCCCTCCACGCAGGCGTTGAACATCTTCACGTACTCGGCGGCCTGGCCCGGCACGATGGCGGCGGACGGCTCGTCGACCTGGATCCACGTCGCTCCCGCCGCGGCCAGCGCTCGGAGCTCCGCATTGACCGCAGGCACCAGGTCCCAGCAGAGGGCGAGCCGATCGCCGTTGTAGGCGTCGCCCGGGCGGGTCTGGATGTGGATGGACAGGGTCACCGGGCCCGGGCAGGTGGCCTTCACCGGCCGGTCGGTCTGGGTCATCAGGTACTTGAACTCGTCGACCGTGCCGAGGCCCCGCGGCACCGTGACCTTCCGGGTGGCGCGGTAGCGCGGCACGCTGTCGTAGGCGTAGAGGCCGGTCTTGCGCAGCGGCTCGAGCGTCTCGAGCCCCTCCATGTGCCCGTAGAAGGTCTGCACGAAGAAGTAGCGCCGCATCTCGCCGTCGCAGACGACGTCGATGCCCGCCCGCTCCTGGTCGCGGATCGCGAGCTGGGTGGCGTCGTCGAAGGTCTCGCGCACGTCGGTCTGCCCGTACTCGCCGGCCTTGATCTTGTCGAGCGCGGTCCAGAACCACGAAGGAAAGCCGTGGCTGCCCATGACGTGCGTGTAGAGGAGCGGAAGCGTGGCGGCCATGCGCGTGTCCTTTCTACGGTCGGCGACGGTTCAGGAAGGCGGCGATGCGGGCCTGGGCGTCGGGCGCCGCGCGCAGGGCCCCGTAGGCGCGCGGCTCGGTGCCGGCCCGGCCCGCGCGCAGGTCCGCGGTGATGGCCTTGCTCGCGGCGAGGCCGCCGCGCGGCGACCGCGCGACGTCGCGCGCCATCTCGTCGGCCGCGGCGCCGAGCGCCCCGTCGGGCACCACGCGGGTCACGAGGCCCATGCGAAAGGCCTCGGCGGCGTCGACGACGCGGGCGGTGAGCATCAGGTCGCGCCCGTGGGCCCCGCCGGCGATGTCGAGCAGCCGGGCGAGGCCGTAGCCCGGGTTGAAGCCCAGGCCCACCTCGGGCAGCCCGAAGCGCGCGGAGGCCTCGGCCACGCGGAGATCCTGCGCGATCGCGAGCATGAGCCCGCCGCCGAGGGCGTGGCCCTGGACGGCCGCGATCGTCACCTGGGGCAGGGCCGCGAAGCCGTCCATGATGCGCTGCCAGCGCGCGGCCAGCGCCTCGGCCTCGTCGGGCGACAGCGTGGGCATCTCGGAGATGTCGGCGCCCGCGCAGAAGGATCGGCCCCGGCCGGCCACCACCACCGCGCGCGCGTCGTCGGCGCGGGCCAGGCGCGCGAGGGCACCCTCGAGCGCGTCGGCCATGGCCCGGCTGAGCGCGTTGCGGGCCTCGGGCCGCTCGAGCGTCAGGCGGGCCACCGCGCCGTCCTGGGTGAGGGTGACCGCCGGCGCGGCGCTCACGAGAGGATCCGCTTGGCGATGATCTCGCGCATGATCTCCGAGGTGCCGGAGGCGATCGTCCAGAGCCGCACGTCGCGGAAGAAGCGCTCGACCGGGAACTCGCGCATGTAGCCGTAGCCGCCGTGCAGCTGCACCGCCTGGTAGGCGACGCGATTGGCGACCTCGGTGGCGAAGAGCTTCGCCATCGACACCGCGGTCACGCAGTCCTCGCCCGCGGTGTAGAGCGCGGCCGCGTGATGGACCAGGTGGCGGGCCGCCTCGATCTCGGTGGCCATGTCGGCCACCCGGTGCCGCAGCACCGGCTTGCCGGCGAGCGGTCCGTCGAAGGCGTGGCGCTCGCGAAGGTAGCCCGTGGTGTCCTCGAGGGCCTGGCCGGCGCCCGAGAGCGCGAGCACCGCGGCCATGATGCGCTCACGCTGCAGGCCGGCCGCCAGCTGGTGGAAGCCGCGGCCCTCCTCGCCCAGGAGGTTGGCGACCGGCACCGGGCATTCCTCCAGCGACAGCTCGGCGGTGTCCGAGGCGCACATGCCCATCTTGTCGAGCCGCCGGCTCACCGTGAAGCCGGGCCACCCGCGCTCCACCAGGAACATCGAGATGCCCGCGTGCCGGCGCTCGGCGGTGCCGGCATGCGTGCGCGCCGCGATGAAGTAGAGATCGCCGTGCACGCCGTTGGTGATGAAGATCTTGCTGCCGGTGAGCAGGTAGCGGTCGCCGTCGCGCACCGCCCGGGTGGCGATGCCCGCCATGTCCGAGCCCGTCCCGGGCTCGGTGATGCCGAGGGCGCAGACCGTCTCGCCGCTCACGATGCCCGGCAGGTAGGCACGCTTCTGGGCCTCGGTGCCGAAGCGGGTGAGCCACGGCGAGGACATGTCGGTGTGCACGAGCACGCTGAACGCCACCCCGCCCGATCGGCAGCGCGCCATCTCCTCGCCCAGCACCACGCTGGAGAGAAAGTCCCCGCCGCCGCCGCCGTACTCGGTGGGGAACTCGAGGCCGAGCAGCCCCAGCTCGCCGAGCCGGCGCCAGAACGCCCGCGGGATGCGGCCGGCCTCCTCCCACGCGTCGACGTGGGGCACGACCTCCTTCTCCACGAACGCGCGCACGGTCCGCCGCAGCATCTCGTGCTCATCGGTGAACGTCGGCCGCGGCACGGTCAGCGCGGCGTCTCGCCGGCGGGCTCCGTCGTCCGGCGCGCGGAGCGGCGGATGATGGGCGGGATCACGGAATGCGGACGTAGCCTTCCATGAGCCGGCGCGCGGTGCGGTACACGGTCACCCGCTCGGCCCACGCCGCGTGGTCACGGCGGCCGACCGAGGCCGCGATGGGCAGCACGCCCGACGGATGGCCGAGGTGCAGATCCCCCACGCGTCCGCCCGCGCACTCGCTCACCACGGTGCCGTCGACCTGCGCCGCCACCGCCAGGCACATGGCCGCGGTGAGCGCAAAGGCGCGGTGCGCGTTGCCCATCGAGATGCAGCGCCCGACCACGTCGGTCTGCTCGGCGTCGTAGCCCACGCCGTCCAGCGCGGTGAACGCCGTGGGCGGCGCCACCACCGCGATCTTGGGCGTGGCCGCGCTGCCCGGGATGCCCATGGCCTCGGCGCCGGCCGCCCGGAGGGCCTCGAGCCGCGCCACCAGGGCGCGATCGCTGTCCATCGCGGCGGGCGTCTCGGTGCCGGTAAGGTCGAGATCCTTGGCGCGCACGAACACCACCGGATTGCTGGCGTCCACCAGCGAGACCTCGACCCCGGCGATCACGTCGCGCGCCCGGCCGGTGGGCAGGAGGCGGCCGGTGCGGGACCCGCCCGGCTCGAGGAAGTCGAGCGCGATGCGGGCGCCCAGCCCGGCCACGCCGGGCAGCTCGAAATCGCCGACCACGGCGGCCTCGCCGTCCACCACCGGCACGCGCGCCACGATGATCTTCTTCGTGTTGGTGTTGTGGATGCGCACCGCGGTCTCGCCGTTGGAGGAGGGCACCAGCCGCTCGTCGATGGCGAAGGGGCCGACCGCGGAGGAGCAGTTGCCGCAGTTGCCCGTGTAGTCCACCACCGCGCGGCTCACCTCGACCTGGGCGAAGGTGTAGTCGACCTGCGCGTCGGGATGGGTCGGCGGGCCGATGATGAACGCCTTCGACAGCGAGGAGATGCCGCCGCCCAGGCCGTCGAGCTGACGGCCATAGGGATCCGGACTGCCCAGCGCGACCAGCAGCACGCGGTCACGCTCCGGCCCGGCCGGCGGCAGATCCCGTTCGTGGAAAGCGAGGCAGCGGCTGGTGCCGCCGCGCATGTAGACCGCCCGCACCCGTCCCTGAGCCATGTCAGCTGCTCCTCACGCGGTCCTTCCTCCGTCCCCACCCTCGCCCCCGGAAGGGGAGAGAGCAGGGTGCGGGGGCGATGTCTCCCCGGCGGTCTGGGCGAGCAGACCGCCCGCCAGCAGCATATCGCGCTCGCGCGGGCTCAGGATGCAGCGCATCCGGAAGCGCGCCCCCGTCCGCCGATTGCTCACGACCACCGACTCGCCCGACGCGAGCCGCTCGCGCAGGTCGTCGACGGCGAGGGTGTCGTCTCGCTCGATGCCGTCGTAGTCGGCCGGATGCTCGAACTCGAGCGGCACGATCCCCCAGTTGATGAGGTTCGCGCGGTGGATGCGCGCGAAGCTCTTGGCGAGCACGGCCCGCACGCCCAGGTGCAGCGGCGAGAGCACCGCGGCCTCGCGCGAGGAGCCCTGGCCGTAGATCTCGCCCCCCACGATGACGCCGCGGCCGGCTGCGCGCGCCCGCGCCACGAACTCGGCGTCCACGTTGCGGAAGCAGAATTCCGCGATGGCCGGCACGTTGGAGCGGAACATCAGCACCGCGGTGCCGGAGGGCGAGATGTCGTCCGTCGAGACCTTGTCGCCGAGCTTGATCAGCACCGGCGCGGTGAGGCGGTCCGGCACCGGCTGACCGCGGGGCACCGGCTTGATGTTCGGTCCCTTGAGCACCTCCACGCTCACCGCCTCCGCCTCGGCCACCGGGGGGATCAGCCCGGCGTCCGACGCGCGCAGCGACGCGGGCCAGCGCCGCCCCGGCGCCTCCCCCATCGTGCGCGGGTCGGTGATGCGCCCGGTCAGCGCGGACGCGGCGGCGGTCAGGGGCGAGCAGAGGTACACCGCGTCGTCCTTGGTGCCGCTGCGGCCCGCGAAGTTGCGGTTGAAGGCGCGCAGGCTGCGGCCGCCCGAGGCCGGCACGTGGCCGATGCCCGCGCACGCCCCGCAGGTCGGCTCGGAGATGATGGCGCCGGCGGCCAGGAGCGGCGCCAGCAGGCCCTCGCGGGCCATCACCTCCACGATGCGATGGCTGCCCGGGAAGACCACGAAGGAGATCGACGGGGCCACGCGGCGGCCGTCGAGCACGCGGGTCACCGCCTGCATGTCCTCCCACGAGGAGTTGGTGCAGGAGCCGACCATCACCTGCTCGACCTCCAGGCCGGCCACCTCGGCGACCGGGACCACGCGGTCCGGCGATCCGGGCAGGGCCACCAGCGGCTCGAGCGCGGAGAGGTCCAGCTCGATCCGGTCGTCGTACTCGGCGTCGTGGTCGGGGGCGAGTGGCTGCCACTCCGCCTCGCGGCCGAGGAGCCGGAAGTACTCGCGGGTGATCTCGTCCGACGGGAACACGCTGGTGGTCAGCGTGAGCTCGGCGCCCATGTTGCAGATCGTCGCCCGCTGGGGGAGCGACAGCGTGACCGCGCCGGGGCCGCCGTACTCGAAGATACGGCCGCTGCCCCCGCGCACCGAGTAGCGCCGCAGCAGCTCGAGGATCACGTCCTTGGCCGAGACCCACGGCTGCAGCCGCCCGGTGAGCCACACCGAGGTCACCCGCGGCATCACCAGGTGATACGGCCCGCCGCCCATCGCCACCGCGACGTCGAGCCCCCCCGCGCCGATGGCGAGCATCCCGGTGGATCCGCAGAGCGTGGTGTGGCTGTCGGTGCCGAGCAGGGTCTGGCCGGGCACGCTGAACGACTCGAAGTGCACCTGGTGGCAGATGCCGTTGCCCGGCTTGGAGAACCAGGAGCCGTAGCGGCGCGCCGCGGTCTGCAGGTAGCGGTGGTCGTCGGAGTTGCGCGAGTCGACCTGGTAGACGTTGTGGTCGATATAGGTCACCACGCGGGGCGGACGCACCCGCGGGAAGCCCATGGCCTCGAACTGGAGAAAGGCCATGGTGCCGTTGGTGTCGGTGAGCAGCGCCTGGTCCACGCGCAGGCCGATCTCCTCGCCGGCCACCGGCTTGCCGGTGACCAGATGCGAGTCGATGAGCTTGCGCGTGAGGCTTTTTTGCACGCTTAGCGCCTGGATCTGGCGCCCGCACTCCCGCAGGATCGCCTCATGCTACCGCTTGTCCGTGGCCACGAACTGGCGCCGCGCGTGGCCCTTGTAGTCGGCGCGGGGGCGGATCAGGCGGTTGTCGTCGTACTGCTCGAGCAGGTTCGCGGTCCAGCCCGCGATGCGGGCGGTGGCGATGACCGGAGTGAAGAGATCCACCGGGATGCCGATCGAGTAGAAGAGCGGCGCCGAGTAGAAGTCGACATTGGGGATGAGCCGCTTGGCCGCGTTGATCTTCGCGTGCAGCGCCACCGCCAGGTCGTACCAGAGGGCCTGGCCGGACTGACGACAGGCCTCCTCCGCCATGCCCTTCAAGATGGCGGCGCGCGGGTCGCCCGCGGTGTAGACGCGGTGACCGAAGCCCATCAGCCGGCGCTTCTCGGCCAGCGCCCGGTCCACGAACGCGTCCACGTTGTCGAGCCGGGCCACCTCGAGCAGCGTGCGCATCACCGCCTCGCCGGCGCCGCCGTGCAGCGTGCCCTTCAGCGCGCCCACCCCGCCGGCCACCGCCGAGTGCATGTCGGAGAGCGTGGCCGCGATCACCCGGGTGGTGAAGGTGGAGGCGTTCAGCTCGTGCTCGGCGTAGAGGGTGAGGCTCGCGTCGAAGGCGCGGGCGGTCACCGCGGTCGGCTTGCTGCCGGTGAGCATGTAGAGGAAGTTCGCGGCCAGCGAGAGCTCAGGGGCGGGCGGCACCGGCGGCTTGCCGGTGCGCACGCGGTGATGGGCGCAGATCGCGGTGGCGAACTGGCTGGTGAGGCGGATGGCCTTGCGCTGGTTGGCCGGGCGCGAGTTGTCGGTGGCGTCGGGATCGTGCATCCCGAGCACCGCGACCGAGGCCTGCAGCACGCGCATCGGGTCGGTGTCGCGCGGCATCAGGCCGTACATCCGCACCAGCTCGTCGGGAATCGTCCGCACCGCGGCCAGCTCCACCTGGAACCGATCGAGCTGCACGCGGGTGGGCAGCTCGTCGTGCCAGAGGAGGTAGCAGACTTCCTCGAAGGTCGCCCGGCGCGCGAGGTCCTCGATGTCGTAGCCGCCGTAGGCGAGGCGGCCGTTCTTGCCGTCGAGGTCGCACAGGCGGGTCTCGGCCGCGACCACTCCCTCCAGACCCCGGATGAGCTGGCTCCCCTCGGTCATCGTTGGCTCCTGTCGGAACGGCGAGTGCCCGCGCACGACGGCGCGCGGCCGCCGTCACGACGCAGTCGAACGGTATACCGCCCCCCGGCACAGCGCAAGAGCATTGGAGTGCCACGCGCGACCGAGTACAATCTGGGCGCCCGCCGTGGACGCCGACGCGCGCGGGACACCGAGGAGCCATGAGTCCAGTCGAGTCGAGCCGGCCCGAGGCTTCGGCGCCCGCCGCGAGCCGCGCCTCCGCATCGCTCGTCGACGCGCTCCGGAGAGCCGCGCCCGCCCTGGGCGTGCTGGCCTGCACCCTGCTGCTGACCTTCGCGGCGTGGCGGTACGCCGGCGAGACGGTGCGCGCCGACGAGCAGGACCGATTCGACCGCATCGTAGCGGTGAGCCGCGAGGCCATCGATCGGCGGCTCGACGCGTACGTCCTGATCCTGCTCGGCGTGCGAGCGCTCTTCGCGGACCGCCCGACGGTCGATCGCGCCGGCTTCAGCGCCTACGTCACCGCGCTGGACCTCCCGGCGCGCTACCCGGACATCCGCGGCCTCGCCTGGGCGCCGCGGGTGCCGGCCGTGGCCCGCACGCGGCACGAGCTGGCCATGCGCGAGGGCGGGCTGCCGGGATACGAGATCCATCCGGCCTCGCCCCGACCCGAGTCTCACCCGGTCGCGTTCGTGGAGCCGGCTGCCGGATTCGAGGACGACGTGCTGGGGCTGGACCTCGCCGCGTGGCCCGAGAGCCAGGCCGCGATGGAGCGAGCGCGGGACAGCGGCCAGCCCGCGATGAGCGACCGCCCGGCCGGGCTCGGCGGCGCCTCCGACTTCCTGATCTTCGTGCCGGTCTACCGCGACGGCCGGGTGCCCGCGGCGGGCGAGGCGCGGCGCCAGGCCCTCACCGGATTCGTGGCCATGGCGTTCCGCCCCGACGCGATGATGCGGGCGCTGCTCGGGTCGACGCTCTCCGAGCGGGTGAGCGTGGCGATCTACGACGCGGAGCCGCCCTCGTCCGGCCGGCTGCTCTCCGATCGCGATGCCGATCTGCACCCGGCGGACTCCGCCCGGGAGCTGAGCGGCACGGTGCCGCTGTCCTTCGGCGGACGCACGTGGACGCTTCGCCTGACCACGAGGCCGCCGTTTCATTCCGCTCCCGGGCGGCTGGTGCCGTACTCGGTGCTCGGCAGCGGCCTGCTGATCTCCGTCCTTGCATTCGCGATCGCGCTGCTGCAGTCGCGCGCGCTCCTCCGGGCTCGCCGCCTCGGCGCGGAGGTGCAGGCGGCGGAGCGGCGGCTGCGCCACGCCAACGAACGCTTCGAGCTGGCCGCCTCCGCGGTGAGCTCGGCGATCTACGAGCGGAGCCTGGCCGGCGGGACCCTCAGCTGGACGCACGGCCTCCGCGAGATGTGCGGCTATGAGCGGGACGAGGTCGCAGCCACCGGGGAGTGGTGGCTGGAGCGCGTGCATCCCGACGACCGGCCGCGCGTCGAGGCGCAATTGGCGGCGGCGCGGGCCGCCGATCGCGATTTCGTGGCCGAGTACCGCTTCCGCGCGCGCGACGGCCGCTACCTCGACATCCTGGATCGGGGCCGGCCGGTCCGGAACGGCAACGCGCGGCCGGTCCGCATGGTCGGGAGCATGCTCGACGTGTCGGAGCGGAAGCGCGCGGAGGTGGTGCTGCGCGAGAGCGAGGCGCGGCATCGTGCGGTGCTGGAGTCGGCGATGGACGCCTTCGTGGGCATGGATCACGAGGGCCGCATCACCGAGTTCAATCCGGCGGCGGAGCGCATGTTCGGCCACGCGCGCGCCGACGTCCTCGGGCTCGAGCTCGCCGGGGTCATCGTGCCGCCCTCGTTCCGCGAGGCCCATCGCCGGGGCCTCGCGCGCTACCTGACCACCGGCGAGACGGTGGTCATCGGGGGACGGCTCGAGGTGAGCGCGCTCCGCGCTGACGGCCGCGAGTTTCCGGTCGAGCTGACCGTGACGCGGGCGGGCTCGGACGAGCGGCCCGCGTTCAACGCCTACATCCGGGATCTGACCGCGCAGAAGCAGGCCGAGGCGGCGCGGGCGAGCCTCGAGATGCAGCTGCAGCAGTCGCAGAAGATGGAGGCGATCGGCCGCCTCGCGGGCGGGGTGGCCCACGACTTCAACAACCTGCTCACCGTGATCGGCGGCCGGGCCCACATCCTGCTGAGCCGGCTCAAGCCGGACGAGCCGATGTACCGGGAGGTCGCGCTGATCCAGAAGACGTCGCAGCGAGCGGTGGCCTTGACGAGCCAGCTGCTCGCGTTCAGCCGCAAGCAGGTGGTCCAGCCGCGCGTGCTCGAGCTGGGGCCGCTGATGGCGGAGCTGGCGCCCATGCTGCAGCGGATGATCGGCGAGGACGTCGAGCTGTCGGTGCTGCCGACGGAAGGCACCGGGCGCGTGAAGGTCGATCCGAGCCAGATGCAGCAGGTGCTCATGAACCTCGCGGTCAACGCGCGCGACGCGATGCCGGGCGGCGGGCGGATCACGGTCGCGGTGCGCGACGTGGAGATCCGCGGGGCCATGCCGCTCGGCCCGGCCAGCCTGCCCGCCGGCCGGTACGTCGCGCTCACCGTCACCGACACCGGCACCGGCATGAGCCTCGAGACCGCCGAGCACATCTTCGAGCCGTTCTTCACCACCAAGGAGCAAGGGAAGGGGACCGGGCTCGGCCTGTCGACCGTCTACGGCATCGTCGAGCAGAGCCACGGCCGGATCCGCGTGGACAGCGAGCTGGGTCGCGGCACCACCTTCACCATCTACCTGCCACGGGTGGAGGAGGCGATGCCGGCGGCGCCGCCCGCGGAGCCGGGCCGCCGCGTGCGGACGACCTCGCGCACCGTGCTGGTGGTGGACGACGAGCCGGAGGTGCTCGAGTTCGCCACCGAGATCCTGGAGCGCGTGGGCTACCGCGTGCTCGACGCGGCCGACGGCCCGTCCGCGATCGAGATGGTGCGGCATCACTCGGGCGACATCCACCTCCTGGTGACGGACATGGTGATGCCGGGGATGTCCGGCCGCGACCTGGCCGAGCGCCTGCGCGCCCTGCGACGCGCGCTCCCGGTGCTGTACATGTCGGGCTACGTGCAGGACGCCTCCGCGCGCGCCGCGTTCGCGAGCGAGCACTCCGCGTTCCTGGCCAAGCCCTTCGCCCCCGAAACGCTGGCCGATCGGGTGCGGGAGCTGCTCTCCACCGCGGACGCCGAGACCGGGTGAGCCCCCGGCGGCCGCTCGCGATCTGATGCATCGGCGCGTCTTCGTCGGCGGCCTGGCCAGCGGGCTGCTCGCCCGGCGGTTCGCCGCCGCGCAGCCGGTGGCGGGGACGCCGACGATCGCCCTGCTTCGCCCAGGCGTCCCGAGTGACGCGGCGGACCGCGCGTCGGTCGGCGCCTTCCTGACGGGGCTACAGGAAGCCGACTACGCCCGAGGAACGAACGTTCGCGTCGAAGCCCGGTACGCAGAGGGCAAGCTCGATCGATTCAAGGCGATCGCGCGCGATCTGGTCGCGTTGCCGGTGGACGTCCTGGTCACGTCGAACCCGTACGCGACCCAGGCGGCCCGCGACGCGACCGACCGCGTACCGATCGTGGTCGCGCTCGACTACGAGACCGATCCGGTGGCGCGCGGCTGGATCGCAAGCATCGCCCGGCCCGGCGGTAACGTGACCGGGTTGTTCCTCGATCAGCCCGAGATGACCGGCAAGCTGCTCGAGCTCTTGAAGGAAGCCGTGCCGGCCGGCTCGCGCGTGGCCGTTCTCTGGGACGAGACGATCGGGCGGTCCCAGTTCGAGACCACTCAAGAGGCGGCACGCGTGAAGGGGCTGGCGATCAGATCACTCGGGGTGCGGCGCGCAGAGGATTTGGCCGAGGCGTTCGAAGCAGCCGCCCGCGAGCGCGCGGATTGCCTCATCATGCTGACCTCGCCACTGCTCTCGATTCATCGCGCGCGCATTTCCCACTTGGCCCTCAAGCACCGGTTGCCCGGGATCACCCTGTTCACCAACTTCCCGGCGTTCGGGCTTCTGATGGCATACGGGCCCAACCAGCCGGACGCGTTTCGACGCGCGGCGACCCAGTACGTTGTCCCGATCCTCCGCGGAGCGCGGCCGGCTGACCTTCCGGTTCAGCGTCCGGAGAAGTTCGAGCTCGTGGTCAACCTGAAGACGGCCAGGGCGCTCGGTCTGACGATGCCCCAGTCCATGCTGGTGCGCGCGGATCAGGTGATCCAGTAGCGAGCCGCGCGAGTCGCCTGGTCGGCGCGCCGCCGGCTCAGCCGCGCAGCGCGCCGTCGATCCGGACGTCGACGAGATACGGTCCGCCCGAGGCCATCCCGCGCTTGATCGCCGCGGCCACTCCCGAGGTCTTGTCCACCAGCTCGCCCGGCACCCCCTGGGCTTTCGCCAGGCCCACGTAGTCGAGGCCCGGTTTCACCAGGTCCATCGCCACGTAGGTGTCGTCCTCGGCCGAGAAGCCCTTCAGCGCGAGGGTGCGCTGCTTGAGGATGCGGTAGGACTGGTTGTTGAAGATCACGAACACCACCGCGATCGAGTCGTGCGCCGCCGACCAGAGCGACTGGATCGTGTACATCGCGCTGCCGTCGCCCACCAGCGCGATCACCGACCGATCGGGCTGGGCCAGCTTGACGCCGAGCGAGGCGGGCAGGCCCCAGCCGATGCCACCGCCGCGCAGGCCGTAGAAGCCGCGATGGTCGCGGGCGCGCAGCAGCTCGCGCACGCCGAGGCTGGAGGAGATGGTCTCGTCGACGATGATGGCCTCGTCGGGCACCGCGCCCGCGACCGCGCCCACCAGCGCGAGCGGGCTGATCGGCACGCGATCGGCCTGAGCGGCCGCCTCCTGCCGGAGCGCGTCGCGCCGCGCCTCCTGCGCCACCCGCAGCTGCTCGATCCGGGCGCTCACCGCCTTGACCTGCGAGGGGCCGAGCCGACGCTTCAGGGCCTCGACCAGCTCGGGCAGCGTCGCCTTGGGATCGCCCTGGATGGCGACCTGCGCGGGATAGTTCTTGCCGATCTCCCAGGGATCGAGATCGAGGTGGATCAGCGGCAGGCCCTCCGGCATCGGCTCCACGTCCGAGGGCAGCGAGAGGGTGAAGAGATCGCCGCCCACCGAGAACAGCAGGTCGTGCTGCATCAGCATCTGGCGGATCGGCTGACCGAGACGCGGGAACGGACCGTGATAGAGCGGGTGGGTGAACGGGAACGAGCAGGTGGACGGCACGCACTCGGTGTACACCGGGGCGCCGAGCACCTCGGCCAGCTGCGCCATCTCGGCGAGCGCGTCGCCGTGGGCCACCGCGTCGCCCGACACGAGGACCGGCCGCGTGGCCTTCACCAGCAGGTCGGCGGCCGCCTCGATCGCGGCGCGATCGCCGCGGATGCGCGGGGCGACCCGCGTGGATTGCAGCAGGTCCAGATCGCGCTCGGCGTTGAGCACGTCGACCGGCAGCGAGATGAACACCGGCCCGGTCGGATGCGCCATCGCGGTCTTCACCGCGCGGCGCACCGCGCGGGGCAGGTCCTCCAGTCGCGTGATCTCGTGCGACCACTTCACGTACGGCCGGGCCACCGGCGGCAGATCCGACCACAGGATGGGCTCGGTGAGGTTCATGGCCTGGTCGTGCTGTCCCGCGGTGACCAGCAGCGGCGTGCCCGCCTCGTAGGCGTCGTAGAGCATGCCCATCGCGTTGCCCAGCCCCGGCGAGGTGTGGACGTTGACCACGCCGAGCTTGCCGCTGGCCTGCGCGTAGCCGTCGGCCATGCTGATCGCCACCGCCTCCTGCAGGGCCAGGACGTAGCGAATCCCCGGCTCGCGCACGAGGCCGTCCATCAGCGGAAGCTCGGTGGTGCCCGGGTTGCCGAACATGGTGTCGACACCCTCGTCCTTCAGGATCTGAAGGAACGCCTGCTTGCCGGAGAGAAAGGACATGGTGGGAGCCTCCTCGCGGCGGATGATAGCCCCGCTTCCTTGACTGCGCCAGACCCCGCCTGTAGGCTCGGGGCAGCATGCCGCCGGCAGTTTCCTCCACGTTTCTCCAGGCGTGTCACCGTCGCCCCACGTCGTTCACGCCGATCTGGCTCATGCGCCAGGCGGGCCGCTACATGCCGGAGTACCGCGCGGTGCGGGCGCGCATGGGATTCCTCGAGCTGTGCAAGCATCCCGAGGCCGCGGCCGAGGTGACGCTGCAGCCGGTCGAGCGCCTCGGGGTGGACGCGGCGATCCTCTTCGCCGACATCCTGCTGGTGCTGGAGCCGCTCGGGGTGGGCCTCGAGTTCACCGCCGGCGACGGCCCCCGCATGGCCCGGCCGGTGCGGAGCGCGGCGGCGGTGCGCGCGCTGCCCGCGGTGGACGTCGACGACGCGGTCGGCTTCGTGTTCGACACGGTGGCGCGCGTGCGCAAGGCCCTCGCGGACCGCGTGCCGCTGATCGGCTTCGCGGGCGCCCCGTTCACGCTGGCCTCGTACCTGGTCGAGGGCGGCCCGTCGCGCGAGTTCCTGCTCACCAAGGCCCTCATGCGCGAGGAGCCGGAGACGTGGGCGGCCCTGATGACCCGTCTCGCCGACATCACCGGCGCGTACCTGAACGGACAGATCGAGGCCGGCGTCCAGGCCGTGCAGCTCTTCGATTCGTGGGTCGGCGCGCTCTCGCCCTCGGATTACCGCCAGTTCGTGGAGCCCTACTCGCGCCGGGCGATCCAGGCGCTGCGGCCGGGCGTGCCGGTCATCCATTTCGGCGTCGGCACCGCGGGACTGTTGCCGCTGATGAAGGGGGCGGGCGGCGACGTCATCGGGCTCGACTGGCGCGTGGATCTGGGCGCGGCCTGGGAGCAACTCGGCCACGACGTCGCGGTGCAGGGCAACCTGGATCCGGCGGTGCTGCTGGCCGGCCCCGACGCGATCCGGCGGGCCGCCCGGGAGATTCTCCAGGCCGCGGCCGGCCGCCCGGGCCACGTCTTCAACCTGGGCCACGGCATTCACAAGGAGACGCCGGTGGAGCACGTGAAGGCGCTCGTGGACATGGTCCACGACATGTCCGCCCGGTGAGCGCGATGGACGCGGTGCTGCTCGTCGCCTTCGGCGGCCCGGAGCGGCCCGAGGACATCCGCCCCTTCCTCCAGATCGTGACCGAGGGCCGCCGCATCCCGCCCGAGCGCCTCGAGGAGGTCGCCCAGCACTACGAGGCGATCGGCGGGCGCTCGCCGCTCAACGCGCTCACCCGGCGCCAGGCCGAGGCCCTCCGCGGCGCGCTCGCGGCCGAGGGCCGCCCGCTGCCGGTCTGGGTCGGCATGCGGAACTGGCATCCATTCCTGCACGAGGCGCTGGCCGAGATGAAGGACCGCGGGGTCCGGTGCGCGCTCGGCATCATCCTCTCGTCGCTGCAGACGGAGGTCTCGTGGGATCGCTACGTGCAGGACGTGACCGCGGCCCGCGAGAAAGTGGGTCCCGACGCGCCCGAGGTGGTCTACGCGCCGACGTGGGGCGCCCAGCCCCTCTTCATCGAGGCGATGGCCGATCGCGCGCGCGCCGCGCTCGACGCGATCCCGTCGCCGCGGCAGTCCGACGCGCGGCTCGTCTTCACCGCGCACAGCGTGCCGGTGGCCATGGCCGCCGGCTCGCCCTACGCCGAGCATCTGGCGCGCGCGGCCGGCCTGATCGCCGCGCGTCTCGGCCGCACCGGCTGGTCGCTCGCCTACCAGAGCCGCAGCGGCTCGCCGCGCGACCCGTGGCTCGAGCCCGACGTGGGCGACGTCATCCGACGGCTCGCCGCCGAGGGCGCGCGCGACGTGGTCGTGATCCCCGTCGGCTTCGTCTGCGATCACGTGGAGGTGCTCTACGATCTCGACGTCGAAGCGCGCGCGGTGGCCGCGTCGTGCGGCGTCGACTTCCACCGTGCCGCCGCGGCCAACGACCACCCTGCCTTCGTGGCCATGCTGGCCGATCTCGTCCGCCGCGGGGCCGCCACGTGAAGCTGGTGGTCGTCGGCGGCGGCATCAGCGGCCTCGCCGCCGCGCACCGAGCGGTGGAGGTGGCGCGCGAGCGCGGCCGGCCGCTCGACCTGACGGTGCTGGAGGCGGCGGAGCGGCTCGGCGGCACGATCCAGACCGAGCATCGCGATGGCTTCCTCGTGGAGTGCGGTCCCGATTCGTTCCTCTCCGAGAAGCCGTGGGCGCTCGATCTCTGCCGCCGCCTCGGGCTGGAGCAGCGACTTCTGCGGACCGACGACCGCTTCCGCCGGACCTACGTGGTCTTTCGCGGCCACCTCCACCCGCTGCCGGACGGCTTCCAGCTGCTGGCTCCGACGCGCCTCGGCCCGTTCGTGGCCTCGCGGCTCTTCTCGTGGCCCGGCAAGCTGCGGATGGCGCTGGACCTGGTCCTGCCGCGGGGATCCGATCCCGACGAGAGCCTCGGCTCGTTCGTCCGCCGGCGCCTCGGGCGCGAGGCGCTGCAGCGCGTCGCCCAGCCGCTGGTCGCCGGCATCTACACCGCGGACCCGGACGAGCTGTCGCTGGCCGCGACCATGCCGCGCTTCCTCGAGATGGAGCGCCGCGATCGCAGCGTGATCCTGGCGCTCTGGCGGGCCGCGCGGAGGACGCCGGCGCGGGGGGACGGGGTGAGCGGCGCGCGCTGGTCGCTGTTCGTGACCCTGGCCGACGGCATGGAGGAGCTGATCCGCGCGCTGGCCACCCGGCTGCCCCCGGGCGCGGTGCGCCTGAAGGAGCCGGTCACCGGCGTCGCGCGCGAGGGCTCGGGCTGGCGGCTCGCCACCGCGAGCGGGACCGCCGTCGAGGCCGACGCGCTGATCCTGGCGCCGGAGTCGCATCAGTCCGCGCGGCTCCTGCGCTACGTCGATCCGGGCCTCGCCCACCTGCTCGACGGGATCCCGTACGCCTCGTCGGCCACCGTGACTCTCGCCTACCGGCGCCGGGACATCGGGCATCTGCTCGATGGATTCGGCTTCGTGGTGCCGCAGATCGAGCGGCGCCCGATCATCGCCTGCTCGTTCTCCAGCGTGAAATATCCCGGGCGCGCGCCCGCCGAGCACGCGCTCCTGCGCGTGTTTCTGGGCGGGGCGCTGAATGAGGCGGCGCTTCACGCCGATGACGCGACCCTCGCCGCCACCGCGCGACGCGAGGTGGCGGGTCTGCTGGCCGTCACGGGCGAGCCGCTCTTCACGCGCGTCGTGCGCTACCCGCGCTCGATGCCGCAGTACCACGTGGGCCACGCCGCTCGCGCGGAAGCCATCGAGCAGGCGGTGGCCCGGCTACCCGGCCTGTGTCTCGCCGGGGGCGCCTATCGAGGGGTCGGCATCGCGGACTGCGTGCGGTCGGGCGAGGCGGCGGCGGCTGCGCTGCTGGGAGCGGGAGCGGGCGAGCCTAGAAGTTGACCGTGATCACCAGCCGGGGCCCGGCAAGCCCCGACGGGGAGGTCTCGGCGAGCGGGCGCGGGGCGGGAGGGGTTGCGAGGATGAGGTGGCGACTGATCCGCGGCCCTCGGGCGCCGGCCACGCCGCCGGGCGGCAGCGTGCCCTTGGTGCAGCGCATGGTGACCGTCTCGCGCGGCAGGCTCGCGGCCGCTGCGCTCAGCTCGAGCGAGCCCGGCATCCGGACCGCGCAGCGCGCGGGAACGACCGCGGCCACGCTGAGCAATCCTTGCGCGGATCCGGCCCACACCAGGGCGGGCGAGACGAGCAGCAGCGTCGCGATCAGTCCCCCGACCCGACCCGCCACACCCATTCGCCCACTCCCTCCTGCGCCGTCGCGCGGCTCCGAATTATGCGCCACAGGACTGGAGGGGGCAAGAGCGGTACCAGCGAGGGCGGCCGTGGATGCGGGGCGATTCGGCCGAGCGGACCAGGGAATGCGGCGCTGGCGCCGGCCCGGGCCGAGCGGGCGGGCGCGGATGCCAGGGGCGGCGCCCCATGCTCATGGCGCGCCCGCCATACCGGGCTAGAAGAAGATGGTCGCGGTCACCGTGGCCGAATAGGCGCCCGAGCTCACGTCCTGGCCCGCCGGGATGCGCCCGTACACCGTCACGTCGATGTTCGTGTTCAGCGGCGGGCTGGGCTGCACGACGGTCTGGCTCCCGCCGGTGCCGTCGCCCCAGATAACGGTGCGGGTCGAGTCCTGGTACAGGTTGTAGTCGAGCGTCTCGGTGCCCTTCCGCATCTGACGCGGGGTGAAGCCGGGGGCGCCGCCCTTGTCGAGATGGACCGTGACCGAGGGCGGACGCGTGCCGGTGCACCGGAGCCGCACGCGGCCGGTGGCGTCGTCGGGGGTGGCGGTGAAGACGTTGTAGGCGCCGAAGGCGACGTTGGTGGTGTTGACGGTGCAGGCCGCCTCGGCGGCGAGCGGCATCAGCGCGGCGCTCGCGGCGAGCACGATCGTAGCGAGTCTCGTGATGGTCATGGGCCGTCCTTTCATCGGGCGACGCAGCGCACCGTGCCCACGTCGACCATCGAGGCGGTGGAGGCCGGCGTCTCGAGGGTGAAGCGGCACGTCGCGTCCTTGTGATCGATGACCGCCGGGTATCGCCCGCGCGGCAGATTTTCCAGGTAGAACTCACCGTCGCGGCCGATCGGCGACTCGTAGGTGCGGCCGTCCGCGGTGACCGTGAGCTGCCCGTAGGCCGGCGTCACCGGGCGGCCGTCGATCTCCACGATCAGTGCGCCGACCACGGCCTGCACGCGCTGCGCCGGGAAGGTCACCACCGAGCCGCCCTTCACCGGCGGTCCCACCAGCCGGTCGGTCGTCTCGATCCGGTAGTCCACCGGGATGTCCTGGTCGGCGATGCTCAGCCGGTTGCCGTAGTAAGGCAGGAGGTTCGGGACGAGCAGCTGGCCGCGCGAGTCGGTGCGGCCGACCTCCTGGTTGTTCAGCGAGCCGCGCACGCCGGGCAGGTCCGGCACGTTGATCAGCGCGTACCCGTCCTGCACCGGCCGGCTCAGGTGCACGCCGCCGGCGATGGCCACCAGGCCGAAGGCGCCGGTCAGCGTCGAGGAGTTGCGGCTGCCGGTGCGCTCGTACGCGGCCTCGTAGAAGCCGAACCGGCCCTGGTACTGCGCGTCGGCCAGCCCCTGGAACTCCACGTCGCTGCCGCCGCTGCGACCGTTGACCTGTGGGCGGTCCTGCTCCACGCGCGCAGCCGAGACGCGGTAGCCGAATCCCTCACCCAGGGGCAGGGAGCGCTGCACCTCGAGATCGGAGATGTTCTGGTGTCGGCTCACCTGGTTGGAGACGCTCGCGGTGGTGCGATCGCCCAGGTAGACGGTGAGCCCGGTGAAGACGGTGGTGTCGGGCTTGGCACCCGGCTGCCGGGTATAGGCGGTGGTGACGAAGAAGTTCGCGCGGTTGGTCAGCCGCAGGCTGACCGAGCCGGACACGAGCTCGGTCGGCTTGGTGTCGCGGAAGTTGGTGTGGCTGTACTGCAAGGTGACCGTGGCCCGGGACGTCACCGGGAATCCCACCAGCGTGGTGGCTTCGAGGGTCGGCCGGTCCTCCGACGGATCGAGGCTGGTCGTCGCGTAGCGATCGCTGAAGCCGCGAAGCGCCCAGCCCACGCTGAAGAACGGCATGGTGTAGTTGTAGGCCACGCCGGCGGCCCAGCCGTTGTCGCCCTCGCTGCGGCTGCCCGCCGCGGTCAGCTCGACCTCGCCACCGATGGGCAGGCGCATCGTCACCAGTGGACCACCCGAGACGAGGTCGTCGGCCGCCTCGAGCCGGCCGCCCGCCGAGAGATCGTTGGTCACGCCGATCCGATGCCGGGCCATCAGGGCCCAGGAGCCGTAGTCGCCGAGCCCGGCCGCGTCGGTGTCGCGGCGAAACCCCATGGTGTAGCTGAACTCCTGGAGCCCGGCGCTGAGCAGGTTCGAGGTGAAGTAGTAGGGCGACGCGATGACTTGCTGGCGGCCGAAGGCGTCGCGCAGCACGATCTCGGCGTTCCCGGCGCCGACGGTGGCGGGCAGGTTCCGCAGCTCGAACGGGCCCGGGGGCAGGACTTCCCGCTTGACCAGCTGGCCGTTGATGTAGACGTCGGCGGTCGACCGCGTGAGAACCGCGCCGGACAGGCCGACGGTGGGGAACCGCACGAAGTAGGGGTCGAGCGAGAACTCGCGCGAGACGCTGAAGCCGCCCACGAGGTTGGCCCCACCCAGCGGCCCGGTGGCGTCGAAGCGATCGCCGATCACGTAGCGGATCAGCCGCTCCCGATCGTCGACCGTGAAGTTGGTGAGGCCGCGGGAGAAGATGCCGTCCTCGTCGCGGAACGCGGTGCCGTACAGCAGGGTATTGCGGATGCTGAGACCGCCCTCTCCCGTCCAGGTGAAGCGCTCGAAGTCGATGCCGGTCAGCGAGGTGTTGAGAAACGCCGAGGTGTCCGTCGTGTAGATCAATCCCTCCGGGCGGGCCTGCAGGAAGTCCTGCACGTTGGTGCTCAGGAGCGCGGGCGCGGTGGTCACGCGGAGGACCAGCGCCCGCTCGTCGAGCTCGTAGCCCACCGCGGGGGCCAGCGAGGCGAGCGAGACGTACATCACGCCGACGTAGGGCTCGCGCCGGCCCACGAAGCCGCGCAGGCCGGCGCGCTCGAGGTCGGTGACCCGCACCAGCACGTCGGCCCCGCGCAGCAGCACCACCACCTCGCCGCGGTCGACCTGGTTCACGCTCCACTGGAGGATCGCCTGCTCCGGCTCGGACGACTGCGCCATCGCCGGCCCCGTCAGCGCGAGCAGCGCCAGGCAGAGGAGTCGGGCGAGTCGGGGGACCGGCAGGTGCGAGGCGCGAGCTGGCCGGTCGTGGGACGTCGGGTCATGGGCCACAGGCGGCCGCAGCGACGTCGAGACGCTCGGCCAGAGCCTGCTCACCGGCCTTGACCTCGACCGCGATGGTCTTCGTCCGGGCGCAGTCTTCCCGGGAGAGCGGGATCTCGTACACCCGGCGGTCCCCGGCCAGGATGTACCAGCCGTCCGGCTCGCGAGCCCAGAGCGCCTCGCCTGCCGGGCCCAGACCGCGCACCCGGATCTCCAGGGGGATCGCGTGCCGGGTCCCGGTATTGCGCAGCTCGAACACCAGGTGCCCGGTGGCGAGCGACGGCGGCATGAGCCGCAGCTCGGCCCGGCCGGTGCGCGGCTCGATGAAGATGGGGATGCCCATGCGAGCCAGCACGCGCACCTGGCCCGCCGGCGCGGACTGAGTGAACGCGGGCGGCAGCTCCTCGACGAAGATACGATACGTGCGCTCCACCGGTCCCTGGGGGACCGAGGCCCCGACGCGGACGATCCGCTGTTCGCCCGGGACCAGCGAGAGCAGGCGCGGGAAGAAGATGACCTCGGTGGTGGGCGTCAGCACCATCTGGCCCGCTTCGTCCTGGGCCCAGCTGAACGCGTTGAGCTGAAAGCGCAGGGTCTCCGTGCTGGTGTTCTGCACGGTGAGGATCGCGCTCGGATTCTGGGCGGAGAGGAAGATCTGGATCGGGTTGACCGTGAAGTCCGCCGCGGCGACCGGGGATGCGGCGGTCGCGGCCAGGACCATCAGCGCGATGGTGACCAGCATCCTGCCTCGAGTCGCCGACTGTCCGCGTCGCACGAGCACCCGGGCCTCAGAAGTTGATGGTCGCCACGACCGTGTCGGCGTACGAGCCGGCGGACACGTCCTGGCCGGCCGGCACGCGCCCGAACACCGTGAACGTGCGCGGCGCCTTGCTGGGTGCCCCCGCGATGGCCTGTCCCGCGCTCCCGCCCGAGCCCCAGACCGTGGTGCGAGCGGTGTCCTTGTAGAGCTGGTACGTGAGGAAGTTCCCCGCGCCGGCGGCCATGCGGCGGCTGCCGCTGGCGAAATTGCCGCCGTTGTTGAGATCGATGCGGGTTCCGGCGCCCTTGGTGCAGGTGACGACGACGGAGCCGGTCCCGTCCAGGGGTGCCGTCGCGTTGCCCACCACCGGGTCGTAGACACCGAAGGCCACCGGGGTCGTGGTGATGCTGCAGTTCTTGGACACGTTGGCGGTGACGTTGAAGGTGTCGGTGTCCGTCTGAGCGAAGGCCGGGGCCGCGAGTCGCAGGACCAGCCCACCGAGCATCACCGCCACGCGTACGCTCACGGCGGCCCCCAACATATCAGGCTGATTGTGAAATCCCGGCATTGTGCGGCGGCCGGGACGACGGGAGCGCCGGGGCCCCTTCCGGCCGCCGGCGCTCTCGCGAGACATCAAAGCCCGCGCTCCGCTGCGGACTAGAAGTTGATCGTGGCGACCACGGTGTCGGTGTACGAGGCGGCCGACACGTCCTGCCCCGCCGCCACGCGGCCGTACACGGTCACCGTCCGGGCCGCCTTGCTGGGAGCCGCGCCGATCGTGTTGCCGTTGGTCGTGCCCGAACCCCAGACCGTCGTGCGCCCGGTGTCCGTGTAGAGCTCGTAGGTCAGGAAGTCGCTGCCGCCCGCCATGCGCCGGGCGCCGGTCAGGAAGTTGCCGCCGTTGCCGAGGTCGATGCGGGTGCCCGCGCCCTTCGTGCAGGTCACGACCACCGTGCCGGTGGCGTCGAGCGGCGTGCTCGCGTTGGTCACGACGGGGTCGTAGATGCCGAAGGCCACCGGTGTGGTGGTGATGGTGCAGGTCTTGTTCACGGTAGCGCTGATGTTGAGGTTGGCCGTCGCGGTCTGAGCGAAGGCCGGCGCAGCCATTCCGAGTACCACTCCGCCGAACACCAGGGCGATGCGAGCCGTGCGGTTCATGTCCAGTTCCTCCCCAAAATTTTTAAGTATTCCGGCCGCTGCTCGCGGCCCCTGCTGCTCACGGCCCCTCATAGGGCAACGAGGGTGCCAGTGGGGGAGGACGGGCGATCCTGGCGAGGGAGGTCTAGCTGTAACTATGGAAAGCTAAAGAGGTAAAACAGTTGGCCATGGGTGGCAATGGACCACTGGAACCATCGAGATTCGGCCGGATTGCACCCTCAAGCAGGAGGGGTTTCGAGAGAGCCCTACAATTCTTGAAGCCGTCCAGCTGAGGGTACGTAGGAGCCCGGATCCGGGCTCCTGGCGGTTCGGGGGGCTAGCGTCCCGGGGCCAGGCGCGCCATCACCTCGAGCCCCTGCTCGAGCGAGCTGCCGCCCGGCACGAAGTTGCCCTCGAGGAACAGCTCGGTGAGCCCGGCGTCGGCGTAGCGGCCGATGTCCTCGCGGATCTCGTCGAGCGTGCCCCAGAGCGGTCGCCGGTCCTTGCCCTGGGGGCGATCGTGGACGCGATAGCTGCCGCGACAGACGATGTGCAGGGTGTCGGGATCCCGGCCCCGCGCGGCCGCGGCCTCGCGGACCTCGCGCACCAGCGGCGCCACGCTGGCCATCGGCACGTTGCCGCCGTTGAAGCCGTCACCCAGCTCGACCGCGCGCTTGACCACGGTGCTGCCGTAGCCGCCGATGGTGATCGGGGGCCGCGGCTTCTGCACGGGCTTCGGCTCCACGCGGCACCGCGGCAGCTGGTAGAACTCGCCGCGGAACTCGACGACGTCCTGCGTCCAGATCAGGTCGAGGCAGCGGAGGAACTCGTCGCCGCGCCGCCCGCGGTGCTTGTAGGGCACGCCCACCGCCTCGTACTCGTCCTCGGACCAGCCGAGGCCGAGCCCGACGTCGAGCCGCCCGCCCGAGAGCACGTCCAGCGTGGCCAGCTGCTTGGCGAGGACCACCGGCTGGTAGAACGGCATGATCAGCACGCTGGTGCCGAGCCGGATGCGCCGGGTGGCCGCGGCCACGTAGGCCAGCGTGACGATGGGATCGAAGACACGCTCGAACGGCTTGGGCCACGTCTTGCCGGGCACCGGCGGGTATTCGTTTTTCGGCTCGAGCGCGTAGAGCAGGCGCTGGAAGACCCACAGCGAGTGATAGCCGAGGGCTTCCGCCTCGCGTGCGATGCGGATCTGGTTCTCCGGAGTGGCCCACGCGCCCGCGGTCGGCAGCGAGAATCCGAGCTTCATGTCGCGCCATGATACACGAGGCTGCGAGGCTCCCGCGTCGGTGGGTATCATGGGCGCATGCTGGCAATGAGGCTCATCGCATGCCTGCTCGCGGCAGTGACGCTGGCCGGGCCGGCGAGCGCGCAGGAGCGAACGCTCCGCAGCTCCACCGTGGCCACGCTGACCGTGCTGAGCGCGCCGGTGGAGTCGGCGCGGGCGGACGCCGGTCCCCTCGTCCCCGCGGTCAGCGGGTCCGACCTGCAGGTCGGTGACCGCGTGGTCACCGGCCCGGCGGGGCGAGCCCTCATCACGTTCCTCGACGGCAGCACGGTGACGGTGGAGCCCGCATCCGACGTGACGGTGCGGGTCGCCGAGATGGAGGGCGGCGACGCGTCGCGGCTCCGCGTGCTCATCATGGTCGGCACGGTGTGGGCGCGCGTGGCGGGCTGGCTCGCCGGGCGCGCCTCGCTCACGCTCGAATCCAATGCCTACAGCGCGACCGCCCACGACGGGCTCATCGGCGCGCAGCAGCAGCCCGACGGCACGTTCGTGTGCTGGACGCGCGCGGGCGGGCTCGAGGTCACCGGCACCACCGGCGCCTCCGTCGCCCGGATCGAGCCCGGCCAGAAGGTCACGCTCGGCCCGGGCCGCCCCGCCGCGGTCGAGGGCTTCGCGGTGAACCAGAGCACGCTCGGGGTGGTGACCTCGGGGCCGGTGCTGCCGCTGGTGCTGATGCCGGACGGGCGCCGCGTGGCCGGCTTCGTCGAGCCGGGCATCGACGTCAACCAGGTGTTCGGCTCGCTCACCGCCGGCACGGCCGGCTCGCGTACCGTCGAGGTGCCCGCGGGCGTATCCGGCCCCTACGTGCTGATCCTGGTCGCGGTCGGCGACGGGCCGTTCACGGTGACGGTCACCGGGCGCTATCGGGGGACGGAGACGTACCGGCAGGAGCAGGCGGGCGAGGCGCACCATCGCCAGGGGCTGCGCGCCGAGGTCATCCAGACCATGTCGGGCGGGCCCGATCCGCGCACCGCGCGGGCCGATCGCGGCGGCATGTCCACGCTCCGGCCGGAGACGACGCGGCCCGGCACCGTGGTGCTCTCGCCGCTCGAGGTGGCGGCGCCGCGGCGGTAGGGCGCTACTTCGTCTCGGCCACGAACACGCCGTCCCAGTCGTCGGGCGGCGGGGCCGCGAGGAGCGCCCGGGCGCGCCGGAGGTAGAGGGCGACCGGGCCGTCTCCCGGCGTCTCCCGGTCCAGCGCCTCCAGCAGCCGCAGCGCGTCCTCCCACCGACGCGAGCGGTAGCGGTCGATCGCCTCCTGGTAGCGCGCGAGCCGCTCTCGCGCGGCCGGCGCGAGCGCGCCGGCGCGCGCCATCACCTCGTAGCACCGGAGCGGCTCCGCGCGGCCCTTCACCGCCACCAGGTCGAGGAAGCGGTAGACGAACGCATCGGGCGCCGCGGCCACCGTGGCCTCGCCCACCACGACGTGGACGCCGTACTCCTTCGACAGGCCCTCGAGGCGCGCGGCCACGTTGACCGGATCGCCCACCGCGGTGTAGATCAGCCGGTCCTTCGAGCCCATGTTGCCCACCACCATCTGGCCGGTGTTGACCCCGACGCCCAGGTCGAGATGGGGCCAGCCGCGCGCCGCGAACACCGGGCGCAGGCGCTCGAGAGCCGCCACCATGTCGAGCGCGGTCTCGCACGCGCGCCGCGCGTGATCGGGCTGGTCCATCGGCGCGTTCCAGAAGGCCTCGATCGCGTCGCCCGCGTACTGGGCGAGCACGCCGTCGTTGCGGAAGACCACGTCGGCCATCTCGGCGCGATAGGTGTTGAGCAGGGTGACCAGCGTCCGGGGCGGCAGCGCGTGGGCCAGCGTGGTGAACTGGCGGAGATCGTTGAACAGCACCGTCATCTCGCGCGTCTCTCCGCCCAGCCGCAGCCGCTGGGGATCGGCCAGCACCCACTGGCTCACCGCCGGGGAGAGATAGCGGCCCATCGCCTCGCGGACGATTCGCTGCTCCGCCTGCTCGAGCACGAGGCGCGAGGCGAGCGCGGCCGCGAAGCTGATGAGCAGCGCGGCGGGCGGATAGATCAGGTCGAGCACGACGCCGCTGTCGAAGAGCACCGCGGCCGTCGTCCCGTAGAGGGCCAGGCCGGCCACGACCGCGAGGCCGGCCGGCAGCGGGCGCCACCGCGCCACCACCAGCGCCGCGACCAGGGCCATCAGCGCGATGAGCAGCACGGTGGTGGGGCGCGAGGCCGGCACCAGGAAGCGCTGGTGCAGCACGGTCTCGACCGCGTTGCCCAGGATCTCCACGCCCCACATGCGGGTGTCGCCGGTGGTGGGCGTCGCGTGCTCGTCCACCCCGCGGATGGTGGGCCCGAGCAGCACGATGCGATCGCGGACCAGCTCCGGATCGAAGCGGCCGGCGAGCACGTCCGCGAACGAGATGATGCGGAACGGTCCGCCGTCCTCCGGCTCCGAGGGAGGACCCAGGAAGTTGATCCGCATGGTGTCGTGCTCGCCCACCGGGATCGCGCGGCCGGCCGCGCGCACGAAGGACGCCTCCGGCCGGCCGTCGAGGACCACGTTGCGGCGGGTGTAGTGGGCCACGATGGTGAGCGCGAGGCTCGGCACGACCTCGCCCTTCGCGCGCAGCAGCAGGGGCAGGCTGCGTACCACGCTGTCCCGTCCGGTGGTGATGTTGGCGAGCCCTTCGTCGAACGCTCCGCGCCGCACGGTGGCGGCCGGGCGCACGAAGTCGTCGAACTCCTGCGCCACGCCCGGCCGCGGATCGAAGGCCCGGGGGCCCTGCGCCACCACCGGCACGATCACCCGCCCGGCCCGGCGCATCGCCTCCGCGAGCTGCGCGTCCTCGGGCCGCGAGGCGTCGAAGAAGATCGCGAACGCGATGACGCGAGGGCCGGCGGCGGCGAGCGCGTCGAGGGCCTGCGCGTAGAGGGTGCGGGGCCACGCCGACAGCGGGCCGTGTTGTGGGAGGAGCGCCTGGTAGCTCTTCTGATCGATGCCCACGATCACGGTGGAGCGCGCCGTGGCGGCCGGCCGCACCGCGAAGAGCAGATCGCCCACGCGGGCGCGGGTGGCCCCGAACAGGCCGAGCAGGTACGCGGCGGCCAGGACCACCGCGACGACCAGGGCGGGGACGCCGCTGGCCACGAGACGCTTGCGCTCGCTCCGGCTGAGGGTCTTCACCGCGTCATCGTCCGACCGTCAGCAGCGAGATCTCGGGCGGGACGCGGAAGCGCACCGGCAGGATGCTCGTGCCGAGGCCGGGGGTCACGAAGAGGTCGCGTCCGTCCTCCCGCACGTGGCCGATCGCATAGCGCGCGCCGCAGCGCGAGGGCACGATGAGCCGGCCCAGGAGCGGCAGGTCCACCTGACCGCCATGGGTGTGGCCGGCGAGCGTGAGCAGGACCCGCGCGGGCACGCCGGGGAAGAGATCCGGATTGTGCGTGATGACGACCACCGGCGCCTCCGCGGGCACCGCCGCGAGCGCGATCCATCGCGTGGGGCGCGGTGCGGTCAGCGGTACTCCCGGAAGAAGGCACGGAGGTCGGCGGCCAGGGCCGCCGGCTCCTCCATCGCCGCGAAGTGGCCGCCCGCCGGCATGTCGGTCCAGCGCGTGATGTTGTACATGCGCTCGGCCCACGCGCGGGGTGGGCGCACGATCTCCTTGGGGAAGGCGGCGTAGGCGGTCGGCACCTCGATGCGCTGCCCGTCCGCGATCGGCCACGGAGTGTGGAACCGGGCGTAGTAGGGCCAGAACGAGGCGTTGATGCTGCCGGTCACCCAGTAGATCATCACGTTGGTGAGCAGCTCGTCCTTGGTGAAGCGCCGCTCCACGTCCCCGCCGCAGTCGCTCCACGCGCGGAACTTCTCCACGATCCACGCGGCGAGGCCGGTCGGCGAGTCGCTCAGGCCGAAGGCGAGGGTCTGGGGCCGCGTGCCCTGGATCCACTGGTAGCCCGTCTCCTCGCGCTGCCACCTGGCGAGGTCGTCGAGGTACTGCTTCTCCTCCGCGGAAGGCTGAGCCGGCGGCCTGATGTCGCGCCGCAGGGACAGCAGGTTCACGTGAATGCCCGCCAACCGATCCGGATAGGCCGCGCCGAGCCGTGAGGTGATGAAGCCGCCCCAGTCGCCGCCCTGCGCGGCGAAGCGCCGGTAGCCGAGCACGTCGGTCATGAGCGTCGCGAAGGCGTCCGCCATCTCCACGATCCCGAAACGCGGCTGGCCCGGCGCGTAGGAGAAGCCATAGCCCGGCAGTGACGGCGCGACCACCGTGAACGAGTCGGCGGGGTCGCCGCCGAAGCGCGCGGGATCGGTGAGCATCGGCAGGATCTTGTGGAACTCCCACACCGAGCCCGGCCAGCCGTGGGAGAGCAGCAGCGGCAGCGGCTTCGGGCCGCGCCCCGCCTCGTGGATGAAGTGCAGGTCGATGCCCGCGACCTTGGTGGTGAACTGGCCGGAGGCGTTGAGCGCGGCCTCGTGCGCGCGCCAGTCGTAGCGGTCCTTCCAGTACGCGACCAGCTCCTTCATGTAGGCGAGACTGCTGCCGAAGGCCCACTCGGCGCCGGGGGCCTCATCGGGCCAGCGCACGCGGGCCAGGCGCTCGCGCAGATCGGCGAGCGTGGCGTCGGGGACCTGGATGCGGAAGGGCGCGGGCGGCATCAGAACACCGGCCGCTCGATGTACGAGCCCCAGACCTTCCGGAGACGGGCGGCGATCTCGCCGAGCGAGGCGCGGGCCTTCACCAGCTCGATGGTGACCGGCATCAGGTTGGTGGCCGGCTCGCGGGCCTCGCGCTCGAGGCGGTCCATCAGCCGCTCGACCAGCGCCTGGTCGCGCCGCCGCCGCACCTCGGTGAGCCGCCGGATCTGGCGCGCCTCCACCGCCGGGTCCACCTTGTGGATCGGGATCGCGGGGGGCTCCGAGGGCTCGACCAGGACGTTGACGCCGATCACCGCCGCCTCGCCGGCCGCCTTGCGCCGGGCGAAGTCGTAGGCGGAGTCGGCGATCTCGCGCTGGAAGAAGCCCTCCTCGATGGCCTTGATGGTGCCGCCCATGGCGTCGACCTTGGCCAGGATCGCCATCACCTCGGCCTCCACGCGGTTGGTGAGTGCCTCGACGTAGTACGAGCCGCCGAGCGGGTCCACCACGCTGGTCACGTTGGTCTCGAGCGCGATGACCTGCTGGGTGCGCAGCGCGATCTTCATCGCCTCCTCGGAGGGAATTGCGTACGCCTCGTCCATGCCGTTGGTGTGCAGCGACTGAGCGCCGCCCAGCACCGCGGAGAGCGCCTGGAGCGCGGTGCGGATGATGTTGTTGACCGGCTGGGCCTTGGTGAGCGTGGCCGCCGCGGTCTGGCAGTGAAAGCGCAGGCGCATCGACTCGGCCTTCGTGGCTCCGAAGCGCTCCTTCATCAAGCGGGCGTAGATGCGGCGGGCCGCCCGGAACTTGGCGACCTCCTCGAAGAAGTCGGCCTGGGCCACGAAGTAGAAGGCCAGCCGCGGGGCGAACTCGTCGACCGGCACGCCCGCGCGCGTGACCTCCTCCACGTAGGCGATGGCGTTGGCCATGGTGAAGGCCAGCTCCTGCACCGACGTCGCCCCCGCCTCCGAGATGTGATAGCCGCTGATGTTGATCGGGTTGTAGCGGGCCAGGTTTCGCGCGCTCCACACGATCATGTCGCGCATGATCCGCATCGACGGGCGGATCGGGAAGATCCACTCCTTCTGGGCCACGTACTCCTTCAGGATGTCGGCCTGCACCGTGCCGGAGAGGCGATCGAGATCGAAGCCGCGCGACTCGGCCAGCGCCACGTACATGGCCAGCAGGATCCACGCGGTGGGGTTGATGGTCATCGACACCGAGATCCGCTCGAGGTCGATGTCCGCGAAGAGGGCCTCCATGTCGTCGAGCGTGTCGATGGCCACGCCCTCGCGGCCGACCTCGCCGAGCGAGCGCGGGTCGTCGGAGTCGTAGCCCATCAGCGTCGGCATGTCGAAATCGACGCTGAGGCCGGTCTGGCCCTGCTCGATCAGGTAGCGGAAGCGGCCGTTGGTGTCCTCGCCGGTGCCGAAGCCGGCGATCTGGCGCATCGTCCAGTTGCGGCCGCGGTACATCGTCGGGTACGGCCCGCGGGTGTAGGGATAACGGCCGGGCAGCCCGATGTTGTCGGCGGGGGCGTCCGCGATGTCGGCGGCGGTGTACAGGCGCTGCAGGGGCAGCCCGGAGCTCGTCCGGTACGCGGCGCGCGCCTCGGGCTGGCGCTTCAGGAACTCGGCGAGCTCCCTGGCCTCCCACGCGGCCTTCTCGTCAGCCTCGCGCTCGAGTGCTTGCGGATCGAACATGGCGCGCTCCTTCGGTTACTCGATGATGTGGTCTGCCAGGCGCAGCAACGATGGCGGCATCGCGAGGCCCAGGCCCTTCGCGGTTCTCAGGTTGACGATCAGCTCCCAGCGCGTTGGCTGCTCGATGGGGAGTTCGGCCGGCTTCGCGCCCTTGAGGATCCGGTCCACGAACGAGGCGGCGCGCTGCGAGAGTTCCTCCCGGTTCGGCGCATAGGCCATGAGTCCGCCCGCATCCGCGTACTCTCTCCAGGCGTAGACCGCAGGCATCCGGCTCTGCGTGGCGAGAGCGACCACACGATCGCGGTTCGCCAGCAGGACCGGGTCGGCGAGCACCAGCAGCGCGCCGGCTCGTGTCTTCACGATCGTGGCGCCCGCACTCTCGATCTGGCCACGGCTCCGCGCCTCCACCACCTGGATCTCGACCCGCAGCGCCCGGGCCGCCTTGCCCAGCTCCTGCAGCTCGTCGGCGGTGCTCCGGTTCGTCGGGTTGGCGAGGGCGACCACGCGGGTGAGGCCGGGGACCACCTCTTTGAGCAGGGCCAGCCGCTTCGACGTCAGGTCGGCCACCAGGATGGTCAGTCCGGTGATGTTGCCGCCGGGCCGGGCCAGGCTGGTGACGAATTCGCTCCGCACCGGGTCGTCGCCGCTGAACGCCATCACGATCGGGATGGTGGTCGTCGCGTTCTTGGCCGCCTGGATGGCGGCGGGCCCCACCGCGCAGATGACGTCCACCCGCGCGCGGGCCAGCTGGCCGGCCAGCTCGGGGAGCCGTCCGAAGTCGCCCTCGGCGAAGCGATCTTCGTAGAGGATGTCGCGGCCTTCGACGTAGCCCAGCTCGCGCAGGGCGTTGCGCAGACCGATATGTCCCGGCGCCCCGCGCGAGCCGGGAGAGAAGTAGCTCACGCGCGCGACTCGAACCCCGGGCTGCGCGCTCGCCCCGGTCGGCTCGAGGCCGGCCGCGAGAGCCACGAGCGCCAGGCCGCCCAGCGCGCGCCGGAGCGCCCGCCTCATGTGGCGAGCCCCGGTCGGCAGAGGTCGCGGTCGTCGATCACGCGGCGGCCTTGAGCTCGGTGCGGGGCAGCGTGCCCTCGACGAGGATGCGGAACTCGCCGCCGACGGTAGCGATGGCGCGCAGGGTGTCCTCGATGGCGCTCGGGCAGATGTTCTCGCCGCGCACGATGTCATGTCGTCGAACCGGCCGGACAGCCCCGGGGCAGGCGCGGGTAGGTCCGGCCGCACGGCAGGGCTCGTCGACCCACCGCGCGCGGTCCCCGGACACCAGCCGGATCATGGGCTGCGACGTCCGCTCAAGGCGAGTGTACACGGGCGTGCCCTCGGCGCCGTGCGGCACCGGGCGGAAGGCTCGGGATCGGAGACCCGCGTGTAGACCAGGCCTGCCGGAGATGCATGCCGGTGCGGTGGCGGCCCTCGCCGCTGGTCATCCACGGCACATCTCGGCCGTGCTGCCCATGTCCACGCCCAGGCCGCCGAAGGTGTCTTCGCGTAGCGCGGCGGCCAGCCCGTGAGATCGACGCGGCGCGAGTCGCGCAGCGCGGCCGCCTCGAGCGCGGCCGGTAGATCAGCCATGGATCAGGAGGTCGGCCGGGCGGCGACCAGATCGCGGATGCGGGTCACGATCGTCTCGGGCGGCGTGTCCTGCAGGAGCACCTCGGCCACGCCCATGTCGCGCAGGGCGGGGACGTCCTCGTCCGGGATCACCCCGCCGGCCACGAGCAGGATGTCGGCGGCGCCGGCGTCGCGCATCAGGTCGCGCACCCGCGGGAACAGCGTGAGGTGCGCGCCGGACAGGATGCTGATGCCGAGCACGTCCACGTCCTCCTGCACCGCGGCGGCCACCACCTCCTCGGGCGTGCGGTGCAGCCCGGTGTACACGACCTCCATGCCCGCGTCACGCAGGCAGCGCGCCACGATCTTGGCCCCGCGGTCGTGGCCGTCGAGCCCGACCTTGGCCACCAGCACCCGGATGGGACGCTCGCTCACGGCCGGCTCCGGCCCCTCACCCTGCCCTCTCCCCAGAGGGGAGAGGGGTGGGGAACGCGGCGGGGGCGCTATCGACGAAAGGGGCTGCTGCTCCCGGGCGTGACCGCGGCGCCGGTCGCCGCGCCGTCGAGCACCTCGCGCACCTTGAGCGCGAGCGCGTCCGGGGTGAACGGCTTCGAGAGGAACGCGATGCCCGCGGCCAGCACGCCGTGCCTGACGATGGCGTCATCCGTGTAGCCGGACATATACAGCACTTTCAAGTCCGGGCGCAAGGTGGCCAGGCGCTGGGACAGCTCGCGCCCGCTCATCTGCGGCATCACCACGTCGGTGAGCAGCAGGTGGATGGTGCCCGCGTGGCGGGTGCTCAGCTCGAGCGCCTCGACGCCGTGGCGGGCCTCCAGCACGGTGTAGCCGCTCATCTCGAGGATCTCGCGCACCACCGCGCGCACGCGCTGGGCGTCCTCCACGAGCAGGATCGTCTCGCCGTGCCCCGGCGCGAGCGTCGCGTCGCCGGCCGCGGCCGGCCGCGCCGGCCCGGCGGGCGGCCGCAGATCCGGCGGGATCACCACCGGCGCGGCCACGCGCGGCAGGTAGATCTGGAAGGTCGAGCCGTGGCCGGGCTCGCTCTCCACCGAGATGTGGCCGCCGCTCTGCTGCACCGTGCCGTACACGGTGGAGAGGCCGAGGCCGGTGCCCTTGCCCTGCACCTTCGTGGTGAAGAACGGCTCGAAGAGGTGCAGGCGCGTCTCCTCGTCCATGCCGGCGCCGGTGTCGGTCACCTCGAGCATGACGTAGGCGCCCGGCCGGGCGTCGCTCCACCGCTTCACCGCCGTCTCGTCCAGATCCACGTTGACGGTGCGCACGGTCAGGCGGCCGCCGTCCGGCATCGCGTCCCGCGCGTTCACGCAGAGGTTCAGGATCATCTGCTCCATCTGGCCGGGGTCGGCCTTCACCCCGCCCAGGTCCGGCGCGGTGATCGTGACCAGGTTGATCGTCTCGCCGAGGAGTCGTTGCAGCATCGCGTGGATGCTCGCCACGATCGCGTTGAGATCCACCAGGCGCGGGGCGACGACTTCCTTGCGGCTGAAGGCCAGGAGCTGGCGGGTCAGGGTCGCGGCCTGATCGGCCGCCTCGCGGATGCCCTCCGCATTCTGCCGCAGCGGATGCCCCGAGGCGAGGCGGCGCAGCATGAGGTCGCTGTCGCCCCGGATGATCATGAGCAGGTTGTTGAAGTCGTGCGCGATGCCGCCGGCCAGCTTGCCCACCGCGTCCATCTTCTGGGCCTGGCGCAGCTGCTCCTCGCTCTGGTGCAGCGCCCGCTCCGAGCGCTTCAGCTCGGTGAGGTCTACCGTCAGTCCTCGGAGAGTGGTGGGCTGCCCGTCGCCGTCGCGCACCACGTGGACGATGTCGCGCAGCCACACCTCGCGGCCGTCGGCGGCCACCGAGCGGTACTCGAACTCGTGGTCGCGGCCGCCCGCGATGGCGTCGCGGTAGATCTGCATCACCTGATCGCGATCGTCCGGGTGGATGCGGCCGGCCCAGAAGTCGGGCTCGCGGGTCCAGCGCTCCACCGGGTAGCCGAGCACGGTCTCGGCCCGACGGCTCACGAAGGAGAAGGCCAGGGTCCGCGCGTCGGCCTCCCACACGATGGCGTCGAGCCCCTGGATCAGGTCACGGTAGCGCTGCTCCGATTCCTGGCGGGCCGCCTGCAGGCGCTCCTCCTCGGTCAGATCCTCCATGATCATGAGCAGGCGCGGCGGCTCCTCGTCGGCCAGCTGGATCGCGGTCAGGCTGACCCGCACCGGCTTGGTGTCCCGCCGCGCGTAGACGTACAGCTCGTAGAGACCGTCCTGCCGGGCCACGCCGGTGTCCAGCACCTCGCGGGCGTTGCGGACGAGGCGCTCGGCTCGCACCAGCTGCTGCAGGTCGCGCCCGAGCACGTCGTCGTCGCGCAGGCGGAACGACTCGAGGAACGCCCGGTTGGCCGAGAGCACGCGGAGGTCCTCGGACAGCAGCAGGAGCCCGGCGGGCACGCTCGCCACGATCTTGTCGGCGTAGCCCTGCAGGTTGGACATGGCGCGCGCCTGCCGCATCTGCTCCTGGAGGAGACGCGCGCGCTGCTGCTCGCGGTGGAGCGCGATGAGGAAGCCGGCGAGCGCCAGCAGCAGGAACGCGGCGGCTGCGCCGGCCAGCTGCCCCGAGCGGTTGAACTCGGCGAACGCCCGCTCGCGCTCCACCTCGAGGGCGAGGACCCAGCCGGTCGGAGTCACGCGGCGCACCGCGGTGAGCACGGGCACGCCCCGGTGATCGGTCATCTCGGCCACCGCCTCGCGTCCCTCGGCGGCCGCGCGGACGAGCGCGCGCAATTCCATGAGCGACGTGCGCTGCACCGCCGGGTCCACCGCGGGCGGACGCAGCGGCGACAGATACGTGGGCGTGGGCGCGTCCAGATCCGCGAGCAGCGCCTCGCCGGAGCGCGTGTCGCCGTCGTCGGCGAGCAGCGGGTAGAGCCCGTCCTCGGGCCGCGCGGCCAGCGCGACCGCGCCGAGCAGCGCGCGCCGATCGCCCTCGGGCCCGGCGGGCGCGCCGTCCGCGAAGACCGGCACCGTGACGACGAGCAGCCGGCCGCCGCCGGCCTCGACCAGATCGAAGCGCGGCTGACGGGTGGCGGCCACCTTCGCGGCGAGCTCGGCGGCGGGCTCCGCGAAGGGAGCCGGCCCGTTCGAGGACGAGCGGGCCGCCGCCCGGCCCGAGGCGTCCAGCGCCACGACGCCCACGTAGCCGTACGCGGAGGCCACGCGGCTGAGATGCCGCGCGAGGGCTTCGTCGTCGCCCTTTGGCCCGGCGAGCATCGCGCGGACCGCCGGGAACGCGGCCAGCACCTCCGCGTCGGCCCGCCGCGCCGCGAGCCAGCCCGAGACCAGGCGGGCCCGATCGCTCGCGATGGTCGCGATGCGGCTCTTCCAGTGGGCGACGCTGGTCTCGCGCTCGGTGGCGATCTGGTGGGAGGCGAAGAGCACCACCATGATGGCGCCGGCGCCGAAGACGGCGAGGTGGATCCACGGGATGCGCTCGCCGGTGGCGGTCGGGGCGCCGCCGAAGAGACGTCGCCGGCGGCTGCGGACCGCGCCGGGCCGCGCGTGGGTCGACTCGCGGGTGTCGCTAATCTCGCCGGCTCCGCGGTGACGACGTCATAGACACGCGGCCCTGACGCCAGCGCCGCGCACGTCCAGAATAGGACAGGTGCCGCATGGCGACAACATGGCTGGCGCCCGGCCGTCCCGCGGTCAGACGTGGTTGCGGAGCATCAGCTCCTTCGGATGCGGGCGGAGATAAAGCTGGTCGAGCAGGTAACCGACCTCCAGGCGGGCCGCGTGGTGGTTGATGAGGGTGATCGGCACCACCAGCGGGGCGCGGCCGGCCGCGTAGTCGCCGATCAGGGCGAGCAGCTCACGCCGCTCGGCCGGGGCCAGCCGCCCCTTGAAGAAGCCCGCCATGTGTTGCAGCACGTTCACGTGTTTGCGCGGCGTGGCCTCCGTCTGCAGCGCGCGCATGAAGCCGTTGCCGTAGCGGTCCAGCCATGCGGGCGCGGGTTTGACGGGCCGCTCGGCGACCAGCCGGCCCAGCCGCGTATACGCCGCGGGGCTGTGGGCCAGCAACAGGTACTCATGCGCCCTGTGAAACGCCACGACGTCACCGGGGCGAGGCGCCATCTCCCGCAAGGCCGCGAGGCGGCGATACGCGAACACGCGGGTGATGAAGCCGTCGCGCCGCCGTGGGTCGTCGAGCCGTCCCTCCTCTTCCACCGGCAGGAGGGGCAGCGCCTCGCGCAGGACGCGGGCGAACAGGCCGACGCCCGCGCGCTCGGGGGGCGCGGTGTCGTCGCGGTAGAGCTTGACGCGCTCCATGCCGCAGGACGGTGACCCGCGCTTGAGCACGTAGCCGCTCAGGCCGCGACGCGCGAGGTCCTGCACGCCGCGTCGCGCGAAGTCGTTCATGCGGCCGGTGTGGTCGGCGCCGCTGGTCACCCCGAGCAGCCGCGGCGCGGCCGCGTCGCCCACCAGCCGGATCGGCTCCCGCGGCACGCCCATGCCGATCTCCATCTCCGGGCATACCGGCACCCAGGTGACGTGGCGGCCCAGCACACCCGTGAGGTAGGCGTCCCTCTGATGGCCGCCGTCATAGCGCACCGCCTCGCCCAGCAGGCAGGCCGAGATGCCGAGGCGGATCGGCAGATCGGGGGAGCGCCAGGCGGCCTCCGCCATGGCGGGTCAGCGGGTCCGGTAGCGGACTTCGAAGCTCACGCAGCCCGCCGCGGAGTGGAACGGGCCGTGGGGCATGCCGGGCGGCCGCACCGCCACCGAGCCCGCGGGGTAGGGACGGCCGCCGCACTCGAGCACGCCGGAGACGATGTAGATCTCCTCCCAGAAATCGTGGGTCACCACGCGGTCGTTGCCCGATCCCGGCTCGAAGCGCAGCAGCCGCGTGGTCACGCCCTCGTCCTGGCCGCCGCTGATGACCTGCTCCCACACCCCGGGCGGGAATCCGGGCGCGGGCCGCCACGGCAGCGCCGCCGGATCGAAGAACTCGCGCTCGGCCTTCATCGCTGATGTATTGTAGCCGACGTGCCGACCATCGATTCCCAGCGCCTCGAGGCGAAGGCCAGCCGGATGTTCGTGGCGATGGGCGCGCCCGAGCGCGACGCGGCGTGGATCGCCCAGCTCCTGGTGCGCGCGAACCTGCGCGGCCACGACTCGCACGGCGTCATCCGCGTGCCTCAGTACTGGGAGTCGGTGAAGAAGGGCCAGGTGGATCCCAAGACCCCGATCACCGTGACCGCGGAGAGCCCCGCGCTGATCCGCCTCGACGGCGGCGGCGGCTTCGGCCAGGTGGTGGGCCGGCGGGCGATGGAGATGGCGATCGCCAAGGCCAAGGTGGGCGGGCTCAGCGCCGCGTCCACCTCGCGGACCAGTCACGTGGGCCGCCTGGCCGACTACGCGGAGATGGCGGCCAACGCGGGGCTGGTCGGCATGCTGTGGGCCAACTGCGTGCACGGTCTCAACGTGGCGCCCTGGGGTGGCGCCGCGCGGCGGCTCGGCACCAACCCGCACGCGGTGGCCATTCCCGGCGTGTCCGGCCCCGCGATGGTGCTCGACTTCGCGACCAGCGTGGTGGCCGAGGGCAAGATGCGGGTGAAGCGCAACCGCAAGCAGCAGGCGCCGCCCGGCTGGTTCGTGGACGCGGCGGGCCGGCCCGCGACCGATCCCGAGATCTTCTACGGCGAGCCGCCCGGCGCGCTGCTGACCGCGGGCGAGCACAAGGGTTACGGGCTGTCGCTCGCGGTGGAGATCCTCGGCGGCATCCTCTCCGGCACCGGCCCCGCGGGGCCGCCGCCCGGCGTGTTCGCCAACGGCACGCTCATGATCTGCCTCGACGTGGAGCGGTTCCTGCCGCTGGCCGAGTTCCACGCGCAGGTCGGCTCGCTGTTCGCGTGGGTGAAAACCGCGCCGCTCGCGCAGGGCGCCGGCGAGATCCTGATCCCGGGCGAGCCGGAGGCCCGGCTCGAAGCCGAGCGCCGCGCGCAGGGCATCCCCGTCGAGGAGCAGACCTGGAGTCAGATCGAGGCGGCGGCCGCCGAGCTCGGCGTCGGCTAGCAGGCCGATGAAAAAGGCCCATCTACTTCGTTGGCGCCCTCGGCCGCACGCTCAACGTGGAACGGCCACGCCTCGCGTGCGGCCGTCGGGCGCCGCCTCGTATCTGGACCTTTTTGATCGGCCTGCGATCTACGGAAACAGCCGCTCGGCGTTCCTGAAGGCGATCTTCTCGGCCACGTCGCGCGGCAGCTGGCTCAGGTAGCCGCGCACCTCCGTCACCGAGCCCGGCAAGGCCTCCCACCGCGACGTCATCCACGTGTCCGTCCCGGCCAGGAAGCGGTCGGGGTGGCGGAGGAAGACCGCGCGCCAGCCCGGGTCGAGCTGGCCGCCGGGGGCCACGTCGCCGTTGCGGATCGCGAGGTCCACCCAGAGGGTCGGATACCGATCGAGCAGCGCGCCCACCGCCTGCGGGCCCGACGACATGCCGGCGTGAGCCCAGATCACCTTCAGCCGCGGCTCGATCGTGAACAGCTCCACGATCGCCAGCTCGTCGGAGTGGGCGTGGAGATAGATGTCCTCCTGCAGCGCGAGCTCGGTAATGCGCTTGACCACGAAGGTGCCGGTCTGGCCGCCGAAGAGGTGGAACTCGCCGATGCCCCGGTACACGCCGCCGTTCTTCTGCAGCCGCTCCTGCACGTAGGCGAGCACTGCCGGATCCTGCCACCAGTGCCCCATGTCTCCGCGCGTGCGGTAGGGCCGCAGGATCGGCACGACGCGCTTGGGGTCCTTGGCGTAGAGGGTGAGCGTGCCGTCGTCGGGCGTGCTGGACACGAGCGCGCGCTTGACGCCCGCCTTGTCCAGGATGCCGAGGATGCGCTCCGGCGGGTACTCGACCCAGTCGCCCGAGCTGTAGTGGATGTGCGTGTCGAAGATCGGCAGGTCCGGGCTCTGCGCGCGGAGCGAGGCGGGAGCGAGCGCGACGAGCGTCAGCGCGAGCCAGGCGAGGGGATGCGCCGGGGTCCTGGACGGCACGCCCGAGAGCCTAGCACGGCGCCGTCGTGTTGCACACGCCCATCCGGTCCGCTACGCTGAGCGACGTGAAAAAGGTCATGAGCATCGCGTTCTTGCTGGGGTGGCTGAGCGCGTCCATCGCACCGGCGGCGCCGGCCCAGGGCCTGCCCGGCGGGCGGCGGCTGGACCCCATCGACCGCGCCACCGGCCTCGCCAATCGGCCATACACCGCGCCGCCGGCGGCGCCGTCGGGGAGCGTGCCAGATCGGTATGTCCCGCCGCAGCGGGTGTACTCGCCCAGCCTCGGCCGCGAGGTCGTCGTGCCGCCGCGCTACGAGGGCCGGCCCGGCAGCCCGCCGCCGGTCGTCACGAACCCTGACGGCGGGCAGCCGACGCTCCTGCCGCCCGGATCGCTCCCTCCGGTGGACCGCGGCGGCGCGCCGTGACGCTCGAGGCGGTCGGGATGGCCGAGATCAACAAGATCTTCGCGGTCACCGATGCGATGGGCGTCCACCGCGAGTCGCTCGTCATCCCGCTCGGCCCGGGGCAGGGCCGGGTGCGCAAGCTTCCGAGTGGCAAGCTCGAGATCATCGTCGACCGGGAGACGCCGATCGACGAGTGGCTCCAGGGACTGCCCGCGCTGATCCGAGCCGCCATGGCGTGAGCCCCCGCCGACGCGGGGAGCTCGGGTTCCTCCCGCTCGTCGCCATCCTCTTCTTCAACGTCAGCGGCGGCCCGTACGGCGTCGAGGACGCGGTGGGCTCGCTCGGTCCCGGTCTCGCGCTGCTCCTGCTGCTGCTGACCCCGGTGGTGTGGAGCCTGCCCGTCGCGCTGGCCATGGGCGAGCTCGCGAGCGCGCTGCCCGAGGAAGGCGGCTACGTGGTCTGGGTGCAGCGCGCGTTCGGCCGCTTCTGGGGATTCCAGGCCGGGTGGTGGAGCTGGATCAACTCGTTCGTGGACGTCGCGGTGTATCCCGCGCTGTTCGCGGAGTACCTCGCCGCGTGGCGACCCGGCATGTCGCCGCTCGAGCGCTGGGCCCTGGCCGTGGCCTTCATCTGGATCCTCACCGCGATCAACCTGATCGGGGTTCGCATCACCGGCTGGTCCGCGGTGGTCATGGCCATCGTCTCGCTCGTTCCGGTGGTGGTGCTGACGATCGCCTCGGCCGCGCAGCTCGACGAGATCCCGTGGCGGCCGTTCGCGGTGGAGGGGGGAAGCCTGCTCACGAACCTCGGGCTGGGCCTCGCGATCATGATGTGGAACTACTCGGGCTGGGACACGCCCACCACCATGCTCGGGGAGACGCGCGCGCCCGGGCCGAGCTTCCGTCGTGCCATGTGGGTGGCGCTGCCGCTGATCACGATCGCCTACCTGCTGCCGGTGGCGGCCGGGCTCTCGGCGGTCGGCGATTGGCAGTCGTGGGAGACCGGGCACTGGCCGGCGGTGGCGCTCGACGTCGGCGGGCCGTGGCTCGCCCACGTCGTCACCTTCGGCGCGGTGGTCGCCACCGCGGGACTCTTTCTCTCCCTCCTGCTGACCAACTCGCGGCTGCCCTACGCGCTGGCGCTGGACGGGCAGCTGCCCGCCCCGCTGGCGCGCCTGCATCCGCGCTTCGGCACGCCGTGGGGCGCGGTGCTGCTCTCGAGCGTCTGCTACAGCCTGTGCGCCTTCTGGTCCTTCAAGGACTTGATCGTGCTGAACATCTGGCTCTACTCGATCGCGCTCCTGCTCGAGCTGGCCGCGTTCGTGGCCCTGCGCCGGCGCGAGCCCGGCCTGCCGCGGCCGTGGCGGGTGCGCGGCGGCGCGGTCGGCATGTGGGTGGTGGCCGTGCTCCCCGCGCTCTGCTGCGTGCTCGCGATGGCCACCGCGGGCTGGACCAACACCTTGGTCGGCGTCCTCGCCGCGCTCACCGGGCCGCTGGCTTACTGGATCTGGCACTCGTCAGGCTCATGAAAAAGGCTCAGCCTGGAATTTTTCAGAGAACGGAGCGCCAGGCTTCCGGGCTCGCGATAGTCGCGGCGGGCGGTGTCGGTATCACGCGCAGGCCGCGGCCGCGCAGCTCGCGCCACACGCCGCCGCGAAAGCGCGGGTCGGCCAGGAGGCCGCCGGCCCAGCTCACCACCAATGGCCGGTGCCGGCCGAGCGGCCGCGCCGCACGCGCGGCCAGATCGGCCAGCGCTCGCTGGGCCTCGCGCGCCGCGCGGCGGGCCTCCGGCTGCCCGGCGCGGGCGCGACGCAGGACCGACGGCGCGAGCGCGGCGATGCGGGCGACCGCGTCGGGCGCGATGGCGAGGCGGCGGGCGCGCGCCGGCGTCACCGCGCCGGCGCGCAGCCACGCGCGGCCGAGCGCGAACGCGGAGCCGTCGTCCCCCAGCAGCGGGCCCAGCCCGCCCGCGCGCGTGAAGCGGCCGCGGGCGTCGCGCGCGAGCGCGATCGAGCCGGTGCCCGCGAGCAGTAGCACGCCCGCGCGGTCGCCGAGCGCGGCGAGATAGGCGCCCTCGACGTCGGAGATCACGACCACGCGCGCGGCGAAGCGACGCAGCCGCCGCGCGAGGGTCTGGCGCTCCGCTCCCGTCCAGATGCCGCGCGAGGCCACCCCGAGGGCCGACACGTCGCGCCGCGCGAGGCGCCAGCGGTGCCACAGGCGGTCGAGCAGCGCGGGCAATCCCGCCGGCCCCGGCGTCCGCGCCTTGAAGGCGCGGCGGGGGCCGCCCGCGGCGGTCACGCGCACCCACGTGCCACCGAGGTCCACGACGACGCGCAGGCCGCCTCCACTCGGGTCGAGACCGCGATTCACGATCAGGTCTCCTTCAGGCTCAGCAGCTCGAAGATCTCGACCGGCTCGCGGCGGCCCTTGACCGCGACGCTGCCGCGATCGCGCGCCACCACCCGGTCCTTCAGGACGGCCAGCGCGGCGCCGCTGATCAGGATGCCGGTACCGAGGTCGCGGTTGAGGCCCTCCATGCGCGACGTGAGATTCACCGTGTCGCCCAGCACCGCATACTTCTTCTTCCGCGGCGCGCCGAGGGTGCCCGCGAAGGCGTCGCCGGTGTGGACCGCGATGCCCATGGCGAGCGGGCCGCGCCCCTGCGCTTCCCAGCGTCGGTTCAGCGTCTCGAGCGCGGCGTGCATCTCCACGGCGGTCCGGGCCGCGTGCCAGCAGTGCTCGAGATCGTCGAGGGGGGCGCCGTACACCGCCATGATCGCGTCGCCGATGAAGTCCTGCACGAGGCCGCGCCGGGCCAGGATCACGTCGACCATCGCGGTGAAGTAGTCGTTCATCATCTCGGAGACGACCTGGGGCGGCAGCTGCTCCGACAGGGTGGTGAAGCCGCGCAGGTCCGACATCAGCACCGACACGCTGCGCACCTCCCCGCCCAGCGGCGCCCCGGCGCGCAGCACCTGATCCATGACCTCGGGGCTCACGTACTGGCCGAAGGCCGAGCGCAGGCGCCGGCGCCGCAGCCAGTGCGCGCCCTGCAGGTAGGCCAGCGTGCCGATGAGGGGAGCCAGGAAGTCGAGCCAGTAGCCTCCGCGCGTGTAGGCCTCGTAGGAGGCGGCGGCCAGCCCGAGCACGAGGGCGAGGCCCACGAGAGCCAGCCAGGCCGGACGCAGCCAGAGCGAGAGCACCGAGATCGATACGCAGACCGCGGTCAGCAGCGCCACGTTCAGATACCACGGCGGCGGCAGCAGCGCCCGACGCGAGAGCAGCGTGTTGAGCATGTGGGCGTGGATCTCCACGCCCGGCATCAGCCCGGTGGGGGTCGGGAAGAAGTCCCGGCTCTCCGCGAACGTCGCGCCCACCAGCACGATGCGGTCGCGGAACGGGTTGTCGGGATCGGGCTCGATGCCGCTCCGGGCCAGGGCCACCAGGGGCTCGCTCGGGAACGCGGTGAACGCGCCGGGCGGGCCCGTGTAGTCGATGCGCCAGGGCGGGTCCGCGAGCTGCGCCGCCGTCACCTCCGCGGCGCCGCCGATGCCGCGGCCGCCTTCGCGCACCGGCAGGGCGACGGCGCCCCGCTCGCCGGCGACGCGCGCCGCGAGCACGGCGGGCGGGATGCCGGCGGACGCGGCGAGCGCCACGAGGGCCAGGGCGGCGACGCGCCCGCCGCCCGCCGAGGGCAGCAGCGGGGTGAACCGGCGGACCACGCCGTCGGCCCCGATCGGCGCGTTGGCGAAGCCCAGCAGGCCGCCCAGCGCGGGCGAGAACGGCGGGAGCAGCGTGAAGGTCCGGTCGTCCCCCGGGGCGGGCATGGCGAAGGTCGCGAAGAGCAGCGAGCCGGGCCGCTTCGCGGTCCACCGTTGCGCGGTGTCGATCAGGAGCTGGTCCTCGGCGGGCGCAGTCGGCGCCGCCAGCACCACGTCGAAGGCGACGACCGTCGCGCCGCTCTTCAGCAGGACGTCGGCCAGGTCCGCGAGGTAGCGGCGCGAGAGCGGCTGGCGCTGGCCGAGCGCCTGGAAGGCGTCGTCGTCGATCAGCACGAGCACGATCTCGGGCGTGGGGACCCGGTCGCGCAGGAACAGGAATGCGTCGACCGCTCGCGTCTCCCAGCCCGCGAAGAGGCCGGTGCGCGAGAGGCCGGTCACCGCGAGGGAGATCAGCAGGCCGACCAGCGTCGCGCGGATCACCCGCACGCGAGGGCCGGATCCCCGGAGCGCGTCGGTCACGTCACGCCGACGGTGTCGGAGATCCGGACGGCCTTGTGCCCCGGGAACGATCCCGGCTCGAGGACGGTCTGGGCGCCCGCCGGTCCCGCCGCGGCGAGCAGCGCGGCCACCGCCAGGAGCCACCGCGACCGCCGCGCCCGAGGCCCGGTCATTGGCTGAGGATCATAGTCCAGCGCCGACGGCGGCGGCAAGGCGCCGCGCCGCAGATTGCCGGGTCCCGGCGCCCGGTCCGCGATAATGAGGCGTGCCCACGTCGGCCCGCCATCGCTGATGCTCTCGACCGAGGCGCAGCTGCTCGTCGACGGCGTCATCGTCGTCGCCTACTTCGCGGGGATCACCGCGGTCGGGCTGTACCTGGGCCGGCGCGACCGGAGCCTGAGCGACTTCGCGCTGGCCGGCCGCCGCGTGCCGTGGTGGGCGGTAATGGCCTCGATCATCGCGGCGGAGACCAGCGCCGCGACCTTCCTGGGGGTGCCCGGTGAGGGCTACACCACGAAGAGCTTCGCCTACGTGCAGATCATGCTGGGCCTGATCCTCGGCCGCATCGTCGTCGGCTACGTCTTCCTCAAGCCGTACTACACGTTCCGGGTCTACACGGTCTACGACTACCTCGGGGTGCGCTTCGGCCCGCGCACGAAGGCCTACGTCTCCGCCCTGTTCCTCTTCATGCGCACGCTCGCGTCGGGGACGCGCCTCTTCATCCCCTCGCTGGTGATGGTGCTCGCCTACCGGATGTTCGTCTCGGGCGCGCAACCGCAGTTCGGCGAAGTGACCACCGTCGGGCCCTACGTGGCCGCGATCGTGGCGCTGACCGTGGTCACGTGCCTCTACACCGCGGTGGGCGGCATCAAGGCGGTGATCTGGACCGACGTGATCCAGGCGTGCCTCATGTTCGGCGGCGCCCTGGTCGCCATCGGCACCCTGCTCGCCCACGTCGGCGGGCTCGGCGAGGTGGTGCGCGCGGTGCCGCAGCTCACCACTCACGAGGGCTATTTCCTCCACGGCTTCGAGGCGAGCCAGATCGCCCGGTGGCGTCAGAGCCACGGCATCGACGTCATGGGCGTCTGGGACTACGTGCGGCTGGTGCTGGCGAGCGACTACACGCTCTTCTCCGCGCTGGTCGGCGCGACCCTCGGCAACATGGCCGCGTTCGGCACCGACCAGGACATGGTCCAGCGCATGCTCACCGCGGAGACCCACCAGAAAGCGCGCCGCAGCCTCATCACCGCCGCCTTCATGGACGTGCCCATCGCCGCCGCCTTCGTCTTCATCGGCATCCTGCTGTTCGTGTACTACCAGCAGGATCCGACCTACCGGCCGGCCGCCACCGCCGACGTCTTCGCCTCGTACATCTTGAACGTGATGCCGGTGGGGGTGCGGGGCTTCGTGGTGGCCGGCGTGTTCGCCACCGCGATGGGCTCGTTCTCGGCGGCGCTGAACGCGCTGGCCACCAGCGCGACCAACGACTGGTACATCCGCTGGCGGCCCCGCCGCAGCGAGCGGCACTACGTGGGCGCGGCCCGCTGGTTCACCGTGCTGTTCGCCGCGCTGATGGTGATCATCGCGGGCGCATTCGCCTACGCGAAGGTGACGAGCCCGGACCTGCGCATCATCCCGGTGGTGCTCGGCATCGCCGGCTTCATCCTGGGGCCGATGCTCGGCGTGTTCCTGATCGGCATGCTCACCCGCGGGCGCGGCTCGGACCGCGGCAACATGCTCGCCATCAGCGCCGGCCTCCTCGCGACGGTGGTGGCCGGCAAGCTGCACATCACGATCCTGAACGGGGTCGCGCCGTGGCTCGGTCTCGAGCCCTCGTTCCATCAGCCCGCGTGGATTCCGGAGGTGTCGTTCACCTGGTGGGCGATGATCGGCGCGGTCGTGGTCATCGCCATCGGCCTGCTCTTTCGCACGCCCGACGCAGTGCGCGGGGCCATCGCCCGCCACGCGCACGAGGCGCAGCTCGCCGAGTCGGTGCCCGTCGACCTGCGGGGTCGGTAGCGACGTCCATGCGCCCCGCCTGAACCGCCGTTCAGTGTGGTATCCTCCCGGCAGGCCAGATAGCCCCCGAGCCCTCTAGCCCAAGAGCCTGGCCCAAGAGCTTGGAAGGAGAGTGCGATGTCGAGTCAGTTCCTCTACCGGTTACCCGTCGAGCAGACCCAGTGGAAGGTGGAAGGCCAGACCACGACCTCGTTCACCTGGGAGTACGAGGACGGCAGCGACGACCTGCTGCGCCTCTACGCCAAGGGCAAGAAGCAGCAGTGGGACGCGGCGGAGCGCCTCGACTGGTCGCAGGACATCGATCCGGACAACCCGATGGGCATGTCGGACCGCACCATCGCGATCTTCGGCACCGACCTCTGGAACAGCCTCGACGAGAAGGAGCGGGTGCACATCCGCCGCAACCTGCAGGCCCACTCGCTGTCGCAGTTCATGCACGGCGAGCAGGGTGCGCTCATCGCCACCGCCCGCATCGTCCAGACCGTGCCGTCCTACGAGTCGAAGTTCTACGCGGCGACCCAGGTCATGGACGAGGCGCGCCACGTGGAGGCGTACTCCCGGCTGCTGCACGAGAAGTTCAAGCTCGCCTATCCCATCACCCCGACGCTGGCCAAGCTGCTGGAGGCCACCATCACCGATCGGCGCTGGGACATGACGTACCTGGGCATGCAGATCCTGATCGAGGGTCTCGCCCTCGCCGCCTTCCAGCGCATCCGCGACAACTCGACCAACCCGCTGTGCGCGGCGGTGAACGCCTACGTCATGCAGGACGAGGCGCGCCACGTGGCCTTCGGGCGCCTGGCCCTCCGCGACTACTACCCGCAGCTGACCGACGCCGAGCGCGACGAGCGCGAGGAGTTCGTGGTCGAGGCCTGCTACCACATGCGCGATCGCTTCGACCAGAAGGAGGTCTGGGAGAACCTGGGCCTGCCGGTCAAAGAGTGCGTCGCGGCGGTGGATCAGTCCGACACCATGAAGCAGTTCAGGCGGCGGCTGTTCACGAGGATCGTCCCCACCGTGAAGGACATCGGGCTCTGGGGCGACCGCGTGCGGCGCGCCTACGAGGACATGGGGGTCATGGAGTTCGCCGAGGTGGACGCGGCCGCGATCCTCGACAACGACAACCGCGTGGCCGAGGAGTTCGACGCCAAGCAGTTCGTGCGCCAGCAGCTCGGCGCCTGATCACCCCCCTCCCTCTCCCCTCCGGGGAGAGGGCAGGGTGAGGGGTGGTGTCCTGGATCACCCCAAATCGAAGAGCAGGAGGTGCGCCGACTCCTGCGCGACCATCTCGAGGGCGCTCTCCCCGCTCACCGCCGCGCCGTCGCCCGCCGCCAGCGGCGTCCCGTTCAGCTCGATCCGCCCGCGCACCATCTGGAGCCACGCGTGCCGCCCGTCGGCGAGCGCGTGCTTGACCCGCTCCCCCGGCTCGAGGCGCGAGCCGTACAGGTCCACGTCCTGGTGGATCGTCACGGTGCCGTCACGGCCGTCGCGGGAGGCGAGTAGCCGCAGCGCTCCCCGCTCCTCCGACTCCGGAATTGCCTTCTGCTCGTAGCCGGGGGCCAGGCCGCGGCGGTCGGGCAGGAGCCAGATCTGGAGGAAGTGCACCGGCTCGTCCTGGCGCGCGTTGAACTCGCTGTGGGTGATGCCGGTCCCCGCGCTCATGCGCTGCACGTCGCCCGGCACGATCGTCGAGCGGTTGCCGATGCTGTCGGCGTGGGCAAGAGCGCCGTCCAGCACGTAGGTGATGATCTCCATGTCGCGGTGCGAGTGCGCGCCGAAGCCCTGGCCGGCGGCGACCCGGTCCTCGTTGATGACTCGCAGCGCGCGGAAGCCCATGTGCTCGGGGTCGTGGTAGTCCGCGAACGAGAACGTGTGGGAGGTGTCGAGCCAGCCGTGGTCGAAATGGCCGCGCTCCGCCGCGGGACGCTTGACGATCATCGGACGCTCCTGTCGAGTGAGGGTTGCCTTACAGCCCCATGATACGCCGCGCTCCAAATCGTGGAGGGCGCGGGTATCATCTCTGCATGCTGTCGCCCACCGGTGACGACCGGATCCGGCTGGTCGCCATGGCGATCTCGCTGGCGGTGTCGGTCGGCCTGCTCGCCGCGAAGTTCCAGGCCTACCGCCTCACCGGCTCCACCGCGATCCTTTCCGACGCGCTCGAGTCCATCGTCAACGTGGTCGCGGCCGGCTTCGCCATCGCCGCGCTCCTCTTCGCCCACCGCCCCGCCGACCGCAACCATCCCTACGGGCACGGCAAGATGGAGTTCCTCAGCGCCGCCTTCGAGGGCGGCCTCATCGCCTTCGCGGCGGTGCTCATCATCTACGAGGCGGTCCAGGGCCTGGTGAACGGCGTGACGCTCCGGTCCCTGGACGTGGGCATGGTCGTGGTGCTGGGAGCCGGGCTGGTGAACCTCGCCCTCGGCTTCTTCCTGCTGCGCACCGGCCGCCGCTACGACTCGCTGACCCTGGTGGCGGACGGACGGCACGTGCTCTCCGATTTCTACACGAGCGCGGGCATCGTGGTCGGCCTCCTGCTCGTCTCCGTCACCGGCATCACGTGGCTCGACCCGCTCGTGGCGCTGGTGGTAGCCCTCAATCTCATGTGGACGGGGGTGCGGCTGATCCGTCAGGCCTCGGCCGGCCTCCTCGACGAGGAGGACACCGCGCTGCTGGACCGGCTGCTCGCCGTGCTCGAGCCGCACCTGGGCCAGGGCGTGATCCGGGTGCACCACCTGCGCGCGATCCGATCGGGGCGTTTCCACCACGTCGATGCGCATCTCGTCGTGCCCGAGTTCTGGACGGTGGAGCGCTCGCACGAGCTGGCCGAGGACCTCGGCGAGCGCGTCGTGAAGGAGCTGGGCGTGGAGGGCGAGATGATCCTGCACACCGATCCCTGCCACCGCATCTACTGCCGCATGTGCGATCTCGACGACTGCCCGGTGCGCCGCGAACCCTTCAGCGGCCGTCCCCGGCTGACCCTGGACGAGGCGGTTCAACCCGACATGCCCCGCGGGAGACCATGACCGACGACCTGCTGGAGCGCGTGCGCGCCCGGGCCCTCGACAACTCCTTCTGGCGGTACCTGGGCGTGGAGGTGCTGGAGGCGAGCGAGGGGCGGGTCAAGCTGCGGGTGCCGGCGCGCGACGATCTGCGCAACGCCCCGGGGGCGCCGATGCACGGCGGGGTATTCTCGGCGCTGATCGACATCTCGGTCGGCGGGGCGCTGTCGACGATGCACGACGCGGCGGCCGGCGGCGTCGGGCAGACCACGCTCGACCTCAACGTGAGCTTCATCGGCGCGGGCACCGGCGACGTGTTCGCCGACGGGCGCATCCTGCGGCGCGGGCGCACCATCGCGTTCGGGGAGGCGTCCATCACCGACGGCGCGGGCAAGCTGCTCGCGGTCGGCCGGGCGACGTACATGATCCTCGCCGTGAAGTAGCGCCGGTGCGGCCCCCGCCAGGGGGTCCTCTGACCACGTCCCGCGTTCCTTCGGTCACGCGAAGAGGAGTTCCCAACCTGGCGCGTGCCGTCCTTACGACGCGGGCAGGAACGGGTCACCCGGACCCCCTGGCGGGGGCCGCACCGGCGCTACTTCACGGCGCCGCGAGGTTGCTCAACCGCCACTCGCATTCTCGTGCTGACGGGCTCCCAATCTGGGTGTGCTGTATTCAAGACGCGCGACAGGATCGGACGAAGGATGGAGTATGAGGCGAGGCTGGCCGGCGGGCTCGCCACGCGGGGAGTAGCCGGCTCCGGGGGGCCCGCCAGGGGTCCGGGTGACCCGTTCCTGCGCGCGTTGTGAGGACACCGCGCGCCCAGGTTGGGAACTCCTCTTCGCGTGACCGAAGGAGCGCGGGACGTGGTCAGAGGACCCCTGGCGGGCCCCCCGGAGCTGGCTACGCGTCCGCGAAGAGCGTTCGCGTCAGGTCAGCAGGCGCGCGAGGACCGCGTCGAGCTGGGACCGTCGCCAGCCGTAGGCGGTGATCGCGGCCACGCCGGGGGCGAGGAACTCGGCGTCCCAGGGGTCGCGCATCAGCACCACGGCGAGCTGTTTTGCGCTCGCCCGGCAGGCGTCGAGGAGCGCGCGGTTGGATTTGTAGAGGTGCGCGTCGTAGAGGAAGAGCACGGTGGCGTCCGCGGTGCCCGCCGCCGCCCGCGCGGACTCGATCTCCTCGGCGGTGGGTTCCACGCCCACCACGAGCACCTCCGGGCGCACCCCGTGCGGGGCCATGCTCGCGGTCAGGTAGCCGGCCTCGTCCTGCATGACGGGCTCGATGGTGATGCGGTCGGCCAGCGAGGAGAGGCGCGGGAAGATCGCGAGCACGCGGCCGTTGAGCGCGGGCTTCCACCCGGCGTCGGGCGGAGCCACCATCGTGACCGCGCGCGTGGCCATCGCTCGGGCCAGCGGCTCGCCGTCGCGCTCGGCGTGCGGGTCGCCGCCGCTGAAGCGCTCCGGTCGCTTCGTGTCGAGCGCGTCCAGGCGGGCCATGCTGCGCTCCAGCGCGCGGAGCGGCAGGGCCTTGCTGCGGTAGGCCGCCACCACCGCCTCGTAGGCCGCGCGCTGGGCCGGGGCGGTGTGGCAGACCAGCAGCAGATCGTGGCCGGCCGCCGCGGTGCGCACGGCCGCCTCGCCCATCGGGCAGAGCGCGCTGATCGCCCCCATCTCCAGATCGTCGGAGATGATGACGCCCCGGTAGCCGATCTGGCCGCGCAGGTAGTCCTCCACGATCAGCTTCGAGAACGTCGCGGGCATGGCCTCGGCCGGATCGAGCTTCGGATAGAGCGGGTGCGAGGTCATGATGCAGTCCACGCCCGCCTCCATCGCGGCCAGGAACGGCACCAGGTGGACCGCGTGCATGTCGCCCCAGTCGGAGTCGATCACCGGCAAACCCAGGTGCGCGTCGACCGGCGCGTGCCCCTTGCCCGGGAAGTGCTTGGCGCACGCCGACACGCCCGACGACTGGAGGCCGCGGATGCGCGCGGCCCCGAGGCGGGCGACCCGCTGCGGGTCCTTGCCGTAGGAGCGGATGCCGATGTTCGGGCTGTAGCGGTCGGTGAGCACGTCGAGGCACGGGCCGAAGCTGATGTCCACCCCGAGCCGCCGCAGCTCGCGCCCCTCGATCAGCCCCTGGCGGCCCACCATCGCCTCGTCGTCGGCGGTGCCCGCGGTGAGGTTGTCGGGGAAGATCGTCACGCCCCGGTTCAGCATGATGATCCGGCCGCCCTCGTGGTCGGTGGTGATGGTGAGCCGCCGGCCGAGCCCTTCCTCCAGCCGCCGGATGAAGCGCAGGAACCGCTCCGGCGTCTCGAAGTTGCGGCGGTAGAGCATCAGGCCGCCCGCGTGGATCTCGTGGAGGTGGCGCAGATCGGCGTCGGTGGCGTCCGGCCCGGGCAGGCCGACGATGAGCTGCCGTCCCACCATCGATTCGAGGCTCATGCGCTCCTCCGGCCCGGCGGTCGGGTGCTCATCTATATAGGCTCATCATCTATATAGAAGGAAGGGCTGCCGGGCGCGGGCGAAGGCGGCCAGGTCTCCCCGCCAGGACGCTTCCATCCGCGACAGCGGGACGCCGCGCTCGATGTCGCGGCGGATGCGGTCGGTGCCCGCGATGAGATCGATCGGCAGCTTCTTCCACTGGAACTCGTAGGGTGGCCGCTTCCAGCGGAAGCCCCGCGGGGCCTGGCGACGCGCCTCGATGATCAGCGCCAGGTAGGTCGCGTACGACTTGAAGCGATCGGGGTCGGTGACGTGCACCTGCACGCCCTCGCAGGTGCGCCGCGCCCACTTGTGGAACATCGGCTCGAAGGCGGCGGCGCGGAAGCGCACGCCGGGCAGGCGGCGGCGCTCCAGCGCGGCGGCCAGCCGGACGCCGTCCAGGTACGGCGCGCCCACCCACTCGAAGGGCCGGGTGGTGCCGCGCGCCTCCGAGAGGTTCGTGCCCTCGAGCAGGCAGCCACCCGGGTAGACGCGCGCGGTGTCCGGCGTGGGCATGTTCGGCGACGGCGCCACCCACGGCAGGCCGGTCTCCTCCCACCGCATCCGCCGCCGCCAGCCGGCCATCGGCACCACCGTGAGATCGCAGCCGAGCGCCTGCGTCTCGTTGTGGTACGCGGCCAGCTCGGCGATGGTCAGGCCGTGGCGGATGGGCAGCGGGTAGAGTCCCACGAACGAGGCGAAGCCCGGGTCGGCCCAGTTGCCCTCGACTCGCTCGCCCCCGAGCGGGTTCGGGCGGTCGAGGACGATCACCGGCTTGCCCACCCGCGCGCACACGCGCATGGCCAGCACGGTGGTCCACGCGAAGGTGTAGTAGCGCGAGCCCACGTCCTGCAGGTCGACGACGAGCACGTCGATGTCCCGCAGCATGGCCGGCGTCGGCTCGAGCCGCTTGCCGTAGAGGCTGTGGATGCGGAGCCGGCGCGCGCGGTCGAACTCGGTACCGATGTGGGCGTGGTCCTGCGCCACGCCGGCCAGGCCGTGCTCGGGCGCGAACAGGGCGGTGAGCCGGGCCCGGGGCAAGCGCCGGACGACGTCGGCGGCATGGATGAGATCGTGGGTGACCGAGGCGGGATGCGAGAGCAGACCGACCCGGCGCCCGGCCAGCAGCGCGGGCAACCGGCTCCGCAGCACGTCGAGGCCGGCCCGGACGGCGGTCATCCGCGCGAGGGCAGCTCGACCACGCCGCCGCCGACCACCGATTGCTCGCCGTCCTGGTTGCGCGCCTCCTGCTCGATGTCGACCAGGTGGCGGCCGTTCTCGACGCGCTTGCCGGTGACGCGGCCCTCGATGATCAGATAGTCGCCCTCCGGGTTGTGCCGGCGGATCTTGCAGTGCGCGCGGCGCAGGAAGCCATCGTCGCCCATCCAGTTGGTCAGGTGATGGGTGAGCCACGAGCAGCGCTCCGGGCCGTAGTCGTAGGCGCCGGGCGCGCCGACCGCGGTGGCGAAGTCGTGCTCCCAGTGCACGCGCTCCGGGCAGTCCGGGATGCCGAAGCGGTTCTTGATGCCGAGGCCCGAGTGCTTCGTGATCTGCTTCCAGTTGAGCTTGTTGGCGCGGATGTAGAGGCCGCCCCAGCCCTGGGCGTAGGCGATGAAGCCGGTGACGGTCATCGGGCCCTTGGCCATCTTCGGCAGCGCCTCGCCCACCGTCACGTCCTGCCAGTAGCGGGGCGTGGCGCCGCGGATCTCCTCCTGGGCGTAGAGACGGTAGACCTCGGCCAGCTCCTCGTCGGAATAGCGCCGGGGCGCCCGCGCCTTCACCTCCGTGTACTTGCGGCCCTGCTCGCGCGCGTGGTCGCGCTCGGTGCGGAAGCACCAGGAGTCGGCCTCGGCGAGCAGGTCGCCGTTCTGGTTGCGGAACGTCACGTGGTAGATCTGCTGGACCGCGCGCCCCGCGAAGCGCGTCTCGTGCTCGATCAGGTCCTTCAGCCACGCCTCCGTCGAGATCTCGTCGTTGCGCCGCGTCGGCTGGTGCCACGTCCAGTCTGCACCGGCCCACATCGCGTGCACGCCCGCGAGGCCGCCCACGTAGCCGGAGATGATGCGGCTGGTCGCGAAGAGGAACGAGGGCGGGGCGACGATGCCGCGGAAGCGCGTGCGCGCCGCGTAGGCCGGGTCGCACCAGAGCGGGTTGTCGTCGCCGATGCCGTGAGCGTAGTGGCGGATGTTGTCGCGGGTGGCCTCGTGGCACCAGGGCTCGAGCGTGTCGGTGATCGGGACGCCGATGCGGCGGCGGAGGTCGTCGAGGCCCTGCTGGGTGATCTTGGGGAACATCTGCTGCGTGGAGGACGGCATCGCTCTCTCCTAGGACGTGGGTACGGAGGCCCCGGCCTCGCGCTCGCGGAGGGCCTTGCGGTTGACCTTGCCGGCCGGCGTCTTGGGCAATTCGGTCACGAACTCGACCTGGCGCGGGTACTCGTGCTGGGCCAGCCGCGTGCGCGTCCACTCCTGCAGCTCGCGCGTGAAGGCCTCGTCGCCCCGACGTGGGCTGACGATGAAGGCCTTGACCACGAGACCGCGGAGGGCATCGGGCACGCCGATGACCGCGGCCTCGCGCACGTCGGGATGCTTGAGCAGCGCGCCCTCGACCTCCACCGCGCTGATCGTCCAGCCCGCCGAGATGATGACGTCGTCGGCGCGGCCACCGTGATAGAAGTAGCCCTCCGCGTCGGTCCAGCCGCGGTCCTTCGTCGGAAACCACCCGTCGCGACGCCGCACCCGGATCTCACCGGCCTCGTCCGGATCGCAGCGGCTGCCGTCGGGGCGCTGCACCTCGACCGCCACGTTGGGCACCGGCTTGCCGAGCGAGCCGGGCTTCACCACGAAGTCGGGCGCGCCCGGGTAGGAGGCGAGGATCACGCCCACCTCGGTGGTGCCGTACATGCTGCACACCGGCGTGCCGAAGGTGGCCTCGGCGAAGACGCGGGTGGCCTCGTCGATCGGCTCGCCGGTGAAGGAGAGCTTGCAGATCGCGTAGCGGTAGCGCGACGCGCTACCCGCGCTCTTCATCATCCGGTAGTGCGTGGCCGCGGCCGAGAGGTTGGTGATGCCGTGGTCGGCCAGGGCGCGCAAGAGGCGGTCGGCGTCGAAGCGGCCCGCGAAGGCGCCGGTGCCCACCCCGAGGGCCAGCGGGCCCAGGGTGCCGTGCCAGAGCCCGTGGCCCCACGCCGGCGACGACGGGCAGAAGAAGCGGTCGCCCGGCCGGATGCCGGTGCCGTAGAGCGCGGCGATCATCAGGGTCACGATGCTGCGATGCGTGTGCCGGACCGCGGCGGGCAGCTCGCGCGTGGTCCCGGAGGTGTACTGGAACACCGCGAGGTCGTCGGCCCGCGTGTCGGGCGCGTAGCGGTCGGGGTACCTCGCGAGCGCGGCGAGGAACGACTCGTCGGCGACCACGGTGGTGAGCCCGGGCACGTCGCGGGCGATGTCGGCCTGCGCGGGCGAGACGAGCAGCAGCCGCGGCGCGCAGTCGTCGATGCGCAGGCGCAGGCCGTCGGGACCGAAGAGGGTGAAGAGCGGCACCGCGATGGCCCCGCGCTTCACCGCGCCGAACATCCCGGCGTAGAACGGCAACGACGGCTCCAGCATGATGCCCACGCGCTCGCCGGGCGCGACGCCGCGATCGGCCAGGTAGTGCGCGAAGCGCGAGGACGCGGCGGCGAGCGCGCCGAAGGTGAGGAGCTCCTCGCTCCCGCCGCGCTCCGGTGAGTGGATCACCCGCACCGCGACCTCGCCGGCGGGATGGCGGTCGATGCACTCGTGGCCGATATTGAGGCGCTCGCGGTCGCCGTCGAAGAGCTCCCAGAGCCGGGCCGGGGTGCAGAGCCGCTGGGCGTCGGCGTAGGAGATGTGGTCGGTCAGCGTGGCCATGCCCGAGCCCATACTAGCAAAGCGCGCCGCGCAAATCGGTCGATTGACTGGCCGCGTCTCACGGGCTAACGTTCGGCCCCGGGAGGCCTACACATGACTTCGACTTCGACGCAGAAGGTCGCGATCGTCACCGGAGCGGGGAGCGGCATCGGCAAGGCCAGCGCGCTGGCCCTCATGAAGGAAGGCTACGCGGTGGTCTTCGCGGGACGGCGCAAGGACATGCTGGAATCCGCCGCCGCGGAGGGCAAGGGCACGTCGGGCAAGTCGCTCGTGGTGCCGACCGACGTCGGCAGTCCCGAATCGATCAAGGCGCTCTTCGCCACCACGAAGCAGACCTTCGGCCGGCTCGACGTCCTCTTCAACAACGCGGGTGGCGGGGCGCCCCCGGTCCTCCTGGAGGACCTCACCTACGAGCAGTGGCAGACGGTGGTCAACGCCAATCTCACCGGCGTGTTCCTGTGCACGCAGGAGGCCTTCAAGATGATGAAGGCCCAGACCCCGATGGGCGGGCGCATCATCAACAACGGCTCGATCTCGGCCCACGCCCCGCGGCCGAACTCGGCGCCCTACACCGCGACCAAGCACGGGGTCACCGGCCTCACCAAGGTGACCGCGCTCGACGGCCGCAAGTACGATATCGCGTGTGGCCAAATAGATATCGGCAACGCGGCCACCCCCATGACCGAGCGCATGGCCCGTGGCGTGCCCCAGGCCAACGGTACGACCGCGGCGGAGCCCACCATGAACGTGAAGGCGGTGGCCGACGCGGTGGTCTACATGTCGAGCCTGCCGCTCGACGCCAACGTGCTGTTCCTCACGGTGATGGCGACGAAGATGCCGTTCGTCGGGCGCGGCTGATCGGCGACCGGTCTCGGCCGATCCGATGAGCGAGATCGACGAGGCGGCCGACCCGGCCGCGCTGATCGAGGCGTACTACGACGCGGGGTGGACCGACGGCCTGCCGGTGGTGCCGCCGTCCGACGCCTCCATCGCGGCCACCCTGGCCGCGGCCGGCCTCCAGGGCCACGAGGTCCTCGGCGAGATCCCCGGGCGCAATACCGAAGTCGTCGCCGAGAAGGCCGCGATCAATGCGGTGATGGCGGGCTGCCGCCCCGAGTACATGCCGGTGGTGGTGGCCGCGGTGCGAAGCCTCTGCGATCCTGCGTTCGCCTACCACGGGCCGGCCAGCAGCACCGGCGGCTCCGCGATGGCGCTGGTCGTCAACGGCCCGATCTGCAAGCGCCTCGGCATCAACAGCGGCAACAACCTCTTCGGGCAGGGCCACCGGCCGAACGCGACCATCGGCCGTGCGGTGCGGCTCATCATGATGAACACGATGAACACGCGGCCCGGCTTCCTCGACCGCGCCACCCTGGGCAACCCGGGCAAGTACAGCTTCTGCTTCGCGGAGCACGAGGACGAGCACCCGTGGGAGCCGCTGCACGCCTCCCGGGGGCTCGCGCGCCACGAGAGCGCGGTCACCCTGATCGCCTCGAACAGCCTGTACCAGATCTACAATCAGCTCGCGGCCACGCCTGCGCCGCTGCTGCTCTGCTTCGCCGACGCGCTCGGCAACATGGGCTCGCCCAACCTCAAGGGCTTCAACCAGACGCTCATCGTCTTCGCGGGTGAGCACGCCGACATCTTGAAGGCCGCACGCTGGAGCCGGGGCGACGTGCAGCAATTCCTGATGGAGCACACGCGCCGGCGGCTGGCCGACTTCAAGCGCGCGGCGCGCGTGCCGGGCGCGGTCGCCGCGGCGGACGAGACGACGTGGCGGCACGTCTTCGAGCGCCCCGACGATATCCTGATCGTGTGCGCGGGCGGCCGGGCCGGCTCCTGGTCGGCGTGTCTGCCCGGGTGGGGCAACAAGTGGACGCGGGCGGTGACCACGCGCATCGACGACGTGGCGACGCCCCGGGGGAGGCAGGCATGAAGCTCTTCGACCCGACCTCGAAGCCGGTGGAGCGCGCGGTGGTGCTGGCCCCTCGGCCGGCGAGTCCGCGCGGGCTCCGCATCGGGCTGGTGGACAACACGAAGTTCAACTCCGACACGCTGCTGCGGAAGCTGGCCGACCGGCTGGCCGCACGCCATCACATGACGGTCAGCGTGACGAGCCGCAAGCGCTCGCCGAGCCACGAGGTGGACGAGGCCGGCATCGCGGCGCTGCGGGCCCAGGCCGATCTCGTCATCTCCGGCATCGGCGACTGAGGGTCGTGCAGCTCGAGCAGTGTGCTCGACGCGATCCTGATGGAAGAGCAGGGGGTGCCCGGCATCGCCATCGTCACCACCCCGTTCCGCAACACCGGGAAGGCGATGGCCGAGAGCTGGGGCAAGCCGGGTTATCCGTTCCTCGACACGCCACATCCCATCGCCAACCTCACCGAGGCCGAGCTGGACGAGCGGGCCGATCGGCTCGCCGACGCGGTCGAGGAGTGGCTCGGCTTCGAAGCGCACTAGGGTGAGCCGTATCGGCTACGATCGGCTGCCCACCGAGCGCGCCGACCCGCGCACCGGGCAGCTCGATCGGCTCTCCGCCGCGCAGATCGCGCGGCTCATGAACCGCGCCGACCGCCGCGCCGTCTCCGCGGTGGGCCGCGCCGCGCCGGCCATCGGGCGCGCGGTGGATCTCATCGTGCGCGCGCTCTCGCGCCGCGGGCGGCTCGTGTTCGTGGGCGCGGGCACCAGCGGGCGGCTCGGCGTGCTCGAGGCCGCCGAGTGCCCGCCCACCTTCGGCACGCCGCCCTCGCTGGTGCAGGCGGTGATCGCGGGGGGCCGGCGCAGCGTGTTCCGCTCGGCGGAGGGCGCGGAGGACGACGGACCCGAGGGCGCCCGGCAGATCCGGCGGCGCGTGCGCCGTGGCGATGTGGTGGTGGGCATCGCGGCCAGTGGCGTCACCCCGTTCGTGCGCGCGGCCCTGCGGGAGGCGCGCAAGCGCGGGGCCGCCACCGCGCTGGTCACCTGCAACCCGCAGGTGCCGGCGTCGGCGGCCCGCGTGGTCATCGCGCTGGCCGTCGGCCCGGAGGTGCTCACCGGCTCCACGCGGCTGAAGGCGGGCACCGCGACGAAGCTCGCGCTCAACACGCTGACCACCGCGTCGTTCGCGCGCCTGGGCAAGGTCTACGGCAACCGCATGGTGGACCTGCGCCCGCGCTCGGCCAAGCTGCGCGCCCGCGCCCTGCGCCTCGTGCGCCAGCTCGGCCGCGTGAGCCCGCGCGAGGCCCAGCGCCTGCTCGCCGCCTCCGGCGCCAGCGCCAAGGTCGCCATCGCCATGGCCCGCCTCGGCGTCGACGCCCCCGAGGCCCGCCGCCGCCTCAAGCGCGCCGCCGGCTCCCTCCGCCGCGCGCTCGAATAGCCGGGGCCAGAGCGGGGTCAGGTCTTACATTCCGACATTTCTCCGGGGTAGCGCTGACGAGCGCGGGGCGGAAATGTCGGAATGTAAGACCTGACCCCAGTCAGGAGTGACTGGGGCCGGCGGTGTCCTCGGCGCGGACCGGGGTCTTGCCGCGGAGGAAGTCGAAGTCGCAGCCCTCGTGGGCCTGGAGCACGTGGTCCAGGAAGAGGCGGCCGTAGCCGCGGGTGTAGTGGGGCGGGCGCGGCTTCCACCGGGCGCGACGGCGGGCCAGCTCCTCGTCGGACACCCGCAGGGTCAGCCGGCGGTTCGGGACGTCCAGCTCGATCACGTCGCCGTCCTGCACGAGGGCCAGCGGCCCGCCCGCCTCGGCCTCCGGGGAGACGTGGAGCGCCACGGTCCCGTACGATGTCCCGCTCATCCGCGCGTCCGAGATTCGCACCATGTCGCGCACGCCCTTCTGCAGGAGCTTGCGCGGGATCGGCGCGGCGCCCCACTCCGGCATCCCCGGCGCGCCCTTCGGCCCCACGCGCTTGAGCACCAGCACGCACGTCTCGTCGACGTCGAGCGCGGGGTCGTCGATGCGCGCGTGCAGATCGGCGTGGTCCTCGAACACCACCGCGCGCCCGCGATGGGTGAGCAGATGCGGTGAGGCTGCCGACTGCTTCAGCACCGCCCCGTTCGGGCACAGGTTGCCGGTGAGGATGGCGGTGCCGCCCTCGCTCAGGATCGGCATGGCGAGCGGGCGGATCACGTCCTCGTTGTAGTTGACCGCCGCCTCGTTGTTGGCCGCGATGGACCGGCCGGTGACGGTGAGCGCGTCGCGGTGCAGGAGCGGCATCAGCTCCTTCAGCACCACGGGCAGCCCTCCCGCGTAGAAGAAGTCCTCCATGAGGTACTTGCCCGACGGCCGCACGTTGAGCAGCATCGGCGTGGTGCGCGACAGCTCGTCGAAGCGCGCGAGGGGCAGGTCCACCCCGGCCCGGCCCGCGATGGCGACGAGATGGATGATCGCGTTGGTGGACCCGCCGATGGCCATGCCGGTGCGGACCGCGTTGTCGAAGGCCTCACGCGTGAGGATCCTGGAGGGCTTGAGGTCTTCGCGCACCATCTCCATGATCCGGCGCCCCGACATCTCGGCCAGCGCCATCCGGCGCGAGTCCGCCGCGGGAATGGCCGCGTTGCCGGGCAGAGTCATGCCGAGCGTCTCGGCCATCGAGGCCATGGTGGACGCGGTGCCCATCACCATGCAGTGCCCGGCCGAGCGCGACAGGCAGGATTCGATCTCGCAGAACTCTTCCTCGGTGAGCCGGCCGGCACGCCGCTCGGCCCAGAAGCGCCAGTTGTCGGTGCCGGAGCCGATGTCCTCGGTGCGCCAGCGCCCGCGCAGCATGGGCCCACCGGTCACCACGATCGAGGGCACGTCGGCGGAGGCCGCGCCCATCAGCATGGCGGGCGTGGTCTTGTCGCAGCCGGAGAGCAGCACCACGCCGTCCAGCGGATAGGCGCGGATGCACTCCTCCACGTCCATCGCCATCAGGTTGCGGAAGAGCATGGTGGTGGGCTTCATGAGGATCTCGCCGAGCGAGATGGTCGGGAACTCCAGCGGGAAGCCGCCCGCCGAGAGCACGCCCCGCTTCACCGCCTCCGCCACCTGGCGCAGGTGCGCATTGCAGTTGGTCAGCTCGGACCAGGAGTTGGCGATGCCGATCACCGGCCGGCCGTCGAACATCAGCTCGCTGAAGCCCTCGGCCTTGATCCACGAGCGGTGGGCGAAGCCGTCCAGGTCCTTCTTGCCGAACCAGTTGTGGCTGCGCAGCGTGGGCGTGCTCACCGCGGGATCTCCTTTCACTGGAGCGGCCGGGCGGTGGACGTGGTGACCAGGCTGGTCTCCACGACCACGCCGCGCTCGTCGAACACGAGGGCCAGCACCCGGCTGACCTGATCGAGCGTCGCCCCCGCCGAGGTCCGCTCGGTGCGCGTATAGCTGTAGACGTCGGCGCGGCGGCCCGGCACCGGGACGTAGGCGGACGGATAGATGAACTGCCCGGTGGGCGCGCCCAGCAGGCGCAGCGTCTCGGCCCGCGTGGTCTGCCCCCGCTTGATCTGCTTCGCGGCCGCCTCGTCGAACGTGGTTCGGTCGGCCGCGAAGGAGCTGGAGTAGTCGAAGCCGACGAGGCGGCCGCCGTTGAACGTGTAGACCATCGCCCGAGCCGCGACCTGGTCGCCGACGGTCTCGACATGCGTGTACTGCAGCACCAGCACCGTCTGGTCGCCCACCTGGCCGGTGGCCTGCCCGTCGGGCTGGCCGAATCGCTGGCGGATCTCCTGCTCGGTGGTCTTGCCGAGCGTGAAGCCGGCCGGATCGGGCCGGTTGAAGTCGGCGGCGAGCAGGCAGCCGCCGGCCAGGACCACGGCGAGGATACGGCAGCACACGGATCGCGCTGACGACATGGCAGCGGCCCCACGCTATAGCGAGCGTGGCCACGCGTCAATGTGATCCCGTGCGAGCGAGCCGGCGGGCTGCGCACCCGTTTCGACCGGTATAGAATGTGCGGGCGCCAACTCCAGGTGAGGAGGTCGAGATGAGGCTCGCAGGCAAGGTGGCGGTGGTGACCGGCGGCGGCGCCGGGATCGGGCGCGGCATCGTGCTGGGCATGGCGCGGGAGGGCGCGGACGTCGCGATCCCCGACATCCAGGACGCCAACGCCCAGGCGGTGGTGAAGGAGGTGCTGGGGATGGGCCGCCGGGCCATCTCGATGCGCTGCGATGTCACGAAGGGCGCCGAGGTCCAGGCCACGGTGGATCGCATCCGCAAGGAGATGGGCCAGATCGACATCCTGGTGAACAACGCGGGCATGGCCTCCGCGCCCGGGATGCCGTTCACCAACAACTCCGAGGAGGACTGGGACCGCACCTACGCGGTCAACCTCAAGTCGGTCTTTCTCATGTGCAAGGCGCTCGCGCCCTACTTCATCGAGCGCAAGGCCGGGCGCATCATCAACATCGCGTCGATCGCGGGGCCGCTGGCCGCGCTCACCATGCCGCCCTATTCGGTGGCCAAGGGCGGCGTCATCACCTTCACGCGCGTGATGGCCAAGGAGCTGGCGCCCCACGGCATCACCGTGAATGCGATCTGCCCCGGCGTGCTGTGGACCGCATTCTGGGAGAAGCTCGCGCAGTACATCGCCGACACCAACCCGGCCTTCAAGGGCATGACCGCGCGGCAGGTGTTCGACAAGCGCGTGGGGGACATCATCCCGATGAAGCGCGAGCAGACGCCGGAGGACATCGGGCACGCCGCGGTGTTCCTCGCCTCCGAGGAGGCGCGCAACATCACCGGCCAGGCGCTCAACGTCGACGGCGGCTCCGTCATGCACTAGCACCCCCTCTCCCCTCGGGGGAGAGGGCAGGGTGAGGGGTGGTCCAGACAATGATCCGTCGGCAATTCGTACTCGCGTTCCTGCTGCTCCTGCTCGGCGCCACCGGCGCGCGGGCGCAGGCCGCCAGCACCGACGCGAAAGCGGCGGCGGTCCCGGTGGTGAAGCAGCTGGAGGCGTTCCGGCGCGACGACTTCGACACCGCGTTCACCTTCGCGTCCGGCACGATCCAGGAGCGCTTCGACCGGCGGAACTTCGAGGCGATGGTGCGCCGCGGGTATCCGGAGATCGCGCAGTCGACGTTCGCGGCCGTGACCAAGACCGAGCTCGAGTCGCCGGGGCTGGCCTACGTGACCGTGAAGATCCGCGGCGCGAACGGGCAGAGCATCGAGGCGCTCTACGAGATGGTCTGGGAGGACGACTGGAAGATCAACGGCGTGGCCACCCGGCCCGACGCCAGCATCATCTAAGTTTCTCACCCTGCCCTCGCCCCTCAGGGGAGAGGGAGGAGGAGACATGGACTTCGACTTCACGCAGGAGCAGCAGGACTTCCGCCAGGAGGTGCGCGCCTGGCTGGCCGAGAACGTGCCGACCGCCATGAAGGGCCGCGGCTTCGCCTCCTCGCGCGCCGAGGTGGAGGAGGTCAACCGCCTCCGCGAGTGGCAGCGCACCCTGCACAAGGCGGGCTACGTGGGGATGGACTGGCCGGCCGAGTACGGCGGCCGCGGCGCGTCCATCATGGAGCAGGTGATTCTCTACGAGGAGCTGTCGCGCGCGGGCAGCCCGCAGCCGCTCAATCGCAGCGGGCTCAGCATGCTCGGCCCGACCCTGATGAAGCACGGCACGCCGGCCCAGCGCGCGAAGCATCTCGACCGCATCCTCACCGCCGAGGACATCTGGTGTCAGGGCTTCTCCGAGCCCAACGCGGGCAGCGACCTGGCGAATCTGCAGACCCGCGCGGTGCTCGACGGCGACCACTACGTGCTGAACGGGCAGAAGGTGTGGACCAGCATGGCCCACGTGGCCGCGTGGGGGTTCTTCCTCGTGCGGACCGATCCCGCCGCGGCCAAGCACAAGGGCATCACCTTCCTGCTGCTCGACATGAAGAGCCCGGGCATCACCATCCGGCCGCTCCGCCAGATCACCGGCGAGGCCGAGTTCAACGAGGTGTTCCTCGAGAACGTGCGGGTGCCCGCCACCAACGTGGTCGGCAAGGTGAACGAAGGCTGGGGCGTGGCGCTGACCACCCTGGCCTACGAGCGCGACGTGCTCACCATGATCCGCCACATCAGCCTGCGCACCGCGCTGCACCGGCTGCTGTCGCTGGCCGGCCGCACCATCAGGAACGGGCGGCCCGCGTCGGAGGACCCGGTGGTGCGGCAGAAGATCGCCGCGCTCGCCATCGGCGAGCGGGTGCTGCAGCTCAACGGCTACCGCAGCCTGACCAGGATCCTGAAGGGCGGCGCGCCCGGGCCCGAGGGCTCGACCTCCAAGCTCTTCTGGAGCCAGCTCGATCAGGAGCTGGCCGAGCTGGCCACCGAGATCATCGGCCCCTACTCGCAGCTCCAGGCGGGCAGCGCGCTGGCCCCCGACGAGGGCGAGTGGGCATTCTACTGCCTGCTGGCCCGGGGCAGCGGCATCCGCGCGGGCACGACCGAGATCCTGCGCAACATCCTGGGCGAGCGCGTGCTCGGCCTACCCAAAGACTAGGAGACCGCCGTGGCCACCGAGACCAGCGAGCTGCTCTACGATGTGAAGGACCGCATCGCCACCATCACGCTCAACCGGCCCGACAAGATGAACGCGTTCACCGGCCCCATGATCGAGCGCTGGGCCGCCTCGCTCCACGAGGCGCAGCGCGATCCCAACGTCAACGTGGTGGTGGTCACCGGCGCGGGCAAGGCGTTCTGCTCGGGCGGCGACGTGGGACGGATGGGCTCGGGCGATCCCACCCCGCTCGACAACAAGAACGGGCTGTGGGAGCACATCCACAACGTGCCGAGGACGCTGGAGGCGATGGACAAGCCGGTCATCGCCATGGTGAACGGCGTGGCGGTCGGCGCGGGCATGGGGATGTCCCTCATGTGCGACATGCGCATCGCCTCCGAGCAGGCCCGCTTCTCCACCGGCTACGTGCGGGTCGGCCTGGTGCCGGGCGACGGTGACACCTACTTCCTGCCGCGGCTGATCGGCACCGCCCGTGCGCTCGAGCTGCTGTGGACCGCCGACTTCATCGAGGCGCCGCGGGCGCTCGAGCTGGGCATCGTGAACCGGGTGGTGCCGCACGACAAGCTGGCCGAGGAGACGTATGCGTTTGCCCGGCGCGTGGCCGACGGTCCGCAGATTCCGGTTCGCATGATAAAGAGGCTGGTCTACCAGTCCATGCGCCTGGACCTGCGCACGCACCTGGACCTGGTCTCCTCGCACATGGCGGTGGTGCGCGAGACCGAGGACCACAAGGAAGGCGTGCAGGCCTTCAAGGACAAGCGCGCGCCGAAGTTCCGGGGTCGCTAGGGGCGCGAGAGGCCCGCGGCGTGCCCGGGCCGCCGGCGGTCTGGGTGGTCGTCCTCAACTGGAACGGGGTGGCGGCCACGCTCGAGTGCCTGCAGTCGCTGAAGCGGCTCCGCTATCCGAACGTCGCGACGCTGGTGGTGGACAATGGCTCCGCCGCGCCGGAAGCGGGTAGGATCGAGGCCAGCGCCCTCGCGACCGCCGTCCTCCGGAATCCGGAAAACCTGGGCTTCGCGGCCGGGTCCAACGCGGGGATTCGCTACGCGCTGGAGCGAGGCGCTGCCTACGTCTGGCTGCTGAACAACGATACTGTCGTCGATCCCCATTGTCTCGACGCGCTGGTCAGCGCTGGCGAGAGCGACGATCGAATCGGCCTGCTGAGCCCGGTACTCTATGACTACGAGCCGCCGCACGCGGTCCAGTACGCGGGGACCCTCGTGGATCTCCCGGGAGGGCGTCTGCAGAAGTTCACCGCCCTCGACCAGCCGGCGGCGCACAGACACGAGGGACGCCTGGCTCTCTGGGGCACGGCGCTCTTGATCAAGCGGCGAGTCGTGGAACGGGTGGGGCTGCTGGACGAGCGCTACTTCGCCTATGTCGAGGACATGGACTTCTGCGTTCGCGCGATGGCGGCCGGCTTCGCCACGCGCCTCGTGCGGGATGCCTCCGTTTACCACAAGCACGGTCTCGCGCTCGGGGGTCCAACCGGGGTCCTGCGCGAGTACTTGATGATCCGCAACGTGTATCTCTTCTGGACGACCTACCTGCGGGGCTGGCGCCGCTGGCGCTATAGGCTGCGGTACCCCCCGTGGGTGCTTTCCCGCTGCCTCGATGCGCAACTCCGTGGCCGCGCCGACGCCGAGGCGTACATTGCGAGCGCCGGCTGGGACGCGCTGCGCGGCCACTGGGGGTCCTGGGAGAGCCGGGGACGGGCGCCGGCCTCGCTCCGTGCGGTCGCGAGGGCAGTACTAGGCTGGCACCCTTACTTCTGGGCCATGCTGCTGGCAGGCGACTTCCGCGGATTGATTGCCGCGACGCGCGCACGGATCTTGGCGCCCCGGCGCGGTGGCAAGTGAGCCAAGTGCCCGGCGTGGCGCCCGCCGTGGACGTGAGCGCGCGACTGGTGGACATCACGACGCTGCCGGTGGACGCCATCCTCAACGCGGCCAACGAGCGGCTCGCGCCCGGCGGCGGCGTGTGCGGGGCCATCCATGCCAAGGCCGGCCCCGAGTTGGCGGTGGCCTGCACCGCCCTGGGCGGCTGCCCGACCGGCGAGGCCCGCATCACGCCGGGCTTCCGGCTGCCGGTCCGCCACGTGATCCACGCCGTCGGCCCGGTCTGGCAGGGCGGCGGCGCGGGGGAGGCGGAATTGCTGGCGTCGGCCTACCGCGCGTCGCTGCGACTCGCCGAGGAGCACGGGCTGAGCAGCGTCGCGTTCCCCGCGATCAGCACCGGGATCTACGGCTATCCGTTGCGGCCGGCCACCGGGATCGCGGTGCGCACCGTCCGCGACGCGCGTCATCACCTTCTCCGCCAGGTTGTCTTCGCCTGCTTCGGCGCCGACGCGCTGCAGGCCTACCGCGACGAAGGGGTTGCCGGGTGAGCCGGCCGAGGGGGATCGCGCGATGATCAAGCGAGTCCGGTACTTCGCCGGCCAGCTCCTGGGCGCCGAGGATTTCGAGACCGAACAGCGCTACGTGATCGACCGGCTCCGGAGGCTCAACCGCTGGCTGCACGGCTGGGGCATCGCCGGCGGGCTCGGGGTCTCGGTGAGCCTGGGGGAGATCGTGGTGAGCCCGGGTCTCGCGCTCGACTGCGTCGGCAACGAGATCGAGGTGGAGCGGCCGACATGCATGGCATTGCCGGTGAGCGGCCGGGCGAGCTATCTGACGCTCGCGTTCACCGAGCGCCCCGTCGATCCGCAGCCGGCACTCTTCGATCCGCCCGCCGCCGACGAGATGTCGGTCGAGTACCGGCGCATCGAGGAGTCCGGCATCCTCGCCCTCGAGCCCGGCGATCCCGCACGGAGGCACGGCAACCGGCCACGTCGATCGGACACGTGCGGCCTCGCCCATCCCATCGCGATCGCCCGGCTGGTGCGCGTGCGCTCCCGCTGGCGGCTCGACGCGCGCTACCGCCCGGGCCGCGCCCGGCGGTGACGCGCCGGCATCACGCGATGGACCCGCAGAACATCTACGACGACGACCGCTTCTTCGCCGGCTACTCCTCGCTCGAGCGCTTCGGGGCCGGCTGGCGGCAGGCCATGGAGCACGACGACCTGGTCGGCCTCTTGCCGCCGGTGACCGGACGGCGCGTGCTCGACCTGGGCTGCGGGGTCGGGCAGCTCGCGCATCACCTCGCTACGAGCGGCGCGAGTGTCGTCGGCGTCGACCTCTCCGAGCGCATGCTGGAGCGGGCGCGGACCGATTGGGCGCATCCGCGCGTGATCTACCGCCGGGAGGCCATCGAGCGTCTCGACTTCGAGCCCGCGCGGTTCGATCTGGTCGTCAGCTCGCTCGCTCTGCACTACGTCGAGGACTACGCCGGGCTGATGTCGCGGATCGCCTCGTGGCTAGCTCCCGGCGGCGTGCTCGTCTACTCCGTCGAGCATCCCATCTACACCGCGCGCCTGCCCGGCGAGGGCTGGGTGGTGGACACGTCGGGCCGGCGCACCGGCTGGAGTCTCGACCGCTACGCCGAGGAGGGCGCCCGCGAGGAGACGTGGTTCGTGGCCGGCGTGCGCAAGGTGCATCGCACGCTGGCCACGCTGCTCAACGGTCTCGTCGACGCGGGCCTGGTCGTCGAGCGCGTGGTCGAGCCGGTGCCGAGCGAGCGGTGGCTGCGCGAGCATCCCGACTGGGCCGACGAGCGCCGGCGGCCCATCTTCCTGCTGGTGCGCGCGCGCAGGCCCTGACGGGTCACGTGCTTGACGGCCGGGCGGCGGCGGGCCAGAATCGGCGCCCATGACGCCCGAGCATCGCCGTCTGATCGAGCGCATCCGGTCGTCCGCGCTGGTGGTGCGCCACGCGGTGGAGGCGGCGCCGCGCGGCCGGTTCGCCGTCGCGCCGAAGCCGGGGGAGTGGTCCGCGCTCGAGACCCTGACTCACGTGCGCGACGTGATCGTCCACGTCTACGGCCTGCGCCTCCGGCGGCTCTTCTACGAGGACGCGCCGCTCTTCGCCGACTTCGACGAGGAAGCCTACCGCCCGGCCAGCCTGGCGCGCGGCGAGAGCGTGGAATATCTCCTCGACACCATCGTGGGCGAGCACGAGCAGCTGGCGCGCCTGCTCGAGGCGGTGCCCGACGCCGAGTGGGCCCGCGAGGGGCGCCATCCGCAGTACGGCGTCATGTCCATCGAGTTTCTCGCGCGGCGGGTGGGCGAGCACGCCGAGGAGCACGCCGCCCAGATGACCGCCGCGGTCCGCGCTCGCGCGTAGAGAATCCGCGATGACACGGGGCGGGCGCGGGTGATCGGGCGTCGCGCCTTTGTCAAAGGCCTCGGTGCGGCCCTGGCCTTCCGGCCCGCGCGAGCGCTGGGCCAGGGGCCCGCGAAGCCGCCTCGCATCGGCTGGCTCACCAGCAGTGTGCTGCATACGCGGAACGTGGAGGCGTTCCGGAACGAGATGCAGGCGCTCGGCCATCGCGATCTGAGCCTCGAAGTACGGGCGGCCGAGGGCAAGATGGACCGGCTACCCGCGCTGGCCGCCCAGCTTGCGACCGTTCCCGTGGATGTGATCGTGACCGACGGCGGCCCCGCGATCGTCGCGGCCAAGCGCGCCACGGCCACGATCCCGATCGTCATCGGCGCTGCCGCGATCGATCTGGTCCAGCAGGGCCTGGTGACGAGCCTGGCGCGCCCGGGTGGCAACATCACCGGCTTCCTGATCTCCACCGGCTCCGAGCTCGACAGCAAACGGCTCGAGCTGCTGCGCGAGGCACTGCCGTCACTCGCGCGCGTCGCGGTGGTCTGGAACCCGCGCAACGACGCAAACCCGCACAAGCTGGCGAGTCTCGAGGCCCCGGCGCAGGCCCTCGGCGTGCAGCTCGAGAGCATCCAGGCCCGCGACGTCCAGGAGATCGAGCGCGGGCTCGGCGCCGGGTCCCGGAGGCGCGTGGATGCGATGCTGATGCTGGCCGACGCCTACTTCTGGAGCCAGCGCGACCGCATCGTCGCGGTGGCGGCCCGGCACCGGCTGCCCGCAATGTACGCGGAGCTGGAGTTCGGCGAATCCGGCGGCCTGATGGCGTACGGACCCTCCGTCGCCCACAACTTCCGCCGGGCGGCGGGCTACGTGGATCGCATTCTCAAGGGGGCGAAGCCGGGCGATTTGCCGATCGAGCAGCCGGCCACGCTGGAGCTGATGATCAACCTCAAAGTCGCCCGCGCGCTCGGCCTGACGATCCCCCAGTCGCTGCTCGTCCGGGCCGCGCACATCGTCGAGTGACCGGCTGATCGCCGAGCAAGCCACCGCCCGCTGAAGCGCTCCCGGCTCAGCGTGCCGACGGAAACTTCGGCGGCCGCTTCTGGCGGATCGCCGCCGCGCCCTCGCGCACGTCCTCGTCCATGAACGTCAGCATCTCCAGCGCGATGGACTGATCGAAGATCGGCCCGGCCATGCGCAGCCAGTTGTTCAGCGAGCGCTTGGTCCAGCGGATCGCCTGCTGGGCGCCGTTGGCGAGCTTGTCGGCCACCTCGAAGGCCTTCGGCATCAGGTCGGCGGGCGGCACGCACAGACTGACCAGGCCGATGCGCTCGGCCTCGCGGCCGTCGATGAAGTCGGAGGTGAGCAGGTAGTACTTGGCCTTGGCCATGCCGCACAGCAGGGGCCACACGATGGCCGCGTGGTCGCCCGCCACCACCCCCAGCTTGGTGTGGCCGTCGGTGAAGCGCGCGGTCTCCGAGATGATGCTGATGTCCGACATCAACGCCACCACGAGGCCCGCGCCCACCGCCACGCCGTTGATCGCCGAGATCACCGGCTTGTCGAGGTTGATCATGTTGTAGACGATGTCGGAGGCCTCGCGCACGGTCCGGGCGAGGCGCTTCGGATCCCGGCTGTTGGCCTCGACCATGTCGAGATCGCCGCCCGCCGAGAAGGCCCGGCCCGCCCCGGTGACCACCGCGACGCGCGCGCTGTCGTCGGCGTCGAGGGTCAGCCAGACCTGGGTCAGCTCCCAGTGCAGCCGGTCGTTGGTGGCGTTCAGCACCTCCGGCCGGTTGATCGTGATCAGCACGACCCCGTTGGGCCGGCGCTCGAAGAGCAGGTGCTGGTAGTCTCGGTAGTCCATGTCGGGCCGCCTCCTGTCGGATATGAGGTCCGTTGGGAGGCTAGCACGGCTCGCGCGACTCCCGCTCAGGTCACCGCGGCGAGCTGGCCGATGATGGCCGCGCAGGCCTCCGCCAGCTCGGTGCCCCTGGTGCGCATGGGCGCCTTGAAGAACTCCTCGTGCACCGCGTGCTCGTGGAAATGGTGGGGAGCCAGCACCGCGGAGAGCGCGAGACTGCCGGGCACCGAGAAGCGCTCGACGTCGTCCGGCCCTGTACCGTGCCGGCCATCTCGGTCATGAACGCCTGGCGGCAGTGGTCGGTGATGTCGGTGTGCCATGGGCCATGGCGCTCCTCCGTTGAGTGAGGTGTGGCCCGCAGCGTAGACGGCCGCCCCGGCGCTCGCGACCCTAACGCTCGGCCCGCGCCAGGTGCGCCTGGAATGGCAGCTGGACGTGCCCGCCGATCGTGACCGCGCGCAGGGGCTCCGCCATCTCG